>VOFI01000085.1_pt1 | contig 184000 bp, 223 predicted proteins | sample 5384131 | NCBI WGS metagenome assembly VOFI01 (sample SAMN12384728, study PRJNA508395) | human gut metagenome | isolation source: healthy gut H | host: Homo sapiens | reverse complement strand
GCATGTAGCCAAAGCGCTGGATGTAGCCGTGCCGGAGCCGCCCAAATACGATACGCAGCCTATGGGGCAAAAAGAAAATATTGGTGGCGGCAGCCGGCAACTGCTGGCGCGTTGCCCTCTGTTCACCGTTTATCATTATGCCGTCAGCGACACGGTACAGCTGACTGCCGGTGCAGAGAGCTTCCAGCACATCTTAGTCACCGACGGCAACGGCACCATTGACGGCCGTTTGCTGCAAAAAGGCGACAGCTTCCTGGTGCCTGCCGGGTACGGCAACTTTGCCGTCAGCGGTCAATTAGAAATGCTTGTCACCTCCATTTAACCGAAAATCCAGCAACATGCATAAAAAGTCATTGCTATGGGCAAGATAGCAATGACTTAATTTTTTGGAGATGAAATTTATGCGTGTACTCAACAATATTGCACTGATCCTAACCATTATCGGTGGGATCAACTGGGGCAGCATCGGGCTATTCAAATTTGACATTGTGGCGTGGATCTCGGGCAGGACGCAATCTTTGCTCGAATTATCTATGCCATTGTGGGACTTGCTGCCGTGTGGTGTATCAGCTTGCTGTTTGGCAAGGGCAAGATCACAGAAGAAAAAAACACGGTCCATAGCTTTGTCTACGGACCGTGTTTTTTAACAAAGGTGCGCACCGCTTTCATCAGCCCAATGGTGCCGATACTCACCAAATCCTCCGTGGCGGTTTGGCAGCTGTCAAATTTCTTGGCAATGTACACCACCAGCCGCAGATTGCGCACCACCAAAAGCTCCCGATGGGTGTTGTCCCCAGCCCGCAGTTCGTTCATCACCGTTTCTTCTTCCTCACGGGTCAAGGGGGGCGGCAGAGTCTCCGGCCCATTGATATAATGGCATTCTCGGCGAAACAGTCGCCGCAACCAGTCCATAATTCTTGCAAACATGCTTGTCACTCCCAGGAAAAAATTTTCGGATCGACCACCGCTTGGTAGTCCTCATTTTGGATATGCTCACTTAGTGCCACATACACCTCCCCCACTGTGCCACGCCGCTTGCCGCTATGTACCGTTACCCGATGGGGACGAAAAGCAGTGAGCATACCCTCTCCCCCCACCGTTTGGTACGGGATCACCCGAGGCGTTTCCGTATCCGGGAACAAACTGCGACAAGCCACGATCACCGGTGCGCCGGAGAATGGCTCTCGCAGCCGGTTACCGCTGTCTGCCAGAGCAAAGCAACGCACTTGGCGCGCCCCGGTATCTACGGTCAGCTCCAAGATCGCACGCCGCCCGGCGTGCTTCTCATACAGCCGCAGGATCAGCAGCGCCAGCACATACGCCGCCAGCGCCAGCAACAACAGCGTGCGGGCGGGCAGATCAAAATAGACGGCGCTGTTCTTGACCACAATACGCCGAGGACGAAACAGCAACCACACCCCTACAATGAAGCCCAACAGGACAAAATTGGCAGCAAGGAAGCACAGAAGGCACCGCAGGTATTTCTTAACGGATCCAAAGCCAAAGGCTGCCAGTACAAGTACCAGCGCAACGGCGATTTTAGAGAGCACCACAACCCAGGTGGGCAGCTTCGGCGCCAATAAGATCAAGCTATACGCCGCCCCCAGCATCGCGGCTATGCACAATCGACCGGTCCGCCGAGGCTGCTTAGTCAGCGCTGCCGTCAGCAGCAACAGCAGAAGGGTCATAAAGAAATTGACCACCAGCAACACATCCACATACACCACTTGCACGCCCTCGCCCCCTTGCTCCCAGTATAGCCGGCAAGGCAGGCCGAATTTGTCATATCCGGGCAACAAAAAAAGCGGACAAACCCCAAAATTGCGCCAAATTTCGCAAAGGGTTTGTCCGCTTTATTATTAAGAATTATTCTGATTTGGGCAAGTTCAGCGTCGTCAAATATTGCAGCAGTGCCGCCCGGTCATTCTCCGCTTCTCCGGCAATTACCCCGGAAAGCAGCGCATCCAGCGCTCCGCCGATGGCCTTGCCACGATACCCCAGCGCCAGCAGCTCCTCGCCGCCGATGGCTAGATCCCGGAGAGCGAAGGCGTCGCCCGTTCCAAGATCTGCCGCAGCAGCGCCTTGGTACGGTACAGTTCCTCAATCTCCGGCTGGGTACGGGCCAAATTCTGCGCCGCCAGGTCCGCCGTCTTAACATCAATCAAATCCAGCGTGCCCGCCTGGCCCAGCCGGTTCAGCCAACGCTTGATACTCTTTTCGTCCGTTAAAATATGACCGTCGTGGTAACGAATTAGAGGCAAAATACGCTGCATACTGGCTCGACTTGCTTTCAACCGTTCCAACGCCGCTTTTGCCAGCTGTTCGCTGACAGTCGGATGACCGTAAAAGTGGTCAATGCCTTCTTCGTCCGTCGTCTTGCACGCCGGTTTGCCGGTGTCGTGAAAGAGCATGACCAACCGCAAGTCCGCGTCCTTAGGCGCCGCCTCCACAGACCTGGCAATGTGGGTAAACACATCGTATACATGCCATGGATTTTGCTGGGGGCAATCAAAGGCGGGTACCAACTCCGGCACCACCACACCGATAATCTCTTTGTATTCTACCAGCACATCAAAGGCCCAGTCGCCAAGCAGCAACTTTTTCAGCTCCACATAGATCCGCTCGGCGGACACCAGGTGGAGTCGCTCTTTCAGTTCAAAAGCAGCCTTTGCCGTTTCTTCCTCCAAGGTAAAGCCCAGAACGGCAGCAAAGCGCAGGGCGCGAAGAATACGCAGCGCGTCCTCGGTAAACCGCAGGCGCGGCTTTCCCACGCACCGCAGGCACTTGGCTTTCATATCCGCCTGGCCGCCAAAGGGATCTACCAATCCTCTCGCCGGGTGGTAAGCCATGGCGTTGACGGTAAAATCCCGGCGCGCCAGATCCGTCTCCACCTCCGGCACAAAGGTCACCCCGTCCGGGTGGCGGCTGTCCGTATAGCTGCCGTCGGTACGAAAGGTGGTGATCTCATAAGTCTTGCCGTTTAGGACCCGTGCTGGTCTCAACCGTGCCGTGCAATCATCTTAGCAGCCTTTTACTGCTTGGAGCGCACGCAACCGGGTTTGCGGCTGGCGCTCAAGTGCCTAATGGGTGCCGGAATCATCACCGGGGTAGAACTGGTATTTGGCCTGGTATTTAACCGGGCGCTGGGTATGGGCGTTTGGGATTACAGCCGGGTGCCGCTGAATTTATGGGGCCAAATCTGCCTGCCCTTTACGCTGATTTGGCTGGCCTTTAGTTTTTTACTGTTCCGTTTTGTCATTCCAAACGATCCGCTGATTTGAGCGCCGGGCATAGTCTGCCAGCACCTGCCGTGCCTGCATCCGCTCCTCCCGGGTCAAGGGCGCCTGCTCCTCCGGGTAGTCCCAGCGGTCAAAGGGGTCTTTCTTGGTAATGACCCGCACACGACCCCGGCGCACCCAAGGATAAACCAGAATTTTGCGCTTGTTCTTTACATAGTAGAGAAAGCCCTGCTTGCCGCCGGATACATTGCGAATGTAATGCAGCCCCTTGGCTTGCTTCATAATCAGTAGAATTTGCTGATCCGCAGGCATGCGCCGCACCTGCCAGCGGTTAAATGCCGGCAGCAGCACCAGGCCAAAGAGCAGCACGGCGGCAACGATCAGTGCAATTTGCCAGCCGCTCATTCTACCGGCCACCCCAGTGTCAGAATTTCAAAGGGCGTGTAGTCAACGGAATCCGTCTCCCGCTCCACATCTTCCAGCATATTCAGCACCTGTACCTTGCGGGGCAGGCGCAGGGGTGCCACGGCGGCCGTCCTGCTCGCTCAAGCGTACCACAATGCGCTTCCCATCCTCAGAGAACTTCATGGCCTGTAAATAAAGAGGTGCAAAGTCCGTTCCATTGTAGGCCACATCGCTCTTGATGGGCGGCTGGTTGAATTGCAGCGCTCGGCGGTTAATCCCCGCCTGTACCGGATCGCCGGCATGGGGCATGGGACCCATATCCGCCGTTACATCCGGACGAATGGGAGAACGCAGCAGGGACAGACTGATCTGATTTTCCAAAAGCCTACGCCGTACTTCCCGTCGTTCAGGATGGCGACGCCGCCGTCCGTCTCGCTGAGATCGCACCACTTGTGGTGGCAGCACTCAAAGCGAGCCTGCTGCCAAGTGGTATTGCGGTGGGTGTCCCTGGCAATATAACCGGCGGAGGTATCGCACAGCGCCTGCCGTGCCAGCACATTGCAGTCAAACAGCACTTTGGCCAGCACATGCTTCTCCTGCCAGTCCACCTGATTTTCCACCTCAATGGCACCGTCTCTGCGGAACAGCCGCAGGTACTGGGTCCAGGTGGATTTATCTGTTTGCAGCACAGTCTTAAAAGTGACGCTCTCGCTGTCCTGCTCGATCAAAGTCAGCGGCTGCGCCACGGTCAGGGGCACTTGCTTGTCTCTGTAATTCGGCAGAATGTCCCATGCGTCATAGTTGCCGGGTTTATCCTCATGTGAAGTTCAGCGGGTTAAAATAGCGGTTGCCGGTGCCGATCATGGCGTCCAACGCCGTCTCAATCTCTCGATAATCCGCTATGGCGTCCTGAAACACCGGGTGAATATGGGAGCCGGGCAAAATATCATGGAATTGGTTGATCAGCAGTTTCTTATAAAGTGCCGTGATCTCCGGTGTGCGATTCTCGCCACGCAGCACAGTGAGCATTTCCGCCAAGCGGAACTTATTTTCCAGCCGCCGATTGGCGCGCTTTAAGTCGCTCTTGGTGGTAAAGGTGCCCCGGTGCATTTCCAGGTACAGCTCGCCGTCCCAGGTCTCCAAATTCTCATTGTTTTTCAAATTCTTTCCAGAAATTCGGCGCCGCCCATGTGGGTGCACTTGGGCAGTACGGACACCTTGGAGAACCGATGCATCAGCTCGATCATCTCTTCCGTGCAGCCGGAACCGCCGTCACCGTAACCAAACATATTCATCGTCTGACCGCCGGTGTCCTTATCAATATACGCCTCCCAGTTGGCCTGTATTTGGGAGGGTGCGTTCCAAGTGATAAAGTGGGTGGGCGGCACGCAAGCCAGTACGCTGCTGCCGTCAATGCCCCGCCAAATAAAGTTGTTGTGGGGGAAGCGATTGGTATCATTCCAGGTGGACATTTTGTTGCTGACAAAGTAGTCCACACCGCATTTTTTTCAAAATCTGCGGCAGAATCCAGCTGTTGCCGAACACATCCGGCAGCCAAGCATTATTCACCCGCTTGCCAAACATACGCTGATAGGTCTGCTGACCGTAAAGACACTGACGAATGAGACTCTCTGCCGCCGGGATATTGCAGTCCGGCTCCACATACCTAGCACCCACCGGCTCGAATTGCCCCCGGGCCACCTTCTCCTGCAATTCGGCAAACACATCCGGGTAATACTTCTCCAGTGTTTCATACACATAGGGCTGGGTGTGGGTGTACTTAAAGTCCGGGTAGCGGTCCATCAGCCGCAGCTGGATGAGCACCGTGCGCAAATTCTTCTGCACCGCATGAATCCGCCGCCAGTAGTAGGCAATATCCAGGTGACTGTGGGCGATCAGCGCCACATCCCCGGCGCCTTTGTAAGTATCGTTGGCAAAGACCACATCGTTAAGATACGCCTGGCACGCTGCCACACCGGTCACACCATCATCGGTAAAGTCCAGGCAGTTCATGGCATTGTTCAGCTCCCGGTTCAGGAACGAACGGTAATCTTCATTAAACAGGTCGCTGCCGGCAATATCCAGCAGCAGCTCAAAGTCATAGACCAAATCCTGCACGGCGTGATCCACAGTGCACAGATACGCGCCCTCAAAGATTTGGCGGCAACCGCGAACAGACAGACTCTCCGGGTTACGCTCATCATCCGGCTTGGAGCGGTTATAACCCATCATCTCAAAATGCAGGGTCTCCCTGGTATCCGCATAGGGTGACAGCAGCATACGCTCCCGGTTGGGATCCACGCCGCCAACATAGCGGCCGTTGACCTTCACGCAAATCTCTGCCGCTGTTTTCAGAGAGAACCAAAGTTCCTGCCCCTGCAAGTGCTTTGGCACCTGCACATCCGCCGTCATAAAGGCGGTACCGTCCGGGGTGAAATACATATCCCCCCGCTTCAAGGGGCCGTGGCTCACCGGGATAGAACTGGAATTCCATTTCCGCCACCTGGCGGGCGTCCCGAATCATCAGGTTTTGGATCTCCCACTTTTCGCTGTAAATATAGCGTTTCAGCCAACAAAAGCGCAGGTCCGTCCATTCCTCCGGGCGCATAGAGCGCCGTTCCACTTTAATATGTGCCATACCTGCACCTCCTTAACGATCCTGATAGGGGTTTCTTCCGCACCGGTTCCACCGTCAGCTGCAAATGCAGATCCGCCTTCAGCTGCTCTTCAATCCACGCCACGCACCGGTGGAGGATCAAGCACTTGGAGCACTCGCCCCGAAAGCGCAGGGTCAAACGGTCACCCTCTAAAGATACAAATTCTACCCAGCCGCCGTCGCCTTGGATCTTTGGCGCCAGCACCCGGTCTATATACGCCTGTACGGCCTCTTTCTTCGCTGTCATATTCATTCTCCGATCATCTCTTTGATCTGTGCCTGCAAGGCGGCCAGGCGGCTGTGGGCGGCTGCTTTATTCGGATCCACAATGGAGTAGTACACCTTGATCTTCGGCTCCGTGCCGGAGGGGCGAACCGCCAGCCAGGAGCCGTCGGTAAACAGGAATTTCAGCACATTTTCCTTAGGCAGATCACCGATCCCCTTGGCAAAATCCTGTACTCGCTCCACACCGGCAAACATTTGATCCCCGCCGGCACGGAAAGTCTGCATCAGCGCCCCGATCTTTTCGGCGCCGTCCTTGCCCTTCAGCACAAAGCTGTCCAACGCGTCCAAATAGTAGCCGTATTTCTCATAAACAGCATGCAGCGCATCTACCAGAGTCTTGCCCTGATTTTTATACCAGGCGGCCATTTGGCAAATGAGCATAGCGGAAACCACCGCGTCCTTATCCCGGGCGTGGGTACCCACCAGGTAGCCGTAGCTCTCCTCATAGCCGATGACAAATTCCTTGTCTCCGGTCTCCTCGTAAGTATTGATTTTGTCGCCGATATACTTAAACCCGGTAAGGGTCTCCTCAATCTGCAAGCCAAAACTGCGACCGATATTAGCGCCCAGATCACTGGTCACAATGGTCTTGACCAGCGTAGATTTTATAGCCAAAGTCAGGGCGTCCTTTTCCTCCGGGTTGGGACTACGCACGGTAGAAAAATTGCCGTCCGGCAGTTCCTGGGACTTGACCACAGATACATGCATATTCCGCAGAACCCGTCGCACAGGCACATTGCCGGTGCCGTGGAGCGGGGTATAAACGATCTTCAAATCCGACGGCTGCGTATACAGACTCTGTTGCTCCACAGCAGCGATAAAGGCGTCCAGCTCCCTGTCCCCGACCGGGTGGATATTTGCATGGTCGCTGCAAAAGGGAATGGCATTGTAATCGTCTACTGCGTTAATGTAATCCAGTGCTGCCGCCGCGTCTGCGGTGCACAGCTGGCAGCCCTTGGCGTCATACACCTTGTAGCCGTTATATTCCTTGGGATTGTGGGAGGCGGTGATCATCACCCCTGCGTCACAGTGCAAATACCGGGTGGTAAAAAAGACAGCACCGGCACCGGCACCAGCCGGTCGTACAGATACACCTGCAAGCCGCAGTTTGCAAAAATGCCCGCCGCCGTCTTGGCAAAATCTGCCGAGTTGTTGCGGGAGTCGTAAGCGATAGCCACTTTCAAGTCCGCCTTGCCGGTGGATTTCAAATAATTGGCAAGGCCCAGGGTGGCCTTACCTACGGTGTAGCGGTTCATCCGGTTAGACCCGGCGCCCATAATGCCCCGCAGGCCGCCGGTGCCAAAGGCCAGGTCCTTATAGAACCGATCCTCGATCTCTTTTTTCGTCCGTCAGGCTTTCCAGTTCCGCCTTGGTGTCCGGGTCGGCAAAGGCAAGCCACTGCCGGTATTTCTCTTTGTAATTCATCCTATCACCCTTTACTTAAAGTACATATAAAATTGGCATTTGATCATACCGTTATACAGCTTGCGCCGCTTGTCCGCCTTGCGGCCAAAGCACTTTTCAAACTGTTCATCCGGCGAAATGACGCCGTAGCTCCAGCCCTTGCGAGGACTGAACTTCTCGCCCATTATGCGATAGAGCCGCTCCGCCTCTCGAATATCCAGCATACGCTCGCCGTAGGGCGGGTTGGTCACCAAGGTGCCCCGCTCCGTTTGGGGGTTAAAATCGGCAATATCCGCCGTGTCCAGGTGCAGGTACTGCCCCACCCTGGCCCGCTTGGCATTGATGGCGGTCAGTTCAATGGCGTGAGGGTCCAGATCAGACCCGAACGCCCGGAGATCAATGTCTGTCTTAATGCACTCGTGGGCACGGGCGCGCTCCTGCTTCCAGGCCGCCTCCGGCACGAAGCCCCAGCGATCGCAGGCAAAATTGCGGTTGATCCCCGGCGCCACATTGGCTGCCAGCATGGCACCTTCAATAAGAATCGTGCCGCTGCCGCAAAAAGGATCATACAAAGTGTGGTAATGCCGCAGGCGGGACAGGCTGCACAACGCCGCCGCCAAAGTCTCCCGAATGGGAGCGGCATTGCTCTCCGGCCGGTAGCCCGCTTGTGCAGGCCGGTGCCGGTGGTGTCCAGCATAATGGTCACCTGGTCTTTCAGTATAGAGAACTGAATTTGGTGCACCGGGCCGGTCTCGTCAAACCAGCTGATGTGGTAGTCCTCTTTTAGGCTCTCTACCACAGCTTTTTGATGATTTTTGGCAGTCCGGCACACTGTGCAGGGTGGAGGAAATAGAGTACCCTTTCACAGGAAATGTGTCTGTACTGCCAATAAACTCGCTCCAGGGCAATCGCCGTACCGCCTGGAACAGCTCCTCGAAAGTCACCGCCGTAAAGCGATCCAGTACAATCAGGATCCGCTCCGCAAAGCGGCTGTTGATATTGGCACGGGCCAGCATGGCCTGGTCGCCATTAAAGAACACCCGGCCGTTTTCGGCGGTCACCTCCCGGGCGTCCATTTGTCTTAATTCCTCTGCCACCAAGCCCTCCAGGCCCAGTAGACAGGGGGCAGTCATTTGTAATTCCATAAAATCAAAGTTCCTTTGTTGCGTGCCGGGTCACATGGCAGCCTACATTCACCGCCACCGGCAGCCCGGCAATGTGGGTGGCGTAGGTCTCAATATTTACACCCAGCGCTGTGGTTTGGCCGCCAAATCCCTGAGGCCCGATGTCCAGTGCGTTAATCTTCTCCAGCAGCTCCTGCTCCAGCGCCGCATAGTCCGGGTTTGGATTGCGACGGGACAGCGGGCGACACAGCGCCTCCTTTGCCAGAAGGGCGCACTTTTTCAAAATCGCCGCCGATTCCAACGCCGATCACCACCGGCGGGCAGGGATTGGAGCCAGCCTTTGCACAACGCCCACAATGTAATCCACCAGGTCCTGCCGTGTGGCGGCCGGTGTAAACATACGCAAATCGCTCATATTCTCGCTGCCAAAGCCCTTAGGTGCTACTGTCAGCCGTACCCGATCCCCGGGCACCAGGCGGGTGTGGATCACGGCAGGCGTATTGTCGCCGGTATTTACCCGGTCAAAGAACGGGTCTCGCACTACGCTCTTGCGCAGCAGGCCGTCCGTATAGCCGGCAGATACGCCGGCGTGCACCGCCGCCTCAAAGTCGCCGTCAATATGCACATCCTGCCCAATTTCTGCAAACACAACGGCCATACCTGTGTCCTGACAAATGGGCAGATCCAGTTCTTTGGCTGCTGCCAAATTGTTCTCTAAATCACCGAGAATGCTCTTGGCCGTCGAATTCGGCTCCGTCTGGCGTGCACAACCGATACACTGTACCAGATCCTCCGGCAGCACTTTATTGGCCGTGATACACAGCTGCCGCACCGCCGCGGTGACCGCTTCTGCTTTGATCTCTCTCATACGCTTGTCCACCTTTTTGCAATAAAAAGAGGGCGCAGCAAAAAAGTACTAACCTGATTGCTGCCCCCTTGTATTTGTTCTGTTTATTCCGTGCCGGAAATGTCGTAAAACACGATCTCGTCGCCTTTTACATAGCCCTTCTCCCGGGCTTTTTGCTCAATGTAGTCATCCTTATTGTCGGCGCCTACCACTTCTTCCAGTCGGGCATTTTCCTGCTGGACAGAAGCCAGTTGGGCAGTCAGGGTCTGCTTTTGCTTTTGCATGCGGCTAATGTCCGCAGACTGATTCACCAAAGTCACACTGCAATAGAGAAACAGCACCACCATAGGCACCACCAAAAGCAGGCGCAGGTACTTACTCCGCTTCATGGAGTTCTTCAAATTTTGAATCATACTCAACACTTCTTTGTTCCGGCGCAGCCGTGGCTGCGAGATGTCTTTTTCTTTTCCGTTTTCGCTTTCGCGCGTTTAATTTATTATATAATATATTACATGGGGATTGCAATAGTTTTTTTGCTTTTTCTTGCAGGATTTTCCGTTTTTTCGCCGATTATTGCGTTTGCCCGCCAAGCGCTTCCCCAGGCGTGCCCACAGGTGCCCGGTCAGCGTGCCCAGCGTAAAATATCCACAGGCAAAACCACCGCCGCATACCGTTAGACAAAGGGCACGGATCACCCCGTCGGTGTAGGCCAAAAACAGCGTATAGCAACTAAAGGCGGCAACCAACCACCATAGCACATCCGCTAAAAATGTCGCTCGCCTGCTCCCCCACACGCTACGCCAAAACCGCAGCACATCATAGAAGAAGAAAAGCGCCAGTCCCAATAAGAAAAAGGCCCATAGCGCCTTAACCATGGAACAGACGGTCAAACAATCCGCCGCCCTCCCGGTGCTGGGTATAGAGCAGCGCCGTAACCTTGCCGGTGATCTGCATACTGCCGCACTCCAGGTCCAGTGCCTCCACATGCAGCAGCTCACCCTTTACTGTCAATTCCCCAAAATCCGTAATTACCGTGATTTCTTCTTCATTAAAAGCGTCCACATCCGTCACGCCGGTAAGGGTCAACTTTTCCCGATCGCACAGGGTCAGGCTGTGACCGGTTGTCTTTTTCTGTTCCATAAAAAAATCACCCGATAGAGCCTATGCGCTCCGGCGGGTGATTATGTCAGTGGCGTCCTCTTTCAGCGCATGCTCCTGCACGGCCTTGACCAAGTAGGTGTGGCGGTTTTGGCCCAGAGCCACCTCAATCTTGTCCCCAATCTTTACATCGTAGGACGCGCGCTGCACCTTACCGTTCACGCTGACGCGTCCGGCGTCACATGCCTCGTTGGCCACCGTGCGGCGCTTGATGATTCGACTGACTTTCAGGTACTTATCCAGTCGCATACTGACCTCCAAAAAAGACAGGCACCCGCAAGATACGGATGCCTGCACATAAAAACAAGACTTATTTCACAGCGTCCTTAAGCGCGGAGCCGGCCTTGAAAGACGGAACCTTTGCCTCGGGAATCTGGATGGTCTCCTTGGTGCGGGGGTTCAGGCCGGTGCGGGCAGCACGGGTCTTCACATCAAAAGTACCAAAGCCAACCAGAGCAACCTTGTCGCCCTCAGCCAGTGCGTCAGTGATGGAAGCCAGAACAGCGTTTACTGCGGCTTCAGCGTCTTTCTTAGAAAGTTCGGTCTTTGCAGCTACGGCAGCTGCCAGTTCAGTTTTGTTCATTTACATTTCCTCCATTTCCGATTGATCGGATAATATTTGTTTTGCTTCGTCCCAAAGGGCGTCCAGCGCCTGCAAGGAAGACGATTTCATCTCCATGCCGCGCTCCGCTGCCAGCTGCTCTACCAGCACATATCGGGAAAGGAACTTGTCCGTGGCTGCGGTCAAGGCCTCTTCACTGTCTACGCCGATAAAGCGGGCAATATTTACGCAGGAGAACAGCACATCGCCGAATTCGTCCGCAATGCTGGTAGGCTCTCCTTGGTCCAAAGCGATTTTGAGCTCGTTAATCTCTTCATCCAGCTTGTCCATTGCGCCGGAGCGATCCGGCCAGTCAAACCCTTGCTTCGCGGCCTTATGCTGCACTTTTTGGGCGCGCATCAGTGCCGGCAATTCCCGGGGAATACTCACCATGGACTGGCTGACTTTTTTCATTCCTTTTTCTTTTAACTTGGCAGCGTCCCAGCTGGCAAGTGCGTCGTCCGTATTCTCGGCCTTTACATCGCCAAACACATGGGGGTGACGGAAAATCAGCTTTTTGCAAATCCCGTCTGCTACATCGTTAAAATCAAAGCGACCTGCTTCTGCCTCCATTTGGGCATGAAGCGCAACCTGAAGCAACACATCGCCCAGCTCCTCCTGCAATCCCGCAGTGCTCTGCCGGTTGATGGCCTCAATGACCTCATAGGTCTCCTCAATAAAATTCTTCTTGATAGAATCATGAGTCTGCGCCTGATCCCAAGGACAGCCGCCGGGGGCACGGAGCAGCGCCACAATGCGAATCAGATCCTCCGTATTATAGTGCTCTTTGCGTATAAAATCCAATGCCATACCGACGCCTCTTTTGATCAACTCGTTCCAAGAAATTATATATGATACAACGGGAAATTTCAAGTAGCCAAGCGGTTTTTTTTTTACCTTTCTCCGGCAAAATGCAGATCTTTTGTGGAAAGTGTACCAAAGAGCAGCAACAAAATTGTTAGAACTGCCGAAAATAAAACCGCAGATAAGACAAAATTCCAGGTATTTTGCAGCTGGGTAAAGAACACACCGGCCACACCTTTCACCGTCAGACAAGTAATAATCACCGCCAACACCGGCTTTGCGAACACCTCTGTCCGGGAGAATTTGACCTTGGTGATCCCACGCATCAGCACCAAACAATAAATGGAAAGAAACAAAAATGAAACAGCAGTGGCAACAGCCGAGCCGTAAAGATGGAACCGCCCGTTGGGGATCAAAAGAAAGTTCAGCCCCACCCGCAGCACCGCAGTCAGAGAAAAAAGGCAGCAGCAACCGTTTGGCATAGCCCAGCGCCTGCAAAGCGAACACACAGGTAGAGGATAGAGCTGCCGGCAGCGCAGTAAAGGCAAACCAAAACAGCAGTTGGTGGCACCCCAGTACCAGGTCCGGCGACGAAGTGCCGTAAAACAAAGACAGCACCTCATAAGAGAACAGCGCCAGTCCCCCACTGCCGGCGGCGCCTAAGATCACCGTATATTTCAGGATACCCGCATACAGGCTGCTAAAACGCGCGGACTGGTCCTGATAAGCACCGGACAGCGCCGGAACCGCCGCCACCCCCAACGCCATGGTTAAGGACGGCACCAGATGGGCAAAATCCTGCACGGTAGAATACAGACCGTACACATAAGTAACCACATCTTTTTCCGCTACCTTGGTCAGCGACAGCGGCACTGCAAAGATTTGCTGCAACTGCGCCGTACCGCACAGCCCCAGACACATCTGTACACTGGCAGTATCTGCAAAGCCGGACAGGCTCTGGATCACCGTTGCCACCACCAGCGGCAGAGCACAGCGCACAGACCATAGGGTCCATACACTGCTTTCTTCTTCCTCTATTTGCGTGGGGGTTAGGATACGCTCACATCGTCATCACTAACAGTGGTGACCGTCGGATTCTTGGCGGCCTCAAGCTCCTCCGTCAACTGATCCAGCTTGGTACGCAGAGCGGTGATCTCCGCCCCACAGCTTTCCAAAGCCTCCGTCTGCTGCAACTGAGGTTGCTGCACCGCTTCATACGCCAGTCGGCCGTATCTCTCATACGCCTTACTCAGCTTGGCCTTTATATCCAGACACTCCACTTTTTTGCGGGACAGCTCCAAAGCCTCCGCACTTCTTTTGCTGACTTCCTCCGTAAAGGTACGGGTACGACTCAGCATATCGTCTAAATCAAAATTAGAAATCTTGGCACCGGAGAACACATCGTCCATATTGCCAAAAAAGATCACCGAATTTCTTAGCCATAATATCCCTCCGTATTGTTATTATATTACAGAGGGTAAAGAATTGCAATACAAGTTGCAAAGATTTTGTAGAATTGCGCTATACAATCCGCCTACAATGTCTATTTCAACCGTCTGTTTAATCATATTCCGCATAAAAGCCGGGTATGCGTTTTTTGCGCTCCAACAGGGTGTCAAAATCCCGAATGTACTCATAGGGATATTTATAATTATAAATCCGCTCGATCATACCGCTGTTTTGGCCTCGCAGCTTGGTTACCGCACCGGCGCCAACTGCCAAAACCGTGTGAGTCTCGTCCATCATATACACATTATAGAGACAATCATAACCCGGTTTGCACCAGCCTACATTCTCCAAATTGCCCAGAGATTTGCTCTGCCGGTACATGTAGTAGGGATAGTACCCGGCGCCGTGAAGGGTCTGCCCGGCGTAGTCCACCATATTGGACACAGTGAGCCGATCTTTCAAATCAAAGGTCTGCTCTCTTGTAACCATATAGGCAGAGGTTTTCAGAGCCAAGGTGTGCACGGTGATGGACTCTGCCTGCAAGTCCAGCGCCGTTTGAATACTGCGCTGAAAAGACGGCAGATCGTCCTCCGGCAGCCCGGCGATAAAGTCCATATTGATATGGTCAAAGCCGCAATCCCGCGCCAGCGCAAAGGCGTCCAGCGTTTGCTGCGCCGTATGGCGGCGACCAATGGCCTCCAGCACCTTGTCATTAAAACTCTGGGGGTTAATGCTGATCCGCTGCACGCCGGCGGCGTGAATGACCTCCAGCCGCTCCTGGGTGACCGTGTCCGGTCGACCGGCCTCCACTGTGTATTCCATCAGGTGGGAAAGGTCAAAATTCTGTTCAATGGTGCTGAAAATGCGTCCTAAATCCTGCGCCGATAATGTGGTGGGCGTGCCGCCGCCGAAATACACGGTGGCCAGCTCCAGCCCCAATTCTTTGGCGTACTTGGAGGTCTCCTCCAGCTCCCGCAGCAACAGATCCACATAAGGGGTCATCAGCTTGTGGGTCTTTTCAATTGAATGAGACACAAAAGAGCAGTAAGCGCACCGGGTGGGGCAAAACGGAATAGACACATACAGAGAGAACGACTTTGGCCCGGAACGAGCAATGGAACGGTTCTCATGGAGCATCACCTCATGTGCCAACTCCGCCTTGCTTTTTTGGGTCAAAAAGGCAGTCTGGAAGTGTGCAACCGCCACATCGTCCCCCATTTGGGCGCACAGCCGGTGCATCAATTTAGCCGGGCGCACACCATACAGCACGCCCCAAGGGGGCGCAAAGCCTAATATACCGCTAAGCAGCCGATAAAGGGTAACGGACAGCACCAGGTGCTCCTCGTCTGCCGGTTCCGGCTTGGCTGTTGTCTCCCGGTACACATCGTATACCTTGGCAGACACAAAAAGGACCCGTCCGTCTCCCGACGGGTGGTGACCACCACCGGGTCCTCCTCCCCCTCCAAACGGATCTTCATGGGGAAAGAAGGTGATGCACAGGTTCTTCATATCAAATTCATAAGGGTGGTTAATGACGCGTAAAATCATAATTTCTTCATATACGGGTTATGTTGCCGTTCAAAATTTAGGGTGGAAAAGCGATCGTGGCCGGGATAGACGGTGTAGTCCCCGGGCAGGGCTGCCAGTTTTTGCAGGCTATCCATAATTTCTCTACTGCTGCCGCCGGGAAAATCCGTGCGCCCGCAAGAGCAGAAAAACAGCGTGTCGCCGCTAAAAATACAGTGCTCTGTAATGTAACACACACCGCCGGGGGTGTGACCTGGCGTGGCCAGCACGGTAAAGACCGTGTTGCCCAAGGTGACGGTATCGCCGTCCTGCACCAAAATATCCGCCTGCGCCGGCGCCTGAGAGAGGAACGAAAACGCCGCCAGCGACTTGCGAGAGGAAGTGAGCATCGGGGCATCCTCGGCGCTGATGACGACCTTGGCGCCGGTGGCAGCCTTTACCGCCGCTACGCCGCCGATGTGGTCAAAATGGCCGTGGGTCAGCAGAATATAATCCAACTTGGCGTCGCCGATAAAATCTTTCATCTTGTCGCTGTATTCCGTGCAATCCACCAGGGCACTGCGGCCGCTGGCTTCGTCCGTAACCAGGTAGCAGTTGTTCTGCAACTGGCCAAAGGTGGCTGATTTGATCTGCATTATTTTAAGTCCTTTGTGTCAAGTATAATGGTCACCGGGCCGTCGTTTAGGAGTGTCACCGCCATATCGGCGCCAAACACACCGGTTTCAACATGGGACACGCCCTGCTCCCCCAGTGCCCGGGTAAAATATTCATACAGTTCGTTGGCCTGTGCCGGCGGGGCGGAACGGGTAAAGCTGGGGCGCCGCCCGTGGGTGCAGTCCGCGCACAGGGTAAACTGGCTCACCACCAGCACCCCGCCGCCAATGTCTAAGAGCGACAGGTTCATCTTACCGTTTTCATCTTCAAAGATCCGCAAGTTGGCAATTTTTTTTACCAGCTTGTCCGCCTCTACTCGAGTATCACCTTCGGCCACGCCCAGGAGAATCAACAACCCCTGTTCGGTGGCGCCCACGGTCTTGCCGTCTATTTCCACTTTGGCGTGCTGCACACGCTGTAAAACGGTAATCATCGTCCTGCACCTCGCTCAATATGATACACACTGGGTATCTTCTTCAAAATCTTGACCACATTTTCCAGGTGCTCCCGGCTGTTTACCGACAATGTCAGGGTGGTCAGACAGTTGCCTTCGTTAATGGGTCTGGCGTTAATAGACTGGATCTTCACATGGGCCTTGGACATGGCGTTGGCAATATCCAGCACCAAGCCGTCCCGGTCAATGGCGTAGACTTCCAAGGTGGACATGGTCTCCACCTGCACAGAGTCGTCCCACCGAGCCTTGACCCAGCGCTCCGGTTCCGGGCACTCTGCCAAATCTCGCGGCACATTCACACAATCCCGCCGATGAATGGTCAGCCCGTGCCCCCGGGTGATAAAGCCGATGATCTCCTCACCGGGCACCGGCGCACAGCAACGGGCCATATTGATCAGGCAATTGTCGATCCCCTCAACAATCACACCGCCGCTGCTGCCGCCGGATTTGCGGGGCCGCTCCGGCGCTTTTGCCGGTTGGGCAGACTCTTCAGCCTGGCGCCAGTTGCGATTATATTCGTCCTTGATACCGGGCATCATACGGCTGATGACCAGCCCGCCATAGCCCACGGTGGCGTAGAAATCCTCCACGGAAGCGCAGTGCTGGCGCTCGGCGATCCGCTGCAAAAAGGCGTCGTACTGCTCGCCGTCCAGGCGGATAAAATTCCGCCGCAGCTCTCGATCTACCTCAGCCTTGCCCTGGACGATGTTCTCGTCCCGCCGCTCTTTCTTGAACCAAGAGCGAATTTTGGACCGAGCTTCGCCGGTGGTCACCACTTTCAGCCAGTCTCTGGACGGGCCTTTGCCCGGCTGATTGCTGGTAAGCCCGAGTGAATGGCGTAGGCAAAGTCGATCACCGTGGCGCCGCTGGGCAAAGTCTTAATGTCCCCATTGGGGGTAAACACAAAGATCTCATCCGAGGACAGGTCGCCCTTAATGTTGCGCACCAGATCCTCAGCGTTGGTAGACGCCTCACCAGTCTCCAGCATTTTATGGATCCACTCCAACCGATTGTCGATGGAGTCCTTGCCGCCTTTGCCTAGCTTATACTTCCAGTGGGCAGCGATACCGTACTCTGCCGTGCGGTGCATATCCCAGGTGCGAATCTGAATTTCAAAGGGAATGCCGCCGGGACCCAGCACTGTGGTGTGCAGGGACTGGTACATATTGGGTTTGGGGGTAGAGATATAGTCCTTAAACCGACCGGGCAGAGGCGTAAACATATCGTGCACAATACCCAAGGCATTGTAGCAGTCGATCATAGAGTCCACGATAATACGCACGGCGTAAATGTCAAAGATTTGTTCAAAATCCTTGCCCTTGATATACACCTTGCGGAAGATTCCGTGGACGGACTTCACCCGGGAGGTGATCTGGACATTCTTCATGATCGGCTCTAACTTGGCGCGGATTTGCGCCTTAATATCCGCTAAGAAACGCTCGCCCTCCACCTGCTTTAAGCGCAGGTTCTGCTCAATTTCCTTATAAGCAATAGGATCCAGGTAAAAAATCGCCAGATCCTCTAATTCCTCTTTAATGGCACGAATACCTAACCGATGGGCAATGGGGGCATAAATCTCAAGCGTTTCCAGGCTCTTCTCCCGCTGCTTATACGGGGGCCAAAACTTGGCGGTGCGCATATTGTGCAGCCGGTCCGCCAGCTTAATGATAATCACCCGCACATCCCGGTTCATGGCCATAAACATTTTGCGAATGTTCTCCGCCTGCACTTCCTCCCGGGTAGACAGGGGGATCTGACCCAGCTTGGTTACGCCGTCCACCAACAGCGCCACCTCCGGGCCAAACTCGCGGGAGATATAGTCAATGTCATAGGGCGTGTCTTCTACCACATCGTGGAGCAGCGCGCCGATAATACACTCATTGTCCATGCCCAGGTCAAACAGGATTTTCGCCACCGCCACCGGGTGCATAATATACGGCTCCCCGGAACGGCGAAACTGCCCTTCGTGGGCAGAGCGGGCCAAGGAATAGGCCTTTTCGATCCGGGCGCTGTCATACTGGGGTTTCTTTTGTATTTCCGCAAAGAACGGCGCAAACCCATCGTCATAGGGCTTATGGTCCGCCGTTTGTTCCGGGGGCAGCTCTGCCGCTGCCGGCACCGGGGGTATTGTTTTTTTATTCTCCAAGGCTTGCACCCTCTCTCAGTTTTCGCAAAATGGGCGTGGCTTCCAAATCAACCTTGCCCGCAGGCTGTGCAAGGCGAATTTGGTTTTTACCACGGCGAATCAGTCCCGCCTGGTGCAGAGCTTTTAGCGCCACGAGCACCTGTCCGTAGGTTGCCCCTTTTTGCAGGGCAAAATACAGCTCCTCGGTGCCAAAATCCCAACCGCCCCGGCTCTTTAAGAACCGATATACCGCAGCGCAAACCTGCCGATCCGGGTACACCGGGTATTGGTGGGTACCGTTTTGCAAAAAGGCTCTGTAATCGTAAAGCTCGTTAAAATACCGGTCATCGTCCGTGCCGCTGCGGCGCACATCTGCCGCCCGCACAGAAAGATAGACCTTGCCCTTATAGGGATTTTTAGAAATCTGTACCGCGCAGTCGATAAAATCACCGGGCACATAGGGGAAGTCTTCCGGCTTCACCCCAAACTGCACAATTCGCAGACGGCGACCCTTTTTCTCCGCCTCCAGACGCAAGTGCTTACCCTCTGCCCCCAGGGGGCTGACAGACACCAACTGCAAGTGAAACAGACCAAACAGCGCCGCCGGATTGTCTGTGCCACAAGGCTCCAGCAGCTGCAAACTCTCTGCCAAATCTAAGGTCAAGTACGCCGGGGACAGCTTACAGTCCAGATGCAGCTGCAAAGCCGGCATACGAGGATACTCCTTCTCGGCATAAGCGTTGATGGCTTGGGCAAAGACAGGAATATCTGCCACTGCCAAGCCCATACCCGCAGCCATGGGGTGCCCGCCAAAGCGGGTGAGCACATGGCTGCACGCCGACACTGCCCGGTACAGGTCAAAGCCCTCAATGCTCCGGGCGGAGCCGCAGGCGGTGCCGTCCGCCTTCATATCCAGCACCACAGTGGGTTTGCCGTAGCGCTCTACCAGATGGGAAGCCACAATGCCAATGACCCCCGGGTGGTAATCCTCCCCGGCCACCACCAGTACACGCTGGCGCAAAGGCGCCGGATCCGCAGCCAGCTTGGCAGTAATATCATCTATGATTTTACGTTCCAGCTCTTGCCGCAGGGCGTTATCGTCGCACAGCTGACGGGCGCGCGCCGCAGCCGTTTCTTCATCCTCCGCCAGCAGCAGCTCCAGCGCCCGCAGGGCACTATCCATTCGCCCGGCTGCGTTAATGCGTGGGCATAGCTTAAAGGCCACATCGGTGCCGCTCAGCTCTTCTCCGGCACTGGCTGCCTGTAACAGCGCATATACGCCGGGGCGCGGTTCCTCTTGCAGGGTTCGCAAACCGGCCTGCACCAACGCCCGGTTCTCCCCTACCAAGGGAACCAAATCACCCATCGTGCCGATGGCAACCAAGTCGCCGAACTGCTCCAACAATTCCGCCGGCTCGCCGTCGTACAAACAGCAGGCCAGCTTAAAGGCCACGCCCACCCCGCAAAAATCCGTAAAGGGCAGCTGATTGTCCGTTCTGTGTGGGTTCACCACGGCCTCTGCGCGAGGCAGCTGCTCTCCTACCTGGTGGTGGTCGGTCACCACCAGTTGCATACCCAGCCGGTAGATATACTCTGCCTCGTCCACAGACGAAATACCGTTATCCACCGTGACAATCAGGCCGGTGCCTTTGGCGGCCAGGGTGTCAATGGCGCCTTTGTTTAAGCCGTAGCCCTCTGTCTCCCGATCCGGGATATAGTAGATCACATTGCCGCCCATGGCCTCTAAAAAAGAGTATAGCAAAGCTGTGGCGGTCACACCGTCACAGTCATAATCTCCGTACACGCATATTCTTTCGCCGCTGTCCAGCGCCTGTTGCAGTCTGGCAGCAGCCGCCTCCATATCCGCAAAGCCCTCCGGAGCGCATAGCGCCTGACCGGGGTGGAGGAATTCCTGCACCGCCAGGTCGTCCGTCAGTCCGCGAGACACCAGCAAAAATGCCAAAAACGGGTCGATATTGAATTGTTCGCTAATGGCAGAGGCAGCCTCTTTGTCTGCCTGCCGGATCACCCATTTTTTATGCAGCATTATGTATTCTTATCCACCTGATGGAATTTTTTCAGATTGCCGGCTTTTTCGGCGCGCTTGTCCAGCTCCGCCTGAATATCCGCCGGGGTAATGCCCTGGTTGGCCATCATTACAAGGGTGTGGTAGATCAGATCCGTGATCTCATACACCGTCTCGTCCTTGTCGTTATTCTTGGCGGCAATGACCATCTCGGTGCATTCCTCGCCTACTTTCTTCAAAATTTTGTCGATGCCTTGGTCAAACAGGTAGCAGGTATAAGACCCCTCCTGGCGATCCGCCCGACGATCCAGAATCACCTGATATTCACGCTCAATCGCAGTCATTGAAATTGCCCTCCATCTTGGTATAAAAACAGCTGTGGTGCCCGGTGTGGCACGCGGCGCCGATCTGCTCCACCTGCACCAACAGGGTGTCGTTATCGCAGTCGCTGTACATGGCCACCACCTTTTGCAGGTGGCCGCTGGTGGCGCCTTTATTCCAGAGCTCCTGCCGGGAGCGGGACCAAAACCAAGTGTAGCCGCTCTCCAGTGTGCGCTTTAAGGATTCCTTATTCATATAAGCCAGCATCAGCACCTGGCCGGTAGAGGCCTCCTGCACCACCGCAGGGATCAACTCGCCCTTGGCAAAATACTGCTCCAAATCTTCTGTCATTTGCAAATACCTACCGCTTCCCGCAAATCCAGCGTCTTTTTATAAATGCACTTGCCGCAAATGGTGCCATACATTTTCTTATCTTTCATCACCAAAATATCCGTAATGGTGGTAACGCCGCCGCTGGCGATCACATTGCAGCCCACCGCCTTGTTCAGCCGATCCAGCCCTTGCACATCCGGGCCGCTGAGGGTACCGTCCCGACCAATATCCGTATAGATAATGGTGGCAACACCCATCTTCTCCATGGCCTTTGCCAGGTCGATAAAGTCCATTTGGGAATCCTCGGTCCAGCCCTCGGTGGCCACCATGCCTTGCTTGGCGTCGATCCCTACGGCGATCTTGTCCCCATAGGCGTCTACCGCCTGCTGCACCAGCTCCGGATTTTTAAGGGCAACGGAGCCGAGAATGACCCGATCCACGCCCCGATCCAGGTAGAACGCAATATCCTCCATGGGCCGCACCGGCTTACCGTCCATAATATCAATGGCGGGAAAAAAATCATAAGTCGTTACCCTCTCTAATTTTTGTTTATAATACGCCCTTGGTAGACAACACCGCACCGCCGGTGGGCTGTACCGCGCCGTGCAGGGCGTGACCAACAGCCTTAAAGACAGCCTCAATTTGGTGGTGGGCGTTGGTGCCGTAAGGCACATCAATATGCAGAGTGATCCCGGCGTTCACCGCAAAAGCGCGCCAAAATTCCTCTGTTACGCAGGTTTCATAATCGCCGCACCGTTCCTGCTGGAATGTGGCGCGGAACACCAAAAACGGCCGATGGACAAATCCAGATCGCACCGTGCCAGGCTCTCGTCCATCGGCACCGCAAAACTGCCGTACCGGGCAATGCCGCCAAAGTCGCCCAGCGCCTGGCGCAGTGCCTGCCCCAGCACAATACCGGTATCTTCTACCGTGTGATGGGTGTCTACCTCCAGGTCTCCCTGCACCGTCAGTTGCAGCCCAAAGCCGCCGTGCACCGCAAAAGCGGTAAGCATGTGATCAAAAAGCCGTTGCCGGTGGACACGGCCACTTCCCCCGCCGTCCAGACACAGGGTGGCCGCAATTTGGGTCTCTTTTCGTATTTCGTTCTACCGTTGCCGTTCGCATAAACCGCACCTCTTATTCAAACCGTACTTTTATAGAGTTGGCGTGGGCGGTCAAGCCCTCCGTCTCTGCCAAAAGCATAATATCGTCCTTGGCCTTTTTCAGCTCTTCCGGGGTGTAATAAATAAAGGATGACTTCTTCACAAAGCTATCTACCGACAGGGGCGAAAAGAACCGAGCCGTACCGCTGGTGGGCAGCACATGATTGGGGCCTGCGTAATAATCGCCCAAGGGCTCCGGGGACCAATTGCCCAGAAATACAGAACCGGCGTTATCCACCATACCGATATATTTCAGCGGCTCAGCCACGCACAATTCCAAGTGTTCCGGCGCCAATTCGTTCGCAAAATCCAGCGCCTGGCGCAAATTGTCGCACACAATGATTTCACCGTAGTCGTCAAAGGATTTTTGAATGATCTCCTGACGCACCAAGGTCTTGATCTGCCGGTCAATCTCCCGCAGCGTGTTCTTAGCCAAAGACTCGGAAGTGGTTAGCAAAATGGCAGAAGCTCGCATATCGTGCTCCGCCTGGCTCATCAGGTCTGCCGCCAAGAAGGAGGCATCAGCCGTAGAGTCCGCCACAATGAGAATTTCGCTGGGACCGGCGATCATGTCGATATCCACCACACCGTACAGCTGCTTTTTGGCCGTGGCCACAAAGATATTGCCGGGACCGACGATTTTATCCACCTTGGGAATTCGCTGGGTACCGTAGGCCGAAGCAGCCACTGCCTGGGCGCCGCCCACTAAGAACACCTTATCCACACCAGCCACCGCAGCCGCCGCCATAATATTGGGATTGGGATTGCCGTCCTTGCCGGGCGGGGTCACCATAATGATTTCCTGTACACCGGCGATCTTGGCGGGAACGGCGTTCATCAGCACAGAGGAGGGATAAGCCGCCGTGCCACCGGGCACATAAATACCCACACGCTTCAGCCCGCGAATACGCTGACCCATAATAACGCCGCTTTCCTTGGTGGTCATCCAGCTTTGCTGGGCCTGGCGCTGATGGAAATCATAGATATTTTGCTGCGCTTTCACCACAGCGTCCTTAAAGGCTGGGTCTACCTGATCTAAAAAAGGCATGGATCTCGTCCTTGTCAAATTCGATTTTCTTAGGCACGCTGCCGTCAAACCGCACGGTGTACTCCCGCACAGCCTCGTCGCCGCCCTCTTTTACACCATTGATAATGGTGGTCACCGCCTCGGTGATCTTGGGATCCGTCTCCCCTGCCCGCTGTTTCAGCTGCGCCAGAAGCTGGTATTCGACCACGCCGTTTGCTTTTGTAATTTTCATTGTTCTTCCCTCTTTCAACCCACTTGCGCTGCCAGTTCAATATCATGCAGGAACGCCTCAATCTCGTCCTTTCGCAGCTTCATAGAAGCCATATTCACAATCACCCGCGCAGAAATGGGCATGATCTTCTCTACCACTTCCAAACCGTTCTCCTTTAAGGTAGAGCCGGTCTCCACAATATCCACAATGCCGTCTGCCAAGCCCAGGAGCGGCGCCAGTTCCACGCTGCCCTCGATCTTGATCACATCCACATCCATACCCTTGGACTTAAAGAATTCTTTAGCCACCTTAGGGTATTTGCTGGCCACGGTTTTGCGCTTGTAGCCGCTGAAGAAATCCGTGCCCTTCTTGGTCGCCAGGGCAAAGGCGCAACGGCCGATATTCAGATCCAGCACTTCATAGAATGCACTGCCGTGCTCCACAATGGTGTCTTTGCCTACAATGCCAATGTCGCACACGCCGTGCTCCACATACGTGATCACATCCGGCGCTTTGGACAGTACCGCCTCGTACGAATCCACCGGCAAGATCAGCCGACGGCCTTTATTCTCCAGAGCCTCCGTGTTCAGCCCCATGGTCTTGAACATCTGCACAGACGCCTTTTCCAGCCGTCCCTTAGTAAGTGCAATGCGCAGCGGGCGATCCAAATTAATCTCCTCGTGGAGCACATCGGTCACCGCTGACACATCCACTGCAAAGCCGATAGCCGGTTTGTCCGTGCCAAATTCGCCCAGCAGATTGTCATACCGACCGCCGGACAGCACTGTCAGACCGCTGCCCTGCACATACCCGCGAAAGATCACGCCGGTGTAATAGTTAGAACGATTAACAATGCCCAAATCCAGCAGAACCTGCTCCTGCAAGCCTGCGGCTGGGGTGTCATATAATGTTTTAATATACTGCAAGGAGGCGTCCGCGCCACCCTCGGTGTACAGTTCCCGTGCCTCGTCCAGCACCTCCGGGCCGCCAAACAGCCGAGGCAGCCGCCGCAGCACCCGGGTCTCTCTGCAATCCTCCAAGGTATCCAGCAAATCGCCCAGCGCTGCAAAGTTCTTTTGCTCGATCAAGTGGCAAATTTCTGCCTTTACCGCAGGTTTTACATTCAGATTGCGCAGTACCGCGCCAAAGTACCCGGCGTGGCCCAACTCGATCTTAAAGCCCGGCACCGTGCTTTGCATAGCGCGGCAAGCCAGCGTAATGACCTGAATATCCGCCGCCATAGAGCCGTCGCCAATGAGTTCAATGCCGCTCTGCGCCACCTCGTCGGTGCGCCCGGCCAGCTCCTTGGTGCGCACAAATACACTTTGATTGTAATAGAGACGCACCGGAAAGGCGTCCTCTGACAGTCGAGTAGCCACCAGGCGGGCAATGGGCAGGGTGTTGTCCGGCCGCAGCACAGTGGTTCTGCCCTTGTTATCCGTCAGCTTATACATCTCGTCTGCATCCAGCCCGGCGTCGCCGCTGTTGAACACATCAAAAAACTCCAATGTGGGAGTGATCACCTTGCGGTAACCGTTAGCTTCATATCGCCCGGTTAGGGCGTTCTCTACCCGACGGCGATCGTCGCACTCCTCAAACAGCAGATCACGGCTGCCCTCCGGGGTCACTTTTGCATATTGTTTCATGTCGTTTTCCTCGCTTTAGTACGCTAATGTGGTAATATGCTACCACACAAAAAAAGGGCGTTTGTCAAGCCCGGACTTAAAAGAGAGAAATTTGGTTGCTCTCCGGCAGGTCACCCAGTGCCCCCGCCTCGCGCAGAGAGTCTACCACAGACTTGCCTACCCCGCTGCGTGCCATCAGATCATCACAGGAGATAAACTCGCCCATACCGTCGTCCTTGGCCTGGGCCAACTGCTTCGCTGCATTCTCACCTACGCCGGCAATCGCGCTAAAAAGGCAGACGGATCTTGCCGTCCTCAATATTATACACCCGCCAGTCGGACTTATAAATATCCACCGGCAGGAAGTGGTACCCACGAGCCAACATTTCAATCACAATCTGCAAAATGCCGTATGTGTCCTGCTCCTTGGCAGAGGCGTCGTTGCCCTTGCGCTTGATCTCTTCCATTCTGGCCTTAACCGCATCCTTGCCCTGAACCGCCGCCACAGCGTCCAGATCGCCGCCGCGCACGGTAAAGAACGCACTGTAATACTGCAAGGGATAATAGATCTTGTACCATCCCAAGCGCAGGGCCGCGATCACATACGCCGCTGCGTGCGCCTTGGGGAACATATATTTGATTTTATAGCAGCTGTCTATGTACCACTGCTCCACGCCCACTTCTTTCATGGCTTCCTCATACGGCGGCAGCTCCTTGGGCGCCTTGCCCTTACGCGTGTATTCCATGATCTTAAAGCAGTCCTTCTTACTTAGGGGCGAGGGTTTGCCGGTGCGCTGCTCATAGGCTTCCGCCTTATGGAGCAGATAGGTCATAATACCGTCACGGCAGCCGATCACATCAGAAATGGTGCACACGCCGTTTTTGATCAGCTCCTGGGCGTTGCCCAACCACACATCCGTGCCGTGGGACAGGCCGGAAATTTGCAGCAAATCGGAAAAAGTTTTTGGCTGTGCCTCCATGAGCATTCCCAGCACAAAGGGGGTGCCCATCTCCGGGATAGACAATGTGGAGGTGGGGCAGTCAATATCCTCCGGCGACACGCCGATCGGCTCCGTAGAGGTGATCATTTGGTACAGCTTGGGGTCGCACAGGTCCACATCCATCACAGGAATACCGGTGGCATCCTCCAGAAATTTATAAAGGGTGGGCACATCGTGACCCAGCTCGTCCAACTTCAGCAGCGTATCGTGAAGCGCGTTCTTAAAGTCAAAGTGTGTGGTATAGGTGCCCTTGCTCTTATCGTTAGACGGGTACTGAATAGGCGTAAAATCCTCCACCTCATACTCGTCCGGCACAACCACCATGCCGCCCGGGTGCTGGCCGGTGGTACGCTTAATACCGGTACAGCCATCCTTCAGTCGCTCAATCTCCGCCTTGGGGGTGGAGCCGTCCAAGCCCCGCTCCTCCAGGTACTTGATCACATAGCCAAAGGCGGTTTTTTCCGCCACGGTAGCCATGGTACCGGCCTTGAACACATGGGTTTTGCCAAACAGCTCCTCCGTGAACCGATGGCTCTGTGACTGGTAGTCGCCGCTAAAGTTCAAGTCAATATCCGGCTCTTTATCGCCGTCAAAGCCCAGAAAAGTCTCAAAGGGAATTTCGTGGCCATCCCGGTTCATAGGTATATGGCAATTGGGGCAGTCCTTAGGCGGCAGGTCAAAGCCGCTGCCCACAGAGCCGTCCTGTATAAACTCACTGTGCTTGCACTTGGGGCACACATAATGAGGTGCCAAGGGGTTTACCTCTTCACCGTCATGGAAGATGTGTAATCGCTGATATTAAAGGAAAAAAAAAAATCTTGTTGCCGCCACGCTTGGTCTCCCGGGCCTCGCTGCACAGCACATCCCCCCATACGGTAATGTAACCGTCGTCGGTCTTGACCTCATTCATGGGCTTAGGCAATTCCCGAATAGGCTTGCCAAAGAAGCCATGCACCGTGTCGCCGTAGAGCGGCAGACCGCCCTGCATAGGCCGGTGCTCCACCTGCTTTTCCGCTTCTTCTTTCTTTTGTTTCTCGGCCTCCTGCTTCTCTGCCACCGCAGAGCGCACCGCCGCTTCTATATCATAGGTCTTGGCTTCTACAAATTCCACAGCCAGTTCCAAATCGAACAGCTTATGAATTTCCCGGGCCAGCAGCTTGTCCGTGCCCTTGGCCAGCAGCACTTCCCTGCCCCCGTATTGCAGGTCGATATGCAGGGTGTTGCCGTTTACCGTAGCCTTGGCGTCCTTAAAGAAACCGTTAACCTCCGCATGGTGCCGCCGAATGTTGGCAATTAGGGAGGGCAGACAGTCCGCAGAAAACGCCGCCGAGGCATAATGAGGGGTCAGCACCGCCTTTTCCAGTCCCATTTGGGCTGCAATTTGGTCTGCGCACCGCTCCAGCTCCGCCGTCTCAACCAACGCCGGCAGCTGCAAAGCAATGTGCAGTTCCCGCCGATCGTGGTAAGTAGACATACCCACCACGGCCGCATCTGCCAACGCCAGGCGTCCCGCCTCGTCCATATAGGCGCCAAAATATTCAACAAATCGGTTCATTGCTTGCATTATAATTTATCAATCTCTTTTCATCAATTCCGTTAGCAGTTGGTCCTCCGGGACTTTGCGAAGAATTTTGCCTTTCTTAAACAGCAGGCCCTCGCCGTCGCCGCCGGCAATGCCAATGTCCGCTTCTCTGGCCTCGCCGGGGCCGTTGACCACGCACCCCATCACAGCCACTTTAATGGGTTTGTGCACATCCCGCAGCTTCTCCTCCACCTGTTTTGCAAGACCCACCAGGTCAATGCGGGTGCGCCCGCAGGTGGGGCAGGCAATTAAGTAGGGACTGTCGTTTTTCAGCCCAATGGCTTTCAGTATATCCATGGCGGCAAAGACTTCCTTCACCGGGTCGTCGGTGAGGCTCACCCGAATGGTGTCGCCGATACCGTGGCACAGCAGGGAGCCGATCCCCGCCGCAGACTTGATAATGCCCATACGCTCGGTACCCGCTTCCGTCACACCCAGGTGCAAGGGATAGTCGCACCGCTGCGCAGCCATCTCGTAAGCGGCGATCATGGTGGGCACATTGCTGGACTTAATAGAAATGACAATATCGTTAAAATCGAACTTCTCCAGCAGTGCTGCGTGGTACATGGCGCTCTCCACCATGGCCTCAGGGGTAGGCGCGCCGTATTTGGCTAAAATATGTTTTTCCAGCGAGCCGCTGTTGACCCCAATGCGAATGGGGATCTGCTTCTCTCTGCAAATATCCGCCACCGCTTTTACCCGATCGTCGCTGCCAATGTTGCCCGGGTTGATACGAATCTTGTCGATCCCTCGCTGGGCAGCGCCCAGCGCCAGACGATAGTTAAAATGAATATCCGCCACCAAGGGCACATCCACGGCGTTCTTGATAGGCTCAATCAGATCCAGCGCCGCCTCGTCCGGAATGGCAAAGCGGATCACCTGGCACCCGGCAGCCGCCAAAGCCTTGGCCTGCGCCACAGAGCCGTCAATATCAGTAGACGGCACATTCAGCATGGACTGTACCAGCACCGGGCTGTCGCCGCCCAGGGTGGTATTGCCTAATTTGATTTTTCTGCTTTTTCTTCTTTCCATTTTGCTCACCTACGAAAACAACTTGGTAATATCACTAAAGGTCACCACGCACATAAAGAGCAGCAGCAGCGCCAGCCCCGCCGCGTTAATGACCCACTCTGCCTTATCCGGCAGCTTTCGTTTGCAAATCCCCTCGCCCACCAGCAGGAACAGCCGCCAGCCGTCCAGCGCCGGAATGGGAAACAGGTTAAACAGCCCCACATTGATGGTGAGTATCGCCATCAGCCGCAGGGCGGAGTAGGCAGAGGTTTTCACCGCCTGGCTCACATAGGACACGGCACCCACCGGGCCGCTGATGTCTGCCAGGCCAAAGCGACCGGACAGCATATCCGCCACAGACAGGAACACCATGCGGGCGTAAGACACCGTTTGCATCACGCTCTCCCCCGCAGCACATTGCCCACATTCTTGGGCACACCGTGGAGCCAAAAGTCCATCTTTACAAACCGATGGCCCTCATATTCTTCCGTATCAAACTTGACCTGCAAGGTCTTTTTGGCACCGTCCCGCTTAACGACCACTGTCAATGTATCGTCTGCACTGCGAGACAGGCCGGTAGTCACATCGGTAGCAGTGTAAACCCGCATACCGTCAATGGACTGAATGGTATCGCCCACCTGCAATCCGGAGGCTGCGCTGGCGGCGTTCGCCTCAAACTTCGCCACCTGGGCAGTACCGATCAAATTGCTGCCGCACACAATCAGCACGGTCAACAAAAAGCCCAGCACCAAATTCATCAGCGCACCGGCCACCACCACAAACAGCCGAGCAGGTACGCTCTTTTGTTAAAGGCGTTGGGATCTTCCGAGTCCTCCCCTCGCCCTCCATTTGGCAGTAGCCGCCAAAAAGGATCCAGCGCAGGCTGAATTTGGTGCCGTTCCTTTCCCGCTGTATGATCTTAGGACCCATACCCACGGAAAACTCATTGACTTTGATCTTCATTAGCCGAGCGGCAAAATAATGCCCGCCCTCATGCACCAGAATGATCAGTTCAAAAAATAAAATGGCAATCAGAACGGGATATACCGTATGCCACAGGGAAGATAAGGTCACGAAACCGCCTCAATCACATAATCTCTGGCCGCGCGATCGGCCTGCAAAACATCATCCAGGGTGTAATCCGCCACTTGCGGGCACGCCTCCATGGCCGCCCGGTTCAGCACCGCAATGTCTGTAAACTTGATCTTGCCGTTTAGGAACAGCCGTACGCTCTCCTCATTGGCGCCATTGGCTGCCGCCGGGCGCAAACCGCCTGCCGCAATGGCGTCCTTGCACACATTGATACAGCGGAAAGTATCATAATCCGGTGCATAAAAAGTCAGCTTACCGTAATCCACAAGGGACAGCTCCTGCACCGGGCTGGGTAGACGCCGGGGATAGGTCAGCGCATACTGAATGGGAATACGCATATCCGGCACACCCAGCTGGGCGATAACAGAATTGTCTTGATATGCAATGGCGGAGTGCACCACGCTCTCCCGGTGCACCACAATATCAATGGCGTCAATGGGCATATCAAACAGCCACTTGGCCTCAATAAATTCCAGCCCCTTGTTCATCATGGTAGCACTGTCGATGGTAATTTTTGCACCCATATCCCAGTTAGGATGCTTTAAGGCGTCCGCCGCCGTCACATTCTCCAGCTCCGCTAAAGTCTTGCCAAAGAATGGTCCGCCGGAAGCGGTTAAGATCAGCTTCTTCACCGCGCCTTTTTCCGGGCTGCCTTGCAAACACTGAAAGATGGCGGAGTGCTCGCTGTCCACCGGCAAAATATCCACACCGTAGGCCTTGGCGGTATTGGTCACCAAGTGCCCGCCGGCTACCAGCGTTTCTTTATTCGCCAGCGCCAGGGTCTTTTTGGCCTGAATGGCCGCCAGCGTAGGCTGCAAGCCCACCATACCCACTACGGCGTTCAGTACCGTATCCGCACCGGAATACGTAGCACATTCGATTAGGCCGTCCATACCGGACAGTACCTTGGTACCCGTATCTGCCACCCGGGTGCGCAGATCGTCTGCCGCAACCGGATCCATCATAGACACCAGATCCGGGCGAAACTCCCGAATTTGTGTCTCCATCAAATCAACGCGACGGTTAGCGGTCAGGCACACCACCCGGTAGCCGTGCATACGGCAAACATCCAGGCTCTGTGTACCGATAGAGCCGGTAGAGCCTAAAAGAGCAATTCCTTTCATCTGGTTACCTCTTACTTAGAAAAAACAGTCAGTGCCAGCGCATAAGTCACCGGCAAAGTGAACATAGAGGAGTCAAACCGATCCATGACCCCGCCGTGGCCGGGAAAGATCTTGCCAAAGTCCTTTACGCCGAAATTGCGCTTAAGGACGGAAGCGGACAGATCGCCCATCATGCCCAGGAACGATACCGGCAGGCACGCAGCCAGCAGCACTGTCACGGCAAATTCGTCCATCTTAAAGTCCGCCAGCCGATTATACAGGATCATGGCCACCGCATTCAAAATCAGAGAAAAGATCAAGCCGCCGATGGCGCCCTCCACCGTTTTCTTCGGTGAAATGTTAGGGCTCATCTTATGCTTGCCAAAGGCCATACCTGCCAGCTGGGCGCCGCTGTCCGTTGCCAAAGCGCAGATCAGGCCGTAGAAGATCAGATAAATGCCGAACTGCTCGATTTGGAACATATCCCGCAGCCGGATAAAAACGGAAAAACCAAAGGGCACCAGCGCCCCGGCAAAAACGGACACCGCTACATCTTCAAAGGTGGTATAGGCGTAGCCCTTAAGCATAGCCAACAGTAACACCAGCACCAGCGCAATCAGATACACAACGCCGGGAACCGCACCAATCACCTTGCCCCAAACGGCCTCACTAACCCAGGGAGTCAGCGCCTTGGCAGAGGCAAAGAACGGCACGCAGGCCGCATAGCCGGTAGCCACCACACGGATAAAGGTGTTCTCCACCTTGGCGCAACGCATAATTTCGTTTGCTGCCACAGCCGCCAGGAAGGCGATCACAAGCACCAGCACCGGGGTATTGATCTGCCACACCACCACAGCCAGCAGCGCCAGCAGCACCACGGCGGTAATCACTCTCTGTTTCATCTTTTTCTCCTCTTATCTTCCGCCGAAACGACGGTTTCTATTCTCATAGGCGTGAAGCGCTTCAGCCAGATCCTGCTCCGTAAAGTCCGGCCACAGCACATCGCTGTACCAAAACTCGCTGTACGCCGCCTGCCACAGAAGGAAGTTGGACAGCCGCTGCTCGCCGCTGGGACGAATCACCAAATCGCAATCCGGCACCGTGTATACATTGGCGGATATATCGTCCATGGTGATCTCCCGCTTACCGCTTTGCAGCGACCGGTTCACCGCCTGTACGATCTCCTGGCGGCCGCCGTAGTTGATCGCCACATACACCGTAGTACCGGTATTGGCGGCGGTATCCCGCTCGCCCTGGTCCATCAGCTGCAACAGCTCGTCGCTGATTCCCTCTCTCGAGCCGATAAACTTTAAGCGGATATTACCGGCCTGGCTAATGTCTGCCTGTGCCTCCAGCAAATAATCCTTAAAAAGCCGCATCAGGGCGTCCACTTCCTCCGGCGACCGCTTCCAATTTTCAGTAGAGAAAGCATAAAAAGTCACATAAGGAATGCCGATACGCCCGCAAGCCTTAGATATAGTGCGGAACACCTCAGCCCCCGCCTTATGTCCGGCAGAACGGGGCAAGCCCCGCTTTTTGGCCCAACGACCGTTGCCGTCCATGATAATGCCCACATGGTTGGGCAGCAGGGCAAAATCCGCGCTTTTTTGCTGCGGTGCAGCACTTTTTTTGTTAAACAGTGCCATAAGCGACCTCCCCGTAAAACGCATAGACGGGCGAATGCCCAGCCGCCGTACACAATCCATTGTTGCGCACAGCCGCCGGCAACCGCCATCCTTCAAGTAAGAAAACAGGGCGCCCCCATTTTCTTTAGCTATTGGTTAGATAGACAGCACTTCCTGCTCTTTTTTTTTCTTGGCCGCAGTCTCTGCCTGCTTCACATAATCATCGGTGATCTTCTGCAGCTGCTCCTCGCCGTCCCGCAGATCGTCCTCGGTGATCTCGCTGTTTTTCTTCATCTTTTTCAGCTCATCCATAAAATCGCGGCGCACATTGCGGATGACCACCTTCGCCTCCTCGCCGCGCTTGGAGATGTCTTTGGTCAGCTCCCGACGGTGCTCCTCCGTCAGCTGGGGAACGCCAAACGAATAACCTTGCCATCATTTTGCGGGTTAATGCCGATGTCAGAGGTGTTGATGGCCTTTTCGATCTCCTTGAGTGTGGAGGCGTCCCAGGGCTGGATCACCAACATTCTGGCCTCCGGCACGCTGATAGCGGCCATTTGGTTAATGGGGGTGGGCACGCCGTAGTAATCCACCATCACCTTATCCAGTACGGCGGGATTGGCACGGCCGGCACGCACGGCGGAAAAGTCACGCTCAAGGAAGTCATACACTTTTCCATTTTCGCTTTCGCATTGGTGTACAGTTCGGTCAATTCCATCTTTCTTTACCTCTCTTCGTTAGATACAAGCGTGCCGATCTTTTCGCCGGAGACGGCACGCACCACATTCTCCGGATCGTTCAAATTGAACACCAAAATGGACATATCGTTATCCTTGCACAGGCTAAAGGCGGTGGAATCCATCACCTTCAAATCCCGGTTAATGACTTCCTTAAAGGTCACCTGATCGTACTTTACAGCGTCTGCGAATTTATTGGGATCCTTATCGTACACGCCGTCCACCCCTTTGAGCAGTGCATCTGCATTGATCTCCACCGCCCGCAGCGCCGCTGCCGTGTCTGTGGAGAAGAACGGAGAGCCGGTGCCACAGCCAAAGATCACAATCCGCCCCTTTTCAAAGTGACGAATGGCACGGTTGCGAATATAAGGCTCTGCAATCTGGCGCATTTCAATGGCCGTCTGCACCCGCACATTGGCGCCCAGCTGCTCCAAAGCGTCGCACAGAGCCAGCGCATTCATGGCCGTTGCCAGCATACCGATCTGATCCGCACGGGTACGCTCCATCTCGCCGCTGGAGCGGCCGCGCCAAAAGTTGCCGCCGCCCACCACAATGCCGACTTCCACGCCCAGGTCAGCTACTTTCTTTACCGCCGTGCAAATCTTAACCACCGTGTCGTTGTCGATCCCGGTGCCTTTTTCACCGGCTAGCACTTCGCCGCTGAGCTTTAACAAAATCCGTTTATATGCTGTTGCCATACTTTTTACCTCCGCCGTTTCAGCAAGCGCCGCAGGCCACAAACACGCCTGTGTACACACTTACTCACTGTCCTCTATATCTTAATATATTTTTAGCATAAAGTAAATAGAATTTCTGAATTTTAGAAAAAACAGGTAAAAAACAGACGAAAGATCAAATGTCTTCCGTCTGTCAAAATAAGGCTTCCTATCCTGTGGTCTTCGGTGTCTCCGGCGTCTCCGGCTCCGGCTGGGTCAAACCGATCCCGGCTTGGAATCGCTGAATCAGCACATAGTCCCGCAGATTCACATAGCCGTCATTATTCACATCGTAATAGTATCCCAATAGCTTATCTGCCGTGCGGCCCATATTGTCGAAGAAATAGCTGGCCACATTGGAAAGCGTGTTGGTACGCGTCGTGGCGCAGCGGCTGCAAGTATAGGTGCAGTTGGTGCCGTCGCAACCGGAAAACTTAAAATCATGGCCATAGGCGGGCACCACATTGGTGCGCGTAGTCTTGCAATAGCGGCAGGTGTCAATAGAGGAACCGGTCATTAGACAGCTGGCCTCGGCAATCACCCGGGTATCATAGTAACCGTCCACCCATTCTACATGGACCTGGGTGGTGTAAGTGTCATTGCACACGCTGCAAACATACGTATCGATCCGGTGACCGGTGGCGTCTGTTTCACCCTCCGTGCACTGATAATCGTGCCCGGCGGGAATACTCTCTGCAATGCTTTGGTGACACGCGGTGCACACACCAGTCTTTTGACCATCCGTGGTACAGGTGGCAGGTACAACCACCGTCCACTCCTTCACCGTATGACCCGGTGCAGGAATGTTGATATATTGCAGTGCGGTGCATTTGCTGTTCTTGGTGGGTTCCTCCACCGAGCAGCGGCGGATCAGTCGTCCGGTGGTGGTACAGCCGGGCTCGGTCAGTACCATGTCCGTATAGCAGCCGTCCTTCCACACATAGTTGCCGTCCTCGTCCCGCACATGGGTGGTACGAATGGTGTCCGTGCTCTCATCGTTGCACTTGGCACAGCGCAGGTATTCAAAAATATGGCCGTTTTTCTCGGATTGATCGTCGGTTTGGATCACTTGCAGATCATGGCCGGTGGCAGCAATATCCTCGGTGCGCAAATATTTCAGGCACTTAGAGCAGTACACGTCCTGCTTGCCCTTGGCAGTACAGGTGGGCTCCTGGGTTACCACTGTATACGTCTCGGCGTGGTCGCATCCGCTGTCCGAAGCAACAAATTTGTATCCTTTTTTCTCGGCGTACGCCTGGGTGGTGGAGCCGCTGGAAGCATGGAAAGTCAGTGAGGACTGGCAGTTGGCAAAAGGATCCAGCGTGCCGTAATTCAAGTTAGGATTCTCCACAAACACATCCAGCAAAAAGCTGTTGTCAGAGAAGGCGGTTGTACCCACGGAAGTGATTTTCTCCGGTAAAGTGATGGTCACAAACTTGCAGCCGGCAAAAGCGGAAATGCCGATCTTGGCACACTCCTTCGGGAAAGTTACGCTGTTGATCCCCGCCTTGCGAAACGCAAAATCGCCAATCTCCGTTAAAGTCTCCGGCAGACGCAAAGTTGTAAATTTGGCATCGTCCTCAAAGGCGTTCAGACCGATCTTAGTGATTTTGGTATCCTGTAAATTGACGGTGGACAGCGCCGTACACCCGGCGAAGGCATAACGGTTCACCCCCGTAACGGTAGAGGGTAAAATCACCGTTTGAACAGAGGTCATCTCAAAAACAGATAGTTACCCAACACCGTCACGCCTTCGCTGATCACCACCCGCTTAATGGAGTCACGGGAATTGTACCAAGGGCAGCGCTTTATAGAGGAACCAAAGTTAACATTCATATTGGAATAGTTATTGGTGGCGCCGCTGCCGGTAAGGGTCAGCACCCCGGTGCCGGTGTCAATATTGTATTTAATATTATCGCCGCAGCTGCCGCTGGTAGCCGCCGTTGCCGCAAAGGCAAAAGACGCGCCGCTACCCAGCACGGTGCTCAGCATGACGATGCTTAAAATCACAGATAGCCATTTTTTCATGCTCAATCCTCCAAAAAAGCATAGGACCGCCGTCTGCACACACAAGTGCAAAGGCCTTTGCTTTCATCATACCACAAAGCTCCCGCCTGTGCAAGGCGGGAGCAGATTTGGACACCGGTGGCAAAAGCGCACCGGATTTTAGCATTGTAGATCACATGGCACATTTTTTTACAGGGCGTATGGTTCTTTTTCGCCTCTTTCAGCGTGGTTTTAATGGGATGCTTTCCGGCGCAGCTTTTTATATAATGATACTTTTTACCGGTGGGCGAAACATACACCGTATTCCCCTTTGGCGCCGATTTCTTTGCGGTGCCGGTTGTCTTCGATTTGCTCCAGCTGCTGTAATATTTGGTGCTCTTGCGGCCGGTTTTCACCGTCTTATAGGTGCGCACACGCACATAGTATTTTTTGCCGTTTTTAAGTCCGGTGATGGTTTTTTGGTGGTGCTGTTTTTACTCACCGTGACCGTCTTGGCGTTCTTAAAGTTCGACGATGTACTGTACTGGATTTGATACCCGGTGGTTTGGGCGGTCTGCTTTGTTCCAAGTTACGGTAAGTTTCTTTTTCCCGCCAGTCACTTTGCTGATCGATGTGCCCTTTGGCTTGACGGTAAAGTACACGGTGCGCGAGCCCTTATACTTCCCCTTCAGTTTCACCTGTACGCCGTAGCGCCCAACAGCCTTGTGCCCTTTTGGATAGTTCACCGTGTAATCAGCACCCGATTTTAACTGTTTGCCGGTACTGTCTTTCACAGTCACCGACGGTTTTTGCACCTTGCCGTTATAAGTATAAACCGTCTTGGCCAACTTGGGCGCTGACACCTTAGCAATCTTTGCAGCGGAAATGACCTTTGTGTAACCGCAAGCCGTACAAACTGCGCTGGTTTGCACGCAACCCTCTCCGTTAAAGGATGCCGGCGTGATTTTTGTAACATTCTTTGTCGTCGTATGCTTGCACACGGCAGCGCTGCCTTTTTGGGTTGTGGCCTGAATTCCACTGTTTTGCACCTGCATCTGAATGGTGCCCATTTGATCCGTTCGATAGATTTTGGCCTTAACCGCCTGCAATCGCTGCAAGGCTTGGGCCGTGGGGTGGCCGTAACTGTTCCCTGCCCCTACGGAGATTGCCGCGTACTTTGGTGCAGCTTCTGCAAGGAAGGAGGCAGAGGAAGACCCGGCGGAGCCATGGTGTGCCACCTTCAGAATATCCGTTTGCAGATCAGCACCGCTGTTAACCAGAGACTGCTCCACCGTGGACGAAATATCACCGGTCAGCAACAAGGAACGATTGCCGCACTGCACTTTCAGCACCAGAGACGCATCGTTGGCGTTCTCTGCCCCTGTGCCGTCACTGAGTACCTGCACAGTGGTGCCGCCTACCTGAAACCGGGAATTGGCAGTCGGGTTCGCCGCTTTGCTACCGGGTTCGCTTTTTATGGCAGAGAGATAATTCTTGTAGCACTTTGTGTTGGTCTTGTACGGCGAATAATAAGAATAATTCACCTGAAAGCGATTATAAATTTGGGGTAACCCGCCGATATGGTCCTCATCCGGATGGCTGGCCACCACATAATCCAAGGTAGAAATGGATTTGCTGCGCAGACAATCCTCAACCGCTTGGGCATGCACAGCTTTACCTCCATCCACCAGCATTCGGTGTCCGTTGCTTTCTACCAGAATACTGTCGCCCTGATCGCAATCAATAAAAGTAACTGTCATGGACGGCTGCGCCCCATTGACCACTGCTGAACTGCCTACCGTCAGCCCCAAAAAGCAGCAAAGCGCTGCATATTATACTGCCAAATTTTTTCATTTCGTCGTCCTTCTTTTCTTTGTATTGAATTTCATTCTAACATATTTTACTTGTTATTGCAACCGCTATTCCCGGCGCACCGCCAGCATCAGCACCAAAACGTCGAACAGGCGCAGAGTCTTTTCCGGGTAAATTTGATTATACCGCCGCAAAAAAGCGCTCGGTACAAACCGGGCGCTTTTCACGAACAAATATAAAGAAAACGAACATAAAAAGAGCACCTCCAAAGAGGTGCTCCAAATACTTGTACTTAGCCGTTGATCTGCTTTGCGATCTCTTCAGCGAAGTTCTCCTCGCGCTTTTCCAGGCCCTCGCCCTTCATCATACGCACGAAGCCGGTGCACTTGATTTCCGTGCCCAGCGCCTTAGCCACATTGTTAATGTAGGTCTGTACATTCTCGTGGTTCTCGGCCTTTACGAACTCCTGGTCTACCAGGCAGTTCTCCTTGTAGAACTTGCCCAGCTTACCGGCAGCGATCTTCTCCAGCACCTGCTCCGGCTTGTTAGCCATCTTGGGATCTTCCTTCAACTGTGCGGAAAGAATGCCCTTCTCGTGCTCGATCACCTCAGCGGGAACGGAAGCCTCATCCAGATAAGAGGGGCTCATAGCGGCGATCTGCATAGCCACATCCTTGCCCATTACCTTGAACTCGTCAGTCGCGGCCTTGCTCTCGTCAGCCACATCAAAGCCAACCATAACGCCTACGGAACCGCCGGCGTGAATGTAGGTGGCCACAACACCGTCCATCACCTCAAAGCGACGGATCTTCATGTTCTCACCGATGGACAGGATCAGGTCGTTCAGAGTCTCGGTCACGGTGCGGTCGGTGCCGTCATAAGCGGTAGCGCACAGCGCCTCTACATCAGCGGGAGCGGTAGCGATAATGGTGCGCGCCACGCCCTTTACAAAGTCCATGAACTTGTCGTTCTTGGCAACAAAGTCGGTCTCAGAGTTGACCTCAACGGTGACAGCCTTCTTGGCAGCCTCGTCATAATAAGTGTACACAACGCCCTCGGCAGCGATACGGGCGGACTTCTTCTCGGCAGCAGCCAGACCCCGCTCACGCAGGAAGTCGATTGCCTTGTCCATGTCGCCGTCTGCTTCGGTCAATGCCTTTTTGCATTCCATCATACCAACGCCGGTCTTTTCACGCAGCGCCTTAACATCCATAGCGGTAAATGCCATTGTGTGTTCCTCCTTGAATTCAGTCTAAAATCTATCGGCAGAATTACTCTGCTTTGTCAGCCTTGTCTGCTTTCTTTGCGGGCTTCTTAGCCGGTTTTTTCTCCGCAGCGGGAGCCTCGGCAGCCTCGTCGGCAGTGTCCTTACCGTCACGGCCCTCGATCACAGCGTTAGCCATTGCACCGGCGATCAGCTTAACCGCACGGATAGCGTCGTCGTTGCCGGGGATCACATAGTCGATCTCGTCCGGATCGCAGTTGGTATCTACGATAGCCACGATGGGCAGACCCAGCTTGATGGCCTCAGATACAGCGATGCGCTCCTTGCGGGGGTCAACGATGAACATAGCCTGCGGAATCTTCTTCATCTCGGTGATACCGCCCAGGTACTTCTCCAGCTTCTCAATCTCCAGCTCCAGACCGGCCACTTCCTTCTTGGGCAGCATATCAAAGGTGCCGTCCTCAGCCATAGCCTTCAGCTGCGCCAGACGAGCCACACGGCCGCGAATGGTCTTAAAGTTGGTGAGCATACCGCCCAGCCAGCGTGCGTTAACATAAGGCATACCGCAGCGCTCAGCCTCTTCCTTAATGGACTCCTGGGCCTGCTTCTTGGTGCCTACGAAGATGATCTCGCCGCCATCGGCAGTCACATCGTGAACGAACTTGTAAGCCTCGTCCAGCTTCTTCACGGTCTTCTGCAAGTCGATAATGTAGATACCGTTACGCTCGGTGAAGATATACTCCGCCATTTTGGGGTTCCATCTTCTGGTCTGGTGACCGAAGTGCACGCCTGCTTCCAGCAGTTGCTTCATAGAAACTACATTTGCCATAATTTAAGTTCCTCCTTTAGGTTGATCCTCCACCGTGCGGCATGGCAACGCCCCGTACATAGCACCAGGGGCAGACCGCAACGGTGTGCGTATTCCGTGCATTGCATATATTTATAAATTTATATATACCACACGAATGCCGTAATATAATAGCACGCCCGGTGCAAAAAAGCAAGAAAAATTTTCAAATTTCCAGCCATTTGCCGGACAAAATCAAAAATGCCGCACCTGCCCCAGGGCAAATGCGGTATTTCTGTTTATTTTTTATGCTTTTTGCCACTTTGCTGGTGGATATACAGCCGCTCCACCTGGTCGCGGGCAAAGTCCTCGGCGCTGTCGTCCAAAGGGGTCAGGACAAAGCTCGGATCCCGACGGCGCATGGCCGTCTCAATCAGCTTGTCTGCCAAAGCCGGGTTCTTGGGCAGCACCGGGCCGTGAGAATAGGTGCAAAATGTGTTTTTATAGTGCACGCCCTCGGTGCCGTCCCGGCCGTTGTTGCCGTAGCCGGACACCATCTTGCCCAGGGGCGCCACGCCCTTGCCCAAATAAGTGCGCCCGGGTGGTTCTCAAACCCGATCACTCGGCCGAATTCCGTATCAAAGGCGTAATTGCCAATGAGCCGCTCTTTTTCGCCCACGGTGTAAAAATCCACCGCGCCGATATAATCCAGCCGCTCGCCGGTATACGTCTGGTAATACTTGCCCAGCATTTGGTAGCCGCCGCAGATCGCCAGCACCACGGTGCCGTCTGCCACTGCACGGCGGATCTCCTCGTCCTTGCCCCGGTGCAGGTCCTCCAGCAGTACCTCCTGCTCAAAGTCCTGGCCGCCGCCGATAAACAACAGGTCGTACTTGGTATGGTCAAAGGGGTCGCCTACGGAGATCTCGTCTACCGTCACCTGGATTCCCCGCTGCCGACAGCGATATTGCAGGCACATAATATTGCCTCGATCGCCGTACAGATTCAGCAGATCCGGGTACAAATGCGCAATTCTCATTTCCAAAACGCCTCCTTGCCGAAATGCTCCGCAAACTTAGGCCGCATAGCCATCATTGCCGTATAAGTGGGCACCACAAACACATCGCCCTTGCACCGGAGCACCGTTTGCAGCACATCGTCTGTAATTTCTGCATCCATTCCGCTGTATTTCAGCCGCAGGGCCATATCGCCGCTGCGCTTGCCGGCAGCATAGATCTTGCCGTCCGCCTGAATATCCGCGTCCCAGATCCAGCTGATGTCCCGGCCGTCCGCTGCATTGTCGTTCAGGCAAAAGATCACCGTCTTGTCGCCCTTAAACTGGCTGATATAGTTGCAGGTTTGGGTCAGCCCCGCCGGGTTCTTCACCAGGATCATCCGCACATTGCCAAACTTCTCCATCCGGCCAAAGGCGCCGCTAAAGCGTTCCAGCGCGTGGAGCGCCGTCTCCCGGTCAATACCCAAACTCACCAATGCGGCCAAAGCGCCGATGCCGTTATAGATATTGTACACACCGCCCAAGTTGATCTTCACCGGTGTGGTGCCGTTTAACATAACGGTGCTGCTGTCCGGCGTAGTCTCCACAATATCCGTTACATTATAATCCGGGGTCTCCCGGCAATAGCCGCAGCCGGGGCAGCGGTATTTGCCCAGGTGTGCATAGGTAAAATAGTCATATTCCAGCTGGTGCTTACAGTGGATGCAACGGGTGCCGTCCCGCACGGCGGATGTTTGGTCCAGAGGCACACTGACCCCGTAGGTCACCGTGTTCTCCCGCTTCAAGGTATTGGTCAGGGGAGCAGTCGCCGTTGATCACCAAAGTGGCCTCCGGCAAATTGTTCACCGATTCCTGAATGGCGGACAGCGTGTGAGACACCTCGCCGTACCGATCCAGCTGATCGCGGAACACATTGGTCACCAGCACCACCTTGGCTTTCAGGTACTTACTGACGGTACGAAAGGCGTTTTCGTCGCACTCAATGACCGCATACTCCTTGGTGCACTTGCCGCTATTGGTAGAATTCAGAATAAAAGAAGTGGTGATACCGGTAATCAGATTGGCGCCGGAGCGGTTGATAAAGTAGGACTTGCCTGCTTCTTTCAGTCCCTCCTCCACAATACGGGCAGAGGTGGTCTTGCCATTGGTGCCGGTAATCACGATCACCTTGACCCCCTGAGAGCTTGGCCAAAATATCCCGCTTAAAGAACAGCGCAATGCGCCCGGGTAGGGTGGTAGCCCCATAACCCAGCAGGTTCATCACCTTGGTAATCAACTTGGTAAGAAAAATAATCATAGCAAAAAGGAATTGCACTTCTGCAAAAATGTGTTACAATAAGCCTGTAACCGGGCGGCTGACCCACCGCCCACAGAGAATGCGAGGTAATAAAATATGGATTATTTAGAGCCGATGACAGCGGCTGTACGTGCCGCCGCCAACATCTATCGCAGTGCAAAAAACGATCTGCACATTGAAGTGAAGGGCGAGGACAAAAACAACCTGGTCACCGCCTATGATAAACAAATTCAAGATTTTCTGTACAAAAAGCTGTCTGCCGCGTTCCCCGGCTGCGCTTTTCTTGGCGAAGAGGGCGGCGGTAAGATAGAAGTACCCATGGGCCTTTGCTTTATCATCGACCCTATCGACGGCACCACCAATTTTATCCGGAATTTTGAGCACAGTGCCATCAGCGTTGGTCTGGCAGTAGACAGAAAGATGGTGGCCGGCGTGGTCTACGATGTAGACCAAGACAACCTTTACGCCGCGCAGCGAGGCTGCGGCGCTACTTTAAACGGCCGTGCCATTCATGCGAACCGCAGTGACCTGGACCACTCCCTGCTGCTCTTCGGCAGTTGCCCATACGAACGGGAACTGGCGCACCGCACCTTCAAATGGTAGAAAAGCCTACACCCGGGTGCTGGAAATCCGGCGTACCGGCTCTGCCGCACTGGATATTTGCTATGTGGCGTCCGGCAAGGCAGATCTGTATTTTGAATTGATCCTGCGGCCCTGGGACTACGCGGCCGCCATCGTTATTGTAGAAGAGGCCGGCGGCGTGATCTGCACCACAGAGAACCAACCCATGCCCATTGACCAAATCGTCGGCGTGCGCTGCGGCAACGGCGAGAACCTGGCAGAATTTGATGCCTTGGTGCAGAACCTGTGAGGTACTACACCTCCGTCAATCGCTACTTGCAGCAGCGCTTCGGCTGCAAGGTGTATAAAGTAGCGCTGTCCGGCGGCTTTACCTGTCCCAATCGGGACGGCACACTGGACAGCCGAGGCTGCATTTTCTGTTCCCAAGGGGGAAGCGGCGACTTTGCCGGTAATCCTGCACAGTCGATAACCGAGCAGCTGCGCCGCGGCAAAGCTGCCTTGGCAGGAAAAATCAAGAACGGCAAGTATATCGCCTACTTTCAGTCCTATACCGGCACCTATGCGCCGGTAGAACGGCTGCGCGCACTCTATACGGAGGCACTGGCCGATCCGCAGGTGGTAGCGCTATCGGTGGCCACACGGCCGGACTGCCTGCCGCCTCAGGTGCTGGATCTGTTGGCAAAACTGAACCGGCAAAAGCCGGTGTTCGTAGAACTGGGATTGCAAACCATCCACCGGAACAGCGCCGCCTACATACGCCGTGGCTATCCCCTGTCGGTCTTTGATCAAGCGATGGCAAATCTAACAGCCATCGGGGTCAACAAAGTGGTACATATTATTTTAGGTCTGCCCGGAGAAAGCCGGGACCAAATGGCAGAAAGCGTGCGCTACGCCGTGGACCATGGAGCCGACGGGTTGAAGCTGCAGCTGCTCCATGTACTCCGGGGCACAGATCTGGCAGCGGACTATGCCGCAGGAAAATGCCCGGTGCTCACGCTGCCGGAATACTTAGACACGCTGGACGCCTGCTTACAGCAGGTGCCAAAGGAAGTCGTCATTCACCGGCTCACCGGCGACGGTCCCAAACGAGACCTGATCGCACCCCTGTGGTCGGCAGACAAAAAGGCGGTGCTAAACGCCATCCATGCCCGCTTTGCGCCCCTATCCTTTGCAGGACGGAACATCGTCTATTATCATACACGATTCCGCCGCTGAAATAAAGGGGTAAACCCAACTTTTTCAAATTTACGGAAGAAACCAAACGCCTGTCAACAGACAGGCGTTTGATTTATTTTGTGGGCGGGTCAAATTCAATGAGTATGTTGCTGCTGAGAAAATGCAGAGAGGCATAAGAACCGTCCTCATTCTGGTAGCGCACAAATTTGCCTGCCGGTACGGTTCCCTGATATTTGTAGCTGTCCTGCGTCTTTTGGGCTTGTAATTCGCCGTTTTGCCGGAGTACGGAGAACACGTCATAAAGGGCAATAGCCGGGTTGGTGTTCTCCAAATCCTGTGCCCTGGCTTCGTACTCCATACCGTCAAATCGGTAGCGTACCATAGTGCCTGCACAGGTCATCACCATGCCCCTGGCTGCCGTGTCGCCCACGGTGACGGTAACCGTTCCATCGGTTCGACAAATTTTGCAGTGATAAGAAAAATCCCCCGCTGTGACCACTGCCGACTGTTCAAAGTCCGCCGTCACATCGGGGGTATATTGTTTGGTTGCGCAGCCGCTCAGGGCCAGCAAAAGAAGCACACTAAAAAGCGAGAGCCACCGTTTCAAAAAAGCATTCAAATTCAGACATCAGCGCACCCAGCAGTTCCGTCATATCCGCCACGGTCATACCCCGGGCAGACAGTTCTCTGGCGGTAATATCACCGCACAGCCCGTGGATATACACACCGGCCTTGGCTGCTGCCAGCGGCTCCAGTCCCTGTGCTAAGAACGAGCCGATCATGCCGGACAGTAGATCGCCGCAACCGGCCATGGCCATGCCCGGATTACCGGTACGGTTAACGCACACCTGCTCCCCGTCCGTGATCACCGTGTCTGCGCCCTTGAGCACCAGAATCACGCCGTAGCGGCGGGCAAAGTCCACAGCCGTACCTACCCGGTCTGCCTGCACGCGCTCTACAGTCTTGCCGCACAGGCGCGCCATTTCGCCCGGATGTGGAGTCAAAACCACCGGGGTGTGGATGTCCTGTAATATAGTTATGCTTTCGCTCAGGCAATTTATACCATCTGCGTCTAACAAAACCGGCTTTTTACATTCTTTCAGTACCTGGCTCACCAAGACGGAAGTATCGTCATTGACCCCCAGGCCGCAGCCCATCACCACTGCGTCCGCCCAGGGCAGGTCCTCTAAGATCCCGGTAAGTGCGCCCATAGAAATGGTCTTTTGCTCATTCTCCGTTACCGGCTCAAAAATCGGCTGGGTCAGGTGGGCAGCCAACAACGGATACGCCGACTTGGGACAAACACACTTTAGCAGTCCCACGCCGGTGCGCAGCGCACCACCGGCACAAATCACCGCTGCACCGGGCATACGGTAGGAGCCGCAAATTTGCAGCAAATGGCCGTGGCTGCCCTTGTTGGCGTTTTTATTCAATTTGGGCAGTGCCGCCTGCACTTCTTTTTTGGTAACGGTATGGGCGTAAGGCTCCCGATAACAACTCTCCGGAATGCCGATATTCACCACCACCGTCTTGCCGCATAGCCCGTTGGACGGCGGCAGCACATGGGCGTATTTCAGTGTAGAAATGGCAATGGTCAGATCAGCCCGCACCGCCTGCTCTGCCGCACCGGGGTATCCACAGCGATCACCGTAGCTCCGCTGTCGTTGATGGCAGCGAACACCGTATCAAAGGGCGATCGCGGTGCACCGTGAAATCCAATGCCAAACACGCAATCCACCACAAAGGGGGCATGCACCGCTTCATTGGAAAAAGAGCGCACCTCCACGCCGTCCTCCACCGCTGCGTTATAGTATGCCAGCGGTTCCGGCAACGTAGGCGCTTGATCGGCCAGCACAATATAGGCGGACACATCGTTAGCACGCAGCCGCCGGGCAATCACAAAGCCGTCCCCGGCATTTTTACCGTTGCCGCAAACCACCGCCACCGGCTGTTCTTTCATTTGCTCGCCGTACAAAGCCAACATTTTATCGGCACACGCCAGGCCTGCCCGTTCCATCAGCTGTGCCTCGGTAAACAGGCCGTCAAAAGCCCGATTTTCCACCGCGCGGATCTCATCTCGTGTTAAAATGCGCATACCATCACCAATAACAAAACCGTGGCTACTGCATAGTCCCCATCGTGGCTGATGCTCAATTTTGCTGACCGCTTGCCGTCAAAATACGGCTTGCCCCGATCATCGTGCAGCACGGTAAGGGCATTTAAGGGCAACTGCAAACCGGTGCCCAACGCCTTGTAGTAGGCCTCCTTGGCGGCAAAAATACCGGCAAAGCTCTCGGTCGTTTTACAGTATGCCCGCTCCGGCTGGGAAAACACCCTCTCCGCAAAGCCGGGAATTTGCAGGCTCTTTTCCATTCTGGATACCAGCACCAGATCCGTACCTATCTCAATCATGGCGCTCCCCCGTTGGTTCAAAGCTAAAACTGAACACCCGGTTGCCCGGTGTGTTGCGGGTATGGCCGTGGCGCGGCACAGGCCCGCAAGCATTGGACCCGGCACCCAGTTGATATTGATCCGTATACAGGTGGTGCCCCCTGCCGTCAATTCCTCCCGGTGCCGCGCCTTGGCACACCGCTGGGAAGTATACGGATCCGCTGCAAAGGTCATAGGCGCGTCAATGGCGTCAAATCGCAGTCCAAAGCCACATTGGTCTGTCACCTGCGCCCAGCGGGTATCCGTTCTGGCGCTGCTCTCCTGGGGTTTGATATAGTCCTCATGCATCGTCGTCACCGCTGTCTCAAAAATACCGGTGTGGCAATGCAAATTATAATCCGACAAATTGGGATACGGTCCCATGCCGTAATATCGCACCTGATCAAAGGCAGACGGCATTTCCAGCACCACGCCGTAGCGCGGCAGGTGCCGCAGCCGCCGATTGGGCCGCAGACACAGCACGTCCAGGCGCACCTTGCCGGTGCGGTACACGGTATAAGTAAGCCGAAAACTGCCCAACCAGGGCACACGCGGTCCGGCCAGCACATAGTCTGCCGTGATCTCCACCTCATTGTCCGTGACCATATACATTTTGGCAACGGTGCCGGGCTTCTTGATGTAAAAGCCGGCACGGTCCAGACCCAGCCGCTCCCAGTTGCGGCGCAGATTCATATCATTATCCAGCGGCGCCCGATACAGAGCCACTGCCGGTCCGATCTCGCCCTCCGGATCCGGGTGGAGCAGCGGCACGCCGTCCACCACATAATCCTCGATTTGGCCGGTGGTGCCGTTAAAGACCAGGTGGCCCCGGTCAAAGTACACCCACAGTTTGTTTTCGCTGACCTGTGCCCTGGGCGCAGGCACGCCGGGTACAGTGCAAAGGGGCGTAGGGGCGGTCAAAGCAAACTGTTCAAAGCCCAGTTCCTCCTCACCGCGCAAATAGCGCACCAACAGCACATTGTGACAACTGCTGCGCTGCGTCAGCTCAAAATCGAAAGTCAGCTCTCGCATTTCCAGCGGGTTCAAAGTCAGATCCGCCTGTCCGCTGACCACCGGGATACCGTCACTAAGCAGTTCCCACCGGACTTGGATTTGCAGCGTGGCAAAACGCAGCATGCTCTGGAACAAATAGCGGTTTTCGTCCACCGCCATTGCTCGCACCGGGCGGTATGCATTTTCATTTGATAAGCCCCGGCATGGGGGTTCGATCCGGGAAGAACAAACCGTCGGTGCAAAAATTACTGTCGTGTTTGTTTTCACCGTGATCGCCGCCGTAGGTGTAATGCACCGGGCCGTTCGCATGGTAAGCCGCATGGTCGCAAAACTCCCAAATACAGCCGCCCAGCATATTGTCGCCTCGGTAAAAGTCCTGCACATACGGTTCCAGATCCCCGGCGCCCATACCCATGGCATGGGCGTACTCGCACAGGAAGTACGGCGCTTTATAATACTTTGGCAGCGCCCCCTTGCCCTCAGCAACCATATGCACCCGATTATGCCAGGGGTACATCTCACTGACCACATCATAGCACCATCGCGGGGTGCGCACCACAGCTTCATAATGCACAGGAACAGTTGTGCGCTTTTTTAATTCTTGATAGCAATAATCCTGGTTTTTATATCCATGAGATTCGTTGCCTAACGACCACATCGTAATACAGGGATGATTCCGATCTCGGCAGAACATGCGCTCCACCCGATCCCAAAAATGCCCCCGCCACTTGGGATTATGGCTCAGCGCGCCGGGACGACGCATCTCCACTTGACAACCGTGGGTCTCAATATCCGCCTCGTCTACCACATACAAGCCATAGTGATCACACAGATCCAAGAAGGCAGGATCCGGCGGGTAGTGGGAAGTGCGCACGCAGTTCACATTAAACTGCTTCATCAACTGCACATCCCGCTCCATATCCGAAAGGGTCATTGCGTAGCCCCGCACCGGGTGGGAGTCATGGTGATTGACCCCCAGCAGCTTAATGGGCTGATCGTTGAGATAAAACACATTTCCCCGAATCTCAATATGCCGAAAACCTACCGGGCGGCACACAGCCTCCCTGGTGCCTTCCGTACCGGTCAGTTCCAGCAAAAGATCATAGAGCACCGGCGTCTCTGCGCTCCAGGGCTCCACTTCCAGCGCACCAAAGTTCAAATGTGCCGTACCGGCAGCATTCTCCACCCGTTGGGCAGCCACTTCCCTGCCCTCTTGCAGTAAAGTGGCCTTTACCTGACCGCTGCCGCTGCCCAGGGACAAATCCAGAGACAGGGTGTATTTGCCGTCGGCATAATCGGTATGTACCACATAATCTTCGAGGCAGAACGCCCCGTGGCTGCGCAACAGTACATCCCGGAAGATACCGTTCTCCCGGAACATATCCTGGCATTCCATATAGGTGCCGTTGCACCATTTATGATTAACCACCGCCACCCGGTTCACCCCGGCGTGCAGGTAAGGGGTCAGATCAAAAGCCGCCGTGTTGTGACTGCCTTCGCTGTAACCTACATACCGATCGTTACAAAACAGATCCAAAGACCCTGCAACGCCCAAAAAGGTGATGGTATGGTGCAGTGCGGTATTTTCAATTTCAAATTCCTTTACATACACGCCCACCGGGCAATCAGCCGGAATTTGGGGCGGTTTGGGTGCAAAGGGATAGCGCGCGTTTACATAGTACGGCTCCTCATAGCCGGTGTGCTGCCAAGTGGAGGGCACAGACACGGTGTCCATCTCCGCCACTATTGCGTCCAAATCTGCCGGCAAATCGCTTTCTTTCGCATAGTAGCGAAAGCGCCAGTCCCCGGACAGACAGATCACCCGGTCCGAAGAATAGCGCGCAGTCACCGGGTCGCTCTCCAGCGCATCCTGTGCCGTAGAAAAGGGCACGAAGTACGCCGCCGGAGGCAGCAAATTGTCTTTGTAAACCGAAAAGTCATTGTAGTTTGGGGTGCGTAGAGAATCGCTCATAAGTTCACCTGAAAAAAGGGCGAACAAACATAAGAATGATTGCTCGCCCGAATTGTTATGTTTGTACGCCCTTTACGCCATAAAGGAGCGAATCACCGCTTCGCAATCCTTGGCGTCCATAATCTTGGGCACGGGATACAGCGGGTTACCTTCCTTCAGCGCACGCTGAACCAGAAGCGGAATATCCTCCTCTTTGATCATATCAAAGGTACTGGGAATATCCATATTCTCGTTCATCTGGCGAATGGCAGCGATAAAGGCCTTGCCCTTATCCGCCGTAGACATACCGGGTGCAGACACACCGGCAATATCCGCCAACTTGGCCAGTTGGGGATAAATGCAGTCGCCATAGTAATCCAGCACATAAGGCAGGATCACTGCGTTGGCCAAGCCATGGGGTGTACCGTACAGGCCGCCCAGGTTATGGGCAATGGCGTGCACATAGCCCACATAAGCGTGGGTAAAGGCACGGCCGGCCAAATAGGAGCCCTTAAGCATATTGCCCCTGGCTTCCAAATCCTTTCCGTCTGTGTAAGCCTTCTCCAAGTTGGCGAAGATCAGCTTCACAGCCTCCTCAGCTTCTGCAATGGTCTCTTTGGTGTTGCTCTTGCCGATGTAAGCCTCAACTGCATGGGTGAGTGCGTCCATACCGGTGGTCGAAGTGATGTGCGGCGGCAAACCTACGGTCAATTCCGGGTCAAGCACCGCATACTTGGGACGAAGACAGGTATCGTTGACGGCATTCTTCTCATGGGTTTCAGGATCCGTGACAACAGCAGCAACCGTGGTCTCAGAACCGGTACCGGCAGTGGTAGGTACGGCAAACAGCGGCGGTAATTTCTTGTGCACTTTCAGCTGGCCGCGCATAGCGCGCACAGACTGATTGGGCTTTACCGCACGAGCAGCGGCAACCTTAGCGCAGTCCATCGCAGAACCGCCGCCAAAAGCAATGACGCCCTCGCAGCCGTTTTTGACATACATGTCCTTACACTCCTCAATGCAGGGGATCGTAGGATTCGGGCGCACGCCGTCAAATACCACATAGGCAATGCCGACCTCGTCCAATTTCGCAAACAGCGGATCCAACAGATGCAGTGCGATCAAACCCTTGTCGGTTACCACCAGCACCTTTTTTACGCCTTTGCTCTTAATCAGCTCAGGCAGGCGCAGTATGGAACCGGCACCCTCCAACAGCTGGGGTGCGGACCAGTCCATAAAACACATGGCTACCTTAAAAACGCGCTGATAAATTCTGTACCAGCACTTTTTAAGTGTCCAAAGCATAAACTTTACCTCCTTTACAAAAATTTCAATTCCATTGTACCGAATTCGCCGCCGTATTGCAAGCCATTTTGCAAAAATTCCCTTTCATTTTCAATTTTAATATGCTAAGATATGCATAATGAAGACAAGGAAAGGGGCAACACCCACATGGCAAAGGAACAACTTATCTTCTGCGGCAGCAGCGAGACCTTTCTCGACAAAGCGCTCACCGCAGACAGCAATGGGGACAACGGCGGCAACGCCTTTCGTATTCCAAGTTTAGTGAACGCCGACGGCACCCTGATCGCCGCTATTGACCGCGCCTCCTGCGGGGCGGACTGGGGTTACATTGAGTTGGCGGTACGCCGAAGTGAAGACGGCGGCAAAACCTGGTCGCCCATTGAGACCATTGCCGCTCCCCCGGCAAGGGAGACCAAGATCAGCGCCGACTGCTATGCCTCCGCTTTTTACATTGATCCCTGTATGGCGGTGGCACCAAACGGCGATGTGATCCTGCTGGCGGATTTTTGGCCGGAGTGCAAGGGGCTGCACAATCAGCGTCTGCTGGATAAGCACAAGGTGCCCTACGCACAACTCAACGGTAGAATGCGGCCGCTGATCTATGACCGAGACGGCAATTTCTACTACATAGAAGAAAGCGGCGCGGTGCTGGACAGTCAAAAGCAGCCCACCCCTATCGTCTGGGCAGCGGCTTTGGCGATCTTTATAAAGGCGACGAATATGTGGGCAACATTTACTTAAACGGCGCAGTTGGCAAGAACGAAGCCGGAGCGGTCACCACCTTTGGTGCGCCGCTAAAGGCACCCAAGCGTTGCTATGTATTTATGCTGCGCAGCAGCGACCGGGGCAAAACCTGAGCGACCCGGTGGATATTACCAATATGGTACTCCATGAAACGGACGGCACCTTTCTGGGCGTAGCACCCGGAGCGGGCATTACCACCACAGACGGGCGAATCGTTATGCCCTTGTATGTGGACCGCAAAAGCACCGTCTCCATTTACAGTGTGGACAACGGTGACACCTGGCACCGCATGACCTCCCAGCCCTAGAGAATACGGACGAGTGGCAAATGGTGGAAGCGCCGGACGGCAGTATTGTGGGCTTCGGACGGCAAAAGCGCTTCGGAAAGACCCCTATGTCCATTTCTACCAACAAGGGAAAAAGCTGGAGCAAATGCGGCAAAACCGGGCTGTACGCCCCCAAGTGCCAAAAAAGCGTGATCGCTGTGGGAGACACCGTCTTTTGCAGCCATCCCTCCGGGCACACCCGTGAAAACGGTATGCTCTCCGTAGGCAAACTGCGGCGCAAAAAAGGCGGCTACACCCATGTGGACTGGGTGCGCCATGTGCCCATCAACCGGGGCTTTTTTGCCTACTCCTGCCTGGCGCAAATTGACGCGCACACCCTGGGCGTACTCTATGAGGACCGACCCTCCAGCCATATTCAGTTTCAAACCTTTGAACTGGCGGAACTGATGAGTTAACTGCATAAGCATAAAACAAGCTGTACGACGCTTTGCCGTACAGCTCTATTTTTTATTCTTCAATTTTAATCACAAATTTAATCACAAAACAGTCTGTTTTACGCAGACTTAAAGGTTAGTTTCAATTTATCGGCGATCATGGCGATAAACTCGCTGTTGGTGGGCTTGCCCCGCTGGGATTGAATGGTATAGCCGAAATAAGAAGACAGTACATCCACATCGCCCCGATCCCAGGCCACCTCAATGGCGTGGCGGATTGCCCGTTCCACCCGAGAGGCAGTCGTGCCGTGCATCTTGGCTACCGTCGGATACAGCAGCTTTGTCACGCTGCTCATCATCTCCGAGTCCTCCACTGACAGCTTGATGGCCGAACGCAGGTACTGATAGCCCTTAATGTGGGCAGGTACACCGATCTGGCGCATAATGTCCGAAATAATCAAATCCAAATCCGCACCCTGCACATCGGCGGAACGCGGGTTCTTGCTCTTCGCCTTCCACTGGGACAGACGACTGATTCGATGCGCCACCGACTGGGGCCGTACCGGCTTGATGAGCATGTAGTCCGCACCTGCCCGAATCATCTGCTCCTCAAACTCCGGCGTGTCCATAGAGGACAACAGCAGCACCAGCGGCTTCTCTGCCATGGGCTCCATGTGTTCCAGCACTTCCAAAGCGTCTGCGCCGCTCATAAACACATCCATCACCACCACATCAAAGTGCTGCGTGTCCAGCAGCGAGATCACCCGGTTGCCATCCTTTTGGGTCAGCACGCAGTCAAACCCGCCGGATTTCAATTCTTTTTGGCAGGCCTTGCCAAAAGCCGCCGAATCGTCTGCAATCAATACTCTTATCATTTCTTTCATAGTGAAACCTCCTTCTTGTTTCTGTCATATCTTACCATTTTCGGAGGCGTTTTGCAATACTTTTTCACTATTTTTTGTGATATTTTTTCACCTTGTGTCTTTCGCGACAGCATCCGACGCAGCTAACATACTTTCTGCAAAATTGCATACCCACGCCGGGTGCTATCCACGATCACATGGGTCAGAGCACCTACCAGCCGCCCGTTTTGCAGAATTGGAGAACCGCTCATGCCCTGCACAATGCCGCCTGTCTTGGCCAGCAGCACCGGGTCCGTTATCCGCACAATCATATTCTTTTCGCCGCTGCCGCCCCGGTAGCTGATATGAATGATCTTTGCCTTATACAATCGGGGTGTGTTGTCGCCGTCCACGGTGGTAAGCACCTGGCAGTCTCCGTTCTCTACCTGCTGCGCAGTCGCTACCGGATAGGTTCGCATGCCTTTCAAAGAGCAGCTGTATCGACCGAACACACCGGCGTTGTCATTTTCTGTCAGCGCGCCCAATGGCTGCTGCAAAAAATCACAGCAAATGGAACCGGTGCTGCCCGCCTTGCTTTTATAAATCTTGGTGACCTTAGCTGCAACCGCCTCGCCCCGTAAAATGGGCATAATTTCACCGGTGTCCACATCGGTAATGGGATGGCCCAGCGCCGCCATTACACCGGTCTGCGGGTCATAGTAAGTCACCGTACCGATTCCGGCGGTGGAGTCACGCACCCATACCCCTGCCTTCCAGCAACCGTCCGCTTTGGAATACACCGGCGTCAACGAAAAAGTCTTATATTTTCCATCCCGCTTCACCTGCACGGATACGGCACCGCCGGAGCGAGAAAACAGTGCAGCCACATCTTCCGAAGCGCTAACCTTTTTGCCGTCTATCGCTACAATCAAGTCACCGCTTTGTATACCGGCCTTGGCGGCAGGGTTCATCGCCTTTCCGTCCACCTGCACATCCCGGGTACCCACCACCAACACCCCGTCTGTATAGATCTTAATTCCGAAAGCACTGCCGCTGACCGCCACCTGCCGCGGCGCCGTTTTTTGCAGCGCCACAGGCTTTACCGGCACCGCGTTCAACAGGCGCACCTCTTTTTTGCGTCCCGGAGACGGCCGTCTCCTGCCGGGCGTCCACCGCTCCGGCACGCCCGCCGCTGACGGTAAACAAGCCGCCAAAGTAAGCTGCATCTCCGCCGCCGGTACGCACCGTGTCCGGCAAAGCCCAACAGCCAAAGCCAACCAAGCCGTAGATCACCGCAAGCACCACGGCCAATACGGCCGTAACTGCACGCACACACTTTTTCATTTTATCACCCGTTTTAGTATGCGATAAAAGTGCCAAAACTGCCGTGCAAAATAATGGCAGCAAATAAAAAAACACCGTCGGGCAAGCACGCACCGACGGTGTTTTTACAATTTTGTAAGATAAAGTTAAATAGACACTTCCAAAGCGGTCTGATACAGCTCCGGATCAATATGTTTTTCCATATTCAGAGCCTCAAAAATATCGTAATCTACGATTTTGTCCTGATGAATGGCTACCACGCGATTGCCAATGCCCTTCATCAACAGGTTCTTTACTGCATAGTTGCCCATTTGGGTTGCCAACACACGGTCGCGAGCAGTAGGCGAACCGCCGCGCTGCACATGGCCCAGCACACAGGCACGAGACTCCACGCCGGTCTTCGCCTGGATCTCCTTGGCCAACTCGTTCACATTGATCCCAACGCCCTCTGCCACAATGATCAAAAAGTGCTTTTTGTCCGTGCGCAGGGTGCGCTTCATCCGCTCAATTACATCCTTTTGAATATCGAACTCGATCTCCGGAATCAGAATTGCGGTAGCGCCTACGGCAATGCCGGCGTTCAGCGCCAGATAACCGGCACGACGCCCCATCACCTCAACCACCATGCAGCGGTCGTGGCTCTCGGCCGTATCGCGAATACGATCCACCATCTCCATAATGGTGTTCATACAGGTATCATACCCAATGGTATAGTCACAGCAAGCAATATCGTTATCGATCGTTCCGGGCAGACCCACACAGGGAATACCTCTCTGGGACAGATCACGGGCCCCACGGAAGGAACCGTCGCCGCCGATGACCACTACACCCTCAATGCCGTTTTCACGGCAAACGCGAATGGCCTTGCGCATGCCCTCTTCCGTAGCGAACTCCACGCTGCGGGCAGAATAGAGCTTCCTGCCCGCCAGACAACTCAAAGAAACCCACCTGCCCGTAACGCAAACTGTTTTTATATTCGTCCAAATTACTGACGATGGCCGGCAGCGCCTGGAGCATTTGGCGACGGTTCGCCCCCGGAACTCTCTACCGCGCGGCGGTTAAAATGCTTGTCGCATAGCCTGCGGCAAAAATCAAAAAATGCTCTCGAAGGCGCCGTTTTCCCGCTCGGCGATAATATCGTTGATAAACTCTCTGCCCAAATTTTTAATGCCCAAAAGGCCATAGTGAATCACTTTGCCCTCTGCGGTAAAGCCCTTCATAGAAGTGTTCACATCCGGCGGTGCCAGCTGCAAGCCCATACGCTTGCACTCGGCAATATAGGACGCCACCTTGTTGCTGCGATCCAGCACAGAGGTAAGCAGCGCTGCCATAAACTGCGCCGGGGCGTGCACCTTCAAATACGCAGTGCGATAAGCCACCAAGGCATAGCAGGCGGCATGGGATTTATTAAAGGCATAGCTGGCAAATCCCGCCATATCGTCAAAGATGGCGTTCGCTGCCGCCTCCTCCACACCGTTCGCCACAGCGCCGGTGACAAAGTGGGTGCGCTCCCGCTCCATCACATCGTGCTTTTTCTTGCTCATGGCACGGCGCACCACATCCGCCTGGCCGTAGCTATACCCTGCCAGTGCCCGAAAGATCTGCATGACCTGCTCTTGGTAGACGATAAAGCCGTAGGTATTCTCCAAGATCGGCTTTAACAGCGGGGTTTTGTACCGCACCTTGGAGGGATCGTTGGCGCAGGCCACATAGCCGTCAATCTGGTCCGCGGGACCGGGTCGGTACAGCGAAGTGGCAGCGATCAGGTGTTCCAAGCAAGTGGGGCGCAGCTTTTGCAGCATTTCTTTCATGCCGGCGGACTCAAACTGGAAAATGCCCTCCGTCTTGCCGGCGGCAAACAGCTTGTACACCGCCGGATCGTTAATATCAATCGTATTAATGTCTATATCTGCCGCCCGGGCTGCGTCGTGAATCACCGTTAAGGTGCGCAGTCCCAGGAAGTCCATTTTCAGCAGACCCAGTTCTTCCAGGGTGGTCATAACATACTGGGTTACCACCACATCATCATTGGTGGCTAAAGGCACATAACTGGCCACCGGGTCCCGGGTGATCACCACACCGGCGGCGTGGGTAGAGGCATTGCGGGGCATACCCTCGATTTGGCGGGCAGTGTCCAACAACTCCTGCACCTTGGGATCCTCTGCCATCAGCTTGCGTAAGGGCGCTGATTTTTTAATAGCTTGATCCAGGCTGATATGCAGGTCCCGAGGCACCAGCTTTGCCACCGCATCTACAGCAGCATAAGGCATACCCATCACCCGACCCACATCGCGAATGGCCGCACGGGCCGCCAGAGTGCCGAAGGTGACGATCTGTGCCACATGGTCCGCACCGTATTTGCGGGTCACATAGTCGATCACCTCTTGCCGCCGTTCGTAACAAAAGTCAATATCAAAGTCCGGCATAGACACCCGCTCCGGGTTCAAAAACCGCTCAAACAGCAGATCGTACTTCATGGGGTCAATATCAGTAATGCCGATACAATAGGCGGCAATGGACCCGGCGCCGGAGCCACGCCCCGGTCCCACCGGTATGCCCTGATCCTTGGCGTACTGCACAAAATCCACCACGATCAGGTAATAGTCCGTGTAACCCATCTTCTGTATGGTGTTCAGCTCATACTCCAGCCGCTCTGCATAGGCCTTGGGCGGGTGTTGGCCATAGCGGCGCACCATACCCTCCCGGCACAGCTTTTGGAAGTAAGCGTAGTGATCCATACCGCCGGGGGTCTCATAATACGGCAGCTTGGTGTTACCAAATTCAAAATCAAAGTTGCAGCGCCGGGCGATCTTCTCCGTATTCTCCAGTGCCTGTGGCACGGCAGCAAAAGTCTCTGCCATCTCCGCCTCACTTTTAAGGTAGAACTGATCCGAGTGGAACTCCAGCCCGGTGTCCTCCCCCAGCACATGGTTGGTGGCAATGCAGATCAGCACCTGCTGAATTTTGGCATCCTCCCGGCGCACATAGTGCACATCGTTGGTGGCTACCAAGGGAATACCGGTTTCCCGGCTCAAGCGCAGCAGTCCGGCGTTTACCGTCTGCTGTTCCGGAATACCGTGGTCTTGCAATTCCAAATAGTAATGTTCCGAACCAAACAGGTCACTGTACCACAGGGCGGTCTCCTTCGCCTTGTCATAATCCCGTTCCAACAGTGCCTGGGGAATTTCCCCGGCCAGGCAAGCAGACAAGCAAATCAGGCCTTGATGGTGCTTTTGCAGCAGATCTCGGTCAATGCGCGGCTTAAAATAAAAGCCCTCCGTATAGCCCTTAGACACCATAGCGATCAGGTTTTTATAACCCTCTTCGTTCTCACACAGCAGAACCAGGTGATTATAAGCCTTATCCTGTACCCGCTCCCGATCATACCGGGTGCGGGGCGCCACATACACTTCGCAACCGATAATGGGCCGTACCCCTGTCGCTTGCACGCCTTATAAAAAATCAACAGCCCCGTACATATTACCGTGATCCGTAATCGCAAGGGACTGCATTCCAAGCGCCTTTGCACGGCTCACCAAATCGTCCAGACGGCAAGCGCCGTCCAGCAGACTAAACTCCGTATGCACATGCAAATGCGTAAACATCATTGAGTTTCCTTTTTCTTTGCGTAGTAAATTACACGTTCTCGTCCAAAGCCGCAGCAATATCTACAATGCGCCGCAGTCGGTGATTGACCCCGCTGCGGGACAAAGCGCTCATCTCTGCAAGCTCGCTTAATGAGCTGTCCGGGTTTTCCTCGCGCAGGATCGCCATGGCGTGCAAATCCTCGCTGAGATACTCCAGCCCACGCAGTCGGCGAATTTTCTCTATGGCGTCCAGCTGCACCCGTACCGCTTGAACCATACGTTCAATATTGGCAGTCTCACAGTTGGCCTTACGATTGGCAGAATTTCGAATGTCTTTGACAATCTTTACATTCATCATCTCAAACATTGCGCCGGAAGCGCCCATCAGGTACAGGCAGTCCTCAATGGCCTCGCTGCCCTTAAAGTACAAGATATGATATCCCTTACGGTTCGTTAGGCCGGGCTTTAATTCCTTTTCCTCTAACATGGTCACAAAGCTGGCAGCCAAATTCTGATACGGCACGGTAAATTCCAAATGGTAGTCACTCTTAGGACTGGACACGGTGCCACAGGATAAAAATGCCCCGGCGATAAACGCATTCTGGCAATTCTCACAGTCAAAGTTGGCGTAATTCACCCGCAGACTGCCGAAGCCCTGGTGGGCAAAAGTCTTCAATATCTTGGCACAGTCGCTGCCGTCCGTTACGCTGACGGTAAAACTGCGTCGCCCGGGAGACGGCACCACCGCCGCCTCTACCCGGCAAATTTCCGCCAGCAGTACACTATATTTCTCTGCAATGCGAGGGTTTTCCGTTTGCAGCGCCACCTGGCGGGAGGAAAAACTTTTGCCGAAAAGGCACATTCCGTAAAGGAATGCTTTTCGGCAGCAGGGTTCTGTATATTGGGCGTCAATCAGTTCGCCCTTCACGGTTTGAGAAAAAGGACATTTGCGTCAACCTCGGTTAATATCCCGATGATGGACGGTCACATTGTCCCACCGTGATTCAAAATGATCTTTCAGCGCCTCGGCAATCGCCACGCTGCGATGATTGCCGCCGGTGCAGCCAATGGCAAAGACGATCTGGCTCTTTCCCTCTCGGATATACAGCGGATTCAGGAAGTCCAAAAGGCCGATGAGCTTTTGCAACAACTCCTCCGACTCTTTAAAGGAGAACACATAGTCCTTCACTTCCTTATCCAGGCCGGTTTTGCTGCGCAGCGCCTCCACCCAGTAGGGGTTTGGCAGGCAGCGCACATCAATGACAAAGTCCGCTTCACTGGGAATACCATGCTTAAATCCAAAGGACATCACATGAATGTTCATCATATCCTTGTCGCTGCCCAGAAGGATCTGGGCCAAGCGCGTACGCAGCTGATTGGGCGCTGCGTCCGATGTATCAATCACATGATCCGCCCGCAGCCGCAGGGGCGCCAAAATCTCTTTTTCATAAGCCAGTGCAGCAGCAATATCCCCGTTAAAGCGATCTGCATAGGGGTGCTTGCGGCGGGTAAGCTTATAACGCTTCAAAGCCACCGGGGTCTTAATATCCAAATAAACAATCTTCACATCATAGGCGTAATTGGACTTGGCGTCGTTCACGCTCTTAATGAAGTCCTCAAACACTTCACTGGAGCGCACATCCACCACAATGGCTACTTTACGATACTCCTCCCGATTAGCAATCAAGCCGATAAAGGTGGGTAGCAGCACCGGAGGCATATTATCAATGCAGTAGTAGCCCACATCTTCCAAAAAGCCCATTGCGCTGGATTTACCGGCACCACTGACGCCGGTTATAATGATCAGTTCCTTGTTTGCAAATTCCATTAACTTTTACTTACTCCGTTACTCGTATTTCCATTTCCAGTTCTACACCGGTCTCCGCCAGCACCTTTTCCCTGCACTGCCGGCAAAGGGCCAGCACATCGGCACAGGTTGCACCGCCTGTATTGATCACAAAGCCGGCGTGCTTCTCGCTGACCCGGGCACCACCCACACTTGTACCTCGCAGACCGCATTGGTCAATGAGCGCACCGGCAAAGTGACCAGGCGGGCGCTTAAAAAGTAGAGCCTGCACTGGGATATTCGATAGGCTGCTTTTTCCCTTCTGCGGCTGATCAGATCGTCCATTTTGGCTTTGATCTCCGCCGGATCGCCGGGCTGCAAGCGCAGCTCCAACCCGGTAATAATGCAACCGTTGTCATAATACGCGCTGTGGCGATAGGACAGGTGCAGGTCCTCCCCTGCCAGCTGACCCAATTTGCCGTCTCCATCAATGTGGGTGCAGCGCACCAGCACATCCTTCATCTCACCACCGTAGGCACCGGCGTTCATAAAGGCCGCGCCTCCGCAGGAGCCGGGAATGCCATAGGCAAATTCCAGCCCCGTCAGGCTGTGCTCCAGCGCTGTGCGACACACCTTCATCAGCGACGCACCGGCCTGGGCAAAAATGGTATTGCCCTTTACCGTTACGGCAGAAAAGTGCTTATCCATCACCAGCACCGCCGCGTCAATGCCCTTGTCTGCCACCAGCAAATTAGAGCCGTTGCCGATGGTCAAGAGCCGCACGCCGTTTGCCCGGGCACACTGCACTAGCGCCGTGATCTGTTCTTCCGTCTCCGGGAACAGCAGCACCCGCGCCGGGCCGCCGATCTTAAAGGTGGTGTGAAGGCGCATGGGTTCGTTTTCCAAATAATCACAGCCCATTTCTCGGGCTGCCGCAAGGAGTTCTCTCACGCCATCACCCTGCATTATTTCACCTGGTACAGCAGCGCTGCGCCGATAATACCGGCGTTATTGCCCAGCTGTGCCTTTACAATCTGGGTTTGAATTTTGCTGTGAATGCTGTAACGCTCTGCCTGCACATAGCGGCGCAGGGGCTCCATTAAAGTGTCGCCCTCGTTGCAGATACCGCCGCCGATGCAGATGATCTCAGGCTGCAAGGCGTTGACAATTGATCAGCCCGCAAGACACATACTTGATATAGTTATTCACCACTTCAATACCGGCAATATCGCCCAGGCGCATGGCGTCAAACGCAGTCTTGCCATTGACACCGCCCTCTTCCTCCGCCAGGCGGTGCATAATGGAGTCTGGGTAATCATCCATAGCACGCTTGGTCTGGCGGATCAGCGCCGTGGCGGAAGCATAAGCCTCCCAGCAGCCCTTACGGCCGCAGGAGCACTGCTCGCCGTCTACCATAATCACCATGTGGCCGCACTCGCCACCGGCGCAGTTGACACCGTTGACGATCTTGCCGTCCAAAATGATGCCGCTGCCCACGCCGGTGCCCAGGGTCACAGCCACAAAATTCTTAGACCCGTTGCCGCAACCGGCAAACGCCTCACCCAGTGCGGCGCAGTTGGCGTCATTCTCTACAAATACATTGTCAACCCCCAAGCGCTCCCGAAGCATTTCCCGGGCAGGCACATTGTTAAAGGCCAGGTTGTTGGCAAACTCGATCACGCCGTCTGCATTGCAGGTACCGGGAGAGCCCATACCCACGGCCACCAAGTCACTCATGGTGAGCTTGGCCTCCCGCACGGCCTCGCGGCACACCTTCTCCACATCGTCAAAAATGGCGTTGGCCGGGCGCGGCGCATTCGTCTTGGTTTTTGCAGTAGAGATAATATTATATTGATCGTCCACCACGGAGGCAACAATATTCGTGCCCCCCAAGTCAATTCCTAAGCTGTACATATCTTTTATCCTCCGTTATGAATTCTTCCAAATCTCCAGTTCTTTATCCTCCGGCTCGATCTCTTCCATCCCAAGACCGGCCATCAGCTCTTTGGCAGCGTTATAGCCCATTTTCTTTTGGCGGTTGTTCATGGCCGCCGTTTCTACGATCACCGCCAGGTTCCGCCCGGGGGTGATGGGTACGGTGATCACCGGCACCTGAATATCCAAAATACGGGTGTACTCATTGTCCAGTCCCAGCCGATCATACGCCCTCGTGGAGTCCCAAGCCTCCAGCTGAATGACCATATCAATTTTTTCCGTATTCTTAACGGCACCCATACCGAAAATCCGGCGCGCATTGATAATGCCGATGCCTCGCAGCTCCACAAAGTGGCGAATGTTGCTGGGCGACGCGCCTATCAACGTTTTGTCGCTGACCTTGCGAATTTCCACCGCGTCATCGGCGATCAGTCGGTGCCCGCGCTTGATCAACTCTACGGCCGCCTCGCTTTTACCCGCGCCGCTCTCACCGGTAATGAGTACACCTTCGCCGTACACCTCCACCAGCACGCCGTGGCGTGTGATCCGGGGGGCCAGTTCTGCATTCAAATAAGCGATTAAAGTTGCCAGGAAGGGCGAGGTCTCCTCTTGGGTGCGCAACAGCGGCACCTGATGCGCCTTGCACTCCTCAACGAAGTAGTCCGGAATGTCCAGCCCTCGAGTCACCACAGCCGCAGCCGGGTGCAGTGCCAACCAATATTGGAGTGCCCGGTTTTTCCGGCTCCATATTCAGCAAAAAGCCAAACTCCGTCCATCCTAGGATCTGAACCCGATCGGCATCGAAATAATCCGTATAGCCGGTCATCACGATCCCCGGTCGGTTGACCTCATTGGTGGTAATCAAGATCTCATCCGCCGGCTTTGGCAAATAGATGATTTCCAAATTATGCGCCGTTATGATCTTCTCCAGCGATACAGAATAGCTCTGGGTCATTTTTCTCCCCCCTCCCATAGGTATTTATACATATATCATTATATAGAAAGGCGGCCGGGATAGCAAGCCTTTTTTGCCGCTTTTCCAAATTCTTAGGCCGTAACGCGGGATTTAGCCGCAGGGCATAAACAAACTGTAAAATTCGCTGCCCGGCAATTTACATTCAGGCAAAATTGTGCTATAATGCCCAAAAATCCTTATGATTTGCAAAAGCAGGTGAAAACTTGAACGATAAATTAAAAATTGCCATCGGCACAGATGCATTCCCACCCACCACGGACGGGATCAGCAATGTGGCCCAAAGCTATGCGGAGAAGATCAATCAAGGTCTTGGTGAGGCTGTGATCGTCACCCCAAAGAATCCGAACCAGCAGGACTATAAATATCCGTATGAGATCTTCCGCTATAAAAGCTGGTGGATTCCCACCAAAGAAGGATACAGCGTTGGGTGGCCATTTAAGCCGGAGCTGCACCAAGCCATTATTGACCGGCATTTTGATCTGTTGCACTCCCACTGTCCCCTGGCTACCAGCTACTACTTTAAGCGGGTGGCACAGTTGCATCCCATTCCTACGGTACTCACTTATCACACCAAGTATGAGTATGACTTCGACCGGTGCATTCCCGGCAAACCGGCCAAGGACTTCGCCTATAATTTTATGCTGAAGAACATCAGTGCCGCCGATGAAGTATGGGTCACCAGCGAGGGCACGGTAGAGAGTTTGCGCCGATTTGGCTACCAAGGCGATTATGTAGTGATGCCCAACGGCTGCGATATGCCCAAGGTAGATGTACCCCAATCCCAAGTGGATATAATCCGCCGCAAGCATAATATTCCTGACGGCGTGCCGGTGTTTATCTATGTAGGCCGTATGATTTGGTACAAGAACATTCGTTTAATTTTAGACGCCTGCAAAATTTTAAAGGAGCGAGGCGAGGATTTTCGTTTGCTGATGGTAGGCTTCGGCGCCAACGAGAACGCCATACAAAAGTATTTTCGCAAACTGGGTCTGGCGGACAATATCATCTACACCGGCAAAGTGCTGGATCGGGCGGAAATTCAGGGCTATTACGGCGTTTCCGATTTGCTGCTGTTCCCCTCTGTATTTGACACCAACGGCTTAGTTGTTCGAGAGGCAGCCTCCTGCGGCACCCCCAGTCTGCTGGTGGCCGGCAGCTGCGCCGCCGAGGGCGTTACCGACGATCGCAATGGTTTTCTTTGCCTGGAGAGCGCCCACAGCATTGCAATGCGCCTGCAACAGATCATGCACCATAAGATTATCTCCTCCGTGTGGGCAAGGCCGCCCAGGAGGAGATCTATATCAGCTGGGACGACGCTGTGCGCCGTGCCTACGATCGCTACCATATTGTGATCGACAACTTCAAGTCAAGGCAATAAAGGATAATAAAAAAAAACACCGGCGGTGGGCCTTTCGGTCCGCCGCCGGCTTTTTGCTGCCATTGTTCGTGGGTACTGTTGTATATCAAAGAAAGGGGAAAATCCAACAGCAGCGTCTATCTGCGCCACATGGGCGTAAACGGTTATTCCAGTTCAATCCTGTGGCTCGTGGGGGTGTCCTCCGCCTTCTTGGGCAAAGTCAAGGTCAGCACACCGTCCTTGTAGCCGCCCTTAATACCCTCAGTATCTACACCGCTTACATCAAAGCTGCGGCTGTAAGTACCATAGGAACGCTCAGAGCGAATGTACTTGCCTTTTTTGTCTTTCTCCTCATAGTCGGAGTGGCGCTGCGCACTGACGGTCATCCGATCGCCGTTAATGTCCACATGAATATCTTTCTTATCAAATCCGGGCAAGTCCGCTTCCAATCTGTAAGCGTCACCCTCATCGGTAATATCCGTCTTAAAGGCAGACTGACTATCGTTACTGAAGAACACACCAAAGGGGTCCTCAAAAAAGTGGCGCTCAAAGTTATCCATCTCTCTAAAGGGATCATAAGCGGTCATTGCATGATTATTTCTACGATTCAGCATATCTGTTACCTCCAAAATGAAATTCAAACTGTTGCTAACTTTATATGCAGATTCGGTAAGATTAAGTTGCCGACTGCGCTTGGTTGCTACCCATGGGTACCAACTCCTTTCTGATTCTAACGCACGGTTTGCATTGCTCTTTCTTTTGTTCCTCCCTTGGAACAATTCTTACTATAGACCTCATTTATGAATAATGTGTGAACAAAAGATAAACAATTAGCACTCTTTTCGAAAGAGTGCTAATACGTGCCATTATTACATTTTTCAGTGTTTTATCCTCTGCGCAGCAGCTTTTTTGGCACAGGCAACCGCCTTTTGTTTTACACTTTTACCATAGAACAGGCAATATTTGTCCGCCGCCCGCTGGTAGTCTAAATCACCTTGCCGTTTTTCAAATTTCGCAAAGAACGCAGCCCGCGCTTTCGGCTCCGTAGCAGAATGTACCGCACTGGGGTTCCCGGCTAAGGCCGACTCCAACGGTTCTGCTTTCAGTAGTAGATCCGATCGGATCTGCGCCAAGGCTTGTTCTCCGGCGGCGCTGTGCACCAGCACCAGCGAGGTGCCCTTATCGTCAAACATGGTGGGGTCCACATTTTGGATTCCCCAAAAGTCCGCCAAGGTCAGATCCGACACACGGCTTGCACCCTTGGCCGGGCAATGATAACAGGACGGGCGCAGGATCACATCGGAAAGAAACAGCCGCATATACGGGTCCTGCCTGTACGGGTGTGCCGTACCGTTCAGTTGCACGGAATACTGCTGCCAGCCGGTGCATTTGTCGCGAAAGACAAGGGCAGCTGCGCACCGATGACCTTGGCATAAGCCTGCCATACCGCTTCCGACGGCACGCCGTGGCAAATCACATCTACCGTCAACAGTCCCGGCTTTGGTCCGCCTAAATAGCCCAGCAGTCCTTGCACCTGGCAGCCGGTGCCGGAGAACAGCACTTTCCTGCCCTGTTCCAAATCCAGTCGCACTCTAGTAAAGCAATCCCCCATACGGCTTTGCACATATTTGCTGCCCATCAGACGGGGCAGATCCTCTGTATGCGTTATGCGCAGATGGCGCACCGTCAGATCCGGCTCCATTGCCGCACCGTAGACTGCGCCGCCCTGCTCCAGCACTTTCTCCGCCAAAGGGAGAATACGCCACCGGAGGAGCTTTGTGCCCGCTGTCGGTCTCGCCGAGAAATGGTGGCGTAACATAGGGGTTCCTTATCATCCACCGGCAACGACTGTTGCGCCGGGCAAACCCGGTTGCAGCGGTCACAGTTTATACAGCTTCCTCTGCCACAGGGTAGAAAAATCCCTCTTTGTCCCGCTCCATACGCAAACAGCTTTTTGGGGCATGCGGCCACAAGCGGTACAGCCGGTGCACCGCACTTTCGGCGTATTCAGCAACCGGACCACCTCCGCAGCACAGGCACCTTACCCTTGGTCAGCCGGTTCAGCAACCCGGCAAAATAGGCGAATTCATCTGTCTTTCGATACGCGATCAGGAACACACCATTGGGCAGCACGGCACACACAAGCAACCGTAAAATCATAGTCACAATCAGCGACGGCAGCGTGATAAAATGACAAACGCCAACGCACACGCCGCCGCAAACCGCCGCCAGTGCCACATAGCGTAGGGTGCGGCTCACATAAGGCTTCCAACTGCAATGGAACACCACGGTAAACAGGTTATGGGTCAGCCAGGGCATACCCACCACCAACATAGCAATGATGGTGGAGATTAAAATACCGTAAAGCCCCCAAAACTGCACCAAAATCAAGCAGCGGGCGCCATCGGTCCTCGTGCCACATGCCCGCTGCGTCTTTGTACAAATTCAGCAGATTATTGATCTGGCGAATGATGAAATAGGCGCAGAGTATAATTACCATACCATACGGCAGCAAGTTATCCTTACCCACCCATAGGGTCATAAACGGCTGATATAGACAGGCAAAACAGCAAATGCAAAAAAGCCGACAGCCAGGACAGCAGAAACGTAAATTTCCGCAGATCCTTATAATTTTTCTCCTCGCTTTCGGTTACCAAGCTGTTACCGATCCCTGCCAAGCTGGAACTGGTGATCAGGGTCACAAAGCCGAGAATGGTATTCATTACAAAGAAGTAGTTTTGGTATTTTGCAAGCGCCGTCAGGCCTAAAAATGCGGATATTACAAGCGTGTCCGCAGAATCGTAAACCACGCTGCTGATCTTTGAAGTAAACAGATCTTTAATGCGCTTGTTGATAATCTGCACATCTTCCTTTGGCAGCTTGCCCATGGCCTTGTACTGGGGATATAACTTGTCCACCACAATAGCGGTTACAATATTACTCACCACGCCGGACAACAACGCAACAATGATATAAGCATAATAGTCGCGCATAAAGTACAGCACCGCCAACTGCACGCCGTATTTCACCGTATTGATAACATAGCCGATCTTGTCGCCGATATCATTACGCTGATGGGCAAACAGCAGGCAGTTTTTTATACGCAAACAGCCAATAACTAACCACCGTGGTCAGCAAATTGATCAAATACAGCACATACAGATTCACATTTGGCGGCAGGTCTTTCTTCACCAACGTGGGCAGCACCGGAATAATCACTAAACCGGCCACTAAGATTACAGCCCCCACAATACGGTAATAAATCTTATAGAGCCGCATCAGGGCGCAAATGCGGGTGGAGTCCTGTTCAGCAATGGGCTTGTACATACTGAAAGTCATGGCCGAACCGACGCCCAGTTCTGCCAAATTCAGCACGGACAAAATAGAGGTGAACAGACTGTTCAGCCCCACATACTCCATACCCAGCCAATAGATCATGGCCGTGCGCATTAAAAACGGAATGATTAAGTTGTAAATTCGCGTTATCGTGCCGAAAAACAAATTCCGCGCCGCGTTTTTCGTTCTGCTGTCGTTACTCATGAATCTCCAATGCGTTCTTCAAATAATCCAGTGCAAATTGCCGCTCCCGCTCCAAAACCGCCGGAACGGAAACATAGTCTTTATAAAAAATATGGTCCGGGTCCTCCTGTACCGAGCCGCGGCACCAGTCGCCAATGCCGAATTTGCCAAAAAGCGTGTCCATCCGGCTGCTCATGTCCGCCACACCGCTCTCCTCTCGACCAAAGCAGCGGAAAGGCTTGTCAAACAGTATAGAAAACACACTGCCGTGGAACGAATCCGTCAGCATCAACTGGCAGTGATGCACCAGCCAAATAAATTCGTCCGGCGTAGTTGCGTAAACAGCCGGATCGGGAATATCTTTCACCCACTCATTTTGAAGTGCTACCACACGCAGCCCAAATTGCTGCGCCACAGCGTCTACAAACGCCTTGCGCGCCGGTGAAAGATCACCCAGAAAATATGTGAGCAATATTTTTTCATTTTTATGCACATAGTGCGGCTTCTTTTCAATTCGCTGCCAATCAGCGGCGTCCAGCATCAAGGTAGGGTCAATTGTCACCGGCACCTTGCGCCCGGTCAGTTCGCAAATAATACTTGCCGCTTGCTCTTCTCGTACGGAAATGGAGCGAAAGTCACGAAGTGCCTTTGCAATACGCTTCTTATATTCCTCAGGAATGTCACCGGTTCCAACACTGGCAGAATACGCAACCTTTTTACGTTTAGGAACTGTTTCACCAAACAAAAAGGAGAAGTCGGCCACAACTGATGCTTCAAAATGCGTATTCCATATTTGGTCCGATCCATAAACAACATAATCGAAGCTATCGATATTGGCATTTGAAGCACCGGAATAGGATAGCAACTGATCATTGAATTTTGCAAACCTTAATTGCCGGTATGTGTAATTATAGTTAGATATTTTAAAAGCGCGCTTTAGCAAATACCAACATCTGTGCAGAGCATCTATATCAGCAAATCGAAAATCACTTATTAAGGTAACGGCCCTACAACCAATGCCTTTCAGGACATTTTCCACAGCATAATTTTGAAGCCGATTACCGTAGTTGGCTCCTTTTGTCAATGTAACAATCGCTATTTTCATTACTGTTCTCTCAGTCTAAAAATCAAGTCTTACAAATTTTTCGCCTGATCCACGTAGGGTTTTGATTTTGTGGCTTGCTTGAATATCGCTGACAATAATGCCCGAATCTGTGGCAGACACCACCACATTTTCAAGGCCCAAGACGATGATCGGCTTTTCTGTTTCATTAATAACAAATACATTCTCCGGGTGATCGGAAACTGCTTTGCCGACGAAATGTGTGTCCATAGTCGCGGTCAGTGCATCCCAGGTTCCTATATCGCTCCACGCACCATTGTACCGCTTGACCAAAATGTCTTTTTCGTGTTCTACGACTGCATAATCAAAAGAAATCCTTTCAAGAGTATGATACTTTTGAAACAAATCATAATAATCCGAAAAATCAATCAGTTCATGTGCGCGCTTCAATATGTAGCTAAGTTTAAACACAAAAACGCCGGCGTTCCACAAAGCGCCATTTTTTATATAGCGTTGGGCGTTCTTTTTTATCCGGCTTTTCCTTAAAAGACGCCACAAGCGAGATATCATTTTCTGTCTTTGGCACAATGTAGCCGTACTTCTCCAACGGCGCAGTCGGTGTAATGCCCAACAGCATTAAATGCTCCTGAACAGAAGGAATATAAGCACAGGCATCACGGATCGTCGCAAAAAAAGAATCGTCTGCAAAAGGATCCACCGGGCAAAACGCTACCGTCTCTTCCGGATCGATCTGCAACACATCTACCAAATACGCAGAAGCCAATGCAATTGCAGGGAACGTGTCCTTCTTGTCCGGCTCAATAGAAATTCGGATTGCCTCTCCCAGTTGACGGTGAATTTCCGCCTCCTGATCCGCAGAAGTGGCCACTGTTACAACCGCACCTGGGTCTACGCGATATATCTGGGCAAACACCCGCTGCAGCATAGATTCTGTCCTTCCGTCATCCGTTTTTAAAATTTTCAAAAACTGCTTGGAATTCTCAGGCGTAGAAAGCGGCCACAAGCGATTGCCGGAACCGCCGGAAAGAAGCACAATATTCATCTTATCTCTCCCTGTCAACTCAGCTTATCTCTTTGAAATAAGCATTCATCGTTTTTATGTACCGGCTGTTTCTGCCGGTGTTGTTGGTACTGCACAAGGATACTTGTTGGCTCTCGTTTACATCCACAGCTTCATTATAAGAATTCGGCACCCAAAACACCTTTACGTCACCCAGCAATTCCATATATTTCAGCCATATGTCGTCAGCACACAAACAAAGCTCTTGAATTTTCTCTGTATCAAAGGTTTCCGGCGGCAGTGCGTGCGGCGGATACAAAACGCCGCCTACACCGGTCGCGCAATAATCATCGTTCGGTTTTCGCAAGAGATGGCGTTCAAAATACCAATCCTCATACGGCCGTATGGCTCCGTCCGTCGTATAATCCATCTGGTGCACACGGCGCGCACAAATTGCCTTAGGAAATACTTTATGCCAAAACAGAAGACTGGACACCGTGTCCTTACGGTAAATTGAATCGTCATCTACTGTGATCACCACAGCGTCCGGGTACTTTTGCATAGCGTAGTAATACTTGTTATGCGGTTTCAGCCCAATGGAATCAAACACAAACTCCACTCCTGCATCGGCCAATTCCGTATGCGATTCAGCATAGGCTCTGCACACCGGATCGTCGTCCAATACGATCATTAAACGGTCCGGTTTTATACGCTGTCTGAAAATGCTTTTCAACGGCAGATCCAGAGTTGCTAAGCGCGGACCAAAACTAGTCAAAGAAACCACTACTTGTTCCTTTCGCGGCTTTTGATTCAAACGATAAGCGACCTGTTGATTTTGAACTTTTTAACCAAGGCTCTGTCTTGTATGCGCTTTTGTAATTTGTACAACTTGTCCACAAGACGCTGTATTATATTTTTCTTCATTTTCTCCCCCCGCTTATTTCTTATACAAAGATAGGCAACATACAAGTGTGGAACACAATACAGAAGCACCACCTGTAATTTATTTCGCTTTGAAATTCCTGACAGACGCAAAAACTGGCGACGATTTTGTTTGACCTTCCGAATAACTTGCCAAATCACTGAAGTGTTATTGATCTTTGCATGTTCGTTAATAGCACCCATCCAAAAATAAAATGCCCATTTTAACGCATAAGGGAGGACGGATTCTGAACACTCAGATAAAAAAGTCAGTGGCAGATTAATTGAAGACAAACGATAATTCTGGTTTCGTGTATTTGAAACTGAACTTATGCGTTGAATATAACGATATCCCGCATATGAAATCAGTGATACATGTTCACTGTTTTTCAAATACAAAAAATTAAAATTTGTATCTTCTGCCTCTATCAGCTGTAAATCAAGTCGCAAGCAATAATTATTAATCATCGGCTTGCAATACAATTTGTTCCAACAGTAACCTTCAAAAGCATTTGCAGCGCTATCGAACATATAGCACATTGCCTGCTGTGCCGAAACACAAACGCTCTCCGGAAAAGTGACTGCATCTTGGTTATAGTAATACCCACAAACTGCCATGTCACTGGAATCTTTTTTGTATCGCCTGCAATAACTGTGCATACATATCCGGCTCGATATAATCATCACCGTCTACGAAGCCAATATATGCCCCATTTGCAGCATCTAAGCCGGCATTACGCGCAGAAGAAACTCCGCCATTCTTTTTATGTACAACTTGAACACGATCGTCTTTCTCCGCCCACGCATCGCACATTGCCGGACTGTTATCCGGTGATCCGTCATCTACTAAGATGATTTCCAAGTTTTTGTAGGTTTGATCCACAATGCTCTGTACGCACCGATTCAAATATTGTTCCACTTTGTAAATGGGAACAATCACGCTAATCAGCGGCTGCTTTTCACTCATCATTCTATCAATCCCTAAAGAACAAGTCTCTGGTGTACACCTTATCTTGTACATCTGCTAATTCGGAGTTGTAACGATTTGCCACAATCACATCACTTTGCGACTTAAAAGACTCTAGATTCACAATCACTTTGCATTGCTGAAATTCCGTACCCATTAGTGTTGGTTCATAAACAACGACCTGAACACCTTGCGCCTGAATTCGACGCATCACGCCCTGAATCGATGACTGTCGGAAATTATCGCTATTTGCTTTCATCGTTAATCTGTAGATACCCACAACTTGCGGGTGTCTGTCCAAAATCTGACGAGCAATAAAGTCCTTGCGCGTTGCATTGGCATCTACAATAGCACCGATCAGATTGTTCGGCACATTCGCAAAATTCGCGCGCAATTGTTTGGTATCTTTGGGCAGACAATATCCGCCGTAGCCAAAGGAAGGATTGTTGTAATGGTCACCGATTCGCGTATCCAGACATACACCTTTAATGATTTGCTTTGTATTTAATCCACGCACCTCGGCGTATGTGTCCAATTCATTGAAGTATGCCACACGCAAGGCCAAATAAGTATTTGCGAATAACTTAACCGCCTCAGCCTCTGTCGGATTAGTCAACAGCACTGGTGTTTCTTTATCCAGTGCACCTTCCAATAGCAAATCCGCAAAGGCCTCTGCCTGTAAACGCTGCGCATCCGAACTACCCACAATGATTCGAGAGGGGTGCAAATTGTCATAAAGCGCCCGACCCTCTCTCAAAAACTCCGGCGAAAACAATATGTTTTCCGTTGCGTATTTTTTGCGCATGGACATTGTAAACCCTACTGGCACCGTCGATTTAATCACCATGGTGGCTTTGGCATTCACTTTTTTACCAATTGAATAACAGATTCTACCGAACTGGTATCGAAATGATTTAGTACCGGATCATAATTGGTCGGTGTTGAAATAATAACGAACTCGGCATCTTTATAGGCTTCTTGAGCATTCCTGGTTGCAATTAAATTCAAGTGTTTCTCTTTCAAAAAGCGTTCAATTTCCGCATCTTGAATCGGAGAAACGCCCCGATTGATCTTGTCTACTTTTTTGTAGCACATCAACAGCAGCCACTTGATGATGTTGCGCCAATAATACAGATAAGGATAATCCAACATATCCGGTGCCGGCTACAGCAATTTTCATAATTTCACTTCCTGGTCATTCGAATAAACAATTTTGGAGACAGCCACAAGATCAGCATTTTCGCTTTATCACGATTGGCATATTGTATTGCCGTCTTCTTCTGCAACATTTGTTTTTTATATTTCAAAATGTTGGAACGCACTTCATCAAAACGTTCCATAAACATATTGCTTGCAATCATACCACTAAGCACCGCAAAATTGGCGTTCAAATAGCCTTGAATGGCATATGGATATAATGCCGGATTATTTTTTTCCGCGTTCAAAATAATATCTCTGGCCTTGATTGCATCAAATGAACCACTCTTAAATTTAGAATTCGTAGTACTGGTTGAGCGATTTCTATAAAAATATAACTGCTCATTACTGATTGCGATCATATTTGCACGCTTAAAGGCAAAATAGTTATATGGCAAGTCCTGCGAACAATGAAGCGGTGGCATTTCCAAACCGGAGACCACAGAAGCCTTATACAATTTGTTCCACAAAACGCCAAAAGCATAGTCGCCAATACAAACTTGTGGCAAAACGGCTTGCGCTTTCATTTTTCGACTGTCACAGGCACGTTCGTTAACGCATCAGCCTCTACCTCCACATCGCTCTCGTAATAAGAAGACATAGAAATATCCACATCCTGTTGCAATGCGTTCTGCAATAAATGCGCATACATATCTGGAAAGCAATAATCATCTCCGTCTACAAAACCAATATATGTACCTTTAGCCTGGGATAACGCCGTATTACGCGCTATAGCAACGCCTTCATTCGCCTTATGAATCACGCGAATGCGGCTATCCTTCTCTGCCCATGCGTCGCACATCGCCGGACAGTTATCCGGCGAGCCGTCGTCTACCAAAAATAATTTCTAAATTCTTGTAGGTCTGGTTCACAATGCTTTGCACGCACCGATCCAGGTACTGCTCCACTTTGTAAACCGGTACAATAACGCTAATCAATTGATTCATTTTTACTAATAGCCTCGTACTTTTCTTCGAAATAAAATAGACCATTTATAAAGAGTTGGAGAAACTGCAAGCAACAGCGTTCCAAATCTTTGTTTTTGTGAGAATATGCCTGCATATTTCTTGTCAAAAAATCAATTTTAGATTTTGTAGAATTTCGTGTCTTAATCGTGCAAACTGATCCATACACTTTTGATTACGAATTATGCTATTGATCAAAAAGTAATCGTTTTGAATTTTACACCCTATCATGTAGCCATAAATTTCATTGTTTGAATCGATCGATGACAACATGGTAGAGTAAGCAGTCTCACAGTCACGCACCATCTGTGGCTTGAGTTCTCCGGAAATGGCACCATTTCCGTCTCGAAAATAATAGTAGTAACGACAATCAGAAAGCGCAATTCTCTTACAATTTTTGTACAAAAATGTGTTTAACATAATGTCTTCGCTCATCACCAAATGACTTGGCAAATCACGTGGAACCCGATCAAACAAATCCGATCTGTATAGCTTTCCCCACAAAGACCACGAATTATTGGGAAAGTTGTTTCTAACGATTTCTAAGAAGGAATACATTCTAACATTTCCATCCGAACAAGTTTTGCAAGGAACGTGGTCGTCACAAACGACTTCAGCACAACAGCCGGCAACATCAGCTGTTGATTTCTTTTGTAAGCGATACAGTGCTAAAATCATGTCCCTTGCAATCCAATCATCAGAGTCAACGAATGTGAAAAAAGCACCCTTTGCTATGTTTATTCCAGCATTGCGTGCAGTCGACACACCGCCGTTCTCTTTATGGATCACGCGAATGCGGCTATCCTTCTCCGCCCATGCGTCGCACATGGCCGGACAATGATCCGGCGAGCCGTCGTCTACCAAGATGATTTCTAAATTCTTGTAGGTCTGGTTCACAATGCTTTGCACGCAGCGATCCAAATACGGCTCTACTTTGTAAACCGGTACAATAACACTGATCAGCGGTTGTTCGCTCATAATTTATACCTCAATAACCTTGCATAAAGATTTAGCAACTGCACCTTTCCATGCTCCAGGCACAACTTAACTACACGGGTATGCAACGGTAAGGATGATGTACGCACACTTAATAACGCTGCTTTCACCGCTGCATCGCCACTAAAGCGTTTGAGTACGGCTTTGCTGTCCACAGTCGATTTATCATTCCACGGGCTAGCCTCATTGCGCACAACACCATTCAGTGAAAACAAAAGATAATAGGCCAGTTGCGGCATAAGGATCTCTTTATATGTGCTTTCCTCAAATACCGATTTTAAGATTTGATACGGTATCAGCGCGTAATCCGGCATTTTTGGATCATACACATTGGTCATAGACTGGGCATTGTTTCGATAATGGTACAAACAGCCGTCCACATACGCCAGGCTATCAGCCGCCAGCAAACAGGGATAAGTAAACGCGGCGTCCTCACCGATCTTCACCTTCGGTGTGACCGGGTACAGGCACTGCTCCAGCAGCTCCTTTTTAAACACCTTGGACCAACAGCAGGGGTTGATACCAAAGGAATAATAGGGCGCATGGTACAGCATAGTAGGATAGATCTCCTGCGCCAACTGCGCTTTCGTATAATACGCCCGCTGCAAATGCTGGGTACTTGGCTCGTTATGGTCTGCAAAGGCATAATAGAACTCGCAAAGAGCCATATCCGGCGCATATCGGTCAATCGCCGCCGCAAAGCGGGCATACATATCTGGCTCGATCCAATCGTCGCCGTCTACAAAGCCCACATAATCCCCTTTGGCCACCCGCAGACCGGCCTGCCGCGCGGACATCAAGCCGCCATTGGGCTTATGCACCACCTGCACCCGCGCGTCCTTGCGGGCATAGGCATCACAAATGGCCGGGCAGTTGTCCGGTGAGCCGTCATCCACCAGCACAATATCCAAGTCCGTGTAAGTCTGGGCCAAAACACTGTCCACGCACTGCTGAAGATAGGCTTCCACCTTATATATGGGAACAATTACGCTAATGGTCATAAACGCTCCTTAAAAATGCATCCAAATCAATGAACTTCCTACGCAAGCATACCAAAAAATGCACGCAGATATAAGCAAAGTAGACAAGCAGCATGACGCCTTGGGTACGCACGCGCAGCACCATTTTCTTCTCACCGGTGTAAATAAAATTAGGTGGTTGTTTCTTCACAAAATCCGCTTGCTTTTGCATACCCACCATAAAGAGCACAGCGCCCATGATCGGCAGGATCCACCGGGCAAAGCGCAAAAAGATCAGGGAACTAAACAGGCAGCCGATCATGAAAAACGCAGTGGTGGAGCAGTAGCGATAAAAGCGATAGATGGGATCTGTCTCTTTATCCCGCACAAAATAGACAGAGAAGTACCAAATTACAAGCAGCACAATTACTAAGGTGACGATATTAACCAAAAAGCCTGTACTTGTATTTAGTCGTACTGCTTCTGTATTATTTTCAGACTTTTCAGCAATAGAAAGTATGAATTCATTGTCTGATTTTTCAGCAATAAATTGGATAAACGCACCACCAACAGCCAGTCCCAAGATCATAACCACATTGATAAACTTGCTGTTAAACTTCATGGTCAATAAGGTCAGCAACACCAACGCCACCGGCAAAATCGGCGAGGAATGGAGCAGACACGCCGCCACATAACCAAACAGGCACAAGATAATATTACGCTTTTCCACCAAATGATAGTAAGCGCAGGCGATCACAACGGCAAAGGCCAGTCCGTTACGTATACCGGACGCTGTATCATAAAACCAGTAGGTGGACAGGAAAAACAGTGTACCCAGCAGCACATAGCCTTTGCTCACCTGATAACGCTGGGCTGCTTTGTACATCACCAGGAACATTAAGGCATAAACGATAAACATGGTCATCGCAGCCAAATAGCGGTTGTTGGGAAAAAAGCTGAGAAAATAGAAATAGTAACGCATGGTTACAAAAGTTTGCCAATCGTACCAATTGCGCTCGATGATATAATCCAACCCGGCCTTTCCCTGCTCTCGCATAATATCCAGCATACCGTAATAGCGATACAGATCGTCCGTTTCATCCGGCACAATGTGATAGGCCAAAACCGTCATGGCCACCACAACCGCAACAAACGGGATCCACATATATTCTCTTGGCAAAATCAAAAGCAGCAGCGCATAGCCTGCAACAATGATCACAAACCATGTAAGTGCAGATAATCCTAACATGCAATCCTCTTTTATATTTCTTTATTTACGCAAATAAATTTGCTCCAATTTTTTGCAAACCCGGGCAATATCAAAGTCCTCGACCACCCGATCACGGGAAATGGTGTGGCGATCGATACGCAACGCCGTTTCAATTTTTTTTACCCATTCTTCCGGCTGTGCCTCAATAGAAGCAAACTGCAACGCCTCGGTGAGCTTCACTGTAGGCGTAATGGTATCTGACACCACACAGGGCAGCTGCGCCGCCTGTGCTTCGATCAGTGTCAGTGGGAAGCCCTCGTGAATAGACGGAAACACAAAGCAGTCCATGGCCATCAAAAGTTGCGGAACATCGTTACGAAAGCCAAGAATATGTGCGCATTTTGATAATTGAAGTTGCTCAATTCTCCTTTCGAGCTGCTGACGATCCTGACCATCGCCAACTAAGATCAGCGCACTGTTTTCATAGCGCCTGTGAAACGAATGGAAAACATCCAATAAGAACATTTGATTTTTGACATCGTGCAGCTGTCCGCAGTGACCAAGCACAATTTTATGATTCAAGCCCAAAGAAGCCCGCACATTTTGACGAACCGTTTCGTTCAGGCAATACTGCTTCGTTACAATTCCATTATTCAAAACTGTACCTTTACGGCGAAATCCTCGGCGACCTGCCAGATACTCCCCTGCTGCCTGACTGCAGCCAATAATATCCGTTGACACAAAAGAAACAAATCCACGCATAACCACATGATAAAGACTTTTTACGAAACGAATTATCGGATTTCTGATTTTTCGCATTGGCTGTGAAAAATGCGCGTGCGCTACGCGTTTTTCTACGCCGCATCTCTTGGCAGCGAATAGTGCAATGCCGCTATAAAACAGTAAGTGACAGTGTACGATATCGAAAGGTTCTTTCTTTAACAAGCGCTTGTAGAAAAAGTAGCTTTTTATATAGGAGCACGCCGTATCCGGCTGATGCAATATTCGCACGCCGGACTGTGCCACCCGAGACTCCATTGGGCCTATTTCATCATGCCGCGGGCAATATACACACTCAAATTTATCTGGATCTAAATGCTGTTGCAAACGAACGGCAACCAAGTCCGAGCCTCCATATTGCAGCGGATCATTTATTATCAATACTTTTTTTCGCTTTTGCTTGTCCATCTGTTCCAAACTCATTTTATCTTATTTCGCACGCGTTTCCAAAATCCACCGACCAAATTCAGGATATGCAGTTCCGGCGGCGTTTTCAAATCGATCACTTCTACATGGTTTAACCGATTATAGGTATGTATTCCTTGATACGCAACGCCTGTATTTGTTTTAATTTCTACAGGCTGCAGTCTCTTTACACAATGCTCCAAATACTCGTTAGAATCAATCTTATCCATGGCATTCAAGCACAAGGCGCAGCCATATCCATCCGAACAGTCCTGGGATGGGCGATACCAAACACCGTCTTGCTCAAAGCATTTACCGGCACCGCGTGCTGAAGATAAATCGCGCTTTACCGGATTCCTTGGGCAGGCACCCATTCTCCGTTAACACAATAAAAAAGATCCAGCCGATCAAACAAAAGTTCGTCATCCACTGTCGTAGAAAAACAATATTGCTCTTGATTATGGAAAAAGAAGGTACTGTCCACTAAGCGTTCGTGCATAAGTACTTTTTCCTTTTCCCAATGATTCGGAAAAGATAAACATTTGAACCGATAAAGCTCGCCAGACATGTTTGACTCCGGCACAATATAAAGATTGCCATCAGCTTCATAGATAAAAGGGTAAGACAAATGCGATGTTGATTCACAAATAATATGAATGTCCCCGACTGTGTGTTCCGTAATTTGTCTGTATCCCAGCACGCCTTTTCGTTTCAATCGATCATATGCCTCAAAAAAAAGACAAAATAATGATCATCTTTTTTGAAATAAGAACGGATCTGCACACCAGTACCTTTTGCTATTTGGCAACACAACAAACGGCGTACCTAAATCGGTCATTATACTGTCATTGTTCTTATTGAAGCGAACGGCGCAACACCACTCTGAAACACTTAGTTTTCTCATTCGTAAAGCTTTCCTTTTGTACTGTGATTAGATATGCGTTCGATCATAATAAATGCGACCCAGAATCGTAAATAGCGAAAGGCCAAAAGCGGATGAAGCAAGCCGAACAATACGCAGATCTCGCCAATAACCATACTTCAAAATCGAGCGATGCTTGCGCATAAGTTCCAGTGACTCCTTGCGATCTTTGCCATGAAGCCGCCCTGTAATCACAATTCCTGTTGAGTATATAAAAGCTAAATAATTCAAATAGTCTTTACGCAATTGATCATTGCTTTCACAGGATAGAATCGGAACCCACTTGTTAAGTGTATAATCAATACCCTGAATCATTTTTATACTTCCAGAATGTGTAATGGAGCCCTCTCTCTGCAACCGGTATGTATAAAATGGTTCGTCCATTGCAAACACCTTTTTGCAATGCACAAAAACATTCAATACAAAATCATGATCTTCCGACTGTATTCCGCAGTGAAACCGAATACTATGCTCCTCAATAAGATGTCTGCTTACAGCTGAAATGGTCGCACCACCAGGCAATTTCTTTTGGGAGAAGAGATAATGCAAAATATCCGTACGATTTTGGCCCTCATTGATCAATGGCAAATTATAACCTGACCTAGAAATGCGCATCTCGCCGGTTTTCATAATCCAGTCCGTACAGCCAAATAGAATCACATCTGCGCCGCTTTTATCAATGTTTGCAGAGAGCATCTCAAACATATCGCTACGATTGTAAAAATCGTCGCCATCTAACAGAAGCACATATTCGCCTTTTGCCCGGTCAAGCCCCGCATTTCTCGCATCTGATAATCCGCCGTTTGGCTTGTGAATCACGCGAATACGCGCATCTTCCTTGGCATACCCGTCGCACATTTGGGGACAGGCATCCGGCGATCCGTCGTCCACCAAAAATCAATTCCCAGTCCGTATAGGTTTGGTTCTTCACACTTTGCACACAATCATCCAAGTAATCTGCCACTTTGTAAATCGGAACGATAATTGAAAACCTCAAACGCTCACTCCTTATAAATTTTCTCCAGTTGTATCGCGCAGTCGCGTATATTCCACCCACCGGCGATCAGCGCCGCCGTGGGACTTTGGCGTGGCGGTAGCGGCTGCAAGGCAGCCCCTGCCCATTCTTCCGGCGACTGGTGCAAAGACAGAATCTTCACCAGCGAGGTGCAAGCCACCTCCCGGGTGACTGCGTCAGACAGCAACACCGGCAACCCGGCAGCCTGGGCCTCTACCACAGACATTGGCAGACCCTCACTGATAGAGGGAAACACAAACAGATCCATTGCCTGTAAATAAGCAGAGATTTGGCTCTGGGGACCCAGGAACAAAACGCTATCCACAATGTTCAGTTCCTTTGCAAGCGCCGTTAACCGGTCCGTCGGCACCGCGCCGATCAACAAAAGTTTGGCGTTTGATCGCAGCTTATGTATCTCTGCAAAAACAGAAAATAAGAACTCGTGATTTTTCTGCGGAATATCGGTCTTGCCGATATGACCCACCACAAATGCATCGTCTAAATGCAGCTGCCAACGCATATGCTCCCGAACGGCCGGGTCAAATTGCAGCGCCTGGCAGTCCACTGCGTTACGCAGCTCCGTAAAAGGCTTTTGTCCGTACCACAGCTGACCGGAGGCCCGACTGCACGCCAATTTCTTAGGGATACAATACTTCGCATACTGCGACAACAAACGGTTGGCAAAAAGCGCTACCGATCAGCGTGTACACCGTGGTATGGCTATGCACAACGATATTGCGCAAACCAGCCATTTTTGCCACCGGCGCCACAAATACCGCAAAATGTGGGCCGTGAATATGCATGGCCTGCCAAGTTCCCTTTATGCTCCAAGAAAAAAGCACGCATCTTTTTGGTAGGCAAAACATCTTTCGGTTTCGGAAAGTCCATTTTATAAGCATGACCACCCAGAGCTTCGATCTCCGCCCTGCGGTCTGCCTGCGTGTCTAAAAAGTACAGGTAATCAAACTGAACATCCGCAGACATGGCACGCTGATAGTTCATGATCATACTCATCGCACCGTTTGAAATACTCATATCCGGTATCACCTGTAACACACGCATAAATGCCAACCTCACAAAAGTTCTAACGCTTGATAAATTTCAATCATACGGTGCAGCACCGGCTCCACCGCATAGTCCTGGGCCAGTGTCCGCCCAGCAACGCCAAAGGCCGCCGTTTGTTCCGGATCGGTATAAAGGGACCAGATCCGATCCGCCATCGCCCGGCTGTCATTCAATGGCACCAAGTAGCCGCTGTCACCGTCCTGCACCAGGTCTCGATTACCACGCACATCGGTGGCCACCACCGGATTGCCCAGCGCCATGGCCTCCACCAAGTTGATGGGCAAACCCTCCTGCCGACTGGAGGACACGGACACATCGCTAAGCCCTACCAACTGACGAATATCCCGCCGGTGCAACAAACAGTATTTTCATTATCTGCACCCATTAAAATGGCAAAAAATTATTGACAAAATAGTACAGACGCTCCATGTACATTCTTCTTTTTTGTTTCGTTGTAATTCGTGACTGTAATATTCAGTGCATCCACTTTCGGATTCATTTTACGGATAATATCGTAGTGCGGCACATCTGCAATTCTCTTATCCAACGGCAACCTCAAAAACAGTTCCATCAATTGTTATATGGTATCGTTATATCATAAGACATACGGTGCTCAGAAGTAATCACTAAGCCGCCCCAACTTCCATACCGAAACTCCCACAAATACATATCGCTTGAATCAAAATTGAAAATTCGATTTGCGTCTGTCTTGCTGATATATTGTCTAAATATTTTGTCTGTCTCTCTTGCCTGTTTTCGATTATAGCTAAAGAACTTATACATGGTCGTCATTTGGCGAGCTGACAAATGTTTAGGCATTTTCTTCAATCCAAACTTCTTGTAATAGTTGGCTCGTCCTATCTCGGACACCCAAGATTTAACTTCCACATCAAAATCAGGTATATCCATGAAAAACATGCGTTTACGCACATCGTTATCATTAACCTTTCCCATATCGCCCCAATTGTGCTCCATAATTTCCCGCACTTCGTCGACATAAGGAAAATCCTTGTCTTGCTCAGAAACCACATAAGTCTTATGTTGAACGCCAGCAGCGGAAGCAATTTTTTTCCGCCTCCACATCTGGTCGATCCCCATACATGGTATCGTAACTGTAGTACCGAAACTTGTCATAAAGCCCATTTGCACAGGCAAAAGTCGCTTTGCTATCCATACCACCGGACAAAGAAATCGCCGGTTTTTTCCACTTCTTGGAGATCAATTCCAGGTTCGTATGCAGCAAATCACAAATTTCATCTATTGTCGCGTCATAATCCTGTTTGGTTTTACACATTGCAATATTCTGTGTAGGATAAAAACGATTCACGGCAAAAGTGCCGTCTGACTTATGAAATGTAACATATGTATTCGGTACAACGCGATACACTCCATCAAATTGAGAAAGATCACCGGGCAAAAACATACCATAAAGCTGCCAAAAGCGGTACTTTACCATAGAACGAACATATGCACTTTGCTGCAAATCACAGAGATCACCAATTAACTGTGCATGAGAAGACACATAGAAATGGCCTTTTTACAAAGCCGTAATACGCCGCCTGCATACCAGCAATCATCCCAAATTTCAATAGAGTCGTCGCATATGACAATCAGCGTGAAAACACCTGTCCACTGATTGAGCACCTCAATTTTATTGTCTGCCTCGGCATAAGATTGCAGCAGTTCGTTTTCATCGTACACACCATTATAGGGGTTATAGGCATGCCCGATAAGTAGATAAGTATCCTCATCATTTTGGAACTTGAACGCCTTGAGTTTATTATGTAGATAAAGCCGAAAGCTGCCAATTTTCAGTTGTGACCAATTGCCATAAAATGGATATGTATTCAAATCGTATACCGCATCTGACAATAAATAGCCGCGTGTAAACAAATACTTCCTGAGAGAAGGATTCACCGCAGTAATATGTTCAACATTCTTTCGACAACTCATACAAATGCTCCTTGATACACTTAAACAACCGCTCGCCATTGTGCTCGCCCACAAAGGAATTGTGGGGGGTCAATATCACTTGCTCCATATCCCACAAGGGACTGCTCCGGGGCAAGGGTTCTTCTTCAAATACATCCAGCACCGCGCCGGACAGCTGCCCGCTTTGCAGCGCTTCCACCAGCGCCTGCTGATCCGTCACCTTTCCGCGAGCCACATTTACAAACACAGCACCGGGTTTGATCTTTGCCAGCCGCACGCTGTCAAACAGGCCGGCAGTCTCCGCCGTCAGGGGCATAGCGCAAATCACCAAGTCCGCTAAAGGCAGCAGATCGTCCAACCGGCAGGTGGGCTGGGTTTGGTCAAACTCTGCCACCGGGTGGCCGGAACGATTCATACCCACCGTCTGTACATCAAAGGCACGCAGCCGCCGAGCAATGGCGCTGCCCACGCTGCCGGTGCCGATAATACAAGCGGTCTTGCCGCTAAGTTCCCGCAGACCCCGGTGCTTCTCCCACCGATGCGCTGCTTGATTTTCTGCAAAAAACTTGCTCTCTTTATACAGCTGCAAAATACCGCCCAGCACAAACTCCGCCATAGGCGCACTGTAAACGCCACCGGCGTTATACACGGTAATGCCGTGTGCCGTGCAATAGTCCAGCGGCACCCGATCCAGTCCGGCGGAAGTCACCTGAATACACTTGAGCGCCGGGAAGCGTTCAATCGGCGTAGTCAAAAACAAACCGCCGCAAATCACTGCTTCAAATCGTTGGGTATCCATATTCACCGCCTGCCGTTCGTCCGGCCAAAAAGTGACGACATACCCCATCTGCTCCAGCGCCTGCACCTGTTGCTCCCCACACCGCCATGCGCCGGTGATCAATAGTTCTTTCATCTCTTCATCACCGTTTCCTGCGCCGGTGTGTCGTCCCGGGCCAAGGTCTCGCCGGTGTTCACATTGTCCTCATTCTTCAGCACCTTAAAGGCGGTAACAAAGAGAATACGCACATCCAGTGCCAGACTCATGTGGTCCACATACCAGCAGTTGAGCTCAATTCGATGGTGCCACTCCACATCCTTACGACCGTGCACCTGCGCCCAGCCGGTAATGCCCGGGCGCACATCAAACATATGTAACTGCGCCGATGTATAATCCGACAACGGCCAAGGATGATAGGTCAGCGGCGGGCGAGGGCCGATAAAACTCATATCGCCCTTTAGAATATTCACCAGCTGGGGCAACTCGTCAATGCTGGTGGCTCGCAGCAGCTTGCCTACTCGGGTCACACGCATATCGTCTGCGCCGCTGTACACGCCGGTGCCTGTGTGCTCCGCGCCTTGGCACATGGAGCGGAATTTATAAATCCAAAAGGTCTTGCCGTGCAGCCCTAAGCGCTGCTGCTTAAAGATGGCCGGGCCATTGGAATCCAACTTCACCGCCAGTGCCGTGATCGCCAACAGCGGCGAAAGAACGATCAGCGCCAGCAGCGCCGTAATAAAATCCAGCGCTCGTTTTACTCCTCGATACATCTACATGCCCTCAACAATTTGTTCTACACAGTCCTGCAGTTTCTTATGCTGCAAGGCAAAAAAATCATCCTCCGCCTGGCTCAGCTGTGCCTCGTACTGCCGCAGCTCTGCCACACCGGAAGTAAAGATCCGTTTAATCTCCTCCAAATCGGTAATCTGCGCCGTGTTGCAAAAGGCGCGAGACAGAATACTCATGGACGAACCCAGCCGATAGTGCTCCGCTACAATATACGCTGCCGGCAATGTGCCGCCGCCCAAGCGACCGAATCCGCCGAAACCGAAAGGGATACCCGCCGCTTTGATCTTGGCGCACACCGCGTAGCCATGGGTCAAGATCTTCACACCGGCAGTCAACTGTACATTCCGACCGATCTCAATAAGCCAAGGCCGGGTGGTGTCGATCAAAATATCTGTTGTCCGGGCAAACACTTCTGTGCCCTCACCGATACGCATACCGGTCTTGCGCAAATGAGCCAAATACGCCGAAGTGCTGCGAAAGCTCCATAGTTTTTCAATACGGTTCCAGTACTGTTTAAACATCTTTTCACCACCGGGTCATTGCCGGCGACAGCGCCGGATCATTATTATGCGAGTTATATTATATTATAAATAGAGATATTCGTCAACACACGACGAAAAGATTGTCTGTTACCAAGCCCGACAGCATTGCACGGCAAGGCAATCCGTATGGCCATGCTTCAGGCAAATGTGCTTTTCGATTCTCACAACGGAATACCTCTGCTTCTATAACAAGCAACATATTCAAACAAAAACAAAACTGACTCCGCTTGAAAAGCGAAATCAGTTTGCTGCTAAAATCCATTTTTCTCATCAAGTAGGCCTACACGATTGGAGGCCATACTGCCATTTCCGTCTTTTTTCTTTTACTCATTTTCTGCGTATTCCGGCAATTCCACCGGGTTGATTCGCCAAATTTCATTGGCATATTCCTCGATGGTACGGTCTGCCGAAAAGACGCCGGCACTGCACATATTCAGCCAGCATTTGCGAGCGAAGGCCATAGGTGACCGCAGATAATCGCCGTTTACTTGCAGTTTGGCGTGCACATAGGACTGAAAGTCACCCAGCACAAAATATCGATCCGCCACGCCGTCTGCCTCCGGCTCTAAAAGACTACGCTTCAAATCCGCAAAACAGCCGGTGCCACTGTCGGACAATGTGCCGTCTGTCAATGCATCCAGGCACTGCCGCAGCAGCGGATCACTGCGATACAAAGCCTTTGGGTCATAGCCCCGGCGCAGGGCATCCAGGTCCTCTACCCGGGCACCGAAAATATAATTATTTTCTTCTCCGGCGGCCGCCACAATCTCCACATTGGCGCCGTCATAAGTGCCCAAAGTCACTGCGCCGTTCAGCATCAACTTCATATTTCCGGTACCGGAAGCCTCTGTACCGGCGGTGGAAATCTGCTCAGACACATCCGCAGCGGGAATGATCCGCTCTGCTGCCGTTACGCTGTAATCCGGCACAAACAGCACCTGTAAAAGTGGCGCTGCCTTAGGCGATCGTGCCACATAGTCCCCCACTGCGTGAATCAGCTTGATAACGGCCTTGGCACGCGCATAACCGGGCGCTGCCTTGGCGGCAAACAAAAAAAGGTGGTGGGCGCAAATTCTGTAATCTCCCCTTGCTCAATCTGAAAGGTCAATGCCAAAATACCCAGACAATGCAGCAACTGGCGCTTATACTCGTGCAGGCGCTTGATCTGCACATCCAGCATACGCGCCGGGTCATAGTATAGCCCCTGGCCCTCCATCCAGCGGGCCAGGCGGCGTTTATTTTCTTTCTTGGTAGGCCGCCAGCACCTCGCCATTGTTCGCATAGGGCTTTAGCTTCTCCAGTTGGAACAAGTTGGTGATCCAGTTTTTACTGCCCAGCCGGTGGGTCAGCAGCGCAGACAGGGACGGATTACACAATGCTAAAAACCGCCGCTGGGTAATGCCGTTGGTGCGGTTCAAAATTTTATCCGGGTACAGCTGTGCCCAATCCCGCAGCACCCGACGGCGCAAAATCTCCGTGTGTAAAGCTGCCACGCCATTCACATAACCACACACCCAGCAGGCCAGATCCGCCATATAAATGCGACCGTCCCGCAGCGGGCGCACCCGGTGCCACAGCCGCTCCTCTGCGCCCAGCGCCTGCATTTCCGCACAAAACAGATCGTCCAATTGGCATAGCAGGCGGGCGATCTCCGGCAATTCCGACGCCAAGAGCGCCAGATCCCAGCTTTCCATGGCCTCAGGCATCACCGTATGATTGGTGTAGCAAAACACCTCTTTTGCAACACCTAACGCCGCCTCCAAGGTCATACCTTGCTTCAAAAGCAAACGAATGAACTCCGGGATGGCCAGCACCGGGTGGGCGTCGTTTAACTGGATCACCACCGCAGTCCCCAATTTCTCCGGCGCACAGCCGGGCGTTCGCAAATACCGGCGCAGCAGATCTTGCAAGGATGCACTGCATAAAAAATACTGCTGCCGCAGCCGCAGCCGCTTGCCGTCCTCCTTCGTGTCATTTGGGTACAGCACACGGGTCAGGTTCTCTGCCGCCGTGCGGCGTGTCACCGCCGCTGTATAATCCTGACGGTTAAAAGCGTCAAAGTCAAACGGCTCTATGGGCACACTCTCCCACAGCCGCAAAGTAGAAATGTGCGCCGTACCGTAACCGGGGATCGGCAGGTCATAGGGCACTGCCTGCACAGCAAATTCTGCGAATTCCACCGTTACAGTATCCGCTCGGCAGCACACGCTCCTCAATCTGCTGGCGAAATAGGCCGCACCGATAGCGCAAGCCGTAGCCATCCAGCGGTAAATTCAGCGTGGCGCCGCTGTCCAAAAAACAGGCCGCCAACCGTCCCAAACCGCCGTTGCCCAAAGGCGGGTCCGGCACACAGTCCAGCTGGTCGAGCTTGCGGCCGCAGGCGGTAAGCGCCGTCTCCACCTCGCCGGTCAGGCCGGTGCAAAGCAGATTATTGTACACCGCCTTGCCCAACAGATATTCCGCGGAAAAATAATACGCCCGCCGCCCGGCACAATGAGCCTGCAACGACCCTTGCCAAGCCGGTTGCAGCCGTGCCAAAACAGCCCGCGCCACCACTGCGTGCAGTTGTTCATCGGTCAATTCTGCCACCGGGAGTCGGTACAGACTGCGGGAGAGCAGTTCCAAATTCTCTTTCATATCTGACATATATTACTCCTTTCCGCCCGATCTGCGGCGCAAGTCTCTGTATATAGATGCGCCAAAATGCCCGGGGTTAGGGCGCCGGGGCGCATACGCCAACTCCAGTTGTGGGCGCCCACCGTTGACGGCGTGTTGATGCGGGCACTGCTGCCCAGTCCCAGCAGATCCTGTACAGTCAAAATACAGGTGTTGGCCGGGCTTCGCAGAGCAGAAAGCATCATCTGTCTCGGTAACTGATTGGGATAACGCACGCCATAGGCGGCGCAAGCCCGGCGTATGTCTTGCCGCGGGGCGGTGGTGCACCAGCCAAGCAGCGTATCGTTATCATGGGTGCCGGTATAAATCACCGTATTGGGCTTGCAAACAGCACCACCGCCGCAGTCCCGGGAATCAAAGTCAAATTGCAGCACCTGCATACCGGGAAAGCCGCAATCTGAAAGCAGCGCCCGCACCGTATCGTCCAAAAAGCCCAGATCCTCCGCCAAAAGCGGCACATCCCCCAACGCCTGTTGGAGCGCCGAAAACAGCGACAAACCGGGCCCCGGCAGCCAGCAGCCGTCCCGGGCATTCTTTGCCCGGGCAGGCACAGAATAATAAGCGGCAAAGCCACGAAAATGGTCCAGCCGCAGCGCGTCAAACCAGTTCAAAGCGTGCCGCAGCCGCGCCACCCACCAGCGGTACTCTGTACGCGCGTGGGCGCTCCAGTTATATACCGGATTGCCCCACAGCTGGCCGGTGGGTGAAAACGCGTCCGGCGGACACCCGGCCAGCCGAGACGGCGCGCCGGAGGGAGAGAGCATAAACAACGCCGGCGCCGCCCACACATCGGCGCTGCACGGCGCCACATAAATAGGCAGATCGCCGATCAGGTAAACACCCCGGGCATTGGCATAAGCCCGCAGCGCTCGCCACTGATGATCCAAAAAATATTGCAGCATTTTATGGTACAAAACCCGCCGCTCCATCTGCACTGCCGCCCTCTTCAAAGCCGACGGCTCTCGCTGCCGCAAAGCCGACGGCCACAGAAAAAAGCGCTTTCCATAGCGTTCACTAAGGGCACAAAACAGGGCATAATCCTCCAGCCAATCGGCCTGACTTTGGCAAAAGCAGTCAAAGTCTGTCGGTATATGGCGCACAAAGCGGTCAAACAGTCGATCAAACAGCACTTGACGCCCCCGGCGCACAGCCGGATAATCCACCCGGTCATCACCACCGCAGGGTAACAAATCCAAATCCGGCGGCTGCAAATACCCGCTTTCCACCAGCAGCTGCGGGTCAATATACACCGCATCGCCTGCAAAGCTGCCGGGGCTTTGGTACGGTGAATTCCCCTGCCCTGCCGGGCACAGGGGCAGCAGCTGCCAGTACCGCTGCCCGGCAGACGACAAATCGTCTACAAAGCGGTAAGCCGCGGCACCCATCGTGCCGATCCCGTAGAGCCCGGGCAAAGAAAACAGCGGCAGCAGCACCCCGGCGCCACGCCGCTGCAACAAGCGGTCAGTCACAGATACAGACCTCCGTTTCCGGGTCAAACAAATGGAGCGCCTCCATGTTGGGGTACAGCACTGTTTGGTCTTCCTTTTGGAAAGAGACGGTGCCGGGCACCCGGGCGATCGCCGTCCTTGTAAATCTGCATACAAATAGGTTTCCGCCCCCATACGCTCCGCCATCTCCACCTGGACCCGAAAGGCCGCAGGATCTGTTATATTCAGCCATGCCGGGTCCGTGGACAGATCCTCCGCGCGCAGGCCCAAAAGCACATCCCGATCCACATACGTCAACAGTTTGGCATGGCTTTGCAGTCGATGGGGCAAAGCCACCTCCGTACCCAGCACTTGCAAATCAAGGGCGTTCCCCCGCCGCACCAAACGGCCGGGCAATATATTCATAGGCGGCGTGCCGATAAACCCGGCTACAAACACATTGCAGGGGTGGGCATACAACTGTGCGGGCGTGTCTGCCTGCTGAATCTTGCCGTCCAACATGACCACGATCCGATCCGCCATGGTCATGGCCTCCGTTTGGTCATGGGTCACATACACAAAGGTGGTACCCAGTTCCCGGTGCAGCTCTGCAATGCGTGCGCGCATTTCTGTACGCAGCTTGGCGTCCAGGTTAGACAGGGGCTCGTCCAAAAGGAACACCGCCGGATCCCGCACCATAGCACGACCCAGCGCCACCCGCTGCCGCTGCCCGCCGGACAGGGCGCGGGGTCGCCGATCCAGGTACGCGGTCAGTTCCAGCGCCTGTGCGGCTGTCCGCACCTTGCGGTCGATCTCCGCCTTGGGCACTCGCCGCAGTTGCAGACCAAAGGCCATATTCTTGTACACCGTCATGTGAGGGTACAGAGCGTAGCTTTGGAACACCATGGCAATATCCCGATCCTTGGGCGGCAGATCGTTCACTACCCGGTCACCGATCTTCAAGGTGCCGCCGCTGATGTCCTCCAACCCGGCAATCATACGCAGAGTGGTGGACTTGCCGCAACCGGAAGGTCCTACTAAAATCAAAAATTCCCGATCCCGGATTTCCAAATTCAGATCCGGTATGACAGTCACGCCGTCCTCATAAGTTTTTTTAATATGTTCAAGCGAGATAGACGCCACTGGGGCACACTCCTTTCCGCAGCTGCCGTTTAGCCCTTAACCGCACCGGCTACCACGCCTTTGATAATATATTTTTGGCAAAACAGATAAAAGACCACAATGGGGATCATCGCCAGCACCAGCATGGCCATCAGCCCGCCGTAATCTGTGGAGCCGTAGGCACCCTGCATGGCAATTTGAATGGCCACCGGCACGGTCTTTTTCTCCGGGGGGAGCACCAGGTACGGCAGCAGATAATCATTCCAGATCCACATCGTATTGAGGATCGCCACCGTCACCGCCGTGGGTTTTAAGAGTGGTAACACCACCAAAAAGAAAGTCTGTACCGGATTGCAGCCGTCAATGGTGGCTGCCTCCTCCAGCTCCCGGGGAATTCCTCGGATAAAACCGCACAGCATAAACACGGACAGCCCGGCGCCAAAGCCCAGATAAATAAACGGCATGCCAAGAACGGTATTCAGCTTTGCCCGGCCAACCAAATAGGTCATGGTGTACATCACCATTTGAAACGGCACGATCATGCTGAAAACGAACAGGTAGTACATACCCTTGGTCAGTGCCGTGCGTACCCGCATGAGATACCAGGCGGCCATGGAGGTGCAAAGGACGATCAGCCCCACAGACACAACGGTGATCAGCAGCGAACGGCCAAAGGCGGCGAAAAAGCCGCCGGCAGACAGACCGCTGATATAGTTTTCCAACGCCACAAAGGTCTCTTTGTTGGGCAGTGCAAACGGGTCGCCGGAGATATAAAATCGGGACTTAAAGGAATTTTGCACCACCAAAAAGAGAGGCACCAGGGTCAGCGCCGCCAGCAACACCAGAAGAAGCGTTTCCAGCGTACTTTGGGGAGCTTTCTGTTTTTGTTTTTTCTCATACGCCGTGGGCCTCCCGCTGTCCGGTCACGCGCAGTTGCAAAAAGGCAAGCAACGCCACGATGATAAAGAACACAACCGCCTTGGCTTGACCCACCCCCTGCCAGCCGCTGCGGCCGTAAAAGGTATTATAAATATTCAGCGCCAACAGCTCCGTCTTTTGCTCAGGGGCTCCGCCGGTAAGCGCCAGGTTTTGGTCAAACATCTTAAAGGTATTTGTAAGGGTCAGAAAAGTGCAAATAGTCACCGCGGGCATCACCAGTGGCAGCTTGATGCGAAACAGAGTCTGCGTCCGGGATGCGCCGTCAATGGCCGCCGCCTCCAAAATAGATCGTCCGGCACATTTTGCAGCGCCGCAATATAGACCACCATCAAATATAGCCGATCAGCTGCCAGTTGGTCAGCGCCACCAGCCCCTGTGATGAAACGCCGTAAACCACAGCGCGTGGAGAAAGCCGCTGATAAAGGCCTAATATTTTGCCCGACCCCGCGCCCAGGCCAACCGGGTAAAGGAAAGCCCTACCCCCAGTACAAAAGGCGCCGCAAAGGCAAAGAGAAAGGCCACTGCCGTCAGTAAAAACAACCAGCCGTATTTTTTCAAATTTTTCTGCATACCGTCGTTCCTTTAGGCGGAGGCAGCCGCTTCACTTTTCCAGTCCGCCACGGTATTCTCCTGCACCTGCGCCCATGTTTTTCTGCCCTGGGCATAGCTCAGTAGCGCGGAGCCAAAATGCTGCTTGAAGGTCTGAGATGGGAATACAGTAATGTTCATCAAAGCTGCACCTGCACCGCCAGCGGGTCCTCCGGCACATCTTCTGCGGAGAAGGTGTCAAAGGGGGCAATAAAGCCCAACGCATCCGTTACGAATTTTTTGCCTGTATCGGAAGAATATAACCAATAAATAAAATCGGCTGCCGCCTTTTGCTGTGCCTCTGTTGCCTTGGCGTTGATGGCATAGAAATTCTCCGTGCCCACGCACAAGCCTTGGTTTTCCTCGCCGTCTGCGCCGATATAAATAGGCAGGAACTTGATTTTGTCTGCCTGCACCTTGTTACCGGTGACACCGGCGATCTGTTCCCATGCCCAGTTACCATTTTGTACCATGGCGCACTTTTCCAGCGCAAACTCCGCCATGGAGTCCGTCACCGTCTTGGTGCCGCACTTTTTCGCCTCCACCGTGCTGTCCGTTAAATACAGGTCAAAATATTCTTAAAATTGTCACCGAAGGAGAAAGTGATCTCCTTGGTGGCGTCCGTAGTCAAATCCACCTTATTCTGCTTAAATTCATAATAGATGGGCACATTCATCAAGTGGGTCTGCCAGCGCCAGTCTTCGCCGCTTTTCAGTGAAGTAGCGGCAAACACGCCTTCAATGCCCAGCTCCTTCTTGTGCTTTTGCATATCGTCTGCCACAGACTTCAGCGCTGCAAAGGAACGCACCTCATCCATGGATTTGTACTTACTGTCCCGATCCTTCAGTGCAAAATACTTGTCTGTGATGGCCTCGTTATAGATGATCCCGTAACCCTCCACTACATAGGGAATGCCGTACACCTTGCCGTCGCCGGTGACCGCCAGAGATTTGTCCGTTAAGTGCTCATACAGCTTGGTATCGGACAGATCAGCGCAATAAGGCGCCCAGTTTGCATAGCCCTTGGGACCGTTGATCTGAAACAGCGTGGGCGCCTCTGCTGTGGCCATCTTGGCCGTCAGCGTAGACTCGTACTGGTTATTGGCCGCCGTCTCTACAATCACATTCACGCCGCCGGCTTAAAGTTCAGGTAGCGCAGGGTCACCTGGCTCTTGGCCGCGTCCGTGGCGTTGGTGGTGCCGTCGTCCGTCTGCTTGCCACAGGCGGCAAACAGCCCGCCGGTGGACAGCAGCAGCACCCCACACAGCAGCAAAGAAAGCCATTTTTTCATCATTTTCATTTTGAAAACCTCCGTTCGCTTTGATGTTTATAGTGTGTGCCGCCCATCAAGCGATATACAAAAAGAAAAGCGACCATAACCGGCAAAGCCGATCACAGTCGCTGAAACAGATAGAATTTAAATTTATTTTTTATCCTGCGCCATGGCTTTTAAGTCGTGGCGTTTTTCGGCAAAATAGGCTCTCGGCTCCTTGCCCACCACCCCGGACAGGGCAAACAGGGCAATCAGGTTGGGAAATGCCATCAGGCCGTTACAAATATCCGCAATGTTCCACACAGCCGCCACGGTCAGGTACGGGCCGATGAACACGGCAAGAATGTACAGATAGCGGTATACCTTGGTGAACTTTTGGGAGCCTACCAGGTACTCCAGGCAGCGCTCGGAGTAGTAATTCCAGCCCAAAATGGTGGTAAAGGCAAAGAACGCCAGGCACAACATCAGCACGAAGGCAGAGAACCGGCCGTTCCAGGGGAGACCCGTCTGCCAGGCACGGCTGGTAATCTTTACGCCCTCTACGGAACCGGCCACAAAAGCGTTCTGGGCACCGGTAACCACAATGGACAGACCGGTGAGGGTGCAAATCACAATGGTATCAATAAAGGTACCGGTCATCGTCACCAAACCCTGGCGCACCGTGTCCTTGGTCTTGGCGGCAGCGGCAGCAATCGGCGCAGAACCAAGGCCCGCCTCGTTGGAGAAAATGCCGCGGCCAATACCCTTTTGCATAGCCAGCTTAATGGTTACGCCGGTGGCAGCACCAAGGGCTGCCTGCGGATCGAAGGCACTCTGGCAGATCAGCTTCACCGCAGCGGGAATAGCGGTAATGTGGCCCAGCACGATAACCAGCGCAAATACCACATAAGTGATGGCCATAAAGGGCACGATCACCTGAGACACCTTGGCAATGCGCTGAATACCACCCAGCACCACCAGTGCCACACAAAGGGTGACCACCAGGCCGCCGATCACGGTGGCCCAGGTGTAATCATTGCCAAGCAGCGTAAACGCCACATGGGCAGACTCCGGATCAAAGAAATCCTGCACGGCCGTTGCAATACCGTTAATCTGGGTAAAGGTGCCGATACCAAAGAGACCGACGCAGATGCCAAACACGGCAAACAGCTTCGCCAGCCACTTCCACTTGGAACCCATGCCCTTTTCTATGTAGTAGAACGGACCGCCCAGATAATGGCTGTCGTCCTTCTTCTCTCTGTACTTAATGGCCAAAAAGCCCTCGCTGTACTTGGTGGCCATACCGAAGAAGGCGGCCAACAACATCCACAGCAGTGCACCGGGACCACCCAGGCAAATGGCCGTAGCCACGCCTACGATATTGCCGGTACCAATGGTGGCGGACAGCGCCGTGCACAGCGCGCCGAAGGAAGTAACCTCTCCCTCGCCGTTGTCCTCATTCTTAACCATAAACTTCAGTGCCTTGCCCAGGTGCCGCACCTGAACAAAGCCGGTTCGCACCGTCAGCCACACGCCGGCGGCTAAAATCAAAATGATCAGCGGCCAGCCCCATACGGCGTTCTGTACCTTACCAATGATGTCATCCACGGACATTGCAAGTGTAATTGTCTGCATTGTTTCACCCTTTCTGCAAATAAAAAAACTGATACAAGTTTACCACAAACCGGGCGACCATTCAATGTGCAAACTGCAAAAAAGGCGAATATGTATTTTTATACATATCCGCCATAGGTTTGGCTGTTTATCAAAGAATTCTTGGTTAAAATTACAGGCTGTTTTGCAGTTTGGCAGCGGTCAGCGTGTTCTCCAGCAGCATGGAGATTCGCCGCACAGCTTGCCGTTCTCATCCCGGTCCATGCCTACATCAATAACCACCGCGCCGGGCTTTACCATATCTGCTGTAACGAACTTAGGACGACCCACTGCCGCCACCAACACATCCGCCTGCCTGGTCAGCTCTGCCAAATTCTGTGTCTTGGAATGGGCAATGGTCACTGTGGCATTCTCGTGCAGCAGCAGCATAGCCATGGGCTTGCCCACAATGTTGCTGCGCCCCAGCACCACCGCCCGCTTGCCGGTCAGGTCCGTGCCGGTGGAACGGATCAGTTCCATCACCCCGGCAGGGGTGCAGGGCAAAAAGCGGTAGTCGCCAATCATAATAGCACCCACATTCTCCGGGTGGAAGGCGTCTACATCCTTGGCCGGGTCAATACGTGCGATCACCTCTTTGTCGCTTAGGTGCGGCGGCAAAGGCAGCTGGCAAAGGATGCCGTTTATCTCCTTTTTTTCCCGTTCAATTCGTCTACCAGTGCATTCAGCTGCGCCTGGGTGGTGTCAGCGGGCAGCGTGTATTTTTCGCTGTAAAAGCCCACCTCGGCGCAAGCTTTTTCCTTGTTGCGCACATACACCTGGGATGCCGGATCCTCGCCTACCAAGATAACTGCCAGCCCCGGGGTCACGCCCTGTTCTTTTTAATGCAAGGGTCTCCTGTGCCACCCGCGCCCGCACGGCGCGCGACACGGCCTTGCCGTCAATGATCTGTGCCATTTTTCTCCTCGTTTACTCCTTTATTCTTTGTTTTGCCACGCTTGGCCGCCTGGGCAGCACGGCGCTCCTCCTTGGTGGGGCGTGGTGGCAGCTCCTCTACCGGCACCACCCGCAGGCGCTGGGGCAGACGGCCCTGCTTCTTCTTCACCATCACCACAATAAAGTATACCAGTGCCACAACGGCAATCACCGCCGACAGCACCTGGCTGACCCGAATACTGGTGGAGCCGATGTACAGACTGTCTGTACGCATACCCTCCACTACCATACGCTCCACGCCGTACCAAACGCCGTATAGCACAAAAATCTCGCCCTTAAAGCTGCGGTGTTTATGCACAATGTAATTGAGGATCAGAAAGCCCAATACACACCACAGGCTTTCATACAGGAAAGTGGGGTGCACCGGCACCTCCGGGTCCACGGTCACACCCTTAGCAGCCAAATCCGCAGAAGAGGCGGCCAGCGTATCTCTGATCTTTACGCTCCACATTCTAAAGAGCGCGGTATCCGTATTGGTGCCAAAGGCCTCCTGGTTAAAGAAATTGCCCCAGCGGCCGATACCCTGGCCGATAAGCAGACCCAAGGCACCCAGGTCCAGCAAATTGCGAAAGTCGATCTTGCCCACCTTGCAGCCGATGGCGGCGCCGATCAGGGCACCGATAATGCCACCGTAAATGGCAAGCCCGCCGTTCCAAATTTGCACGATCTCTGCCGGGTGGGCGCTGTAATAGCTCCACTCAAAAATCACATAATATGCCCGAGCGCAGACGATACCGAAGACCGTACCCCAAATGAGCACATCCGTCATCCCGTCCAGGCTCATACGCCACTTGTATGCCATACGGCCGCCGTACAGCACCGCCAGCATAAAGCCAAAGGCGATAATGATACCGTAAAAATGAATATCATAACTGCCGATGGTAAACGCCACAGAAGGCAGATCAAAGTCGATCCCCAGCCCGGGGAAGTACACGCGGGTAAAATTACTCATGCTGCTCCTCCTCTGCCTTTACAACGGACAGGGCGCTGTACTGCGGGTTCATTACCTGCTGCAAGCGCGCCTCAATCTTCTCCTTGGTAATGGCCTTGTAGCGATTCGTCACATCAAAGATGGAAAAGCCGTTAAAGTGGGCATCTATCATACCGTTGGCCACACTGTCAATATCGTTATAGGACATCACTTCCCGACCATAGGACTTGCGCAGGGCTGCCTGGTACAGATCCTCCGGAATCCCCCCCCGGCGCAGGCGTTCTGCCTCTGCCTGAATGGCGGCCGCCACCTGCCGGGGGTCCGTGCTCTCGCCGTCAAAGATAATGGCTTCATACCCGTGGCCGTGAAAATACTCCGTAGAGAATTCGCCGCTGATCAGTCCTCGGTCAAACAAGTCTTTATAGAGCGGCGAGGAGTCACCGGCCATAATCTCCAGCAGCAGATTGGTGAGAATAATGGTCTCTATGTCCTGCTCCGGCTTGGTGCAGGCTTCTTTATAGCCAAAGGAGAACACCGGAATGGAGGTAGCCAAATGACACTCCTGATAGTCCTGCACGATCTCTCGCGGTTCCGGCAGGAACGCCCGCTCTACCGTCACATCGGCTGTCGGTTTTAAGCACCGATCGCAGACGGCCAGCACCTGCTCCGGTGTCACATTGCCCACCACCGCCAGTGCCATATTGTGCAAGTTATAAAAAGTATTGTAGCAGTCATACAGCAGCTTGTCCGTAATGTGGGAGATGGACTCCACCGTACCGGCAATATCAATGCGCACCGGGTGGTTCTTATACAGGCACCGCAACAGGTTAAAGGTGCTCATCCAGCCGGGTACATCATAGTACATGGTGATCTCCTGGCCGATAATCCCCTGCTCTTTTTCCACCGTTTGAGGCGTAAAGTACGGGTGCTGCACAAAGTCCAGCAAAATCTCCAACGACTGGTCAAAGTGGTCGCTGCACTGGAACAGATAGCAGGTCTTGTCAAAGGAAGTATACGCATTGGCAGACGCACCGGTGGCCGCAAAGCGCTGAAAAGCGTCCAGCTCCTCGGACTCAAACAGCTTGTGCTCCAAAAAGTGTGCAATTCCTTCCGGTACCTGGGTGTATTCGGCAGCGTCCGAGCGCTTAAAGCGATTGTCAATGGAGCCATACTTGGTACCGATCACCGCATAAGCAGAGCGGTAATGGGCCTTAGGCATCACAAATATTTTCAGCCCCGTAGGGTGGTCAATTTCATAATAGCGTTCGTCCAAAATGGAAGAAACTTGTTCTTTCACTGTGCCTGCACCTCCTCTTTCTCTGCCACTAAGCGGTAAACGGTATCCAACGACAACCGACCGGCACATTCTTGTAACTGCTCCACAGTCACGCTCCGGGTCTCCTCCGCCACCTGGGCAGGGGTACGGAAGTCATCGTCCAACAGCCGGGCGGCATACCAGTTTTCCAGGCCGTTGGGGTGTCCGCCACGCCGTCCAGCGCGTCGATCATGGCAATGCGGGAGCTTTCCAGCTCGGCTTTGCAGTCACCATCCCGAATCATCTCCAGCTGATGCAGGATCTCGGCCACAGCCTTGTCCATATTCTCCTCCTCGCAGCCGCACTGAATAAAGATGTAGCTGTTTTGGCGGGCAAAGCGAGCAGAACAGTAGTAACAAAGGCTCATCTTCTCTCGCACATTCATAAAGAGTTTGGAGTACGGGCCGCCGCCGAACACATCGCAAAAGCTGCGCATAGCCGGTGCCAACGGATCACCTGGGCGCATATCCACACGAAAGCCCAGCACCAGCTTACCTTGACGAATTTTCGCTCTCCCGCACGTCTTTCACCTGTTCGCACCGGGCCACAAAATGGGGAGTGGGCATGGGCTGATACGCCCGCTCCACGCCCTCTAACCGACGGCGCAGCGCCGTACAGGCCGCCTCCGGATCCGTGCTGCCGACTACAGTTACCAGCATTTTGCTCTCTCGCAGCATGCGGTGCCAGGCGGCGGTTACGCTCTCCGGCGTGGCAGCCAACAAAGTCTCTTTGGTGCCTTTGGGATTTATCCGGTACGGATCGCCGGCAAACATACTCTGCTGCATTTGCATGACCGCGTACAGGCGTTTTTCGTTCTCCTCGGCAGCCAGCTTCTCCAGCAGTACCCGGCGCTCCGTCTCAATATCCGCCGGTGAGAACAGGCCGTTCTCCCCCAAAAGCGGGTCAAACAGCAGATTCATCAGCAGTTCCAGTCCCGCCTCGGCAATCTTCTCGTCATCCAGGGCAAAACGATCGTCCAGTGTGGTAATGCCCATTTTCAAAATTTGGCAGCCGCCGGATTTGTTGGCCGTGACACTGATGGCCGCGCCGTAGAGCTTGTCCAACTGCAAGTGCAGCGCACGCATATCCGGATAGGCCTTGCCCTTACGGCTGACCGCTGAGATGGCCAGCGCATAGTTTGCCGCCATCTGCTCCTCCATAGGCACTGCCAAGTGAATGGCCAGTTCATTGGTCTTAAACCGCCCGGCAGGCACAGCCAAAAAGCTCTACCCCGGGGCTATCTTCTTTTGCACATAATCTGTCAAAATGAAACTTCCTTTCATTGTGAGATGTTACACAAACGGATTATAACATATTTTTACCCTATTTTTCCAACCCTTATCAAAACAAAAGATAAAGCAGAGCCAAAAGCAGCGCCTGATCTGCGCCTTCGCGTCCTAAAAGCAGAAGCAGCATTAAGATTACGGCGTTGTCATCCCCTTCGTTCTCCGATGCCGGTTCCTCCGGGTTTGGTGCAGCCGGGGATGCTTTTTCCTTGCCGGGCGGCGGTGCCGTCTGACGGTCGTTATGCTCTTGCGGCGGTTCCTCCCGGGGCAGATACGACCCGGCACGAGCATGCATACGGCGCACCCGCTCCTTGGCTTCATTGATCTGGTCCTCACTAAACGCCGGCACTAAAACAACTCCTCCAGCATAGGCAGCACCTCAAACAGACGCAGGATCTGCATGGCCTGGTCCGCCTTGTTTTGGCTCTTGGGGCTTAAATGGGGCTTCAGCGCCCGGATCAGGTCCACATTTTTATTGCTGCTGCGGTTCATACGGTCAAAAATGGACTTGGCTTTCATCATCATTTCAAAGTCCGCCTTGCCAAAGTTCAGTCCCTCCAACCCGGACAGCAGATTTTGCATATTCTGGGCACCGGCCACCGTGTCTGTCAGCTGCTGCACGGCGCTGTTGGCACTCCCCGGCTTAGGCTGGGGCGTAGGCTGTGCACCGGGAGGGGACGCCGCACCGGGCGCACTTCCCTGCCCGCCGTCGCCTAAGATGGACGCGGCCACGCCCCGCAGCATTTCCATATCCTGCGGGGTCAAATTGGCAATGATCTGGTTAATATCGTCCATATTACCGCTTCCCGCCTAACTTTTCCATCAGTGCCTTGGCCTGGGGAGAATTGAGCATTTGCTGCAATCGTTCTTTGTCATTGAGCACCGCCTCTAATTTGGCCTTGGTGTCCGGGTCCAGGTTTTGCTGCAAATAGGCCTGCTGCTGTCCGGCTTTGGCCGCCGCTTGGAATGCCGCCGGGTCAAATCCTTTTTTCTGTTTTCTCGGGTCCTGCATAAAACGCACTCCTCTTTTTATCTGCAAAGCCGCTTGCCGTGGGCACGCAGATATGTTATACTCAGTACATAGTATGCAGAAAGGCGGGGATTATGAATGCGCTTACTGGTCGCCTCGGACTCTCACCGAGCCGCTGGCAATCTGCTGGACATTGTGGAGCTGCACCTGGAGGACAGCGATGTGCTGCTCTTTCTCGGCGACGGCGGAAATGATTTGGAAAATGTGCGTATGTTGTACCCCCGGTTGCATATTTTGCAAGTGGCCGGGAATTGCGATTGGGGCAGCGACCTGCCCGCCTGGGGCACAGCCAAACTGGGCGGCAAAACGGTGCTTTATACCCACGGCCACCCGTTCCATGTAAAATTTGGTCTGGCAGAGTTGGAGCAGGCTGCCCGGGAGGCCCACGCAGACATTTGCCTGTTTGGTCACACCCATCAGCAGATGACCGACTACCGGGACGGCTTATATCTAATGAATCCCGGCGCGGTGGCAGAGGGCTGCTACGGTATGGTAGACATTACCCCCGGCGGCATTATGCTGCTGCCCTGCCGGCTATAAACACGATTTTCAAAGAAAAGAGGCAGAACCTATGACTTATTGCGAACATTGCGGCCAACCTCTGGCACCCGGCACTGCAGAATGCCCGGTGTGCCATACCCCCAACTTTGCGGGCTGCACCGCACAGCAGAACGCCCAATCCCAAAGCGCCCTACGGTCAGCAGGCATACAACCAGCCCCAAGGCGACCCCTACGGCCAACAGGCGCACAACCAGCCGCAGGGCGACACTTACGGCCAGCAAAATTACAACCACGGTCAAACGAACTATGGTGAGCAGGCATATAACGCCGGCTACAACAACTGGGGCAACCCTTACCAGCCCCCCCTACGGTGCGCCGGTGAACGAAGCCCAGTATCGCCAAATGACAGAAAAGGCGGACAACGCCTACATACTGGCCATAATCGGTCTGATCTTAGGGATTCTCATGGGTCCGCTGTTCGGCTGGATCATGGGCGGCATTGCCTTGTCCAACGGCCGCCAGGCGTATGAGATCACCGGCAGTGAAAAGGCGCGCAGCGCCACAAACATTGCCAAGTGGGCCATTGGCGTGTCCACTGCTATCTTTGCCGTTGCCCTGATCGTGTGTATCTTGATGTTTACTGTATTTTCCGCCACCGTGCTGGGCGGTCTGTACTGATGGATCAGGCACAGCAGATTAAAAAGCGGTTGGCAGAACTGCAAAATCGAGGCACCTTTGGCGGCTACACGGTTTATACGGATTTTTTAGGCCTGGAGGAGCAAAGTCTGCTGGCAGAGATGGCCGGCCCCCAGTTTGTGCCCGCCTACGGCGGATTTGACGGTGCCGAGCGGGTGATGGCAGCCTTTGGCCCCGGCGCCGGAGCCGGCGGACTACCCCATCACCTGCCTGCATATTGCGCCCAAGCAGGAAAAATTTGCCGAGGAATTGACCCACCGGGACTACCTGGGCACCTTAATGGGCTTAGGGCTGGAGCGGCGGGTGCTGGGCGACATTCTCCCCTGCGGCAAAGGGGCATATCTCTTTTGCACCGCAGGCATGGCGGAGTATATTGAGACTCAACTGCACCGGGTGCGCCACACAGAGGTGACCTGCACCCGGGCGGACGTCCTGCCCCCGCACCTGCTGCCCCAACCGGAAGACAGAGAAGTGATCGTGCCCTCTCTGCGGCTGGATGTGCTGGTGGGCGCAGTATACAATCTCTCCCGCAGCAGCGCAGACAAATTCTTTTTACAGCAAAAGGTATTTGTCAACGGACGTTGCATAGAGAACCGTGCCCACACTGTACAGCCGGGGGACAAAATTTCCGTGCGGGGTCACGGCCGATTTACCGCCGGTGCGCCTCTGCGCCGCACCAAAAAAAAAGACCGGCTGGTGGTGCCGGTAGAAGTGTATTAAATCATACCCATAGCAAAAGGAGCAGTACCTGCAAGTACCGCTCCTTTCTTCTTTCACGCTATTGGTGCCTTGTAGTCTGCCGGGTAGGCGTTTGGGTTCTTCTCCGGCGGATAATAAGGTGTCATTTGCACCTGTTCTTTTCCATTCCAAAAGGTTTTTGGTAGTAGGACACCGGTTGGCAGTCAAAGCTGCCGTCCGGGTGCACAGTAATGCGGGTAAAACCACGCTGGGCGCCGTAATTCTTTATGCCGATATAAGCGAGATAGTCCACGGACAGGCCGTAGGTCAACCGTATACCCTTGTAAGTGACGGACAAATTGTTCAAATGGTCGTGGCCGCAGAATGTGCCCCGAGTGCTGCCCACCTGCTGCAAGGTGTCAAACACATTGTCCGGGTGCAAACTGGGGAACAGGCCGCCCTTTTCGCCGATGCCGCCGTAGTGCACCTGCACTTCACCGGTGTCTTTATAGCCGTTTTCTTTATAAGCCTCCCAGGCAGTCTTGTACTGAGCAATGGGAATGTGAAAGAACATCAGGCTCTTCGGCATCGGTGCGCCCAACGCCCGGTTGTGAGCGGTCAAGGCTTCCACCTCGCCCCTGTACCAGTCCATTTGGTTCTTGTGCATACCGTCATATTTCCACATAAAGCCCAGATAGTCGCCGTCCACATAGCTGCCGGTATCGGTAAAAAACAGCGCCTGGGTCACGGCGCCACGACGGTTCTCCACCGCCACAGTATAGTTGCCCACGCCGTCCACGCCCTCCGGCCCGGAGCGGAACAGGCAGTAGGACTTGCTGCCGGCTTTGGCGAACTTCTGTTCTTGATAATATTTGCCGATATAGCGGCGGTTGTACACCGCGTAGGACTCTGTATCGTGGTTGCCCAGCACCGGCGCCCAGTACACGCCCAGGTTCTGCATCACCCGGCCAAACAGACGAGCGGCGGTTTTGTTGTTAAATGTGCCGGACTGGAACGGCACCGGGTAGGCAATGTCGCCGGTCACAGCCACCAGGTCCGGCTGTTCGGCGGTGACCATACGCACCACGCAGTCAATGGCCCGCCGGTCTTTGAAGAAGCTCATCCAGCCGCCGCCAATATGCACATCCGTCAGCGTCATAACACGAAAATCCCCATCGGTGGTGAACACCCAACGGCCATCCAGCGGTTGGGGCTGCAACTGATTTTTATACTGTACCGGCGCAATGCCCGCCACATACCGCAGCTGTAAAAGCGCCAAGATGCCGTTGACCAGCACGGTGAGCAGCACCACAGCCGCCACCACGCCGAGAAGGATCCAAAATACCAAAGGAATAACCTCGCTTTACTCTACAAAATGATGATAAATATAACTGAGCACACCCGCATCGGAAGTACACGCCACAGCGTTTGCCGCCTGCTTAAGTTCGTCACAGGCGTTGGCTACCGCCAGCCCTGTGCCGGCGTAGCGGATCATAGACAAATCGTTGCGGCTGTCGCCCACGGCGATCACCTGCTCCGGGGTAAGCCCCAGGTGCTCCGCCAGTTTTTGCAGGGCGCTGCCCTTGTCCACCCCGCGGCGCAGGATCTCCAAATTGCTCTGCATAGAATAGGTGCAGAGCAGCTCCGGGAACAGCTCCGCCGCCCGGTCTATAAACGCCCGGCGTTCATCGTCCAGGTGGAAGAAGATATTGAACATCTCCGTTTTTTCCTCCCCGGCCAGCAGTGCCTCCAAGTCTGTGCAGGGCACCCGGCTGGCCGCCATCACCGGGTGATAGATCGGCTCAATACGGTAGTAGTCGTAGGCCAACCGGTTCAGCTTATCCGCCGGGGCATACGGCCGCCCGCCGTAGAACACCTCGATCATGGTATCGTACTGCCGTAGCAGGTGCAGCACCGCCAGTGCCTTTTCCCGGCTGTAATAGCTGGAAAAGAGGGTCTCCCCTGCCGCATTCACCGCGGCAGCGCCATCGCCGTACACCGCATAGGGCACCAGCGGGTTAAACCGCAGCTCTGCGGGCATTTCATAAAAGGTGCGCCCGGTTACCGCCGCAGCGGTCACGCCCGCTGCCGATAGTTGTTCCAGCGCGCAGAAGTTGGCCGGGGCTATTTTGCCGTCACTGCCGATGAGTGTATCGTCTAAATCAAAAGCCACCAATTTGGGTCTTGTCATAACAGTCTGTTCTCCTTACCGGTTTTGCACCAGTATATGCCAAATAGAGGAAGAGAGCAAGCGCCGGGGTGACGGCGCCTGCTCCGAAGAGGGTGCCCGGTACAGAACAAAACAAAATCCGGTGATCGACGGGGAAGTCAGATCAAAACAAAAAATGCACCGAGCAGGGGTATCTAAAAAAGGGCGCTGCCCTCTTTAGCCGTTAGGCAGCCGCACCGGCGGGGGTATCTGCGCTCTCCGGCAGTGGCTCCACCTTGGCTTTCTTTTTGCGGTGGATGACAAAACGGTTCAGCGGATAAGTCCACAGGGTGGGTACGGTCATCACCAGCAGCTTGGTGAGCAGGGTGATAAACACGCTGTCCCAGTGGTGATTGGTGACGATGGTGCCCAGGTACGCACCGAACCAGGTGTTAAAGGCGATGGTGCACACCACCATAATGGTGTAAAGAATGGTGGACAGTACCGGATTGGCGTCTGCCTGGAAAGTAAGCTTGCGGTTCATCACATACGCCGCCGCGTAGCCGATAACGGCGCTGATGGCGTAGGAGTACATATAACCCTTATACTGAATCCCCAGGAAGTGCAGCACCGCATTGTCCGTAACCGGGGTGGTGTTCATACTCTTAAAGACTACATATTGTAAAAGGCGAATACCGCCAACTCCAGTACTGAGGTGCTGGCCCCGGTAAATGTAAACTTGATAAACTTCCAAATTTCTGCGTGTTTCTTAGTAAAAGCGACCCATTTTTCTTTCATACAATAACCTTGCCTTTCTCGCTTTCGGGTGTTTGTCGTTGTCTTTTTGTTTCTGCTGTCAGCATACGCCGTCCGCGCGCCGGCTGCAAGGCACTTTACAGAAACTTAACTTGCAAATGACACAAAATAAAAAATAACTGACCCCACCTTTACAAACTTTGCAAATTCTTAATACCACCGGACAGATCCAAACGGTTGCAAAGCACACACCCTTGTGGTAAAATGGCGATATACATTATATGTAAAAGGCTCGTCCTTGACTTCCCGAGAGTGCGGGATTATAATGTAGGCCGTTTAACCTGTGTGAAAGAAGAGGATAGTAATGAAAAACAAGTTGACCGTTCGGCGAAAACCGATGAAAAATAGAAGCCGATTGTTTTTGATCTACACCGCCGCATTTTTACTGTGTGCTGCCGGTGTTTATGCCTGCTTTATTGTAAAGGGGCGCAGCTTAGTTGTCAGCGGCGACGGATGGAAACAGCACTTCACAGCTTTTTGTTTATTTTGGTCAGTATGGCCGTACTGTACTGCGCACACTGCTGACGGAACATCAACTGGTGCTGCCCCAATGGAACTTCAGCCTGGGCTACGGCGGCGATATTCTCACCACCCTGCACTACTATGTAATCGGCGACCCGCTGGACCTGCTGAGCATTGCCTGTCCTACCCGGTACGCCGTGTATCTTTACAGCTTTTTGTCCCTGTTCCGGCTGTACTTGGCCGGGCTGGGCTTCGGCGCCTTTTGCCGGTATAAAATGCAGGGCGCGCCCCTGCCTGTGGCTGTAGGCAGCGTTTGCTATGTGTTCTTTACTTACAGCTTCCTTATGGTGGCACGGCACCCGTTCTTTGCCTTACCTATGGTGTACCTGCCCCTGCTGCTTTTAGGCGTAGAGCAGGTGCTCGCCAAGCGGCGGCGTATCTGCTCATCGTCACCGTCTTTTTTGGCGGCTGTCAGCAATTTTACTTTTTCTATATGTTGGCGATCATCACGGCCATTTATACCGTCTATCGTCTGTGCTGCCTGTATGATCGGCACAGCGCCAAGCAGGCTGTGGGCGGACTGCTGCAAGTGACCCTGTGGGCTGTGGTAGGCGCACTGATGAGCGCCGCCATTCTGCTGCCGGTAGTATTGGCTTTTATGAACGATACACGCACCGCCGGCTATCAGTTCAACTGGTTTTATGACGCCAAGTTTTATAAGAACTTTCTTTCCACCTACTTCACTTCTTCCGGCGAGCTGGGCAGCCAAACCTACTTGGGCTTTAATGCCATTGCATTCCCGGCCATCTGCCTGCTGTTCTTTAAGCGCAAACCGGAAGAAAAGCCCATGCGTATTCTGTTCATACTGTCTACGCTGTTGCTGTTATTTCCTGCGTTCGGCTGGCTGCTCAACGGTCTTTCTTATGCAACCAATCGCTGGATCTGGGCATACAGCCTGCTGGTGGCCTATATCGTAACCACCCAGTGGAAAAAGCTGCGCCACATCACCGTGGGTCAGGCAGTGGCCTGCGTAGGTGCGCTGGCACTCTATTCGCTGCTCGCCATTCCGCTGATGACCACGGACACCCGCAATATCGGCGTATCCGTGCTGCTGGCTTTCCTGATCATCGTGCTCTGCGCCCTGGCGCCCAAGTTCAAGAAAAAGCACCTGGCAACCGCTTTGGTGCTGGTACTGGTGCTCACCTCCTTTACCGGCAACGCCGCCTATTTTACAGCAGTCACGGCAACGATTACGCTTCTAAGTTTGTCACCTATGACCAGGTGAGCAAGAAGCTGAAAAACACCGACGCCAAAAAAGTAAAAAAAGCAGCCAAAAAAGACGACAGCTTTTACCGCTACTCCGGCAGCAATTTGGTCTACAATACAGATTTACTGGCTAAAACCCATTCCACCTCTTTCTATTGGAGCCTGCAAAATCCGAATATCGCCCAATTTATCAACGAAACAGAGTTACCCGCTCGTGAGGACTATATGTACAAGGATTTGAATGGCAGCGCCGCTTTGCAAGCCCTGGCCGGTGTCAAATACTATGTACAGAAGAACGGCAACGCCAATGAAGTCCCCTATGGCTTTACCGCATTCAAAAACAAGGTTTTCCAAAGCAGTAACGCCCTGCCCCTGGGCTACACCTATGACAGCGCCATTAACCGGGCGGATTATGAAAAACTGTCCTCGCTGGAGAAGCAGCAGGCCCTGCTGCAAGGGGGTGGTATTGGACAGCGTGCCTACCGGCACGGCACAAACCACTCTGTCCTTTACGGACAAGTCCCTGCCCTACACCATCACCGCAGACAAAAATGTGGCGGTAGACGGCAAAAAGATCCATGTGTATGACAAAGGCGCCAAGGTAACCCTGCATTTTAACGGCACACCAAACAGCGAGACTTATTTACGCATGGGACTGCGCAATTATACGGATTACCCGGCCTATACCTATTACAAGACCCAAGAGAATGACCCGCTGCACCGCTATAACAAAGAAAAGTGGGAAAAGAAGGACGATACGCAAAAAGCCCTTGTAAAGCAGTCGGCCCGCAAGTTCAAACAAGAGACGCTACTTGGGTTCCGATTTGGGTATTCCACAGAGAACATCAGCGTAAAACAAAGCCGCACATTAAACTTTGCTTCTGCGTATGAGTTGCGCTTTGACGGTTACAAAACCTATACAGTCAATGCCGGCTACAGCAAAGATGCCAAGACAGATATTACCGTCACTTTTGACGCACGGGGTATCTATGATTTCAGCACCCTGGAGGTGCTGGAGCAGCCTATGACAGACACAAACAGACAAGTGGCAAAACTGGCGGAGAATACGCTGGAGAATATCCAAATCGGCACAGACACGGTAGACGGCACCGTGACCCTGGACCGGTCCAAGATTCTGCTGCTGACCATTCCCTACTGCGACGGCTGGACCGCTACGGTAGACGGCAAGGAAGCCCAGCTGCTGCAAGCCAACACCATGTTCAGCGCGCTGGCACTGGAACCGGGCGAACACACCATTCACCTGACCTACCGCACCCCTCACTTAAAAGCGGGGTTGGCGGTGAGCGTACTGGGCTTCGCAGCCTTTGGTGCTACCCTTCTGTGCACAGAAGTGAAAAAAGAGAAAAGAGAGAAAAGCATAATTTTCAATTCTATGGCAAGAGGCAAAGAGTAATGAAAACCAATCCACTGGAAAAGATGAAAAAGCGCAGCCCGCGCACCCGGTTCTTTGGTGCTATACCCTGGGCTTTTTGCTTTGCGCCGCCGGGTGCTACTGTTGGTTCCTGATCAAGGGCAAGACCCTGATCGTAGACAGCGACGGCTGGCGCCAGCACTTTGCCGCCTTTGTGTACCTGGGCCAATACGGCCGTGAGGTGGCCCGCACCCTGCTGACCACCCACAAGCTGATCCTGCCCCAATGGGACTTTTTTACGCCATCGGCGATCCGCTGGATTTGCTCAGCGTGGTGTGCCCCACCCGCTATGCGGCGTATCTTTACAGCTTTTTATCCTTGCTGCGACTGTATCTGGCCGGGCTGGCCTTCGGTGCTTTCTGCTTTGTGAAAAAGCAGCGCCGGGTAGGCGGCGTGACCGTCGGTGCGCTGGTGTATGTGTTCACCCTGTACAGCCTGTTCATCGTCTCTCACCATCCGTTCTTTGCCTTGCCCATGGTGTTTCTGCCCCTGTTGCTGCTGGGTGTGGAGCAGATCTTGGCAGGCAAGCGGCCGTATCTGTTTATCTTCATTGTTTTTTTGGCCGCTGTCAGCAATTTTTACTTTTTCTATATGCTGGCGATCATCACGGCGTTGTACACGCTGTATCAGCTGATTTGCCGTTTCCGGCACCGGGGCAAAGCTGCGGTGGGCAAGTTCTTTCAAATCACCGGCTGTGCCTTGCTGGGCGTAGTGCTCAGTGCCGTGGTACTGCTGCCGGTGGTGCTGGCCTTTATGGGTGACAGCCGCTCTGCCGAGAGCTATGTGCGCACCTGGGTCTATAGTGCGGATTACTACCGCAACTTCCTGTCCGCCCTGTTCACCACAGAGACCAAGCTGGGCTACCTGACCTTCCTGGGCTACAACGCGGTGGCGTTCCCGGCTATCTGCCTGCTGTTCTTTACCAAGAACAAGCACTACCGCCCGCTGCGGGTGGTGTTCCCTGATCGCCACTGCGCTGCTGCTGATCCCGGTATTCGGCTGGGGCATGAATGGCTTTTTCTTATGTAGCCAATCGCTGGGTGTGGGCCTACGGTATGATCGTGGCATACATTGTGGCAACCACCTGGCAGCACCTGCGCCAAATCAGCATTGGCAAGGGCGTGGCGGTTATTGCCGCCCTGGCGATGTACTCCTTGGTTGCCATTCCCCTGATGAATACAGACACCCGCAATGTGGGCGTTTCCGTTCTGCTGGCATTTCTGCTGGTGATCGTGTGTATGTTCGGCCCCAAAATGCCTAAGAAATATATGGCCCCGGTGCTGGCGCTGGTGCTGGTGTTTACCTCCTTTGCAGGTAACGCCGCCTACTTTTACAGCCACCACGGCCAAAACCACATTGCCCGCTATGTGAGCTACAGCGATGTGAACAAAAAGCTAAAATCCACTGCCGCCCGCAAGGTGAAGAAAGCCACCAAGAACGACGACAGCTTTTATCGTTACAGCGGAGACAAGGTCAATTACAACGAGGCGCTCACCGCCGGTATGAACGGCACCTCTTTCTATTGGAGCTTGCAAAACAAGCACCTGACCCAGTTTATTACGGAGACAGAGCAACCGGCCAACGCTGCCTATATGATCCGCAGCTTTAACAGCTCTGCCGCCTTGAACGCGGTAAACAGCGTAAAATACTACGCCAAGCGGAGCAAGACCGCCCTGCCCTACGGCTTTACCAAGATCAGCGGCAAGGTGTATCAAAACGAGAACGCCCTGCCTCTGGGCTACACCACCGCCCATGTGATCACCCGGGCGGAGTACGAAAAGCTGTCCTCTCTGGAGAAGCAGCAGACCCTGCTGCAAGGGGGTGGTGCTGGACAGCGTACCCACCGGTATGACCGCCACCAAGCCCACCTTTACAGACAAGAGCCTGCCCTACACCATCGTAGGCAATGACGGCGCCGCCGTGGAGGGTCAAAAGCTGCACATTTACAAGAAAAAAGGCAGCGTGACCATTCAGTTCACCGGCAGCGCCGCACAGGAGACCTACCTGCGCTTTACGCTGAAAAACTACACCGATTACCCGGCGTACACCTACTACAAGACCCAGGAGAACGACCCGCTGCACCGCTATTCCACAGAGTAGTGGAACAAAAAGGACGAGATTGACCAAAATCTTGTAAAGATCAGCGCCCGCAAGTTCCGCCTGCCCAGTTCGCTGAACCTGCGTTTCTCTGCCCAAACGGAGAGCGGCAAGACCTACAAGACCAATACCCTCACCTGCTACTCGGACGCCTATGTGCGCTACACCGGCGCCAAGACTTACCTGGTGGGGCTGGGTTATACGGACAGTGCCAAAAAGAGCATCACCATCACCTTTGATGAGCGGGGCATTTACGACCTGGCAGACATTGAAGTGCTGGAGCAGCCGGTAGATGATGCCAAGGCGCAGATCGCTGCCCTGAGCGCAGACACCATGCAAAATGTGCAGATGCGCGCCAACGCCATTACCGGCACAGTGGATCTGAAAGAGACAAAAATACTGTGCCTATCCATTCCATACAGCAACGGCTGGACCGCCACAGTAGACGGCAAAAAAGCAGAGCTGCTGCAAGCGAACACCGCATTCAGCGCCCTGGCGCTGGAACCCGGTAAGCACACAGTGGAGCTGCACTACCACACCCCCTACCTGCGCACCGGCGCCTGTCTGAGCGCCGCAGGCGTGGCAGCCTTTGCCGCACTGATCGTCATCACAGAGATCAGCCGAAAAAAGAAAAAACAGCACCCGGCGGGCTAAACCTTTACAACCGACGCCCCTTGTGCTAAAATAACAGTAACCTGTAAAGGAGCGGGACAGCTGCACACCTGTGTGCAACTGTCCCTTTGCGTATTTTATGGAATATTTACTTTCTGCCGGGATTGATATTGGCACCACAACCACGCACCTGGTAATCAGCCGCATCGGCATCGCCGTGGAGCGTGGCTGGGGCACGGTGCCCAAGGCCGAGATCAAAGAAAAAACAATTCTATACCAAAGTCCCATTTACTTTACCCCGCTGGCAGACGGTCAAATTGACCTGCCCCAGGTGCAGACCATCATCCACCTGGAGCTGGAAAAAGGCCGGTACAACGCCCGACCGGATATGAGCGAGAGCGACTACACCGTGGTGTCCAACATCAGCCGCTACGGTATGGCACCGGTAGAAGCCGGAGCCTATATTGCCGACGTGATCCAAGACCTGCTGCAAAAGGGCGGAAAGTAAAGACAAACAAAAAGGCCTGTTGTCTGCTGTGGACAACAGGTCTTTTTTTAGTTTCTGTAAGCGGTGGGTGTGGTACCCTTTAGCTGCTTGAACACCCGGGAAAAATAACTCATATCGTTAAACCCGCAGGCAAAGGCGATCTCTGTCACGCTTTTATCTGTTAAGGTCAACCGCTCGCAGGCGCATTCAATGCGGTAATAGTTCAGATACGCAATGGGGGTCCTGCCGGTGAGCGCTGCAAAGGCACGACAAAAATACCGGGACGACATGCCCGCCACAGCTGCCAATTCATCCAAAGTAATGGGCTCGCCGTAGTTATTGCGGATATAGGTGAGCACATTTTTCATCCGGGTGATCTGCTGGCGGCTTTGTGGCGGCTTGATGTCGCTGTGCATACCCAAAAGGCAGCCCAGCAATTGCCACAGTAGCCCCACGGTGGTCCACTCATAGCCCAGCTGTTCCCGCTCCATAGCATCAAAATGCGATCCGCCAGCGCCGCCTCCGTGCTGCCCTTGGCTAAGCGGCCGGAAAAGCCATTCTCGCTGGCCAGGAATGCGGCCGCCGACTTGGTGCACACCGGGGTATCCTGGAGCAAGGTGCCCAAGTCAAATACCACACACTCGTAAATACAGTCGTGGGGCGCACCTCCATGGATCACCCCGTCGGCGATCCAAGCACTGTCCCCGGCTTGCAACTCCATCTGGCGGCCGTCCAAGCTTAGGGTAAAGCTGCCTTGCAACACCAAGATGAGCTCATATTCCAAGTGCCAGTGCAGGGGCATTTGGTACCGGGGCGCGCCCGGCTCCACATAATAAAGCTCTATGGGAAAATCAAAAGTGCCCCGCTTTTTGTCCTCATGCAATTCGCTGTAATTCATAGACCCTCAAAAAGTGAATATTGTGCTACTCGCAAGTGCATATCCTGCGTGCAAAGAATATTTATATCTAATATAATACAATTAGCATACCATGGCGGGCTTGGATTGTCAACCATGGGCAAGGAGGTTTATCTATGCAAAATACCAACGAAATCAAGGACCAGATTTGCGATGTTTGCCACAAAATGTGGCAGCTGGGCTGGGTGGCCGCCAATGACGGCAATGTGAGTGTGCGGCTGGAGGACGGTCGGATCCTTGCCACCCCCACCGGTATGAGCAAATCCTTTATTACCCCGGAAAAGCTGGTGCTGCTGGATCCGGAGGGCAATGTGTTGGAAGCCGCAGATGGCCTGCGCCCCTCCAGCGAAATCAAAATGCACCTACGCTGCTACGACAAGCGGGACGATGTGATGAGCGTGATCCATGCCCATCCGCCGGGAGCAACCGGCTTTGCCGTGGCACACAAGGCCATGGATATGTACAATATGATCGAAGACGTGGCCGTCATCGGTGCCGTACCACTGACGCCTTACGGTACCCCTTCCACCGTAGAAGTGCCCAACGCTATTGAGCCGTACCTGGAGGCACACGATGTGATGCTGCTGGAGAACCACGGTGCACTGGCCGTTGGCAGCGATGTCATCACTGCCTTTTATCGTATGGAAAGCCTGGAACTGTGGGCCAAAATCACCATTAACGCTGTGATCCTGGGCGGCAGCCATGACATCAGCCGCGACAATATTCAAAAGCTCATTGATCTGCGGGGCTATTACAGAGTCACCGGCCGTCACCCGGGCTACAAACAATTTAACCCGGATGACGAACTGCTGCACAAGAAAGACTAAGGAGTAGGCTATGTTAAAAGGAATTTCTCCCCTGCTGTCCCCGGAACTGCTAAAGGCCCTGGACGAAATGGGCCACGGCGACACTCTGGTAATCGCTGACGGCAACTTCCCGGCAAAGAGTGTCGGCAAAAACGCCAAGGTGATCCGTGCAGACGGTCACGGCGTGCCGGAGCTGCTGGATGCGGTACTGGCGCTGTTGCCTCTGGATGCCTACGTGGACGCCCCCGTATCCCTGATGGAAGTGGTGCCCGGCGACACCTGCGGCACACCCAAGATTTGGGACAAATACAAGGACATTCTCCACCGGCACGAGCCGGAACACAGCGGTATTCAAATGGTGGAGCGCTTTGCATTCTATGAAAAAGCAAAGGATGCTTACTTAATTATCGCCACCGGCGAGACCGCCATTTATGCCAACATTCTGCTGCAAAAAGGCGTGGTGCAGGCATGAAAAAAGACCGTAGTTGCCTTTGACTTCGGCGCGTCCAGCGGGCGTGCTATTGCCGGTACTTATCAAGACGGCAGACTGGAATATAAGGAAGTCCACCGATTTGACAATATCCCGGTAGATGACGACGGCCGTATGTGCCACAACTTCCCTGCCATTTGTAAGGAAAGTAGACGCGGCGCTCTCTAAAATGAACAGCGCCGACGGCCTGAGCTTTGACACTTGGGGTGTGGACTACGGCTTGCTGAACAAAAGCGGCAACCTGCTGCGCTTGCCCTGCCATTACAGAGACACCCGCACCGCCGGAACGGTAAGAAAGTGCTGAAAAAAATACCGGCAGACAATCTGTACCGGGCCACCGGCAATCAGATTATGGAGATCAACACCCTGTTCCAGTTGACCACGGAAGACACTGCCGGTGCAGAGAAGCTGCTGTTTATGCCGGACTTATTTGCCCACCATCTGTGCGGCAGTATGCAAACGGAACCCACCATTGCTTCCACCTCTCAGCTGCTGGATCCGGTGAACCAAACATGGCGGACAGATATTGCCAAGGCCTGCGGCATTGACCCGCAGCTGCTGCCCGCCGTTGGCCCGTCGGCTACCGTTCTGGGTAAAACAGACGGCGGCATACAGGTGATCGCCACCGCCGGGCACGACACCCAGTGCGCCGTGGCGGCCATGCCTGCCGCTGCCGGTGAGCAGCCGGCGTTCCTGTCCTGCGGCACCTGGTCGCTGATCGGCTGCGAGCTGGACGAACCCATCCTAACGCCGGAGAGCCGGGCGGACGATTTGTCCAACGAACAGGGTGCCAACGGAAAGACCAATTATTTAAAGAACATCAGCGGTCTGTGGCTGATCCAGGAGACCCGGCGGGCCTATCGCCGTGCAGGCGCAGAATACAGCTACAACGACTTAGAGCAGCTGGCGCGGGCGGCGGAGCCGTTCACCTGCTTTATCGACCCGGACGACCCTCGCTTTTCCACCCCCGGCGATCTGCCGGAACGGATCCGTGACTTTTGCCGGGAGACCGGACAGCCGGTACCGGAAAGCGTAGGCGCCGTGGTACGCTGCATTTACGAGAGTCTGGCTATGAAGTACCGCTTTGCTTTGGACCAGATCAGCGCCCGCACCGGGCGGCAATTCAATGTGCTGCACCTGCTGGGCGGCGGCACCAAAGACGGCTTCCTTTGTCAAATGACGGCAGACAGCCTGGCTTTCCCGGTGATTGCCGGACCTACGGAAGCCACGGCTCTCGGCAATATGCTGCTGCAACTGATCGCACTGAACCAGCTGCCGGATGTGGCAGCCGGTCGGGAGCTGATCTGCAAAACCGAGACCTTAAGAACCTATGAACCTAAGCCCACGGCAGCCCGAGACCGGGCGTACCGTGACTTTCAAAACATATTGCGCTAAGCGCAAACGGAGGTAATGACGATGACTTATCCAAAAATCGGTATTCGCCCCACCATTGACGGCCGCTGGGGCGGCGTGCGGGAGAGCCTGGAGGCGCAGACCATGGGCATGGCCACCGCAGCCAAAGCGCTGATTGAAGAAAATCTGCACTATCCGGATGGCACGCCGGTACAGTGCGTGCTCTCCCCCACCACCATCGGCGGCGGCGCAGAGGCAGCCAAGTGCGCCGAATACTTTGCCGGCGAGAATGTGGTGGCCACCCTGACGGTGACCCCCTGCTGGTGCTACGGATCAGAGACCTTTGACATGGACCCCCACACCATTAAGGCGGTTTGGGGCTTTAACGGCACGGAGCGCCCTGGCGCTGTGTACCTGGCCGCCGTCATGGCTGCTTACGCGCAAAAGGGGCTGCCTGCCTTCTCCATTTACGGCCATGATGTGCAGGATATGACGGATAAAGAGATCCCTGCCGATGTGGCAGAGAAGATCTTGCGCTTTGCCCACGCTGCCGCTGCAGTAGGCTGGATGAAGAACAAGGCCTATGTGAACCTGGGCGGCATTGCCATGGGTATTGCCGGCAGCTTCTGCAATGCAGAAATGTTCCAAAAATACTTTGGCATTCGTGCCGAGTGGGTAGATATGACCGAGATTGTGCGCCGGATCACCCTGGGCATTTACGATCATGACGAGTTTGACAAGGCGCTGAGCTGGGTTAAAGCCAACTGCAAAGAGGGCTTTGACTGCAACGCCGGTAAGGACTTGCCGGAGATCATTCGCAAGTCCAAGGTGGTAGACCCGGACAAGGACTGGGCGTTCATCACCAAGATGACCATGATCATGCGGGATATTTTGTACGGCAATCCCAAGCTGGACGAAATGGGCTGGCACGAGGAGGCACTGGGCAAGAACGCCATTGCCGGCGGCTTCCAGGGGCAACGCAACTGGACCGACTGGCTGCCCAATGCGGACTTTACCGAGGCCATTATGGCTTCCAGCTTTGACTGGAACGGCAAAAAGGCCCCCACGCCCTTTTGCCACAGAGAACGATACTCTGAACGGCGTGGCGATGATGCTGGGCACTCTGGTCTCCGGCACCGCGCCTTGCTTCCACGATGTGCGCACCTATTGGAGCCCGGAGGCCTGCCAGCGGGTCACCGGAATGGCGCCCACCGGCGTGGCAAAAGATGGCTTTATCCACCTGATCAACTCCGGCGCTACCGCACTGGACGGCACCGGTGCCTGCCGCAATGCCAAGGGCGAGCCTTGCATGAAACCGTTTTGGGAAATGACGGATGCGGACATTAAAGCCTGCCTGAACGCCACCGACTGGTGCCGAGCGAACTATGAATACTTCCGCGGTGGCGGCTTTTCCAGCCACTTCCGCTGCCGTGCAGAAATGCCGGTAACCATGCTGCGCGTGAATGTGATTGACGGCATCGGGCCGGTTCTGCAACTGGCGGAGGGGTACACCGCCGACCTGCCGGATCAGATCCACAACACCATCGACAAGCGCACGGATCCCACCTGGCCCACCACTTGGTTCTGCCCCCGACTCACCGGTGAGGGCGCCTTTAAGGATGTGTACAGTGTGATGGCCAACTGGGGCGCCAACCACGGCGTTACCGTGTACGGCCATGTGGGCGCTGATTTGATCACCCTGGCCTCCATGCTGCGTATCCCCGTGAATATGCACAATGTGCCGGAAGCGCAAATCTTCCGCCCCCACGCCTGGGCTGCCTTTTGGCACAGAAGACCGCCAGTCCGCAGACTACCGCGCCTGCGCCACCTGCGGTCCCTTGTATAAATAAGATCTATTAAACCTAACGCCATTCTGTTCTTTGAAACAGGATGGCGTTTTCTTTGTCTGTAACTTCTTCTTTTTAATTTTACAAATGCAACTTGTTATGGCGGCAGAAGGATGATATAATGAAAGAGCCAAACATTATTACATTTGAACAACTCACTTGTGCAGTATGTCTTTTTATCCTTGATAAAAATGCATGCTCTTATTTGCATACTGCTTTTTAAGTGAGTTGTAATGATGTTTGGCGACAGTTGAGCTATGCGTTTTTTGTGCGTATGGCTTCTGCTGTACGCATTTTTTTATTTTAAGGAGAAGAAAAATGAAAAAAGTTGTAAAAAAGGTGAAAGACGACCTCTGCGACTTCAAACAAGAAACCCAACGACTGAAAACAATTCGGGAGGAACTGAACAAATTACGAAAGGACAACTGGTATAAAATCAAAAAAGAGCGATACTTACAAACAGCAAGAAGCCCGGCTACTACAAGAGCAAAAAAAGAAATAGAACAAAAGCATAACCGCAAGCAGCGAAAATACTGGATCGTCGGTATCGTGATCATATTTCTGCTCTTTTTTATCATCATTGAGATCGGCATAGCGACCGAACGAAACCAACCGACGAGTGCAGATACAAACACTGCTTCAGCGGTGCATATAACGGACGAAAGTACAGAGGCTTTCAGTGATTTAACAGAAACGACCACAGTTGAAGCCACAACAGAAAAACCAGAAAGCACCACGGAAAAGACAACCGCCGCCAAACCGACTACGGCCACAACGACCCATTCCGCACAAGCAAAGGAGCAAACCGTACTGACAGTCAAGAACTGCCCGGAACTGAAAAAGCTGTTAGAGCTGAAAAATCCGGATGACGAGTATGTAAAGGCGTTTGCAAAGGAACATAAAGGCGATACCATCCAGTTTAACGGTTGCGTCACTTTTGTTTCCAATCACTATAAGGATGACGGCACGATTTATAAAACCAGATATGATGTTATGTTTGGATACGGCAATTACAATGAGTCCCAACAAAAAGGGTCCAAACTTCAAATACGATAATGTAAATCGCACGGATATGGGATATACCGGAGAGGGGCTGCATGTAGGCAAAAATGTAAAGATCAAAGCGATCATATCCGATTATGACGAATACACTTCCCTATTCTACTTAGACCCGGTCAAGTTAGAAGACCGTTGATCCGTCAAAAATACATAAAAAAGCCCCGCACCGTTTGGTGCGGGGTTCTGCAGTTATGTAAGGAAATTTAGATGGACTTGAGCAGCTTGGGCAGCTTCGCCAAAGCACCGCCAATACCGCCAAGGATCTTATTAAAGCCAACGAAGGTGGAACGATCGTCGTTGAGGATCATCAACAGGCCCTCTGCCATCTTGGGGAGAACACGCCCATGGACATGGCGATAAAGTTACGGATCGGGATCTGGGTAGCCATAGCTGCCAGCATCTGACCGTCACCGTTCTCCGCAGAGCCGAACTTGCCCACCACCTTGCTGATCAGACGGCAAATCTTGCCGCCCCATTTGGTGTGGCTGGCATCGTCCAGGCAGTTGTACAGGTCAATGGGCTTGGTGGTGTCCCGCTCACGGGCAGGCAATGCCTTGCCGTACACAGCGGTCCACTGGGCATCGTCCATTGCCGCCAGGTCTGCGGTGTAGTAAGCCGGTGCCGTCTTTCTGTAATCCGGCACGGCAGCGGTGCAGTCGGAAATGATATTTACAGCCTTAGTCAGGCGAATATCCCGGCTGGAAGCACCAACCATAATATCAAACAGACCGGTCTCTACCTGCCAGTCCTGCAGCTCCACATTATAAAATGCGAAGGCGCGCTTGGACAGGGTAACGGAGACTTCCTTCTCCTCCCCGGCTTTCAGGAACACTTTCTTAAAGGCACGCAGCTCCTTCTTGGGACGGAAGATGGTGCTCTCCTGATCGGCCACATAAATCTCTGCGATCTCTGCGCCGTCCACATCGCCGGTGTTCTTGATCTTAAAGGTAACGGTCAGGTCGTCCGTGTCCTTAATATTGGAGGAGGACAGCTCCAGATCGCTGTATTCAAAAGTGGTATAAGACAGGCCGTAACCGAACGGGAACAGCACTTCTTTCTCTGCGGTGTCATAGTAGCGGTAGCCAATGTACACACTCTCTTTATGCTCGCTGACCACCGGCTGGCCGGGATAGTTGCCATAAGTGGGATTATCCTCAAAGGACAGCGGATACGTCTCGGAGGTCTTACCGCTGGGACATACGGCGCCGGTCAAAATACGAGCCACAGCCTTGCCGCCGGCCTGGCCGGACAGGCCACTGTTCAGCAGCGCCTTTGCGCTGTTCAGCCAGGGCATGTGAATAACGGAACCGCCTGCCAGCACTACCACGGTGTTGGGATTGGCAGCAGCCACCTGCTCGATCAGCTGATTATGATTGGCGGGCATTTCAATATTCGCGCGGTCATAGCCCTCGCCCTCAAACTCCTCGGTCAAACCGGCAAACACCACAGCCACATCCGCAGCCTTAGCAGCAGCTAAAGCCTCGGCCACCAGTGCATCGTCCACCTGCTCGGTGCCCTTCTTGTAACCCTGGGCATAAGTCACATCTACGCCCAACTCTACCAGATTGTCATAGGCATTTTCCATCTTGGTGGGGTTGATCACGGAAGAGCCGGCACCCTGGTAACGGGGAGCCTTCGCCATCTCGCCGATGACGGCCACTTTCTGCCCTTTCTTCAGCGGCAGCAGGCCATCGTCATTCTTCAGCAGCTGAATGGAGCCCTCGGCTACCTGGCAAGCCAGGTCGTGGTGCGCGTCCACATCATAAGTCTTTTTGCCCTCGTCCAGGGTCTTCTTGGCTTTCAGGATCAGGTTGACCACATTGTCTACCCGCTCATTGAGCACATTCTCGTCCAGCTTACCCTCTTTGACAGCGGCAATGATCCGCTGGGTGTTCAGGTCACCGGAGGACGGCATTTCCAGATCGGTGCCGTTCTCCAAACCGGGAATACGGTCTACGGAAGAACCCCAGTCAGTCACGAACAGACCCTGGAAGCCCCACTCGCCGCGAGCCACCTGCTGTTGCAGCCAGCCGTTTTGAGAAGCATAAACGCCGTTAATACGGTTATAAGAGTTCATCACCGTCCAAGGCTGCGCCTCTTTAATGGCGATCTCAAAGGCGGTCAGATAGATCTCGCGCATAGCACGCTCGTCGATCACCTCGTTGATGACCATACGGTATGCCTCCTGCGAGTTGCAGGCAAAGTGCTTCAAAGAAGTACCGATGCCCTTGGACTGTACGCCGTTGATGATATTGGCAGAGCACTTACCGGCCAGGTACGGGTCCTCAGAGAAATACTCAAAGTTACGGCCGCAAACCGGCGCGCGCTTAATGTTGGTACCGGGGCCAAGAATTACAGAAACTTCTTCCTGCAAGCACTCCTCACCCAGCGCCTCGCCCTCTTTGCGCAGCAGCTCCTCGTCCCAAGAGCAGCTGGAAGTAGCAGCGGTAGGGAAGCAGGTAGCCGGATAAGAGTTACCCAGACCCACGGAGTCGCCGTTCGGGTTCTGCTTACGCAGGCCGTGAGGGCCGTCCGTTACCATGATCTTGGGCAGACCCAGCCCGGGGCCTCCTCCAGGTGCCAGTAGTCAAAACCGGAAACAAAAGCCGCCTTTTGCTCCAGGCTCATCTTGTTCACAATGTCAGCGTGTTTCATTCTAAATCTCCCTTCACATAATGCCGAATGGAATTCGCTGTTACATTATACAATATTTGCCGGTCGTTTCCAAGACCTTTTGTGAAAAAAGAAAAAAAGATATGGGATTTTTACCAAAATCACGGAAACAAAGAATCGGCCGCACCTCCTGCCCCCGCAAAAGGAAGAAAAAAGCGCCGCCCCTGCTTAATACGAAAACAGGTGCAGCGCTTGTCCGTACAACGGTCAAAGCCGCTTACTTTAAGAAGCGAATCAGCTCCATAGCGGCGTTGGTGTCGCCGTCTACTTTCAGCTTGCCGGTGGTGAAAGCCAGCACCGGATCCAGCTTGCCGTTCACCAACTTCATCAAGTTGGTGCCGTTGATGATCAGCCGTGCATTGCGATCATGGTAATCATAAGGCTCCACATGCAGCTGGCCGTCCTTGATCTCTATGTAAAGATACCCTCTGCTTTGCCTTCCACATCGACCTGGAATGCCAAAGTGCCGGGAATGGACGAAACATCTGCCTTGCTGAGCTTTTTGCGCACAGCCGCAACAATAGACTCGTATGTCATAGCAGCCATTAGTATGTACCTCCTATCTGTTTTTTATTATTATAGCACAATAGTCTTGCACATTCAATAGGAGTTTCCGAACATTTATTGTGCACTTTCAACAAATATTCGCAATTTTTCGCTTGTAATAACTCGTAGTGACAAATTATTTATCCTTAGGTCTTGCCACCCAGGCTACCACCAGTGCGCTGAGCACCGCCACGGTCACCCCACCGGCGCAGGCGGTAAACCCGCCGGTGAACACGCCCTGTAGACCGTCCTTTTGCACCGCTTCCTTGACCCCTTGAGCCAGTGCATTGCCAAAGCCGGTCAGCGGCACCGTAGCGCCGGCACCTGCCAACTCCACCAGTTTAGGATACCAACCCAGACCGCCCAGCACCACTCCCAGACACACAAACAGTACCAAAATCCGCGCAGGTGTCAGCTTGGTCAGATCCATCAACAGCTGCCCCGCCATACAGATCAGTCCGCCGATCAAAAACGCATAGAGATAGATCATCATCCCGCCCCCTTAATACAAATGAAAAACAAAGAGGATCAGGCCGTACAGCACTGAGGTAGTCACACCGTACACCAAAACCGGTCCGGCAATGGAGAACATTTGCGCCGCCGTACCCAGTACAAAACCCTCGTGCTGGAATTCCAGCGCCGGCGACACCACAGCATTGGCAAAACCGGTAATGGGCACAATCGTGCCGGCACCTGCCTGGCGAGCGATCTTGTCAAACACACCGATACCGGTAAGCACCGCCGTTGCAACGATCAGCACCGCCGGGGTGGCCAGGCGCACCTGCCGCTCCCCCAATCCCAGGCTCTCAAACAATGTATTGAGCAGCTGCCCCAGCAGACAATACCACCGCCGAACAAAAACGCTTTCACCGCGTTCAACAGCTTTGGGGTATTGGGGCTGGCCTTGTCCGCCATCTTGCTGTAATCACTCTTACTGATACCCAAAGAAATCACCTCATCCCTATTATTCATAGAAACTTCACGATTATACCCTTGACATTTGTCTTTCGCTTCTGTAAAATAGCATTATACTATTTGTAAATCTTAATTGAAGAAGGTATCGTCATGCACTTGATTGATGTACGCGATGTTTATAAAATCTACAACCCCGGCGAGAACCAGGTGAACGCGCTGGACGGCGTAAGCCTGACCATTGACGAGGGTGAATTCGTAGCCATTATCGGCCAGTCCGGCTCCGGTAAGTCCACCTTGATGAATATGCTGGGTCTGTTGGATGTACCCACCAGCGGGGAGTATTACATCAATGGCAACCTGGTAGAGGATCTGACCGACGACCAGATGAGCGTGATCCGCAATGAGCAGATCGGTTTTATCTTCCAAGGGTTCAACCTGATCTCCTCCCTGACCGCTGTGGAGAATGTGGAGCTGCCGCTGGTATACAGAGGTATGGGACGCCAGGAGCGGCGAGAGATCGCCGAGAAAGCGCTGGCTCGCGTGGGACTGGATAAGCGTATGCACCATCTGCCGGCGGAAATGAGCGGCGGGCAGCAGCAGCGCGTGGCCGTGGCTCGCGCCATTGCCGCAGCGCCTCCGGTCATTTTGGCCGATGAGCCCACCGGCAACCTGGACACCAAATCCACCAAAGAGGTTATGGCGATTCTGCACCGACTCAAGGACGAGGGCCGCACCGTGGTGGTCATCACCCATGATAATGAGATCGCCATGGAGGCGGAGCGGGTGGTGCGTATCCGTGACGGCAAGATCGTGGAGGACTACATCAATCCCGGCTTTGAGGAAAAATACGGCCGCGAGTCCAAAAAGGACAACGCCAACCCCATTGACCAGGGCTAATAGGAAGCAGACAAAAAGGGCTTGAGATTTGATGATCTCAAGCCCTTTTCTTTGGCAAAAATACAGGCCGCGTGCGTGGGCACACGGCCATTTGTGCGTGATTTATTTCTTTGTGGTGGAACCAAATCCGCCGTCCCGCACGCCGTCGGCGGCGTCGTCCTCGGTAATCCCAAAGGGCAGAAAAAATGCCCTGGGCAAAGCCGTCGCCGGCGGCTACCGTGGCGCTGTGACCCGCATCGTGTGCGGTGCAGCTCATTTTGATCATAATGTGCCCCTCGTTGGAGGAGCCGTAATAATCGGCGTCAATAATGCCAACGGTATTATCCAGCCCGATCCGGTGCTTAAAGCCCAGCCCGGAGCGGGGAAAGATCGCCAGCACCCAACCCTCCGCCATCCGGGCGCGAATGCCGGTGGGCACCAGCACAGAGGCGTCCTTCGGGAAGGTTACCGCAGCCGGCACATAAAAATCATACCCGGCAGACCCGGCGGTGGCGCGCTGTGGCAGCACGATACTGTCATAGACAGCCTGCATCCTCCGTCTCCGGGAACGCTTTTAGCCAGTCCTTTTGGAACCGGTCAAAACTTACTTTTTCAAACTTGGCGATCTTTTGCATATCCGTTCTCCTTTGCGTTTCTGCTCCCAGTATAGCACAAAGAGCGGCAAAAAGGAAGAGCCGATGCGCAAAAGCTACAACCCAAAGGACACGGAAATGGCGTGGTCCACCTTGCCCATATCCTGACCGTCCAGCGCGCCCATACGCTCCTTTAGGCGGCGTTTGTCAATGGTGCGCACCTGCTCCAGCAGCACCACGCTGTCCCGCGCCAACCCGCAGCTGCCGGCGTTCACCTCAATATGGGTAGGCAGGCGGCTTTTGTCGTGCTGGGAGGTAATGGCGGCAGCGATCACCGTGGGCGAGTATTTGTTGCCCACATCGTTTTGTACAATGAGCACCGGGCGCACGCCCCCCTGCTCTGAGCCCACCACCGGGCTTAAGTCCGCGTAATAAATTTCTCCGCGCTTTACAAGTTGGATCACCCTCGTATGCAAATTCAGATCCGGGTGCGGCCGCACTCCCGTCATGCATAGGATAGCCGGATCTGCAAGAATTTAATCAAAGGGAGAAAAATAAAAACTCCCCTATCATTCTATGCCACCCACCGGTGGGCGCAACTGTGCACACCCGCCTAAAAAACGGCATAGAATAGTGAGAAAGGAGAGTTCATTATGGAGAAATACGAGGAGCTTTTTAACCCCTCTTTCTTAAAAAAAAAAGAATCTGCGGCAAAGGACGCCTGCGACAATCGACCCCCGCTGCCAAAGGACGCTGCCGTGACCATGGCCTATGTGCCTCTACAAACGGATATGATCACCTACGATGAGGACAAAGCGCTGCAATGCGGCACGCTGTTCCCCACCTTGAACAAAGTCTTTTTAGGAGGGAGCGCCAAGTGAAGAAAGATAAATTGCTGCGTCGCCTGTCCGCCATGCAGTTCGCTATGTGGGAGATGCGGGAATTCCTGGATACCCACCCCAACTGCCCGGACGCCAAGGCGCTCTATAACGCCTATAAAGAAAAATACGATACCCTGGCCAAGGAGTACGAGGCCCGCTTTGGCCCCCTGACCTTAAACGGCGCCAACAGCGACGCCTGGCTCCAAGACCCCTGGCCTTGGGATGCCGACTTTGACACGGACGAATAAAACGCAACAAAAAAAACGGACGGTCCCCTGCCGAAAGGCAAAGGATCGTCCGTTTGGTTATTCGTAATTTTTGCACTGCGCAATAATGCCCATGGACAAGCCGGTCAGCCGTTGTATCGCACGGATAGAGGCACCGGCTTGCTTTAACATAGCAGCGTAGCGCCTTTGATCCGCCGGCCGCAGCAGTTATTTAGATTCAAGAAGTTCGTTCATAAAAATGCAATCAGCAAAACAAGCACAGAGTTTATAGCTTACTATCACAGAAAGTCAGCGTTCTGTAAAGATAAATCGTGTAAACTTTTTACACCTGCTCGGCATGAACGCGCACGCGCATGGGTTTGTACCGGGTCAGCACGGTTTGCAGGGCTTCGGACGCCAACACCTCTTTTACAAAGCTGTCCGGGTCGTCGGCGCACACCAGGTCAGAGTATTCCTCCAGCTGCGCCTCCGGCGGGTAATAGAAGCAAATGGTCAGCTCCCAGTTGCCGCTGCGGGCGCACACCCGGCGGGTAAACAGCAGTTCATAGAACTCCTCGCAAGCCTGGTTGAACACCCCCCGCTTCAAAGCGGTACAGGTTCTCCTCAGCGATCTTGTAACCGCCGATACCCTGCAAGAATTTCTCCAGCGCCTCCGGCGTGGGGGCATCATAATCCAGCCCCGCCTCCTCGGCACAAAGAGCGGTAATGCTCTCCAATGTCTCTGCCATACCGGCCTCGGTACTGTCCGTATAGTCCGTGACCACGCACTCCGCATGGGTAAAGCGAACGGTAAATTCGTACAGTTCGCCCTGCTCGTCCCCCAGCAGCGCCGCCAGGCAAAAGGCGCCGTCCGCCAGGCTCACTTCCTCGTGAAGCCAGGTCTTGCCCACCGGGTCGCCCTCGCTGCAAGTAATATCTGCATCGTACAGCACCAGCTTCTCCACATCGGAAAAGCTCTCGCTGTTGTCAAAATACAGCACCACCTGGTCTTGGCGCGCCGCCACATCGGTGATCACGCTGCCGTGGAAGGTCTTGCACACGCACGCCGGCAGCTTGCTTTGAATTTTAGACAGCGCCCGCTGATAGTCCCGCATGGCGTTGTCCGGCTTTTTATTGAATTTTAACTTGCCGCCTGCTGCCCGCTGCTGTTCCTCAGCCAGCGCGGCACGGTACCATTCTTTTGTAAAATACTTCATAATTGCCTCCATGGCCGTTATCGCTCAATATATCCTACGCCCATACCCGGCTGCCCACCGGCAAGCAAATAGGCTTTCAACCGCCGTTGCAGGTCCGTCTCTGCCGGGTAATCCTCTGTGCGGCGACACTTAGCGCCAAACACCCGCTCCATGGTCTGCGCCGGGAAAGGCAGGTCGCACACCGGATGAAACAGCGCCGCAAACTGCAAAATATTGCACCCCGGGCGCATAAAATCCTTGTTGCCGCTAAACAGCAGCCAGCTTTCGCTAAAAAAGCAGGTATAGGCATAATCCGGGAACACCCGGTCAAAAAACGCCCGTGCCCGGGCAATCGACAACCGACAGGCTTCCGTCTCCAGGGGCGCGCCCTGGGGAATATGGATATACACCACCGGCGCGCCTACCATCAGCGGCGCGGTATGGGGATATGCAGCCACCGGCGGCAGCCGATACAGCTGGAATTGCAGCCGCCCCAGGCGAAACAAACGGGCGTCCAAATGATTTTTGATCCAGTGCACATTGTGCAGGCCGCCACCGCCGCAATTGGCGCACCAAATGCCAATGTCGCTCATGGTTTCTGCAAACACCGTATCCTCAATGCCCAGTTGCCTGTATTTTTCGTGGGTATCCGGCAGCATAGCCAGCACCACCGCCAGGCGGGTCAAATCGTTGCAGTGATCCAAATAGCCAAAATACTGTCTGGTACGGCGCACCGCCCATTGCAGCCGCCGGGGGTGCGCCTCTATCCATTCGGTGACCAAGCTGCGGGTATCCGCCGGCAAATCCGCCGCACGCAGATAAAAATCATTGATCATTGCTCTTTGTTGCCGCAGCGGTCGGCTTGGCGGTCTGCGGCCGGGTGGTCTCATTCTTAGAGGTCAGGCCGGAGGACACAATGTGCGTAATCTTGTAATTCATCTTATACAAGGACAGAGTAGACAGCACATTATTATTTAAGAAGTTGCTGTTGGCATTCTCGTCCTGCACGGTAAAGGTGCTGCCTGCCGGCTCATATTTAATCGCCGCGATCAGTCCCTCTACGCCGTTTACCTCCTGGCCCTCGTAAAACAGATACGTTCCCTTTACGGTGATCACATGGTCGTAATTGGTGGTTTCCTGGGTGGTGTCTTCCGTCTTTGCCGCCTGGGTGGTGGTCTCCTTGGGTTTTAAGCCAAAGTCGTATGTACCGGTAAAGTACAAGGCAGCACACACAGCCACGGCCGCCACCAGCAACAGGATCAGCACATAGGCGCTTTTGTGGTTCTTTTTCTTTTTTACGGAACCGGTGACGCTCAATGGTGGGTGCCTCCAGCTCGTCCTCCGTATGGGTGGCGGTCATTCCGTCCTCCACTGCGTCCGGCTGGTAAGAGGCGTCTCCCTCTTTGTGCACAATCAGCGGGCTGCACAGCACCGGTGCGGTCTGCCCCGTCTTTTCCGTCTGCGGTGCTTCCGCCGCCGGGCTTTCTTCTGTCGGGATCGGTTCCTCTGCTGCCGGGGCCGTCGGCTCCCCGTGGGTTATATCGATCTGTGCCGGCGCTTTTGTTTCCTGCTCCGGGCGCTTTTTTTTCTTCATTCATGGGTATTCCTCCAATTTGGTGGTTCTGATTTGATCTTACCATAAACAAGGCTTTTTTTCAATTCATATTGTTGAAATTTGAATTTTTGCTGATATAATAACAATCAAGGGGAAACCTGTTTGCCGATGGGTTGTTCTATCCTTTGCGGGACGAGCATACACTGGTACCAAGACCGGCAGGCAACGTTTATCACTGGAGGACGATTATGAACATTCTCACTTTTGACATTGGCGTGACCAACATTCGCTATGCACTGTGAAGACTTTCTCTGCCTGATGTACGGCACCGGAATCGGCGGTGCGCTGTATCTCAACGGTCAGCTGTATAAAGGCAGTGCCTCCTGCGCAGCGGAGTTCGGCCATATGATCACCCACGCCGGCGGTTTGGACTGCCCCTGCGGCGGAAAAGGCTGCTACGAGCGATACGCCTCCACCAAGGCGCTGATTGAAAAGGTGCGTACCGCCACAAACAAACCGCTGGACGCTTTTACAATCTTTGAAAAGAAAATTTGCAGGACCCGGCTGTACGCGCTGTGGTGGACCAATGGATTGACGAGTTGATCCTGGGGCTCACCAATTTGATTTATATTTTCAACCCGCCTTTGGTGATCTTAGGCGGCGGGGTCATCAACGAGGACTATATTATTGAGTTGATTGACCGCAAGATCTACAAAAATATGATGGAGAATTACAAAAAGGTGAACATTGTGCGCACCAAGCTGGGCAGCACAGCCGGTCTTCTTGGCGCCGCCTATGCCGCCGCACAGTTGTAAAGATGGCTTTACCTGTAAGGAAGCCGCACAGACTGCCCGCCGAGATGTATTTGCAAGGCTGTTTTTTCACAAAAGAAAGGCGAAACTGCCTGTCTGCACTGGTAGGGGCGGATAGTATCCGCCCGCCGGAAGTTCGCTTGACCCACGCCGGTGCCGTTGTACAAATTGCACTGCAAAAGGTCGAAAAAGTGTATCCCAGCTGCCGCGTGCTTTCCTATGTCATTATGCCCAACCATCTCCACTTCTTGTTAGAGATCCGCCCTGTCACGCAAGGCGGGCGGCAGATTGCCGCCCCTACGGTCATTGGGCAATTTAAGCGACAAGTCAGCCGGGAACTGGGCTACAGCCTGTGGCAAAAAGGCTACTACGACCACATCATTCGCGATGAGGACGACTACTTGAATAAATGCCGGTATATTGAAGAAAATCCGGCTAAATGGGCAGACGACCCATACTATAATAATAGCAGCGCACCTGCATGACTTACAGGTGCGCTGCTGTTTTATTTTTATGTATCCAACCGAGATTTCAGGGTCGGAACGGACAAGCAATCGGCGGTGCAAAGCAGGCGGCGATAGCGCTCCATATTCACATCGCTGTGCTCGGTCTCCTTGCTCCACAGGTGCATTACCCAGCTGTCTGCACCAAAATAAGTGGGCACCAGCACGCCCACCACCGCCATTTTGGCAGCGGAGAGCACATCACCCTCCAGTCCCAAATTCAGGAAGTAGCGAAACAGAAAATACATGGCGATCTGCCGACCGAAATGGCTCTCTCCCACCGGGGCAGTCAGATCACCGGCTGCTACTTTCTCCGGCCACTGGGGATTGATCAGCTCCGGATTTTGGAACACAGAGCGAAAGTCCATTTTCTCGGTCACTGTGGGCAACGCACCGATTTGGCCTTGTAGCTCCTCTGCAAAATCCAGTAATTCCGCCAGGCACCGGGCAAGGGGGCTTTGTGCTGTCCTGCACCAGAGCATAAGCGGTCTTGCGTGCCGACAGCAGGGTGAAGTATAACCGGGCGTCAATGTCATTGAGGGTTGGTGGCAGATCGTTCATCTCCTCGGTAAAAGAGAAATCATACTTAGGGTCAAACATCATCTCAGCTGCCACCGGGCAGCTAAAGGACAGTCCCATCTCCCGCAATGCGCCAAAGTCATTGATAAACCGAGGAAAGGTGCGGCAGGTAAAAGGCGTATGCTCCCCCGCCGATGGCAATGTGCATATCGCACAGATTCTCGCTGTTCAAAAAGGGACAGCACTTTTTGATCTGACAGGCGAAAAATAGTATTGCCGTACTCATCTTGATCCAAAACAGAAAAAGATACGCCGGCGTATTTCACTCTCCGGCAGGGTGTGGTAATACGCCATGGACGCCGGGTCCGCATCCACCTCCCAGCCTTGGCAGCAAGAGTCCGGACAAGCGCCGGCAATGCACGCAAAATCCCGATAAAAAGCGGGCACACGCAACTTCATACAGATCCCTCCCGATAAATCGGCCTTTATTATATAATGTATGGCCGATCCCGTCAAGCCACCGCGTGCAATTTAAAAAATTGCAATAAAAAACCGGGTATGCTATAATGGTAAAAAAAGAAAGGAGCCACGCCTATGTGCACAGCAGCAACCTATCAATCGGCCGGTTTTTATTTTGGCCGTACCCTGGATTATGAAGTTTCTTACGGCAACCAAATCGTGATTACCCCCAGGAACTACGCCCTGCGCTTTCGCCACACGGAGGATCAGCCGCACCACTACGCCATCATCAGTATGGGGCTGGTTGCAGAGGACTATCCCCCTTTACTATGATGCGATGAACGAAAAGGGCCTGTGCATGGCGGGGCTGAATTTTGTCGGCAACGCTGCGTATTCCGAACCGGGTCATGACAAAGAAAATGTAGCACAATTTGAATTTATCCCTTGGCTACTGGGTCAATGTGCCAATTTGGCAGAGGCCAAAGAAAAGCTGCAAAACCTGCAGCTCACCGATACGCTCTTTAACACCGCAATGCCTCGCGCCCAGCTGCACTGGCTAATCGCGGATCGTACCGGTGCAGTGGTCGTAGAGTCTATGGCCGACGGACTGCACCTGTACGACAATCCGGTCGGCGTACTCACCAACAATCCACCGTTCCCGGAGCAAATGCGCCATCTGAGCCTGTACCAAGGACTGTCGCCCCGGCAGCCGGAAAACAACGCCGTACCCGGAGCAGAGTTACCACTGTTCAGCCGCGGTATGGGTGCCTACGGGCTGCCCGGCGATCTGTCCTCCCCCTCCCGCTTTGTGAAAGCGGCGTTTACCCGGGCAAACGCCAAATCCGCCCGCTCGGAAACTGCCGCCGTCAGTCAGCTGCTGCATATTTTTGGGTAGTGTAGAGCAACAGCGGGGCTGCTGTCAAGTGGCAGAGGGGCAAGTACGAGATCACCCTATACACCAGCTGTTGCAGCGCAGACACCGGCACCTATTACTACACCACCTATGACAATCACCGGATCTGTGCCGTGCGCCTGTCCGGAGCAGAAGCGGACAGCGCCACGCTGCAAACCTATCCCCTGCAGCAAGAGCAGGATATTTTATATCAAAACTGAATGAACAAAAAATGCCCCGGCACAAGAATTCTTGCGCCGGGGCACGGTGTTGTGGGGGCGACCCCACGCGGCTGGCATCAACCCTAATTCCAATCTTCCATCTTTTCTTTGAACGAGGAAAAAAAGATCCTCTATTATATAGTGTGCCTTTTTTGCCAAAATACGCCAAAAAAATCAAAAATTTTTTAAAAAAAAATTTTTTAAAGCGGGTAAGTGTTCATTAACCGCAAAATTTTACCGACAAAGTGTTGACAAAATGAACTGTTTATGGCATATTTTTCTCGTATACAGATGATTTTTTTATTTTTTCCATATGAGGCATTATGATAGAACAAACACCAAACGCGCCGCCGGCAGAAGCCACCGTTCAAAAGACGGTGGAGGACTGCCAGCGCTATCGAGACAAATTGTATTGGCGATGTCGGTTGTACTTCCGGGATTGGCCGGACTACGCGGAGGACTGCGTACAAGAGGCATACATAGAGCTGATGCAAGCGCTGCGTGCCGGCCGTTGTATTCACAATTATGAAGCCTGGCTGTTTAAAGTCGCTATTCTCAAAGGTCAGGTGATGATCCGGGAGGAAAAAATGCGCCGGGAAATGCAATTTGAAAACAGCAGCGACAAAGTGATCGCCATGGAGCAGGCCGGGATCTATCAACAAACATTCCCTTCGGATACAGATCCGGACCCTACGGATGAGGAGATCCGCCGTCGTGCCGTTACAGTTCTTTCCAAACTAAACGACACAGATCGTCGTATTTACTATGAGCATTATGTACGACGAAAACCGCTGCGGCAGGTGGCAGCCGAACTGAACATGACGGAGAACGCTGTCAGCAAACGCCATGTGCGATTGAAAGAAAAGATCAAGCGATCTATACAATCGCTGAAATAAAATCAAAGAACGAAATGAAAGAGGAAAACCACGATGACTGCAACACAAAAACAAGTAAAGCGGGCACTGTATAACGGACTGCCCAATCTGAGCGACCGGGAGCTGCGGCAGATGATCGACCGGGAGCTGGAAAAAGACAGCAGCCAGATCGATATGAATTATATCGACACTTGCTTTGACTTAATGGAAATGCACGCCGACGGCAGAATCACCGTACAGCCCCGTCGCAAGTGGCTGAAAGCTGTGATTGTAGCAGCCCTGATTGCCGCCGCCACCGTATCTGCCATGAGCGTATCCGCCCATCTGTTCAACTTTAACATTCCGTCCGAGATCGCCCACAAGATCAACGGCAGTGCGCAGATTGACCCCAATCTGGCGGAGGCAGACACCAGCGCCGCCGGTTATGCGCTGACGGCAAGTCCGGTTGCCAAGCAACTGGCAAAACTGGGCATCTCCCCGGTGACCCTGCCCCGGCAGTTGGCGCAAAGCCATATTCAGTCTGTCCACACCATTCAAAGCGACAGCGTCATGACCGCCGCCCAGGTTCTGTTTGAAGCTGACGGCGTCGCCGGCAATCTGACGGTGACCCGGTACGCCACCGCCAATGACTGGGAGGGCAAAGACCGGGTGACCGATATTGACAGCGGTAAATTGGTACACGCCAACGGGCTGGACATTCTGATTTTAGCCCGGGACAACAGCTGCACCCTACGCTATCGGGACGGTAACACCGAATACGATCTGTATTTGGAATGCGACGAGGACACAGCCGTGGCATTTGCCGAAGATCTGGCATAAACAGAATCGCCCATACAAAAAGACAGCCTTGTGCTCTGCACCGGCTGTCTTTTTTTTGCTGCCGCAAAGCAGAAAAGCAGAACCCTAAAGTCCTGCCTTTCCGCTTATATTGATTTTGACCGTGGGTGCCCCCACTTGTATATCCGGGCCGCAGCCCCGATTACCGAATGACCAGCGGTGTGTAAGCAAAACTGCCGGCTTGCAGCCCCATACACCGCTCCACAAAAAATCATATCCCGGGTGTTGATCATACCGTCGTGGTTCATATCCACATAGCTGAGATACCCGGCCAGACCCTGATGGGTGCCAAAGATCAGCTTAAACATATAGTAGTCCTGATCGTCGATCTTGCCGTCCTTGTTCCAGTCACAGCCGATCACCGGCACGCTGCCGCATTGCAGATCCCGGTCGCTGACCACCACATACAGGGTGCGGCTAAAGCCGTAAGCATAGCGCACAGTCAGGGCATAAGTGCCGCTTTTCAGCTGCAGGGAGAAGTTGCCTTTCTCGTCCGTGGTCGCCAGGGTGTAGCCGTTTAGCAGAATATCTGCGCCAATGGCGGCGTGGGTGCCCTTGGTTGCCGCTCGATCCGCTGCCAGCACCACCGTGCCGGTCACGGTGTGGGTCTCCTCCACCGCCGTGCCGCTGCCGGGCAGCACCGTGTAGCTGCTGTCGCCGCAGTTTTGGCAGGTGGTGATGCGCACCCCATCCGACCGTCTGCCGCCGGGGTCTCGCTAACCACATAGTTGTGACCGGTGGCGGTGGTGTGCCGCTCTTCCAAAATTGCGGAGCAATACTCGCATACACCAATGGCGTAACCGTCATGAGTGCAATCCGCAGCGTACACGGTCAGCCACTGAATATCGCCGTGACCATCCGTGCAAAAGCCCAGATAACCGGCATAAATATCCCGCTTCATGGCGCACAGATCGGCAAACGCGTCTGCGTCCGTGTACAGCTCTGTGGGAATGTTCCGGGTCTTGGCGTACACGGCCGCGTCCGACCCGGCCATGGTGTAAACGGTCAGTGCCGGGCAACGGGCAAACACATGGGTGCGGTTGGTGCCCAGCTGCACATACCGGGTGCTCTGGCTGCCGATGTACACCCCCGTCAGCGCCTTGCAGTCTGCAAATGCGCCCGGATTAAAGGCAGCTACGCTGTCCGGCACCACCACGCCTGTCAGGGCAGTACAATTCCGAAATGCGTAGGTGGGCAGCGCCGTCAGTCCACCGGACAACAATACAGACGCCAGGGCGGTACAGTTCTCAAACACATTGTTGCCCAAGTTGGTAACTGTATCCGGCAGTTCCAGCACTTTCAGCGCAGTACAGCCGGTAAAGGCGCTGGCGCCGATCTGCTGCAAGCCGTCGGTCAGCTGCACATACTTCAGCTTCTGATCGTAGGCAAAGGCTTTGGTACCAACGGTACGCACGCTCTTGCCCAGCGTGACCTTCTTTAATTTTGCATTACAAGACAGCGCCCAGTCGCCGATGGCGGAGGCGGTGTTTTCTGTATAATCCCCCTTGCCGGTTACAGCGGCATAGAGCGTAGATTTATCCTTAGAATACAGCCCGCTGCCGTCTGTGTACAAATAGGGGTTCTCACTGCTGACGGTCACCTGCTCCAGGTTGCCGTTGCCGATAAACTCGGCGGCAAAGGCCTTGGTGTAATCGGCGGGGTAGCCCTTTTTGATTTCATAGCCGATCCGCTGCACCTGCTTGCCCAGGGTCACACGCTTGACCTTATCCGTCTGGGCTGCCAAGAAGTGCATACTCAGAGCGGTGGCATGGTCGCCCACCACCACAGCCAAACCGGCAGTATTTTCGCCAATGCGGCGGAAGCTGTTGTAGCCCTCCACGGAGTAGGCCATGCCTGCGCCGGGGATCATAGGCTTTTTGGCCGCCGTAATAGGCCAGGTGGCAAGCCACCATATCCGCGTTGGTCAGCGCGTTCACAGCACTGTCCAGAGTCAGTTGGTAACAGTTCACCGCGTTGTCAAAAGCGTAGCTCTCCACCTTGGTTAGCCCGCTGCCCAGGGTGATCTTTTCCACATTCAGCAGTCCGGCAAAGGCACGACTGCCAACGGTGGTTACACTATTGGGCAGAGTCAGGAACACCACGGAAACCGCATTTTGGAACGCATTGGGGCCAATGGTGACCACGCCTTCGTCAAAGGCAATATCCTTGACACCGGTACAGTCTGCAAAGGCAAGGCCGGTATTTCCGTCAGCCCGCTGCCGATCTCGATCCCGGTAGCGCCGGTACAGTTACGGAATGCGCCCACGCCCAGCCGGGTCACACGATCCGGCAGGCTGATGGCTGCCAGAGCGGTACAACCGGCAAAGGCCTCACGGCCGATGGACACGGTGCTGCCCAAATCTAAATTCGTCAGCGCCTTACAGTCTGTAAAGGCGCGATCGTCGATCACAGCCGCCCCTTTGCCCAAGGTCAGATCGGTCAGCCCGGTGCACCCGGCAAATGCGGTGGAAGTGATCTTGGTTACCGCCGGCAGTTCCAGGAACTGCAAGGCTGTGCAGTTTTGGAACGCATGGTCGCTAATGGTGGCAGCCAGAGGCAGATCTACCGTTTGCAGTGCCGTACAATCGGCAAAGCTGTTGGCGCCGATCTTGGTCACTGCCGGCAGGCTGACGCTTTTCAGCCCGGTGCAGCCTACAAAGGCATCCGTGTTAATATTGGTCAGACTGTCCGTTGCCGTTACCTGCTCCAAGGTGGTGATTCCGGCAAAGATATCGCCCAGGTTCTTCACGCCATTTAGCAGGTGCACAGAGCGCACCCCGGCCTGCTTATATTTCCAAAGTTGGCCGTTTGTAAAATAAAAAGCCCTGCTTCGTCCCCACATTGGTGGCGTTGGTAGACAGTGCGCCGGTGCGCTTGTCAAAGTACCAGTCGCCGTCGCCCACAGTACCATACAGGTAATTTTCCTCGTTAAAGTCCGTGTCCTCCGGGCCGATCATTTTGTACTGCAAGTCGTTTTCCTTGGCGTAGCGAATGGCCTCGCTGGCCGCCGGCGCAATGACAGTCACATCGTCCATTTTGAACACGGTCACATTGCCGTCGTTCTCCGAGGCGGTAAAGCCCAAGGGATACTTGCCCATCTCCGTCAGGCTCATAGGCAAACGGAAAGTGGCATGGCACCCGGCAAAGGCGTAATCGCCCAAGGTTTTGACGCCGCTGACCACAGATACGGCCCATCTGCTGCACCGTGTTGGGTACCACCAGCAAAGTCAGCCCAGTGGTATAAAAAGGCATAGTCACCAATGCTCACCAGCGACTCCGGAAAATCAATGGAAGTCAGCGCCGTGCAGGCACGAAAGGCGTTGTCCCCAATGCGGGTGACGTCCTCATTCAGCTCCACCGAGGTCAGCTTGCGGCAATTGCGGAATGCACCGTCGTTGATTTCCATTACATCTATACCGGTAGCTACCTTTTGCAAGGCAGAGTATTCAAAGGCGCCGGGGGCAATGTATAGCCCCTGGGGAATATCAAATGTCTGGATCTGCGTGTAAGCAAACACATCGGTGGGCAGGGTCTCCACACCGCCCAGACTCCAAATTTCTTGCAATGCACTGTGTGCAAATGCGCTTTCGCCCAGCGTTTTTACCGTAGTGGGCAAATCCAGTATTTGAATACCGGTATTTTGAAATGCCTCTTCGCCGATTTCCGTAATGCCGGCAAAATCGAACTCTGTCAGCGCCTTACAACCGTCAAAAGTAGAGGTGGGCAGCGTTTTCAAGTTTTCAGACAGCCGCACCTGCGACAAAGACGAACAGCCCTGAAATACGCCCTCACCCAGTTGGGTTACGCTATTGGGCAGCGTAATTTCCTTCAGCTTTGTACAGTTATAAAAAGCAGCGTCTTGAATGGTGGTCAATGTATTCGGCAAGTCCACCTGCGTCAACGGACAATCCGCAAACATCACCGGTGCCAATTCGGTAATTCCTTCTTCTACATGGACAATTTCAATATTGCTGCCGCCAAACACCTTTTCACCCACATGCTTTAATGAGCCGGGCAGCGTTAGCTCCTTCAGCACCGTACAGCCGCTAAATGCCGAACCTTCAATAGTGATCAAACCCTCCGGCAGCTGTAAATCCGTTAAATGCATGCAGTTAAAAAATGCAGCTTTGCCAATGGATTGCAAGCCGACTCCACATAGCTGGCATAGAACATACGCTCCGGCACAGCCGTTATGGTCGTCGGCAGCGTGGCGCTGACCATGGAACGGGTCTGCTCAAAAGCACCGCTTCCAATGGAACGTACCGTATCCGGAAGGATTGCATTCTTAATACCGGAGCAATAAAATGCCTTGTCTCCGATTCTTTCCAGCTGCGGCGGCAGTTCTACATCTAATGACTTACAACCGCCAAAGGTCCGCTTGCCGATTTCTGTTACGCCTTGCGGCATATTCAGCGTTTCCAGCCAAGTGCAGCCGTCAAACATCCCGTCTCGCAAGGTATGCATACCGGCAGGCAGGCGAATTTCACACAGATTACTGGCGCCCTTGCAGCTAAAGTTTTCTGCAGTCAAGCTGTCCGGCAAATAGATGGTATTCGTTTCGCTGTTGGCAATCGAATATACGGTAGCACCTTCCGGACCGATGGCAGTAATGCCTTCTTCTACGACCAACTGAGATACGCTGAATGCGTCCAGCATGTTCACTGCCGTTGACCCATCCGCACCCAATACCTGACCGGAAAACCGACCGGAGCCGCTGACCGTTAAGGTCCGGGTATCGTAATCATAGGTAATCGCAACATCTGCATTTGTAGGGTCGGTACAGGTAACAACATCCGTCTGCGCCTCTGCAGCCAAGGCTTGCAGGGGCAAGGCGGACAGCGTCAACAACAGACACAAAAGCAATGCCGTCCATCTCCGCCAATTCATTTTTTGTTTTGCGTTCATTTTGCCCCTCCTTAATCGTCTGTGCCGGGAATCACTTCCGGCAGATCCTGTTTCAATTCCACCTTGATCTGATTGGCCTTGGCGTACTGGTACGGGGTAGTGCCCAGATAGCACTGCACCACCAGCTGTTTAGAGCTGTACAGCACCTGGTCCTCCATCACCGGGGACAAGCAGTTAAAGCGCACATCACGCAGCAGCACGCTGTACAGCGCCCGCTTACCGATATACTTGACCGTGCCGGGTACGGTGATGACTGTGGCCTTGCAGCTTTCAAAGGCACCGGCTTCGATCCGCTCCACCCCCTCCGGCAGCACAATGGTCTTGGCGTTGGTGGCACGAAAAGCTTCTTCCGGCACCACGGCAATACCTGCGGGCAGCCGTACTTCGGTTAAGCCCGGACAATAGGCAAAGGCCCGCTTACCAATGGATTTTATGCTTTGCGGCAGGGCACCGATTTGCAGCTGCCGACAGAAGTAAAACGCATTTTCTCCGGCAACCTCCAGTTGTGCAGGAAATGCAAAAGTAACAGCTTGGCAATCCGAGAACGCGTAATCCCCGACCCGGCGCAAATGTTCAGTTCCGGTAACGGTTTTCAAACGACCGCAGCCTTCAAAGGCCCAACTGCCGATTTCTGTCACCTGACCTTGCAACCGCACGGACTCCAGATGCGTGCAATCGTTGCAAAGCCCCTCCGGGATGACAGTCACACCTTTGCCCAGGCGCAGACGTTGCAACGCCGTTTCGGCAAAAGCGCGACGACCGATGTGGGTTAAGCTGTCTGCGGTTTCCGCTTCTGCCAATGCTTTACAACCTGCAAAAGCTTCTTCACCTAACTGCTGCAGCTTCGGCAACTCCGCTTGTGTCAACGCCGTACAACCGGCAAAGGCTTTTGCTCCGACATAAGTCACATAGGGCAGCTCAACGGTAGTTAATTCCGTATGCTTTCGGAATACCTCATCCGCAATGGCAAAAATACGGTTGCCGTCTACCACATTGCAAATCAGCTCTTTTGCTGTTCCACGGTAAGCGGTCACATACGCACCGGCTTTGCAAAAGCAAATAATCATACCGTTCACTATGGCAAATGGTACTTTCTCTCGTTTCTTCATTGGGTCGCACGGTAATGGGTATTTCTACCAAAAAGCCCTTATACAGAATGTGCAGGGTCACATCTGCCGTGCGGTTCATATTCACTTGGGTGGTGTAAGTACAATTCTTCAATACCACCGGTTTAGTGGTGCCGTCACTCCAGTCTGCCGTTAAGGTCAGGCCGTCGTAGCTGAGCTGTTCGCCGTAAATGTAGTGGCTCTTAAAACTTTCGCCCAACTGAGCATTAAATCCAATCACACGCACAGCCTTGGTGGTCTCCTCCGGTCGATCCGGCTGGGTGGGCTTGTGGTGCACATTATCACCGGTCACTTTCTTGGTGGTCGGTTCTTTCTTGGTGGTGCTTTCCTGCCCCCGTTCCGTGGTGGTGGGCGTGGTCGTGGTGGGTTGCGTGACGGCAGTCGCCGTGGTGGTTTGCTCCGGTTGACGGGTAGCGGTTTCTCCGTTTGCGTTTGCGGTGGTACGCTCCGGCGCCGTCGTGGACTCGCTCTTATCCGTGGTGCCGGGCACAGTGGTTGGCTCGTCAACATCGTCCTCGCCGCCAATGATTTCCGGCCCCAGCACAGAAGCGGAAATCGCCTTACCGATATGCTCTAAAATGTTATAATCAAACGCAGCGTCTACCATGGCGTTTACACTGATGGTGGAGGCTAGAATCGCCGCAGCGATCAGCGCACCTCGCGCCGCACCGGTTAGTCGAGCCGTATTGCCGGCCTTGCGCTGAATCAAGTGCAAAAACGCTTTATCCTGCATCAGCGGCACCATCACTGGCAAATGGTCCCGATCCTGCCGCATTTCCAGCAGTGCGTCTACACACTGGTCGATCAGGTCGCAGTTCATTTCCGCTTCCGGCCTCTGCATTTCTTCATCGATCACCGTCTCTAACAGACGGATAAGATCGTCCTGGTTCACTTTTTCTGCAATGATTTTGTCAATATGCAGTGTCGCCATAACGCGTCCTTTCCGGGAGTTAAAACAGCTGGTTTAAGATCTCCCTTAGTTTTTTTCGCAGCCGATGGAGCCGCGTGGTCACTGCCGGCACGCTCATATTCATGCGCGCGGCAATGTCTTCAATCTTTAGATCCTCTATGTAACGCATCGAGAACAGGGCTGCGTCCGTGTCTGACAGAGCGGCACTGATCTGGCGGGAATACTCCTCAAAGGTCAGTCGCTCATCCGGATCCGCATTCTGGGCAGGAATTTCAATCACCTCGTCCAGAGTGATGCAGTTTTGCGCCCGCTTTTGCCGGTCAAACTGCTTTTTGCACCAGGTGATCCGCCGTGCGGTACAAAAACGCCCGGGGCGCTGTGAATATCTCGCCGGTGCGCGCCTGCCAAATCGTGCCACCTCCTTTCAGCCGCCTTTCACTTAGTAGTCCGTTTGGCGGGTTAAAACCTTACACCATTTTGGTATTTTTTTGCAAAAAAAGTGTCTCGTCTTATTGTACCATATTTTGACCCCTTTTGCCTACTGTGGGCACTGCATTCTGCCGCATTTTTCATTTAATGAGAATTTTTCACAATTTAGCGCATATTTCGACAGACATCGACGGCACCGGCAAGATATAATGCAGTTGTAGGGACAATCCCCTGCACCGTGCGCTTTGGCACAAAAAAAGAAAGAGGTGTACCAAAATGAAAAAATGGATCCATTCGGTGATTGCCGTTTTGCTGGCGAGCATTTGCCTGCTGCCTAGCGCGGCCTTTGCTGCAGACAACACAGACACCGTACCGGAGGGCGGCTACATTGCAGCCGATCCCACAGAGGACGATGTAATTTTTACCCAAGAGGATTTGCTGATCTTGGACGCTGCCGAGGATTACGGCGCCACCGCAACCGGCGCCCGCACCAGCGGACTGATCACATCTGCCACGCTGAAGTTCGCCATGAACAGCAACACCATGACCATCAGCGGGCTGACCAAATGTGTGTCCGGTGTGAAAAAGTGCGGCTTTACCAAGGTAGTGGTTATGCGCAGACTAAACGCCAGCTACACCTGGTCGCCCTACAAGACCTACAAAGACCTGTATAAAGATGGCACTACCTACAGCCTTTCCAAAAGTTGGTGGTCAACCCCGGTTGGTATTATTATGTTGAGGGCGTGCATTATGCCAAAAAAGAACGCCCTGTCTACCCAAAAAATCACTTCAGAAACCGGCGTTAAAAAGGTTTAACGCTCTTCTGTCTCATTTCTCCCCAACGCCAAAGCCACAAAAACAAAACTTCCGTATATAAAAGGCGCAAATCGCGTCAGTTCGTTTCTTTCACCTGTTTTTTCCAATACAATCCTTTGCTCCTGCATACCCAAGGATTTATAAAACGCCAATGCCGGCGCATTAAACGCCCATACCATCAAATCCATTCTTTCAGCACCGATCTCGCTTGCAGTGTCCTGCATTTGCCTGAATAACCTAGTGGCAATGCCCCGCCGACGGAATGGTTCAAGCACAAAGATGGCGTCAATATAGATAGACCGGACCGTCCGGTCTTTGATGGTTGCAAGGGCTATACCTGCAATTTCTCCGTTTTCGGCAAATGTCAGGGCAATTTTGTTCTTGTCTTTAAGCATCGCCTTGAATTCCTTTTTTTTAGTAATCGGATGCGCATTTTCAGAATAAAAATCGCTCCTGTTTTCAACATGAATTTTATGCAGCGCCGCCATCATCGGCTCCACTTTTTCAAAATCATCGATCGTCAATTCCCGTATCATAATACCTCAAAAGCAGCTCTCAAGACTTTCGTGTTCGTCCCGTTTGATTCAATCCATCAATAAGGAAACGGCATTAAATCCCTGAGGTGCACAACGGTGCCGTCGTTATCCACCACCACTTGTATATCGTTTGCATGACTGAATTGCCCCATAAATTCTCGGCAAGCGCCGCAAGGCGGCAACACTTTTCCGTTTTTGTTCACGGCAATCACCATGTCAACATCAAATTCGCCTGCGGTAATCATTGTGGACAAAGCATTTCGTTCAGCACACATACCCAGTGAGCAATCGGTGTCCACGCACACCCCTGTGAAAATACGGCCTTGCTTTGAGCATACCGCTGCGCCGACACCGCCGGAACACATTTGTTCACTGATCACCTGGGGAACTGCAACGGCTTTTGCCGCCAGATATAGCTTTTGAATTTTCTCATCCTGTATCGTGCGATGACTGTATTTCTTCTTAATCATTTCCAACACCTAATAATATGGTTTTCATCCTACTCCCCCAAGCACCTTGGAAAACAAATTATAATTATCGTCGGGCCTTCCATTACTTTTAATGGCAAAAACGACTTTAGAAAAACTGTGTTTATAAAGCTCCTCTTGCAGCACTTCACGAAAAGCCTGGGCTACCAATTCCGGCGGATTGCGAAAAGCACCACAGCCGAATGCGCCTAATACAACCGTGGTAACTTGGTGTTCCATGGCCACACGGCATATTTCCCGGATCCGCGACTTAAATAGGGCTTTCAAATCGCTCGGCGTAATATGCACCGGTTCACCAAGATATGGTGCAGCGCAAGTGAGCACATCCACCCGGAACCATTGCTCCCTGGGTAATAACTGCGGCACCGGCTGATCGTCTTTGAAAACCACTACGTCCGGCGTATAGACCACACGGTCCGTAAACAGATGATCCGACCGATTGCGATTAAATTGATAATACTCCGCCTGGGCACAGGGTGCAAAAAAGGCAGGGATACAAATTACTACTACGGCACAAACATTCCTCTTGAGCCATAGCGCCATGCTCTACGCCACCACCGGCGTAATGGGGATTGGCGAAGTTCAGTACCGCAACTCGCTTCTTCTCATTTCCATTGCGTAGATACTTGCGCGCTGCAGAAAAGGTGGTATCTGCCACCACTTCCACATCACACGAATCAAAGTAAAGCCATTTGGCAAAATAAGCAGCCTGATTATTATCCCAAAAGACAGGATACACCACCGTATCAGCCTTGGACTTCATTGTTTCAGCGCGTAGAAATGGGTCCGTTTGGATCCGGTGCATTGTATCGTTAAAGCAATCTATAAGCTGGTGCGCATTAGCCATAATGATCCCTCCACCAATCATTATAGCGAAAACAGAAATATACCGCAATATACAAACAGCAGATGAGATAAAAAAAGCGTGGCAGATGCCACGCAAAAGTAAGTATATAAGAAAAAGCCTCTCACAAAAGTGAGAGGCTTATGTCGGCACAGACCTATTTTTCCAGGCAGTCGCCCGCCAAGTATCTTCGGCACGAATGAGCTTAACTACCGTGTTCGGGATGGGAACGGGTGGACCCTCATCGTAATAAGCACCGACTGACTGTGATGATAAAGTCACAGTATTTGAAGAAATGACCTGTTGGCAATACCTAAGGTCAAAATGGTGACCCGTAGGAGAATCGAACTCCTGTTTTCGCCGTGAGAGGGCGATGTCTTAACCGCTTGACCAACGGGCCACTGATGGTACACCATCAGGGACTCGAACCCTGGACACCCTGATTAAGAGTCAGGTGCTCTAGCCAACTGAGCTAATGGTGCATAGCTCACATCATTCAAGGCATATACCCTGAAAACTAAATACAGATAAAGCGTAGTGGAACTCTAACAATTGCCTGACACATAATCTAACTTGTTAAGGTCAAGCCCTCGACCTATTAGTACTGCCTAGCTAAATATGTCACCATACTTACACACGCAGCCTATCAACCTCATAGTCCATAAGGGGTCTTAACTGTAAACAGTGGGATATCTTATCTTAGGGAGGGCTTCACGCTTAGATGCTTTCAGCGTTTATCCCATCCGCACATAGCTGTTCGGCCGTGCCATTGGCATGACAACCGATACACCAGTGGTGCGTCCATTCCGGTCCTCTCGTACTAGGAACAGCCCCCTGCAATCCTCTAGCGCCCGCGGTGGATAGGGACCAAACTGTCTCACGACGTTTTGAACCCAGCTCACGTACCACTTTAATCGGCGAACAGCCGAACCCTTTGGGACCGAATTCAGCCCCAGGATGTGATGAGCCGACATCGAGGTGCCAAACCTCCCCGTCGATGTGGACTCTTGGGGGAGATCAGCCTGTTATCCCCAGGGTAGCTTTTATCCGTTGAGCGACGGCATTTCCACTCAATACCGCCGGATCACTAACTCCAACTTTCGTTACTGCTCGACCCGTCAGTCTCGCAGTTAGGCTCACTTATGCGTTTGCACTCTAAGGCATGGTTTCCGTCCATGCTGAGTGAACCTTTGAACGCCTCCGTTACTCTTTTGGAGGCGACCGCCCCAGTCAAACTGCCCACCTGACAATGTCCCCCAGCCAGATTCATGGCTGCAGGTTAGAATCTCAATACTTTAAGAGCGGTATCCCAAGGGGTGACTCCGCCAACACTGGCGTGCTGGTTTCCAAGTCTCCCGCCTATCCTGTACATAAAATACCGAGACCCAATATCAGGCTACAGTGAAGCTCCATGGGGTCTTTCCGTCTTGCCGCGGGTAACTACGGAATCTCAACCGTATGTGCATCGACTACGCCTCTCGGCCTCGCCTTAGCTCCCGGCTAACTAGAAGCGGACGAACCTTCCTTCTAAAACCTTAGTCTTTCGGCCATTATGATTCTCACATAATTCTCGCTACTCATTCCGGCATTCTCACTTGTGTAAAGTCCACCGCCGCTTTCGCTACGACTTCACCCCTTACACAACGCTCTCCTACCAACATACAAATGTATATTCCCAAGCTTCGGTGTACAGTTTAGCCCCGTTAAATTTTCGGCGCAACATCACTCGACCAGTGAGCTATTACGCACTCTTTGAATGAGTGGCTGCTTCTGAGCCAACATCCTGGTTGTCTGCGCAATTTCACATCCTTTTCCACTTAACTGTACTTTGGGACCTTAGCTGTGGGTCTGGGCTGTTTCCCTTTCCACCACGAAACTTATCTCACGTAGTGTGACTCCCAATCATTCATTATCCGCCATTCTGAGTTTGATAGAGTTCAGTAAGCTTTCGCCCCCTAGCTCATTCAGTGCTTTACCTGCGGTAATGTTAATTGAGGCTAGCCCTAAAGCTATTTCGGAGAGAACCAGCTATCTCCGGGTTCGATTGGAATTTCTCCGCTAGCCACAAGTCATCCCCTACCATTTCAACGGGAGTGGGTTCGGCCCTCCATGGAGTTTTACCTCCACTTCAGCCTGCTCATGGCTAGGTCACCCGGTTTCGGGTCGAATACCACTGACTAAAAACGCCCATTTCAGACTCGCTTTCGCTTCGGCTGCACTCCTTAAGAGCTTAACCTTGCCAGTGACATTCACTCGCCGGACCATTCTACAAAGGTACCATATCACGCATTGACGCGCTCTATGTGCTTGTAGGCACACGGTTTCAGGTACTATTTCACTCCCCGCCAGGGGTTCTTTTCACCTTTCCTTCACAGTACTATACACTATCGGTCATTGGAGAGTATTTAGGCTTGGAGGGTGGTCCCCCGTCTTCCCACCGGGTTTCACGTGTCCGGCGGTACTCTGGATCCAGCTGGCTAACTTTAGTTTTCGTGTACGCGACTATCACGCTCTGTGGTTGAACTTCCCATTTCATTCTACTAACCGCAGTTAATACCGTACGCTGTCCAAAACCCCAAAAGTATTACTACTCTTGGTTTGGCCTCTTCCGCGTTCGCTCGCCACTACTAGCGGAATCTCGGTTGATTTCTCTTCCTCGCCCTACTTAGATGTTTCAGTTCAGGCGGTTCCCTTCCAGTTGCTATGGATTCACAAAGGATGACGGAGTATTGCTCCGCCGGGTTTCCCCATTCGGATATCCTCGGATCGATGGCTGCTTTCGCCTCCCCGGGGCTTTTCGTAGATCGCTACGTCCTTCATCGGCTTCCAATGCCAAGGCATTCCCCTTGCGCCCTTATTAGCTTGACCTTTGTCAGAATTAGTGTCCTTTGGTTCTTGTTAATTTCTCAACTCGACTATATTGTAGTGTTTACCCATTTCAAAAAAATCAATTGGATATTTGTTACATTATCTCGTTGTTTCCATTTCACATTTACCTGTATTCAGTTTTCAAGGTACATGGTGGGCTTTGAGAGGACTCGAACCTCCGACCTCACGCTTATCAGGCGTGCGCTCTAACCACCTGAGCTACAAGCCCATGTTTTTGATTCACTCTCGCGAATCACTAAAGCGAATCGGTATTCGGTTTTCCCAAACCTGTGGTGGAGATAAGCGGGATCGAACCGCTGACCCCCTGCTTGCAAAGCAGGTGCTCTCCCAGCTGAGCTATACCCCCATATCTCGGGTTGAAAACCCCTAAGGGCCTTCAAAATTAAACAACGACAAGTCGGAAACTCGATCTGACCTTGGATACAAGCGTCTTTTCGACACTTTGTTCTCCATAGAAAGGAGGTGATCCAGCCGCACCTTCCGATACGGCTACCTTGTTACGACTTCACCCCAGTCGCCAATCCCACCTTCGGCAGCGTCCTCCTTGCGGTTAGACTACTGACTTCGGGTGTTACCGGCTCCCATGGTGTGACGGGCGGTGTGTACAAGACCCGGGAACGTATTCACCGTGGCATGCTGATCCACGATTACTAGCAATTCCAACTTCGTGCAGGCGGGTTGCAGCCTGCAGTCCGAACTGAGACCATTTTTGAAGTTTTGCTCCACCTCGCGGTATTGCTTCTCTGTTGATGGCCATTGTATTACGTGTGTAGCCCAGCACATAAGGGGCATGATGATTTGACGTCGTCCCCACCTTCCTCCACCTTGTCGGTAGCGGTCCCATTAGAGTGCTCTTTTGCGTAGCAACTAATGGCGAGGGTTGCGCTCGTTGCGGGACTTAACCCAACATCTCACGACACGAGCTGACGACAACCATGCACCACCTGTCTCAACTTTCCCCGAAGAAGGGCACCTAATATATCTCTATTTCGTTAGTTGGATGTCAAGTGCTGGTAAGGTTCTTCGCGTTGCTTCGAATTAAACCACATAATCCACTGCTTGTGCGGGTCCCCGTCAATTCCTTTGAGTTTCAACCTTGCGGTCGTACTCCCCAGGTGGATTGCTTATTGCGTTAGCTCCGGCACGGAAGGGGTCAGACCCCCCACACCTAGCAATCATCGTTTACAGTGTGGACTACCAGGGTATCTAATCCTGTTTGCTCCCCACACTTTCGAGCCTCAGCGTCAGTTAAAGCCCAGTTGGCCGCCTTCGCCACCGGTGTTCCTCCGAATATCTACGCATTTCACCGCTACACTCGGAATTCCGCCAACCTCTACTTCACTCAAGATGAACAGTTTCAACTGCAGTCTACGGGTTAAGCCCGTAGTTTTCACAGCTGACTTGATCACCCGCCTGCGCTCCCTTTTACACCCAGTAATTCCGGACAACGCTTGCCACCTACGTATTACCGCGGCTGCTGGCACGTAGTTAGCCGTGGCTTGCTCCTTAGCTACCGTCATTATTCTTCACTAAGAACAGAAGTTTACAATCCGAAAACCGTCTTCCTTCACGCGGCGTTGCTGCATCAGGCTTGCGCCCATTGTGCAATATTCCCCACTGCTGCCTCCCGTAGGAGTCTGGGCCGTGTCTCAGTTCCAGTGTGGCCGTTCATCCTCTCAGACCGGCTACTGATCGTCGGCTTGGTGGGCCGTTACCTCACCAACTACCTAATCAGACGCGAGTCCATCCTTCAGCGATAAATCTTTGGTATTTCGATCATGCGGTCAAAATACATTATGCGGTATTACCGTTCGTTTCCAAACGCTATCCCCCTCTGAAGGGCAGGTTACTCACGCGTTACTCACCCGTCCGCCACTCAGTCATATCATACTTCATCCGAAGAATCCGTAATCAAGCTTCGTTCGACTTGCATGTGTTAAGCACGCCGCCAGCGTTCGTCCTGAGCCAGGATCAAACTCTTAAAACTATTGTATTAACACACTCTTGCGAGTGTACCAATCAAATCTTAAAAATCTGAGCTTCTCTCATTTCAAACTCTAACGTTCAAAATTACTGTGTTCGTATCTCTCGATACGCAGTACTGATAAAACTCTTTTAGAATCTTATCGGGTTCCTTACTTTCTCGTCGTTGTTTAATTTTCAAGGTCCTTAACCAGCCTTTCGGCCGGCCGCTCTTCTCTCGAGCGCTTGATAACTATACCACAACTTGCCGCAAATGTCAACATCTTTTTCAAGTTTTTCATTTTTTTAACAGCGGCGGGATCGAAACAATCAAGCGTCCGAGCCTTGCTGTCGGCTGCGCTGCGGTTAAGCAACGTGTGATATTATAGCGCGCCGATCAGCAAATGTCAAGACCTAATTTCAACTTTTTTTACTGGGTTGCAATTCCGTTCTCAATTTGCTATAATGGCTAAACGATATATATAATGTATAAGGAGGGATCTGCAATGCCCATTCGTATTGATAACGAATTGCCGGCGAAGCAAAGCTTGGAAATCGAGAATATCTTTGTTATGAGCAACAAGCGCGCGGACACGCAAGACATCCGCCCCCTGCATATCATTATATTAAATTTGATGCCCACCAAGATCGACACGGAGACCCAGCTGCTGCGTCTGCTGAGCAATACGCCGCTGCAAGTGAATGTGGACTTTCTGCAGGTGAGCAGTCATACTGCCAAGCATACCTCTAAAAGTCACATGGACAAGTTCTACTACACCTTTGATCAGATAAAGGACAGGAAATACGACGGTATGATCATCACCGGCGCGCCGGTGGAGCAAATGCCCTTTGAGGAAGTGGACTACTGGGACGAGCTTTGCCGGATCATGGATTGACAAAGACCAATGTATATAGCACCTTCCATATTTGCTGGGGCGCTCAAGCGGGGGGCTGTACTACCACTACGGTATTCCAAAGCACCCGCTCAGTAAAAAGATGTTCGGTGTATTCCCCCACCGCAGTTTAGATGTGACCCATCCACTGATGCGGGGACTGGACGATGTGTTTTACATTCCCCACTCCCGGCATACGGAAATTCTACGGCAGGACATTGCCCAGGTAAAGGACTTGCAGATCCTGGCATACAGTGATATTGCCGGTGTCTGCCTGCTGTCTGATATGGAGTGCCGCAACTTCTTCTCTACCGGGCACAGTGAATACGACCGAGATACACTGGCCAAAGAATATTTTCGGGACAAGAGCAAAGGACTGGACATTGACAGGCCCTACAACTACTTTCCCCACGATGATGAGAACCTGGTGCCCTTGGTCAGCTGGAAAAGTACAGCCAGCCTGATTTTTTTCTAACTGGCTCAACTATTTCGTTTACCAACGCACACCCTACGACATCAGCACACTATAACATAAGTAACAAAGACCGCTGTGGAAAGCACAGCGGTCTTTTTCTATGATTGATATTATCTTTAGAATAGAAAACGCATAGAAAAACAGCCCACCTGAAAAAGGTGGGCTGTAGTAATTACTTAAACAGGTAATTGGTGTTATTAAAGGTCAGCGGCTGGTACTCGCCATTATGTGCATAGTACACAGCAGACAACTTAACAGCCACAGCAAAAGTCTTGCCGGAGCAGCTAAACACATAGCAATCTGCGCCGTTAACAGTAACTACCTTATTGTTGTAAGAGATAGAACTGCTGGACGGATCCGCACTATAACCAACCTCCTGCCAGTTATCGTGAATGGTCTGCTTCAGCAGCAGCTTCGCATCCGCAATGCTGTAATCCGGCGTGGTTGTGATCTTATGCGGGTTGGAATACGCATCGTAAGTCTGAGCCACTTTTGTTCCCTCTTCCGCAGCCGTCGTTTCCTGGGCGGGATTGTAAACAAACGCGCCAAAACGAACGATAAAGTAGATCAAGAACCAAATGAGCAGGATCAGGATCACAATCAGAACGATCTTGCCGCCCTTTTTCTCCGGTCTTGCCGCCATCTCGTCCTGAGACGGTGTGGGGATCGGAACGAAAGGTTTACCCTTCTTAGCGCACTTCTTTTCCAGCTTAGCATTCTTCTTGTCGATCTTCTTGACCAACTTAGCGTATGCCTTCTGGCCGGCCTTCTCTGCTTTGATCTCTCCCTTAGTCTGGAAAGCATCGATGGTCGGAATGGCAATGGCGGTAAATGCTTTGCCGCCTGCGGCCGCTTTCTTTTCCCCTTTTTCGTTTTTCTTCGTAGTTTCTTTTACGAATTTCTCATAAGCCTTTGCATGCTTCTTTTTCCGCTTTGGCGTTTGCCTTAGCAAGTGCCTTTTCAGCCTTTGCTTCTCTCTTGGCCGCCTTCGCTTCTTTCTTAGCAAGCTTCTTTTCTTTACTCAAGGCAGTACCCTCCTTATAAGTATAGTAGTAGTATATCATCTTGTTGCTCAAATTTCAACAAAAAATGCAAGCAAATGCGAGATTTTTATGAACAAACTGTAAACATTAGTACGCCGGCAGCATACAGTACACAAGATTTGGTAGTAAGCAGCGGTGCGTTATGCCTATATATGATCCGGATAGCGGTGAGCGGTAATGGTGCCGTCCTTCACTTCCAGTCGGCAAATGCGGGCGTTGCGGCGGTCGCCTTCAAAGCCGTCGTCCTCCACATTACGGGCGTGGTACACCGCGTACCATACACCATCCTTCTTGATCACGCTGTGATGACCGGTGCCTTCCTCCCAATCATTGGCGCGAATCACCGGTGCATAGGTATGGTCATCCGGCACCTTTTCAAACTTGATTTTGGTCAGATCCGTTTCGTCTGTCTTAGCTCGGGCGTATCCTATATAATAGGTAGGCTGTAAGTAGCAGTTGCCGCTGTACATTACATACTGCCAGTCCCCCTCCCGAAAGTAGCAGGCACCCTCAATGGTGTGCCAGTGCTGGCCTTTCTTGTACCGATCCCGCCGGAAGATCTCCTCGTCCAGGGTGGGCACCACCACCGGCACCGGGTGTCCTGCCGGGGTATACGGATCCAGCATCTTATCCACCACAATATAAGTGCCAATCCGGTCGCCCTCAAATGTATTGGTAGAATAGAACAAATACAGGCCGCTCTCGTTCTGCACAATCTGGGAGTCAATGGAAAAGGGATGCAAAATCTGCTTCTCCTGTCCAAAGGGGCCGAGGGGATTATCCGCCTGACTGACAAACAGTGCCTCCCGATGACCGCCCTGATCCGGAGTATCGCCAAAGAACTCATAAGAACAATACATATAATATGTACCATCCAGTTCAATAACGCTGGGCGCCCAGAAGTTATGCTCCCCGGGCACGGTAAACACCATACCGTGAAATTGCCAACCGGTGAGCAGATCATCCGAGCTGTAAGCGTAAATGCCATCATCGCCGGTGGTATAAATGTAATATCGACCGCCACTTTCCAGAATAAGCGGATCTGCCTGACCGATATAATTCTCTTTTTTTGTTTCTAACAGCTGCATAAGTGCGCTCCTTCTTCAAAAAATCAGCACCATTATACGCTGGCGCGGTCTTTGCCTACCGGTATGGACCAAATTCTTAAAATTCAGTACAGTGCACAAAAAAGTGCCAAAGAATTTGTGCAATAAGGCAGGAATCAGGCGAAATTTTGCCGTGGAATTGCAAATTGTCAACTTATTTTATGATTATGGTTGACATTTACGCAAAATCAAGGCATAATAGTACAAAATTCAATGCGAGGTAAAAAGTATGTCAGAAACAACCGCAGCTGCCGAAAGCAGCAAGAAGAAGAAAAAACTCCGCACGGTAGACATTGCCTATATCGGTCTGTTTGCCGCACTGATCGCTGTGTGCGCCCAGATCGCCGTGCCCATGACCGTGTCCTTTACCATGCAGACCTTTGCCGTTTGCCTGTGCGCCGGACTGCTGGGGTGGAAGCGCTCCACCGTGTCCGTAATCGTGTACATTCTGCTGGGTATGGTAGGACTGCCCATCTTTACCGGGTTCAAAAGCGGCGTGGCAGCCATTACCGGTCCCACCGGCGGCTACATTGTCGGCTTTGTCCTGACCGCACTGATCACCGGCGCTTTGGTGCAAAAGTTCGGTCACAAGTTTTGGCAGTTGATCCTGTTTATGGTAATCGGCCTGACTGTATGCTACGCCTTTGGCACCGTGTGGTTCATCATTGCTTACAAAGCCACATTAAAAGCGGCGCTGGCCACCTGCGTGGTGCCATTCCTGCTGCCGGAGTGCGGCAAGATCCTGCTGGCAGCCCTACTTACCAATCGGCTGATTCGCTTTGTAAAATAAATCTTAAACGACATAAAGAAACGCAAGGTGCGAAATACACCTTGCGTTTTTTACTATCTTATACTGCGTAAAGCATTTGCAACAGGCGCTTTCCCGTCGCAGTGGTGAACAGCTTTTCTCTGCCGACTTGCACGGCTTCTTCGGAAAGCCCCTCCTCATACGCATTCACCAAAAAGTCCGCCTCAATTAAAATGCGCAAAGTCAATCGGTCCACACCGGTGTAGGTATGGTGTCTGGCCACCAGATCACAAACTTCTTCCACAAAATCCTTTGGCCAGTCTGCAAGCAGTTGGCATACCACCGGTGGGCCCTCCAGCTCTTGGTATTTACCGGCAGAGGAACCGTAATGCAGTTCCGCATTGTGAATACCAATATCATGAAGTGCAGCGGCTGTCAGCAATACGCACCGCTGCCCGTCGTGCAAATGCTCCCCATCGGCGATCATTTCGGCAAAAGTATACACCTTGATCAAATGCTGTATCCGCTTGGGATCTCCGGCATCATATTGCAGGGCACGGCGCAACGCTTCTCTCGGATCGTTCAAAGGGCTCATTTCTCTGCCTTGACCGCGTCATACTGCTCCAGCACCTCTTTGTCCGGCGCAGGGGTGCACAGGGACACCACCACATTCACCAGCAGACCAAACAGGAACGCAGGCAGCAGCTCGTAAATCTTCAAAACCGGTGCCAGATCGGCAATGCAATACTTCCACAGGAACACCATTACCGCGCCGGCGATCATACCGGCCACAGCGCCGTAACGGTTGGAGCGCCGCCAAAACAGCGCCAGCAGCATTACCGGACCAAAGGACGCGCCAAAGCCCGCCCAAGCAAAGCTGACGATTTTAAACACAGAAGCGTTAGAATCCCAAGCCATAAAGATGCCTACCACGGCAATACCCAGCAGGGTCACCCGAGCCACGATCATCTTAGCCTTGGCAGACAAATTCAGGTTGAACAGGCTGCCCAAAATATTCTCGCTGACGCCGGAGGAGGCAGCCAGCAGCTGGCTGTCCGCTGTGGACATGGTGCTGGCCAAAATACCCGCCAGGATCACACCGGCCAGCAGTGCAGCAACTACCCCGTGCTGGGACAGCAGATTGGCGATCTGCACAATAATGGTTTCCTTGTCTGCCAGCGCACCCATAGCGCCGTTCTTGACCATAGCGGAGCCAACTACGCCGATCACCACGGCAATGAACATAGAGATCACTACCCAAATGGTGGCAATGCGGCGAGAGGTCTTTAATTTGCGATCATCTTCAATGGCCATAAACCGCAGCAAAATGTGGGGCATACCAAAGTAGCCCAGCCCCCAGGCGGCGGTAGACAAAATTTTCAACAAGTTGTATGTGGCGGATTTGCCGCTTTCCGGGTCATAGGTAGCCGTCATGGACAGATAGCCGCTCATGCTCTGCGCATTCTCCACCACGGCGCCCACGCCGCCGGCCTTGGACACGCCAAACACCAGTACCACCACCAGCGCAATGCTCATCACAATGCTCTGCACTAAGTCAGTGGTAGACGCGGCAGTAAACCCGCCGGTAGCGGTATAGCCCACGATCACAATGGCGGAAATAATCATTGCCACATGATAGTCCATACCGAACAGCGTGCCAAACAGCTTGCCGCAGGCGGCAAAGCCGGAGGCTGTGTACGGCACAAAGAATACAATAATTAAAATGGCTGCCATGGCGGTAAGAATATGTTTTTTCTCTCCAAATCGGCGAGAGAAAAAGTCCGGCACGGTAATGGCACCAATGCGGGCGGAATACCGGCGCAGACGGCGGCCACCACCAGCCAGTTGATGTAAGTGCCCACGCCAAGGCCAATGGCTGTCCATCCCGGATCCGCAACACCGGTCAGATAGGCAACGCCCGGCAGGCCCATCAGCAGCCAGCTGGACATATCCGACGCCTCGGCACTCATGGCAGTAACCACCGGCCCCAACCGACGGCCGCCCAAATAGAAATCGTCCACTGTATTGTTGCGCTTGGAGCACACAATACCAATAGCCAGCATAGCGATCAGGTACACGGCTATAGAGATCAGAATACAAACTTGTGCACTGGTCATAAACAGTACCTCCAACAAAATTTGGCGCTTTGCAGCACTACCGGTGCAAAGCAATACAATCTATAGTACCATTTTTTGCCGCCGATGTAAAGAATAAGTTGCGTTTTTTCCTTTGATTAGCGCCTATATCCGGCAGGGATAAAAGAATTGACAAGCCGTAGGCAGGTTGCTACAATAAAATTGTATAAAGCTTATATTCCACAAGGAGACGGAAAAAATGAAGCAATCGGCAATGTCGCCCCGCACCGGGCGTATAATAGAACTGGATATTGCCAAAGGGTTGGGCATTCTCTCGGTGATCCTGTACAACACCCTGCCCGCCTCGCCTTTGCATACAGCGCTGGGCGGCTATATGATGCCCCTGTTCTTTGTAGTGTCCGGGCTGGTCATGCAAAGGGATGCATGCAGCTTTTCTCTCCGTCGTTTTTGGGAGAAGAACGCCCGGCTGCTGTTTTATTACATTTTATTCAGCGCCATTTATCTGCTGTGCAGCGCGGTGACCTGTATTGCCGGCCACGGCAGCTACAAAGCGCTGGCACTGGACGGCATTGCCGCTTTGGTTGGGTGCGGATTTAATGTACTTTGGTTTTTCAGCGCCCTGTTTTTTTTGGCAAACTGCTTTGCAGTCTGCTCACCGGCAGCACGCTGCCCCGCTGGGCACAAGGGTTGTTCCTGGCCGGGCTGTTTTTGCTGGCAGCCGGTATAGGCAGAGCAGTGGACTTTACCGCCCTGTCCGGCGTGGGCCGGGTGCTGGGCATGGTAGGGCTGACAGTTCTTCGCCCCATGGAGGCGGCCTTTTATCTGTTTATTGGTACCCTGCTGCAAGGTGCGTTTCGTTCTCTGCAAAAAGCAGTGTACCAAGCCGGCGATGGTTGTCGCCTGCGGCATTGGCGGCACTGTGCTGACCGTCGGCTGTGGCTTGCTGGCGCAGGCAGCGCCACAGGATATGTACGATTTGACTGCCTCTCGCCCGCTGCTGAGTTTGGCGGCGGCCGCACTGGGCTGCGCCGGAATCCTCGGTATCAGCCTGGCGCTGGGCAAGGTGCCAATGCTGAACAAAGGTCTCGCCTACTTGGGCGTACACGCTCTGTACCTGATGGCCATTCACAACCAGTGCAGGGCATGTTCTTTCTCCTGCTCACCGTGGCGGCGCTGATAATCGCCATGGGACTGGAGCCGCGACTGGATCCGGCAGTGCGCGCCTTGGCTCGCCGCTGCACCGGACAGAGAAAAAGAGCAGACAAACCCGGAGCGCTCTTGACTTTTCGGTCCCGATTTGCTATGATACCAAGGTAACAGCAAGGACGAGAAACAGTACTCCCCCACCCTGTGCAGAGAGAACAGGCGGTCGGTGCAAGCCTGGGCAGGCGGCGGAGGAACCCATCTTTGAGCTGTGCGCCGAACGCAAAGGCTATTAAGGCGTACCGGGAGCTCCCGTTACAGAGCGCGCAGAGTGCAGGCTCAGCCTGAATTTAGGTGGTAACACGGACCCGCCCTTAAAGCGGGTGCTGAAGAAGCTGGAGCAAATCATGCGGGAAGAGATGGACGCCCTGGACGGTCAGGAAGTGCAGTTCCCGGTGGTGATGCCCGCCTCTCTGTGGGCAGAGTCCGGCCGGTATGAGAGTATCGGCAAAGAGTTGCTGCGCTTTACGGACCGCAACGGTGCCGATATGGTGCTGGGTATGACCCATGAAGAGGCTGCGGTGCAACTGGTGCGAGAATATGCCGGCACCTACACCAAGTATCCCTTTATGATCTATCAAATTCAGACCAAGTTCCGGGACGAGGCGCGCCCCAGAGCCGGGCTGATCCGTGTGCGTGAGTTCACCATGAAGGACGCTTATTCCTTCCACACCAGCCAGGAGGACCTGGACGATTATTACGAAAAGTGCCACAAGGCTTATGAGCGTATTTTTGCCCGCGCCGGTGTGCCGGAAGTGATCTCCGTTGCTTCAGACTCCGGTATGATGGGCGGCAGCGTATCCCACGAATTTATGCTGCTAACCCCCATTGGTGAGGACTCTATCGTGCTGTGCGACGACTGCGGATATAAGGCCAACATGGAGGCTGCCGAGTCTATCCTGGAACCGATGGAAAATGCCCCTCCCAGCCGCTGACTAAGGTGCACACCCCGGATATGCACACCATTGAGGAAGTATGCACCTATCTGCACGCCGACCCTAAGGACAGTGCCAAGGCCGTGGTGTACCAGACCAATAATGAAGACAAATATGTGGTACTGTTCCTGCGAGGCGACCTGGAAGTGAACGAGACCAAGCTCACCAACTTTTTGGGTGAGGAAATTCACCCGGCGGTAATTACCGAAGAATGTGGTCTGCACGCCGGCTTTATCGGTCCTTCCAACCTAAACGGCGACTTTACCGTGCTATACGACCGCTCTCTGGAGGGGCGCAACAACCTGTGTGCCGGTGCCAACGAGACGGATTACCACTATACCGGCGTGGATATGCAGCGGGATGTGCCCGGTGCGGAGTACCACGATTTTGCCAAGGTGGTTGAGGGCGGTATCTGCCCCTGCTGCGGGTGGGCAACATTTTCCAGCTGGGCAAGAAGTACACCGAGCCTATGGGTATGACCTATACGGATCGGGACGGCAAGAGCCGTGTGCCGATCATGGGCTGCTACGGCATTGGCGTTGGCCGACTGGCCGCCGCTGTGTGCGAGGCGCACCACGACGACTACGGTCCCATTTGGCCCAAGGCCATTGCCCCCTGGCAGGTGCACCTGTGCGCCGTGCGTGCAGACAATGAAGAAGTGCGTGCCTTTGCCGATACACTGTACAACACCTTGCAGGAGAAGGGCGTAGAAGTGATCTACGATGACCGTTCTGTCAGCGCCGGCGTTATGTTCTCCGACGCAGATCTGCTGGGCGTGCCCCTGCGGGTGATCGTCAGCCCCCGGAACCTGAAAAACGGCGTGGTGGAACTGACCGCCCGGGACAAGAGTTTCTCTGAGACCGCACCCACCGCAGAAGCGGCAGACGCCATTTTGGCCAAGCTGGCAGAATGAGCGTAACGAACCGGCCGATACGCATTTTGTTCGTGTGCCACGGCAACATTTGCCGCTCGCCTATGGCGGAATTCATCTTTAAGGATATGGTGCGGCAGGTGGGACTGGCAGATCAATTTGAGATTGCGTCCGCTGCCACCAGCCGAGAAGAGATATGGCATGGCAAAGGCAATCCGGTGTACCCGCCAGCCAAGGCAGAGCTGGCTGCCCACGGCTTGTCCTGTGACGGCAAGTGCGCCCGACAGCTGACTGTCGCCGATTATGACTACTACGATCTGCTGCTGGCCATGGATGGCAGCAATGTGCGTAATCTGCACCGTATGCTGGGCGGCGACCCGCAGCATAAGATCAAAAAGCTGCTGGACTATGCCCACGGCGGCGATGTGGCCGACCCTTGGTACAGCCGGGATTTCGCCCGCGCCTACCAGGATATCGCACTTTGTACCGGGGTATTTTTATCGGCTTATTTGTCAAACGACGGATTGGTCATATAGTAATTTTTGCTGTTCAGCTTATCGGTGGCTACCCGCAGCCCCTCACCAAAGCGCTGATAATGGACGATCTCCCGCTCCCGCAGGAACTTAATTGGCTGGATAATATCGGGATCGTCTACCAGGCGCAGAATGTTGTCGTAGGTGACCCGCGCCTTTTGCTCCGCCGCCAGATCCTCGTTCAGGTCGGCAATGGTGTCGCCCTTTACGCCGATACTGGCTGCGTTCCAAGGGGAGCCACTGGCAGAGGTGGGATATACGCCGGCGGTGTGATCCACAAAGTAGGCAGCAAAGCCCGGGTTCTCCTCAATTTGCTTTTCCGTCAAGTTGCGGGTCAGTTGGTGCACCATGGCGCCGATCATTTCCAGGTGCCCCAGCTCCTCCACACCAATGTCCGTAAGCAAGCCCTTCAACTCCGGATACGGCATAGAATACCGCTGGGACAAATAGCGCAGACTGGCACCCAGTTCCCCATCCGGACCGCCGTACTGACTGATGATAATGGACGCAGCGCGGGGATCCGGATTCTTAATATTGATGGGGTATTGCAATTTTTTTATATAACTAAACATACCATCTCTCCTTTTCTCTGCATACTATGCAGAGACGCCTGTTTGGGTGCGCATAGAAAGCGAGCTGTCAAAGGGAATTCCGTCCTTTTTGCGCAAATCGGTTGCCACGCAGGGCAAAATGTGATAAAATAAAGGCTCCAAAAATCCCGCTGTTAGGGCAGAAAGCGAAGGTAGAATCATGGATGTATTTGAGGGAATCACAGCGCTGGCAGATTACGGCGTACGCACCGGTCTGATTGAAGAGGCAGATCGCACCTGGGCTGTCAATGCGTTGCTGGCGGCGCTGGAGCTGGACGCATACGAGGAACGCACCGTCACCGGCCAACCGGCACTGACGGAAATTTTAGACTCTCTACTAAACTATGCTTGCGCAAACGGGCTGTGCCAGGACTCTGTGGTGTACCGGGATCTGTTTGACACCAAGCTGATGGGTCTGCTGACCCCGCGACCCTCTGCGGTGATCCGCCGATTTTGGGATCTGTACGCAGAGAGCCCCAAGGCAGCCACAGATGATTACTATGCCTTTAGCAAGACCACCAATTACATTCGTGCGGACCGACTGGCCAAAGACGCTAAGTGGATCACTCCCACCCCTTACGGCGATATGGATATAACCATCAATCTATCCAAGCCGGAGAAGGACCCCAAGGCCATCGCGGCTGCCCTGCAAATGAAGCAAAGCGCTTACCCCAAGTGCCAACTGTGCAAGGAGAACGAGGGCTACGCCGGGCGGGTCAATCACCCGGCACGGCAAAATCACCGGATCATTCCCCTGAAAATGGGCGGCGGCCCCTGGTTCTTGCAGTATTCGCCCTATGGCTACTATAACGAGCACTGCATTGTGTTTAATGGCCGGCATACGCCGATGAAATCGACCGCAGCGCGTTCCAAAAGCTGTTTGATTTTGTAGAGAAGTTTCCCCACTATTTTGTAGGCTCCAATGCAGACCTTCCCATCGTGGGCGGCTCCATTCTCACCCACGAGCACTTCCAAGGCGGGCACTATACCTTTGCTATGACAAAGGCACCGATAGAGACCCCCTATGCCTTTGCCGGATATAAAGATATTGAGGCCGGAATCGTCAAGTGGCCCATGTCCGTACTGCGCCTGCGTGGGGATGAGCCGGCGCGCATTTGCGACCTGGCAGACAAAGTGCTGCAAGCCTGGCGCGGCTATACGGACCCGGATGCCTTTATCTACGCCGAGACCGATGGCACACCCCACAACACCATTACCCCCATCGCCCGGTTCCGGAACGGTAAATATGAACTGGACCTGGTGCTGCGCAACAACATTACCACCCCGGCGTGCCCGGACGGTCTGTACCACCCCCCACCCGGAATACCATCATATTAAGAAAGAGAATATCGGCCTGATTGAGGTTATGGGTTTGGCGGTACTGCCCGCCCGGTTAAAGACAGAGCTGGAGCTGCTGCGTGACGCACTGCTCCATGGCACAGACATTGCCGCCGGCGAACGCATTGCCAAACACAAGGACTGGGCAATGGAGATCGCCGCCAAGAACGCCTTAACCGCCGAGAATTGCATGGACATTCTGCAACAGGAAGTGGGCAAAGTCTTTGCTGCCATTTTGGAGCAGTGCGGCGTGTTTGACCGTAATGAAGCCGGTAAAGCCCAGTTTCTGCGCTTCCTAAGCAGCATAGAAACAGCATAAAACAAATAGACGCAAAGAAGCCGCACAGAAAGATCTGTGCGGCTTTGTTTTGTTCATTTATAATCAGACTTTGATCTGCACGGCTTTGCGGTACACCGCCAGGGCAATACCGGCGGTGAATAACTCGGTGATCCAAAAGGCATGCCACACACCGGCGGCGCCCAGCACTCGACTCAGCAGGAATGCCAACGGGACGATGATGACCAAATACCGGCAAAGAGAAATCACTAAGGACGGCGTGCCCTTGCCCAGTCCCTCCAGTGCACCGGAAGCAGTCACCGATACGGCGGACACAATGAACCCGCCGCTGATGATTCGCAGCGCTGTTTTACCGGCAGCAACAGTAGCTGCATTCTCGGTAAAAAGACCGATCAATTGCCCGGGAATCACCAGGCACAGCACAGTGCCCACCACCATAATGGCAGCAGTCATCACTAATACGGTGCGGAAGATCTGCTTGACCCGCCCATATTCCTTGGCGCCGTAATTGAACCCAATCACCGGGCGCATGCCCTGCACAATGCCGTTGGCCGGCAGGTACAGAAACGTTTGCAGTTTGTAATATGCGCCTAAAATCAGCACATAGGTTTGAGAGAATGCAGCCAAAATGGCGTTCAGTGCAGAGATCAGCACCGAAGGCAAAGCCAAATTCAGTACCGCCGGAATACCGATGGCATACAAGCGACCCACCAGGTGCCGGGACGGCCGCAGGTGCTGCAAGCGGATCTTGACGGAAATGGGGCGCAGGTAATAGAACAGCAGGTAGATCACCAGAGTGAGCACCTGACCCAGTCCGGTAGCCAGCGCTGCGCCGTCAATGCCCATTTTGGGGAACGGTCCCAGACCGAAGATCAACAGCGGATCCAAAATAATATTGGCAAGGCACCCCAGGCCCAGGCCCACCATGGTCACCTTCATACGACCGACTGCCTGAAAAATCTTTTCAAATGCCAAGTCTGCGTTGATTATAATGGAAAAACCAAACACAATACGCCCGTAGCGCACTCCCAGATCGATCACTGCTTGATCCTTGGTAAACGCCTGCAAAAACAGCGGAATGATGGCAATACACACGCCGGTGAGCAGCACCCCGTGCACCAGCGCCCACAGCATACCCTGCGTGGCTGCCTGGTCCGCGCGCTTCTGCTTTCCGGCGCCCAAATACAAAGCGATCACGGCGCTGATCCCCACGCCAAAGCCGATGGCAATGGCGTTGACCAGATTTTGCAAGGGATACACCAGGGACAACGCCGTCATAGCGTTCTCGCTGATGCGGGCCACAAAGTAGCTGTCTACAATATTATAAAGGGCGTTCACCAGCATGGAGAGCACCATGGGCAGCGCCATAGAGGTAATCAGCGGCAACACTGCCTTTTTTTGCGCATAAACTGTTCGTCCATCTGTTTTCCTTTCTGCTTGCAGGTATAAAAAAAGCCACGCACTCCAAAGAGTGTGTGGCGAAAAGATGAGCAACTCCGGAAAAATCCACAACCGAATTTTCGTCCCGTATTGTAGCATAGCCGCCGCCTGCTGTCAAGCGGCAAATACGATGTGGATAAAAACGGCACATAGGCGTTTGCATCTATCTCTGCTTTTTTCTCTTTTTTCGCTTGCCAAGCCGCCAAGAAGGCAATCGCAACACCTGACAAAAGCAGCACAACCACCAGCGGAGCTTTAGATCTCGCATTTGCCTTTTGCCGGTTTTACTGATCGACTGCAACTTCATCTTGCGGCGTATAAAGCGCGTATAAAGCGCGGCAAGAATAGCCATGACCGTGTCTGTATTTACATTCTGCGTCATCTTTGGCAAGGATGCATCTGCACTGAAAAACGCTTCTGCTCTGTGCCATATAGTTCAATATCATTGCATTGTAAAATCACTTCGGAAACATTTTGATATTTTTCATTAAAAGTATCTTCCCATTAAAAGTATCTTCCTACTATAAGCTATTTTGATCTTTGCGCAATTGAAATCGGCTATTTTCTGAATTTGGAAAGTAAACAGAACGCCGTTTGTCTTAACTGCTTTCGTATGGTGCCATAAAACTTGAAAATGACCGATCTGTTCGCCAAAATCTGTCGCAAAATCGCCGACATTCAGCGCCTCTCCCTTAGCAATAGAGCGCACATCTACTTGCGCGGCGGGGTATTCGACAGATAGCTTGATTCCCATAAGGCCGCTATTGTCCTTGATGCGAACCGAGACCTCTGACAGTGCAACTGTACCCGCTTGCAGCATAATAAGGCCTGCTATAATCACAGCGATGATTTTCTTCATTCTCTTTCACCCTTAAAATTGCCACTGCACCGAAATCGATGCAGTGGCAAAGTACATTACAGCGTTTCTTTACCCACAAGGTATCTGGCAACCATGGCGGCGTCTTTATTGTTGATCTTGCCGTCGCCGTTTACATCCATAGCCAGCATCTGGCATTCCTTGGCCGTGATCTTTGAGAGCAAATACTTATTCATCGCCGCCACATCGCGGTTGTTGATCAAGCCATCGCCGTTCATATCGCCTGTAACCACAACAGTTCTCTTGTCAGTATTGCCAAGACGAATAACCGTGCCGGTGCCCACATAATCTGTGGACTTGAGCGATATACCGTTAATACTCTCAAACTGCAGCCCGCTGTTGGCAAACTCTTGCTGCACAGAAGCAACCGTAGACTTTAACGCCACGCGGCGCACAAAGCCGGCGGAATCGTAATTCAGCTTTGCGTTGTCCTTCAAAGCAATGGTGGTACCCAAATTGGCCTTAACCGCAATACGGCAGGTAGCTTTTTCCTTTGTCTTCTCTACCATTGCCGTTATGGTTGTTTCGCCTTCGGAAAGTGCAAGCACATTTCCTGCGTCATCAACCGAGGCCACACCCGGATTGCTTGAAGTCCAAATCACCGTTTCACTGGCCAAGTTCGCAGGTGTAATTGTAACATTCAGTCGCATAGATGTGTTGGTAAACATGGAGGCGTTGGTTTGGTCTAACGCAATTCTTGCATATTCCGCGGTTTTGAAGTATTTTCCGGTCACGACCGTGTCCTCTGTAATACAATCAAAATCACGATCCCAACCACTGAAAACATAACCGGGAACCGAGTCCGTCGCCGGTTCTGTCGCTGCGCCCATATATTCTACCTGCTGGGTATCCAGCTCTGTTCCATCTTGCATTTGGAATATAACCTTATACTTTTTTGCGGTATAATTTGCATACAAGTTCTGACTGCTTGTGATCTTGGTATTCAGCGCAAACTTGGTTTTGCACTCTGCATCCTTGTAAAGGCCTTCCAGCGTGTACCCGTCGACTGCAATCTTGGAAGCATCATACGCCTGCCCATCCTGCACCAGCGATACAAACGGCGCATCGCCAAAGCCGGTATTTACAGTAACGATATGATAATTCTTATTTGCATAACGATAAAGCGTGGTCGTTTGCTTTTCCCGTGTTTCGCTTGTCATCGGCGCATTCACTGTCCAGGCTGTCCACTTGTAGTATTCTGCATTTTGATAACGGGAACGATACTGTGTCTTTTCCTCCGCTGATCTTTGTCTGATTAAACCATCTTTGGCCGTTGTGTACATAGTAAGAGGTGTTGTCATCCAAAAAGCCTGCTACCGTCAAACGACTGTCGCAAACCACCGTCTCCAGCGTGCAAGAATAACCGCTCACTTTCTTGGGTGCATACTGTACGGTTCCGCTGGCGTCCGTGTATTTATAATGTGTATACTTGTAGTGCGTAACCGTCGGATCCTCTACCTTGCGTGTCGCCACCTCAAAGCCGATATAGCGGGTGTCTTTCGCAATCGGGCTGTCCTGCCACGCTGTGTAATCTGAATAGGTGGTCTTAGACAGCGTCCAACCGTTTGATTTCAGCGTATTTTGGTCAGCGACCTTGCAAACGGTTTTAACGTCCTTGTAGCGATAACCGGTTTTGCTTTCCAACGTATAATCATTGGGGTGTGCGGTCACTTCCGTCGGCAATGCGCTCTTTTGCATCCAGGCACTGGGGGTAGCAGAAGTGTTGATACAGTAATATTTTGTACTTTCTTCGCTGTCGTTTTTGCCCAAACTGGTGGCGTAAAAAGAGATTTGACAAGTCTTGCTGACGGTGATGGGTCCGGTATAGATCTGCTCTGTGGACTCGTCGCCATTCGGATAGTAGTAAATCACCGCGTTTTGATCCGATGAAGTCAAGGTAAGTTGAATACGGTTTTTGAATTCACCGCTTTCATAATTTGCAGTCGGAGTCGGCGTTGTCTCTGCAAAATAATAAGCCGGATAAACCGCAATATCATGATCCACTTTCTCGTATTCATCTGCATTAAACCAACCGGCAAACTGCTTGCCGTCGGCAGAATCATTCACATCTTCCGGTGCCTTGGCACAATCACCGTATGCCACCTTCTGCGTAGAGATCACATTGTTGTTAAAATCATAGAACTTCACGGTGTATGTATTGGTTTCATACTGCGCGGTCACAACCATATCCTGCTTAACGATAATATTACCTTTCAGAATTTGATCCCAACCGGAGAATGTTTTACCCTCTACTGTTTCAGCTTCCGGAGGCGTTAATATGTCTCCGTAATGGAATTTCTGCATTTTGATACTTTGATTTTTCCAATCCACAAAAACAATCGTAAACTGCTTTTTGGTGAAATCGGAAAAGAAATCCGTATCCTCTGTAATATTGGTTGTGCTCTTGTCCCAGCCGACAAAGTCATACCCTTCCCTTGTAGGATTCTTCGGAACGGCAGCATTGGCGCCGTCCACCACAGTTTGTGTGCTGATCACCGTGCCGTCCCAGTCGTAGAACTTTACGGTATGCGTTGCTTTCGGCGCAGAAATTTTGTCCACTTCAATCAGGTTTGTCGTGCCCTCGATTCCGATTGCAACGGTATAATCGCCGGTTTCTACCGTCGGTTCATTACGCAATTTAAAGGAAAAAGAGTAGGAGCCGTCTTTCCCAACAACGGACTGTCCGATATATTCGTTGGTGTAGTCAGAAGCACCGGTATAGCCGTACACATAGAGGGTAATCTGCTTACCAGCAAAGGAGGCGTCTACCTTTTTGCGAATGGTATACTGCTTGCCACTGTCGTTTTCAGCACCGGCCGAATTGCTTTTATAACGATATGCCGTTCGGGTTTCCACCTGCTTGGCAGAGGTAGCCGTTATAGAAGCGTCTGTCCAATCGGACCAGTCTTTCCAACGATAGAAATTATAAATGTACTGGTAGGTTCCGTAATTGTACTGCGTCTTGGAGCCGCTTTGATAAGTCTCGTTGCCGGAATCCCCGCTGTTATAGAACCAATAAGCGCTGGAACCGCACTCCGGACATGCCGTCCCTCTATAAAGATCTCGACTGCCGCAGCTGGACTTTTTGTACCACTCAAATGCAGAATAGTTGCTGTAAAGGCCATGATAGGTGCCGCCGGCGTGATTGGTGGGGCAAAATGTATGATTGCCTCCGCCCCTTTTGTAGAAATGGTAGTATACATACTTCCAGCGCGTGCTGTATATCGGAACAGATTGGGTGCTCAGCAACGCTCTTTTTTCCCGTTTCATTGTCATAGGTGGACATAACGGAATCCTGATAGCCGGTTTGTGAGATCAGCTTTGTCTGTTTGGTACCGTCCCAGATCCAGCCGTCCATCGTTTTGCTGCTGCCGGTTTTTGTTTCCTTGTCCCGGAAGCGGTACTCTGTACGCGTTTCAATTTGCAGATCGGTACCGCTGGGCTTTGTACCGCTCCAGGCAGACCACATCAATCCCTGATCGATGGTAGCCGCCATATTTTCGGAAAACGGGACGCCGGACGAATAGCTGTCCACGATAATGACCTCAGCCGTGGTAGCAGCATAGTCACAGGGAATGAACACTTCCATACCCTTCTTTGTACCGCCTTTGGGAATACTAAACGCCGCCGACTCGGTGGCGTCCACCAGCTTACCGGTTTTTGTTTTCAAAGATACAACCGCACGGCCTCTTGTAATTGCATTGGGTGTATTGGTCAAATCAAAGTATACATAATAGCCGTCCGACTGCCGCTTGGCTGAAGTAATTTTACAAACAATCGGCAGCGTTTTTTATTCTTCCACTCATAAATGCCTTGCACATTGATCGTCTTGTTTGTGGCATCCGTGTAAACAGACTTGTAGTCCTGACTCTGCCACCCAACAAAAATATATCCGGTGGGAACATTCACATCCGTTGGCGGCTCCCATGAGCCAATAATAAAATCTCTGTATGGACACCTTCCTTGAGAAGAATATCGCCGCGTTGCAGATTGTCACACCTTGACGGAAATCCCGGAATTTGCGACGCTGGTATCCAAGCAAACCCTGCATTTACAAATGCGTTTCTCATGTTTCTCGTATTCAATCCGCCCTGAACACTAAATCCCGCATTATGAAACGCCCAACTCACCAGGGAGGAACAATCAAAATCAGGAGTGCCATTGCGGCGCGACCAATTCTGAGAATAGCCATAGTAATTGTTGTTCGCAACCGAAACAGCCCATGATATTGCATTTTCTACTCGACTATCCGCCGCTTGTGCCGTTAATGTTCCCGCTGGCAAAATCGTTACTACCATCAGCAGGGATAGCAACAGGGATAAAAACTTTGTACTTCGTTTTTTCATGGTATCCAGTCTCCTTTTCTTATTTTGTCTTCACGGTTTTTACTTTTGACCACGAAGAATAAATCGTAACATATCCTTTTGCGTCTTCACTTTCTTATATGTACGAATACGCACAGTATTTTTTCTTTGCTTTCAGTTTTTTAACCGTTTTCGCCGTAGATTTATTGTTACCTACATTTATCCATTTGGTCGTATTTTTGGTAAAATTCTTGGCGGTGGAATACTGCAGCTGATAGCCGGTGGTTTGTGTTTTTGCGCTTTCCACTTTACCGTCAGGCTTTTCTTTCCGCCTTGAGTTTGGCCACGGTTGTGCCCTTTGGTACAATGGTGAATGTATATGTTTTTGTACCTTTATAGGCGCCCTTCAGCGTCAGTTTTACACTATATCGACCCACATTCTTGCAACCGCCGGAATAAGACACGGTGTAATGCTTGCCTGCTGTCAGTGTATTGCCCTTACTGTCCTTGACCGTTACTTTTGGTTTTTGGACTTTACCGTTATATGTGTATGTACTCTTGGACAACTTCACGCCGGCCACACGATACACTTTGTTCTTTGCTGCCGAATAACGACACACGGCACATCTTTTTTCCGACACACCGTTCTTGCTCCATGTAGCCGCCGTGGTGTACCACTTGTAGGTATGCGCTTTCTTTTTGATCACCTGACCGGTAGACAAGCACAAACCGCATTTGGTGCAATATATGTCACCGCTATATCCCTCTGCGGTGCAGGTAGCTGCCTTTGCGTGCTCCGTTCGTGTTTGGCTGTGGTCGCATTTTGGATTCATGCGTATTGTGACTTTTTGGCAATCCAGTGTAACAGAATCATATTTTTCATTGAATGTATCGTCCATATTATAAGACAGCGTTAAGATCGAATTTTTGCTGTCACCGGAAAGTAATTTCACATGCAGCGTAAACAGGATATCATCCGCGATCACCTGATCGGTAGAATTCCACAGCACATCAAATTGACCCACCGTATCTCCGATCGAGGTATTGAATGTACCGGAAAACTGACTGCCGCAGGTTGCGGAAATCGGCTGAATATCCGAAGCCGTATAGACAATGCGCAGCCGATACCCCATCAAGCCGTGATTGTTGGTAATCTTAATCGGAATGGACAACGTATCATTTTTTCGTCCCACCAGAGAGTCTGCATATACCCGTGCCACCTCACTGGTAAAAGACGGCTGTACCACACAGGTACACGGCGTACAGGAAACTTCTTTTTGCTCTGCAGAAAAAGTGAGCTGATATTCGCCGGAATCGGCTTGCGCCTTTGCTTTCAGCCGGATTTCAACCGCGTCTGTCGCAGAAGGAACTGCATTCAGATTTGAAATTTGAATCACAAGCGCGTCCCTGCGGAGCACACCGCTTGCCACGACACCATTCAAGCCCTTAACGGACAGAAATTCAAAATTCGTTTGGTCAAATCGCATATGCAGCGTACAGGCAGTCAAGCCTTGTGCATTGTCCATACGCAACCGCACACCCACCGTCTCACCGGCAGTAACATTCTCCGTTTGCGCAGAGAATTTGGCATATTTTGTGATACTCTTGTTCGTTACGGTAATCGGAATATCCTCGCATTGCAGGGCTACGTCCCGGGCGTCATCAAATGTATCTTCCTGCGTATAGGACAAGTGGATCCTCGTTTGACCGACTGCACCGGCAGAAACAGAGAAATTCACATAAAATAAAATGCCGTCCTGTGCTACCGCTTCACTGCCTGCCCAATACACATGGATCTGTCCGCGCACCATGTCGCCGTCTATGTTATCTTGGAGGCCGCCATTGGTCACCGGGCCACTTTCTACGGAAAGAGGCGTAACAACGGACGGATCATAGTCTAATGACAATTTAAAGCCCAGCAAGCCGGTATTGGATTTTATCATTACCGGCACGCGAACCTGCTCACCTGCCAATGCCTGCGTCGCCGAACCGTAAACCGTTGGCCCATCTGCGGCAGCAAAAACAGACTCTGCACTGCACAGCATACTCAATGCCAAAGCTACCGCTAACAGCAGGCTTTGAAATCTTTTGAACAACCAAACCACTACCTTTCCCAATATATAGATATATACCTTAGTTATTGTACTGCAATAAGAATTGCACTTCTATACTCAAACAGCGTACAGTTTTCTATTTTCTTTGTAAAACAGCAACTGTTTTTCAAAGCCTTAATAAGCAAAAAACATATTTTTTACAAAACCCCTTGACTTGGAGTGAACTCAAAGTGCTATGATAAAGGAAACCAAAACAAGGAGATTATATCTATGAAATACGCAACAGAAGAAGCCTTTGTCGCTGCCAACGCATTTGGCAAAGGCGCCGCCAACACGGCTTATGCCCAATACTTTGTAGGCAATTCTTATCTGAATCCCCTGACCGATCCCCAGGTCACGGCGCTGCATTTGTCCAATGTGACCTTTGAGCCGGGGTGTCGCAACAACTGGCACATTCACCACGCCACAAAAGGCGGCGGTCAGTTGCTGATCTGCACCGCCGGTGAGGGCTGGTACCAGGAATGGGGAAAGGCCCCGGTAGCGCTGCACGAGGGCATGGTCATCACCATTCCACCGGAGGTGAAGCACTGGCACGGCGCTAAAGGCGACAGTTGGTTCTCCCACGTTGCTATGGAAGTGCCCGGTGAGAATGCCTCTAACGAATGGTGCGAGCCGGTGAGCGACGCAGATTATAACGCACTGGAGGCAGAAAAATGAATTTGCAAAGCACAGACCCGGAATACACCCAGCGACTGGGCGCATTTCTTGAAGAAGTAAGGAACGAACCGGACAGCATGCTGGAGCCCACCACCCGCTGGCTGGCGATTCTGGCCACCCTCACCGGCAGCGGCAGTGTAGACGCCTACAAAGAGGCACTGCCCCAAGCGCTGCAAGAGGGGCTTGACCCGGTGGCAGTCAAAGAGATGGTGTACCAGGCCACCGATTACCTGGGCTACGGCCGTGCGCTGCCGTTTCTGCACGCCACCAATGACGCGCTGACCGCCGCCGGCATTGCCCTACCACTACCCGGCCAGGCAACCACCACCATGAACGATCGGCTGGAGAAAGGCATTGCCGCCCAAGTCAAAATCTTTGGCGAACACATGAATGAGGCGTGGAAAGCCGGCACCGTCAACCGCTATTTGGCCGCCAACTGCTTTGGCGATTACTACACCCGCACCGGGCTGGATCTGGCCCAGCGAGAGATGATCACCTTCTGCTTTCTCTCTGCCCAAGGGGGCTGCGAGCCCCAGTTGATCGCCCACGCCAAGGGCAATATGAACATGGGCAACGATGCAGCGTTCCTGACCAAAGTGGTGCTCCAGTGTCTGCCCTACATCGGCTATCCTCGCAGCCTAAACGCCATGGGCTGCATTGCGAAAGCCGCCAAACAATAACCAAAAGACAAGAACACCCCTGCACAGCAACAAGCCGTGCGGGGGGGTGTTCTGTATCTGAATGCAGTTATAGGATGGTAGCGTGGCTGCAGCCGGTGGGAGCCTTGGTGACCAGAATCTGCCGGTCGATGGCCGCACGCAGGTCCGCCACATGGGAGATGATTCCCACCAACCGGTCGCTGCGAGCCAGATCCGTCAGGGCGTGCAGCGCCTGGTGGAGAGACTCCTCGTCCAGAGAGCCGAAGCCCTCGTCCACAAACATCGCGTCCAGACGCACACCGCCGGCGGCGCTCTGTACTCGATCCGACAGCCCCAGCGCCAGCGACAAAGAGGCCTTAAAGGACTCGCCGCCGGACAAACTCTTTACACTGCGGGTGGTGCCGTTATAATGGTCGATCACATCCAGATCCAGTCCGGACTGGTTGCGATTGTTCTCTGCCGTTTGGCGGCGCACCAGCTCGTACTGTCCGCCGGACATAACCATAAAGCGGGTGTTGGCACAGGCCAGCACCGCGTCCAAATCCTGCATTTGCACATAGGTCTCCAAGGTGACCTTTTTCTTTACCAGTCAAGTTGCCGGTGGCAGTATCTGCCAAGGCTTTTATCCAGCCGTAGCGGTGCTCCGCCGCCTCCAGTTCGGCCGCCGTGTGCCGCATTTGATCCAGCACCGTTTGATTGGTCTGGAGCCGCACAGCCAGTGTCTTGCCTTGATCGGTCAGCGTATGCAGCCGGGTCTGCAACTGTGCCAGCTGGGCGCGCAATGCCGCCGGGTCCGCTGCCGGACAAGTCTCCAACTGCTGCCGGGTCTGCTGCAAAGTGGCTACTAAGGCCGCCGCCTGCATGTCCAGTTCCGTCACGGCAGCTTGCGCCTTTTGGTGTGCCTGCTCTAAGGCATTCCGTTTTTCCGTTATGCGGTGCTGTTCCTCTTCCGCAGCCGACTGGGTAGCAAAAGGCAGTTCTGCCGCCAGTTCGCTGCACCGGCTTTGCTGCTGTTTGACCTCTTGTTGCAGCTGCTGCACCTGCAATTGCAATTCCGTTTGCTGCCGGGCACGCGCTGTGGTGCGCGCGGCGACTTGCGGCAAAGCCTGCTCCACCTGCGCCGCTTCTTCTGCGGCTGCCTGGGCGGCCTGCTTATTCGCTTCCGCCACGGCGCAAGCCGTCTGTGCCTGTGACAGCGCTTCTGCCAGAACCGATTGCGGCTCCTCCGGCAAATCACCAAGCAGCGCTTGCCACCCGGCAATAAACGCCCGCTGCTGTTCTCGGTACTGTCCCTTTACGCCACCGGCGGACTGACTGGCAGTCGTGGCCTTTGCCATAGCGGATCGGGCCGCCTGCTGGGTCGCCTCCAACTGCGACTGTGTAGGTGCCTGCGTGGACAAAACCGCCGGATGAGGGTGTTCCGTGGCGCCGCACACCGGGCAAGGTGCACCCGGCTGTAAATCTGCCGCCAACACGCCGGCTTGGCTGTCCAAAAAAGCCCGGTTCAGGCGCTGATAATCCTGCTCCAAACGCTGGGCGTGCGCTGCCGCAGCCTGGTAATCGGCAGCAGCACGGCGATAAGTATTCTCCGTAGTTTGCAGCGCAGCCCGCTGTTGTTCTAAAGCAGTCAACGCCTCTACCTTTTGCCGAGCCTGTGTACAGGCAGCCTTGGCCTGTTCCAACCCGGCGGCCGCCCCTTGCAGTTCCTGCCGCCGCTGTTCCAAACGGGTTTGTTCCGCGCGGGCTTTTTCCGCTGCTTCACCGGCTGCCGTGTATGCCGCTGTTTGCTGCGCTGCCTGCTGCCGCACCTCTGCCAAGATCTGCTGTTCTTTGGTCAGCCGGTCGTACTTGGGCAGCTGGGCTTGCAGCAAAGCCAGGCGGGCAGTAAGCGGTTTCGTCTCCTCTGCCTGTGCGGCGCACTGGTTCAATCTATCCGCTGCCGCCGCTTGCTTGGGGGGTCAATTCCGCCTGCTGCCGAGTCAGCTCTTGCAGCTGTTGTTCCAGTTTCAAACGGCGCTCCGCAGCTGTCAATGCTGCCCGGTCGGCTTCCATTTTCTCCTGTATTTCTACCGTTTGGCGGGTGTTCTCCGTAGCGGCAGTCGTGTCTAACTGAATCAGCTGTTCCAACACCTCTCGGCTTTCAGAAAAGGGCAGCTGACCTTGCTGCAGCGCCCGGGCTTTGGCAAAAAAGCAAAGAGTCCTCCGGGCAGCGCACGCCCTCGCCGTATTGGCGCAATTTTTCCTGCCCGGCGTCATAGGCGCGCTTCACCTCCAAAGCAGACTGTCGCAGCTTCTCCTGCAAGCAGGCATACCGCCCGGTGTCAAACAGCTTTTGGAAGATGCGACTGCGATCCTCTGTCTTGGCAAGCAGTAAACGCAAAAAATCCCCTTGCGCCAGCATGGCAATCTGGCAAAACTGATCGTGATCCAGCCCAAGCAAGGCGGTGATTTCGTCATCCACTTCCGTTTGTTTGGTAATCACCCGGCCATCCGGGCAAGTCAGCTCCGCCATAGTGTGCTGGGTAGTCATGCCCTCGCCTCGGGTCTTGGGCCGCCGGTACTCCGGACTGCGGCGCACGGTGTACACCGCCCGGTCGTATGCAAAAGTCAACTCTGCAAAGGTGGGAGTCTCCGGCGCTGCGTACTTGGAGCGCAAGGTGGATGACTCCCGGCTTTTGCCGCTGGCCTTGCCATACAGCGCAAAAATAATGCCGTCAAAAATGGTGGTCTTGCCGGCACCGGTATCTCCGGTAATCAAATACACGCCGCCGGTACCCAGCTTGGAAAAATCCAGCACCTGCTCCCGAGCGTAAGGACCAAAGGCGGACAAAGTAAGTTTTAGCGGTCTCATACTTTCTCCTCCCACACACTTTCCATCTGGCTGCGCAAAAGGCAGCCTGCTCTTCTGTCAGATCCGTACCGTTTTGGCGGCGGTAAAACTCTGCAAACACATCAAACGGCGACTGCTTTTCCGTCGCCGCACCGTCATGCACCTGCCCCAGAGCACGGGTACGGGCGTTGTCGTAGTCCAGCAGCATTAAGTAAGGATAAATACTGCGCAGGCGACCCATGGCGTCCGGCACATCCTGTTCATCCGTCAGCGTAATATGCAGATAATTCTGCTGAAAATCTCCGTTGGTATAATAGTCCCGGGCGGTCAGTTCCATATAGCTACCCCGCAGCTGCGTTAAATCTCGGCGGGGGGACAGCGGCACCGTACGCTTGCAGGTCCCCTTTTGCTCCCAGTTCCACCACGGTCACGCTTTTTGGTGCCCTGCTTCCGAAAAGGAATACTTCAGTGGGGAACCGCAGTACCGCAGCCGCGGGCTGCCCATATTCTGGGGGCGGTGGATATGCCCCAGCGCCACATAATCAAAGGGGTCAAACACGCTGCCGTCCACATTGTCCGTACCGCCTACGGACAGTTCCTCTGAGTCCGAGGTGGCAGCGCCGGTAACGAACTGGTGCGTCAGCAGCACATTGCGCCGGGAAGTATCCACCTGCATAGCGCCGACAGCGGCGGACAGTGCATCCGTATAGCTGTCAATCTCCGTCTCAGGAAAATAGCGGCGCACATGAGCAGGCTTCACAAAGGGGAGCATATAAATGCCCACTTCGCCCCATTTATCCGACAGCACAAAGGGCTGCACCCCACCGTCATAAACCGGCGAAAAGTGTACCCCGCTGCCATCCATAAGCCGACTGCCAAAGGCCAGCCGCTCCGGGGAGTCGTGGTTGCCGCTGATGGCAAACACCGGCACCTTTCGCTGCGCCAAATGATAAAAAAAATCGTCGCACAATGCCACAGCCTCCGCCGACGGCACCGCCTTGTCATAAATATCTCCGCAGATCAGCACACCGTCCGGCTGCTCTGCGGCAATGCAGTCAATGACCTGCTGCAGAATATACGCCTGATCCTCCAGCATAGAAAAGCCGTGCACCCGCTTGCCCAGGTGCAGGTCGGATAAATGCAAAAAAACTTCATATCAGTTCTCCTTCATCTGTGCCGCGCACATTAAGTTCACTTTATCATAAACGCAAGGGCATTGCAAGCCGCCGTCCATTTTTTCGCCCAGGTGCAATTTTTTCTATAGAGAATTGATTTTGCGGGAACAGTTCTATATAATGGAAATGAACAGATATAAGGGGGAATCAATATGCAAACCATTACCCGCACCACACCCTGCGGTGCACTGCAAGGGCTGGAGCTGGAGGACCACCTGGAGTACCGGGGCATTCGCTACGCCACCGCCGCCCGCTGGGAATATCCCCGGCCGGTAGAGCACTGGGAGGGCGTTTACGACGCCACCCAATTCGGTGCCTGCTGCTACCAGCACCGGGGCTTTGACGAGGATACCAAGGTCAATCCTTTTTACAGTAAAGAATTTCGGGTAGGCTGCCATTTCACTTACAGCGAGGACTGCCAGTACCTGAACATTTGGGCGCCTAAGGACGCCAAGGACTGCCCGGTGCTCATTTACATTCACGGGGGCAGCTTTACCGGCGGCTCCACCGACGAACGCCACATCAGCGGCACCGCTTACGCCAAAAAAGGCGTGATCTTCGTAGCCATGAATTACCGGCTGGGGCCCTATGGCTTTTGCGCCCACCCGCAGCTGAAAGAGGCGGACGGCACCTGCGGCAACTACGGACTATACGACCAGCTGGAGGCGATCCGCTGGGTGCGCCGCAACATTGCCGCCCTGGGCGGCGACCCCCACCGCATAACGCTGCTGGGGCAGAGCGCCGGGGCGATGAGCGTGGATATTCTCATCTCCTCTCCCCTGTGCCGGGACTGGTACCAAGGCGCCATTATGATGAGCGGACCGGGACTGCAACGGGCAGCCGCACGCCCCCAATCCATTGAAAAGGTGGGTCAGTTCTGGGATCAAATCTGCCAAAACGCCGGAGCAGCGGATATGAACGCCCTGCGCCAAACAGATGCCCGCACCCTGTATTACGCCTGGCTGGACGCCTGCAAAAGCGACAAACTCAGTATGCTCTACACCTTCCCTGTGTTTGATGGCAAGCTGCTGACCAAAGCCACATTCAATATGCGCACCATACCCAAAATGCCAAAGATCCTGGGCATGACCAACGCGGACATGATTCCGGCCCTTGTGTCCGGTCTGATCCGCCGCTGGGCTCATGACGACAAGGGCAGCCCCTGCTACGCCTATTGTTTTGACCGAGATCTGCCCGGCGACAACTACGGCGCCTGGCACACGGCAGACCTGCTTTATGCCTTTGGCACACTGCAAAACAACTGGCGACCCTTTACCGATACGGACAGGGAGATCTCTCGCCAAATGGTGGCGGCCTTTGCCAACTTTGTCAAGTGCGGCAATCCCAACTGCAACGCCCTGCCCCGCTGGAAAGCAGGCACCGCCAAGGTCATGGGTTTTGGTGACCCCAGCCGCATGGCGCCTTTCCCGGACGGCCGTCTCATTAAAGAAACACTTCATAACAAAGGACCGGTATAAATGAAATTTGACCACAACTTTACCCAAACCACCGCCACGCCCACCGGGCGCACTTACGCCGCCGACGGCTGGCACGCGCAGTTGGACTTTCTCTCCGGCAGCTGCCTGCGTGTGGCACTCTATCGTAACGCAGACGACCTGCTGCCCACCTTTAATATTGACCCGGACAATGCATCCATCGGCCCCCGGGGCAGAGCGCGACTGAGTACCGTGGGTTTTCAGCCGGCAGCGCCCACAGTCACGGAGAACGATAGCGGCACTGCCTTTGCCTTGCCTTGCGGGGTGACGGCAGAGCTGGATTTCCACAATCTGCTGCTCACCTACAAAATCGGCGATCGGGTGCTCTTTGCGGATCGAGGGCCGCTGGCCTATAATTTGGACAAAGAGTTTGGCACCGGCGCCACTCACTACATCACGCGGGAGCGGGATGAGCGGATCTACGGCCTGGGCGATAAGGGCGGCAGCGTGAACAAAGCCGGGCGACGCTTTCGCATAGACACAGCGGACAGCATGGGCTTTGATGCCGCCATGACCGACCCGCTCTACAAGCACACGCCCTTTTACATCTGCCAAAACAGCGTGGGCTGCTACGGCATTTTCTATGACACCACGGCCCCCGGTGAGATGGATCTGGGCCGGGAGATCAACAACTACTACCCGCCGTTTAAGTATTATCGCTCTGCCGAAGACTGCCTGGTGTACTATGTATTCTTTGGCAGCAAGTTAGAGATCTTGCAGCAGTTTTGCCGCACAGTGGGTCGCCAGCCGCTGCCCCCAAGTGGAGCTTTGACTACTGCGCCAGCACCATGGCTTATACGGACGCCCCTAAGTCAGAAGAAAAGATGGACGCGTTCCTTGCCAAAGTGCGGGCGCTGGATCTGAATTGCAGCGGGTTTTATCTGTCCTCCGGCTACACCGCCATCGGCAACCAGCGCTGCGTGTTCCACTGGAACAGAGAGAAGTTCCCGGACCCGGCACGGTTTATCGGTAAATTCAACGCCGCCGGAGTGCACCTGATTCCCAACATCAAGCCGGCGTTCCTAACCAGCCACCCGATGTACGATGACCTGGCGGCCAAGGGTCTCTTTGTCAAGAATGCAGATGGCAGCCCCTATGTTACCCAGTTTTGGGACGGCCTGGGCAGTTACCTGGACTTTACGAACCCGGAGGCCTTTGCTTTTTGGCACGATCAGGTGACGGAAAAGCTGCTGCAAAACGGCATGGACGCCACTTGGAACGACAATAACGAATTTGACATTCAGGACCCTACCGCTGTGGCTGTGGGCTTTGGCGGCAAGGCGGCCCCGGCTGCCCATATTCGCCCGGCGCTCACCTACTTAATGGTGCTCAGTTCCTATCAGGCTCAAATGGAAATGCGCCCGGCAGAACGGCCGTTCCTTTCCACCCGCAGTGCCGGAATCGGTCTGCGACGGTTGGCTCAAACCTGGAGCGGTGACAACTATACATCCTTCCACGATCTGCGCTACTGTCACTATGTAGGCATGACACTGAGCCTGTCCGGCTTTTACTTTTACGGCCACGATCTGGGCGGCTTTTCCGGGGAAATGCCTTCCAAAGAGCTGCTGCTGCGTTGGATCCAGCACGGTGTATTTGAGCCCCGCTTTACCATTCATTCCTGGAACGCGGACGGCTCCGCCACCATGCCTTGGAGTTATCCGGAGGTGATGGACAGTGTGCATGCCCTGTTTGACCAGCGTAAGGCTCTGCTGCCCTACTATTACAGCACCGCCTACCGCAGCGTGCAGGAGGAGCTGCCCTTGCAGGCGCCCCTGTGTCTTTATTATGACGACCAGCAAATCCATCCGGACGATCCTGCCTTTTTACTGGGGCGTGACCTGCTGGCAGCCTGCGTGCTGGATCAGGGCATGGAGGATATAGAAGTCTACTTGCCGTCTGGCGAAATCTGGTACAAGGACGATCGGTGTTACACCGGCGGGCAGACAGTGGCACTGCACATTCCCGCTACCGGCACCGTGCCCTATTTTGTGCGTGGCGGCTGCGTATTTCCTCTGGACATTGGACCTACCGGGTTCCAAAAGCACAGTCGGGTGCAGTTCACCGTCTATCCCATTGCCGACGGCACCTTCCAAAGCCGCTACTTTGATGATGACGGCCACACCTATGCCTACCGGGACGGCCACTGCGTGGACGCGGTCTTTACCGTTGCTTGTGCTGCCGATACCGTTACCGTGCAGGTAGAAAATCGGGGCGACACTTTGCACCGAACATTCGCCTAACCCCGGCAGACCACCGGCAGCTGATTATCAAGTAGATCCAAACATAAAGCAGTCGATAAAAATCGGCTGCTTTTTTTACGGAAATCAAAAAAGTTCAAAAAAGTCTTGACTTAGAGTCAACTCAAAGGTATATACTACCCTTGAAACGAGGTGAGCCTATGACCATTAAAGAAGTCAGCGAAAAGTACAACATTTCCCAAGACACCCTGCGCTACTACGAGCGGGTGGGTATGATCCCCCAGGTGCACCGCACAGGCGGCGGCATTCGGGACTATCAAGAAGACGATCTTGGCTGGGTAGAACTGGCCATTTGTATGCGCAGCGCCGGTCTGCCGGTAGAGGTGATGATCGAGTATGTGCGGCTCTATATGCAGGGCGACAGCACCATTCCCGACCGGCTGCAACTGCTGCTGGACCAAAAAGCCGCACTGGAGGCCCAAATGGCAGACACGCAGCGTATGCTGGACAAATTAGAGTACAAGATCTCTCGCTACCGGGTGGCAGTAAAAACAGGTAAGCTCACCTGGGATTAACAAAAGGAGAAAACGCAAAATGTATTTGGAAAAGATCAACGGCCCTGCCGATGTAAAAGCCTTAAACAGCCCAGAGCGCACCGTCCTGGCGGCAGAAATGCGCGCCGCGCTGATTCAAAAACTCAGCCACCACGGGGGGCCACTGCGGTCCTAATCTGGGACTGGTGGAGGCCACCATTGCCCTGCACACGGTGTTTGACTCCCCAAGGACCGGTTTGTCTTTGATGTGTCTCACCAGACCTATCCCCACAAGATGCTTACCGGGCGCAGCTACGGCTTCTTAGACCCGGCCCGGTATGACGATATTACCGGGTACAGCGCGCCCCCAGGAGAGCGCCCACGACCCCTTTACGCTGGGCCACACTTCCACCTCCGTCAGCCTGGCCTGCGGCTTGGCAAAGGCCCGGGACGCCAAGGGCGAGCACCACAATGTGGTGGCCATTATCGGCGACGGCTCTCTGTCCGGCGGCGAGGCACTGGAGGGGCTGGACCTGGCCGGTGAGATGGACAGCAATCTGATCATCGTGGTGAACGACAACGGTATGTCCATTGCAGAGAACCACGGCGGCATTTATAGAAATTTGGAGCTGCTGCGCCAAACCGGCGGCAAGGCAGAGTGCAACCTGTTCCGCGCTATGGGGCTTGATTATGTATTCCAGCCGGAGGGCAACAACACAGACGCGCTGATCGAGACCTTTCAGCAGGTCAAGGACTGCAACCACCCGGTAGTGGTGCACATTGTCACCGAGAAAGGCAAGGGTTACGCCCCGGCAGAGACCCACAAGGAGAACTGGCACTGGTGTATGCCCTTCGACCCTAAAACCGGCGAGAGCACAGTGCACTTTGAGGGCGAGGACTACGGCGATCTGACCGCCCGGTATCTGCTGGAGGAAATGCAAAAGGACCCCAAATTGGTGGCCATCACCTCCGGCACCCCCACCGTATTCGGCTTTACCGAAGATCTGCGTAAGCAGGCAGGCAAACAATTCATGGATGTGGGCATTGCCGAGGAGACTGCCGTAGCGCTGGCCAGCGGACTGGCTGCCGGCGGTGCCAAGCCGGTGTATGGCGTGTACAGCACCTTTTGCAGCGCACCTATGACCAGCTGAGCCAGGACCTGTGCATCAATAACAACCCGGCCACCCTGCTGGTGTTCGCCGCCTCTGTGTACGGTATGAACGATGTGACCCACCTGGGCATCTTTGACATTCCCATGATCTCCAACATTCCCAACCTGGTGTACCTGGCCCCCACCACCAAGGAGGAGTATTTTGCCATGCTGCACTGGAGCATGACGCAGCGGGAGCACCCGGTAGCCATTCGCGTACCGGCCTGCGGCGTACTCTCCGACGGCAAGGCAGTCACCAAGGACTTTGGCAAGCTGAACACCTATGAAGTGACCCAGGCGGGCAGCGATGTGGCCTTTATCGGCCTGGGCAGCTTTTATCCCTGGCACAGCAAGCGGCTGCGGAATATGAAAAGCGCACCGGCGTGCGCCCCACGGTGATCAACCCCTACTATATCACCGGACTGGACAAGGAACTGCTGGCCCAGTTGGGCAAGACCCATAAAACCGTAGTCACCCTGGAGGATGGCGTGCTGGACGGCGGCTTTGGCCAAAAAATCGCAGCCTACTACGGCGGAACAGACACCAAGGTGCTGTGCTACGGCCTGCAAAAAGAATTCCTGGATCGCTACGATGTACAGTCGGTGCTGGAAGAAAACCGCCTGACCTCCGCACAAATTAGCGACGATCTGCAAAACCTGTAAGGAGAACGAAAATGGCAAAAACATTGGTCGTCTATTATTCCCAATCCCGGGGCAATACCAAAAAGATCGCCCGAGAGATCGCGTCCACCCTGGGTGCAGACCTGGCGGCCATTGACACGGTGCAGCCCTACAACTGCTCTTATGACGAGTTGGTGTACGGTCTGTCCAAGACAGAGACGCAAAACAAAGTCTGCCCGCCCATCAAGCCCCTGGACAAGGACCCGGCATACTATGACCGCATTGTGCTGGGCACCCCCACCTGGTGGTACACCATGGCCCCGGCTGTGCGCACTTTCTTAACCGAAACAGATCTGACTGGCAAAGAGTTGGTCCTGTTTGCCACCCACGGCGGCTGGGCAGAAAAGCTGAAATAACCAGCCATACCAAAACGACCCGCCGACTCTGCCGGCGGGTTTTATTTTATGGTGGATATTTGGCTGCGGGTTTGCTATAATAGAGATAAGATCAAAGAAAGGAAGTGCAACGATGCCTTATATTAAGAATGTACCTCATGAGGCGATTTTCCGTCTTGCGGATCAAGTCCAGGTGCAGCCCGGCCAGGTGGTCAGCAAAACCCTGGCGCAGAATGACGCCGTCAGCGTGACCCTGTTTGCCTTTGCAGCCGGTGAGGAGATCGGCACCCATGATTCCACCGGCGACGCTATGGTTACCGTGAGGGTGTGGGTCAGTTCACCATAGACGGTGTGCCCTACCTAGTAAAACCCGGCGAGGCGCTGGTGATGCCCGCCCAAAAGCCCCATTCGGTGTACGCCCCGGAGAATTTCAAGTGGATGCTGACCGTCATCTTCCCCCATAACAACTAAACAGCGCAAAGAACGGATGGTACATAGCCATCCGTTCTTTTTATCTATACAAAAAATCACCCCAAGGCTTCAACCTTGGGGTGTTCTCATGGGTATTCTTATTTCTTCTGAGGGCCGTTGTAGCCGTTCTTTTCCTGGAAAGCGGCGATCTTGTCGATCACGCCAAGGATCACATCAAAGCCGTCACCTACGGTCTCCATCTCAAACCGCTCCGGCATATCCCGCCAGGTGTGGTAATAATAGGTGAGCATGGGGTTCTGGGCCGCAAAGGTCACGGACTTGATACCCGCGCGGGTCATAGGTGTAGAGTCGCAGCCGCCAACGGGATTGTGGATACAACCGTTTGTCTTGCTCTCGATACCCATCTCGTTAAAGGTGTCCTTAAACATCTTTTCCATATCCGTATCAAAGCGCACGCCCTGCCAGTCGTCCTTGATCACCACTTCAAAATACTCTTTATCTGCCACAGAGTCAATGTTAATGTTCCAGGCGTTCTGGGACAGATCGTCAAAGCGGTGCTCCTGGGCAAAGTGCATGGAGCCGCGTAGGCCCGCCTCCTCAGAGCCGATATTGGCGTCTACAATACGGCAGTTCTTGGGCATCTTTTCCGGGTGCTCCTTGAAATACTTGATCACCGCATAGCTCAGGCCGATGCCGGTGGCGTTATCCATAGCGCCGCGAGAAGCGTTGCGAGGATTGGGATCGCCCCACATCACCACAAACAGAGAACCAATGGCGGTGACAATAGGCACGAAGTTCATAATGAACATAAAGGTGTTCCAGCCCTGAGAGGCCAGCATGGTCTGTGCCCACTGGGCGCCGGCGTAATCGCAAATGTTCACGACAGCCATAAACACAGAAAACAGCGCAATAAAGAAAAAGCAAACCGCGCCGAAGCCCACCTTGCCATATGTAGCGATCAGGCCCATAATCGGCTTGGTCTTGGCATACTTATATGCGTGCTCACTGTGGCGCCAGCACCAGGACGTATCCGTATGGCCGGACAGGATAATGGTATAGTCATATTTGCCGTCCTCCGGCTCCAGCACACCAAGGGTATTGCGGCTGATCTCCTGGGGGAAGAACATATCAAACCAGGTCTTGTAGAAAAAGCAGCTCATCACCAGCCAAAAGATCGTAATGAGACCCAGCGCAGCCAGGGCGTACCACAGCTTATTAAAGCCGCTGGCCAGGGCAATAATGGCGCCGATGCTCAGGATCACGCCGGACCAACCGGCATAGGACAGACCGCCGATACCGGAACGGGGTGAAACGGCGAACTCCTCCGTCTTAGGCTCAATGCCGATGTCGCGCAGCTTGTCGCCCATATACTGATGAAATTTGATTTCACCGTCGGAGCCGGGCAAGCGGGAGCCGATCTTGTGTGCGGCGTGTTCCACAATGTCCATAGCTTCGCGGGCATAGGATTTGGATTCTTCTCTCATGTTCAGGCCTCCTGTTCAGAATTTGAAAAAAGATAATTATATTTTAAGATAACTCTGACAAAAATGCAAGCAGAAATTCATGATCTTGTATAAATATTCGCCAAATTCAGGAAATTGTAGCGTAGCACAGCGTTAAAGCAGTACAGCAAAGGAAAAAAAGCGGCAGCATTTGCTACCGCTTTGAACTGTGGAGACATCGTGCCGAACCCGATTCTTTTAGCAGAGAATGTCAGGGCTGCAGTTTTCTCTCAAATATAGGACCGGAAAACGCTCTATCCCCCTGCCAAAATACAATAGCAACGCCAAGAGCAAAGCAGCCAACGCCCATAGGGTCACGCACAGCACCGCCGTCCACACCCGGCACCGACGGAATGTGCGCACACGATTCCCCGGGCGCACCGCTGCCGCCAGTACCGTTTGGATATGCGTATCCCCCAGGGTATGGGGCACCGGCGGAAAATGTACCACCCGGTCCACCGCAGCCAGCAGCCGATTGACCCCACGGCTGCTGTAAGGGGTGGCCACCACCACCGGCACCCCAGCCCGGCAGACAACGCTGCCGGGTCAATGATAACACCGCGCCGCCGGGCGGCACCCCTATCCGTGATGTACACCACCAACCGATGACTGCGCTGCCAAAGGGCAGGCAACGCCGCCAGTGCCCGCTGCAGATCCAGCGCCGGGGTCACCACCACCGTACAGTCCGCCCCCGCGCAGCGCCGGACTTTGCAGGGCGCACAGAGGCAGCAGCCGCAAATCATAAGTAATATGCCGGTATGAATAACACCAGGCGCCCCCCTGCCGCCGCCCCAAAAGCTCCTGCAGCAAATGCTCCTTACCCCCATTATTGCCGCCCACCAATACCACGGTACACTCGCCCATACTACCCCTTCTTTGCCGTTATTTCTTACCCATTCTATGCAGGAGTCGGTCAAATGTGACGGCAAGCGTTTTGTTCAATTTAGGCCGTTCTCGACGGCTGGGTATTGATTTTGGCGTAGGGGCTGTGGTACAATGAAATTGCAAAATTATGCTCCGCTTTGCGGCGGGGAGGATAAGAGAGGTAAAATCTATGGCAGAAAAGCTAAAGTATTTTGTAAACGGTCAGTTCCGTGAGTCCAAGACGGACAAATGGTACGACCTGCACAATCCGTCCACCGGCGAAATCACCGGCCAGGCGCCCTGCTGCACCAACGATGAGGTGCTGGAGGCCATTGCGGCCGCCAAAGCTGCCTATCCGGGCTGGAGCGCCACCCCGGCCATTAAGCGGGCACAGATTCTATATAGAGTGCGGGAACTGATCCTGGAGCGCATGGATGAACTGACCATGAGTGTTGCCAAGGAAAACGGCAAAGTTTGGGCAGAATCCGAGGGAGATGTGCTCAAAGGCAAAAGAAGGCACGGAGCTGGCCACCCAGGTACCGTCCCTGATGATGGGTGAGTCCATTATGGACGCCTCCCGCGGGTATGATACCGTGAAATACAGAGAGCCGCTGGGCGTGTTTGCCGGCATTGTGCCTGTAAACTTCCCGGCCATGATCCCCTTTGGCTGGATGGCACCCACCTGTATTGCCGCCGGCAACACCCTGGTACTGAAAGCCGCTTCCTTGACCCCCAAGACCGCCATGCTCTTTGCCCAGCTGTACAAGGACGCAGGCGTGCCGGACGGTGTCATCAATGTGGTCACCTGCTCTCGCAATGAGATCAACACCATTCTGGAGCACCCGGATGTTAAGGGCATTACCTTTGTTGGCTCCACCCCGGTGGGTCTGAAAATCTATGAAAAAGCCGCTGCCAACGGCAAGCGCTGTCAGGCCCTGTGCCAGGCCAAGAACCATGCCCTGGTGATGGAGGACTGCGCCTTAGAGCGTACAGTAGCCGGCGTGATCAACTCTGCATTCGGCTGTGCCGGTCAGCGCTGCATGGCGCTGTCCTGCTGCGTGGTACATAGCATTGCAGACGCCTTTTGTAGCGGAGCTGAAAAAGCAAGCGGAGAAAGTGA
>VOFI01000562.1_pt1 | contig 185337 bp, 173 predicted proteins | sample 5384131 | NCBI WGS metagenome assembly VOFI01 (sample SAMN12384728, study PRJNA508395) | human gut metagenome | isolation source: healthy gut H | host: Homo sapiens | reverse complement strand
GTCATAGCTTCATTTCTCCATCTCACTGGTAATTGACTCAACCCAGTGAGATGGCTTTGTCCTTTGGCAAACTCATCTAAATGAGCTCGCCTTCTGGTGCTTCCTTTTCGTTACGTTGTTTAATTTACAAGGTGCACGCCGTTCCCGGCGGAACATTGCTATTATACTCGATTTCATTTCGTTTGTCAAGAACTTTTTTCAGAAGTTTTTTGACATCCGATCCATCTCGTATCAGCAGCAACCTGTTTAGGTTACCACATCTCAGCCTTGCTGTCAAGAACTTTTTTCATTTCTTCCCGGCCCGGCTCATCACCGCGCCGACAGCTTTGTTAGAATACCAAATCCTTCCCCTTTTGTCAATACCTTTTTCGAGGTTTTTTTATTTTTCTGATTACTGTGGCGATTTCTCCGGCTTTCGTCCCCTTTCCCCTTGCGCAGGTTGGGAAAATAAGCTGTGCAAACGGAGGCGACAGTGGTATAATGTCCATGGAAATAAAATGTATACATAGTAGGAGGGATTGATCTGCGGATTCATCGTATGACCGCCACCTTCGGCAAACTCCAGGGCCGGTCTTTGGAGCTGGGGGACGGTCTGAATATCATCGAAGCCCCCAACGAGACTGGAAAGTCCACCTGGTGCGCCTTTCTGCTCTCTATTTTATATGGTGTCAACAGCCGGGAGCGGGACCGCGCTGGTTTTATCGCGGATAAAAACCGCTTTGCTCCCTGGTCAGGCGCGGCCATGTCCGGCCGGATGGACTGCGGCACGGAACTGGGGGAGCTGACTCTGACCCGCGCCACCCGGCGGCAGACCAGCCCCATGGGGGAATTCAGTGCCGTATACGCCGGTACCAACGAGCCTGTGCCGGGCCTAACCGGTGCCGCCTGCGGCGAGACCCTGCTGGGCATCAGCCGGGAGGTCTTTGAGCGCAGCGCCTTTATCCGGCAGAATAACCTGCCCATCAGCCAGGACGCCGAGCTGGAACGGCGCATCGCGGCCTTGATCTCCTCCGGAGAGGAGGGCACCTCCTATACAGAGGCTGCGGATGCCCTGAAAAAGCAGCTGAATCGTCGCCGCCATAACAGGACCGGGCAGCTCCCCGCTCTGGAGACGGAGCTGGCCGAACTGGACCGTCAGCTGTCGGAGAGCAACTCTCTGGCCCGGCAGCTGGTGCAGGCCCGCTCCGAGGTCGAAGCTCTGTCCCGTCGGGCGGAGATCCTACAGGCGGAACTGACGGACTGCAACCGCTGGGAGGCCGCCCAGCGCCGCCAGGCCCTCTCCGGTGCCGCATCGGCGGCGGAACAGGCAGAGGTCCGCGCCGCGCAGGTGCAGGAGCGGCTTCAGCAGGACCAAATCCCGGAGAACGAGACCATCGCCCGGCTCCGCGGCGCCATCGTCAATCTGGAGACCACCCGGAGAGCCGCGGACAAGGCCCGGTCGGAGCGGGACGAGGCCATGAAGGCATTGCTGCGGGCGGAGGCCGCTGTGAATGAGAGTCCCTTTGCCGGGCAGAGTCCGGAGAGCGCCCGGCGAGAGGCCGCAGGAACTGAGAACGAGCCTGTCAAATGGAATCCGGTCCCCGGCGTGCTGACTTTTTTAATTGGTGTCCCACTGTGTTTCGTCGTGACCTATGCGGTACTTTTTCTCACAGGCAGCCACAGCAAGCTGCTTGCGCTTCTCACCATGCTAGCCGGATTCTCCTGCGTGTGCGCCCTCGCTCTCTTTTTGAAAAAGCGGGCGTTTCAGGCCGGCTGGGCAGAACTCCGGTTGAAGCGCTTCGGCACCGCGGACCTGGATGCCATCCGCCAGCTGGCTGAGGATTACGCCAAGCTGTGCGAGGCCCGGGACGCCGCCCAGGCCAGTGTCAACGCCAAGTCCGCCGCAGCGGACACCTTATATAGTAGTCTCTCCTCCAACGAACAGGGCATCCTGCTGGAGGTCCGGCGCTTCGCTCCCGACGCCTTCGACATCCCCACGGCGGACCAGCTGCTCCGGGCCTGTGCCGTCCGGCGGAAGGAGCTGGCGGAGGCGGAGACCGCCGCCCGGGAGGCACGGATGCGCTATGAGCTTCAGGTCCAGCAGGCGCCCGCTCCCGGCACGCCGGAGGCGGATGTCCCCGCTCCCGTCCGGAGCCGGGAGGCCATCTCCACGGAGCTGGGCCGGGTCCGCGCCGCACTGGCGGAGGCCCGCTCCTCCGCGGACCGTCTGGACGGCCAGCTCCACGCCGCGGGCGATCCCGCGGTGCTGCGGGCTTCTGCCGAGGACCTGGCTGCCCGAAAGGAGCGGCTGGAAACGGAGTACAGCGCTCTCCGGCTGGCTATGGAGGCACTGGAGGGGGCCAACACCGCCCTGCAGAACCGCTTCTCTCCCGCTCTGGGCCGCCGGGCAGCGGAGATCTTTTCCCGACTGACCGACAACCGCTATGCCGGTGTGGTGCTGGACCGGAGCTTCCGCCTCTCGGCAGAGCCTGTGGGAGACCCGGTGTTCCGGGATGCCGCCCTGCTCTCCGCCGGCGCGCTGGACCAGCTGTATCTGGCGGTGCGCCTGGCCATCTGTGAGCTGGTGCTGCCGCCGGAGAAGCAGGTGCCCATCGTGCTGGACGACGCCCTGGCCAATTTTGACGACAGCCGCTGCGCTGCGGCCCTGCAGTTTTTGAAAGAGGCCGCCGGGAACCGGCAGATCCTGCTCTTCACCTGCCACAGCCGGGAGGGGGAATTTTTTGCCGGAGACAGGGAAGTTTTCGTCCAGCGGTTGACGGATGCGGCGGTAGAGGTATAAGATATGGAATGCTCCCCGTTCCCCGCAGCGGCGGGGCCGGGAGCCTGTGTTTATCAATTACGCGAAAGCGAAAAAAGGAGATATCCATACTATGAGCGAATGCACCCACGACTGCTCCACCTGCGGCGAGAGCTGCAGCGAGCGGCAGGAACCCCAGTCCCTGCTGAAGGAGCACCATCCCGAAGCCCACATCGGTAAGGTGTTCGGCATCGTGTCCGGCAAGGGCGGCGTCGGAAAGTCCATGGTCACCAGCCAGTTGGCTGTTACCATGCGCCGCCGTGGCTATCAGGTCGGTATTCTGGACGCTGATATCACCGGCCCCTCCATCCCCAAGGCCTTCGGCATCCACGGCCAGGCCACAGGCAGCGAGGCGGGCCTGTATCCCATGGTGTCCAAAACCGGCATTCAGGTGATGAGCACCAACCTGCTGCTGCCCAACGAGACGGACCCCGTGATCTGGCGCGGCCCCGTCATTTCCGGCGTGGTCCAGCAGTTCTGGACGGATGTGCTGTGGAACTGCGACTACCTGTTCGTGGATATGCCGCCGGGAACCGGCGATGTGTCCCTCAGTGTGTTCCAGTCCATTCCCCTGGACGGCATTGTGATCGTGGCCTCTCCCCAGGAGCTGGTGAGCATGGTGGTGGAGAAGGCCGTGAAGATGGCAGAGATGATGGAGGTCCCCATCGTGGGCCTGGTGGAGAACATGAGCTATGTCACCTGCCCGGACTGCGGGAAGCAGATCCATCTCTTCGGCCAGGGCAAAACTGCCGAAGCTGCGGAGCGCCACCATCTGCCCGTGCTGGCGGAGATGCCCATCGACCCGGCCCTGGCCGCCCTTACCGACGCCGGAGACATCGAGTCCTTCCAGGGCAGCTGGCTGGAGGCTGCCGCCGACAAGCTGGAGGGGAAATAATGCCCAACGCCGCGCCGTGTCCTTCCACGGCGCGGCGTTTGCCGCGTTTTGTCCGTCCTATGCAAATCCACCGGAGGAAGCACCTTCTTTTTGTGGGCAAAAACAGTTGCAAAATCCGGCAGGATTCGAGATAATAGAAAAAGATCAAATTTGGCATAAAACCATGCAAAATACAGACAGATCGAGGGGGAATCACCCATGCAGGAACTGAAAGACCGCATCGTGAAAGAGGGCAAGGTGCTGCCCGGCAACATCATCAAGGTGGATGGTTTTCTGAACCACCGCATCGACACGGAGCTGATGGACCATATCGCAGAGGAGTTCGGCAAACACTTCAATATGGACGAGGTCACCATGATCCTCACCGCCGAGGCCAGCGGCATCGCCCTGTCCGCCATCGTGGCCCACCACTTCCACAAGCCCATGATCTTTGCCAAGAAGGCCAAGAGCGACAACATCGAGGGCGGCCTGTACCAGAGCGACATCTTCTCCTACACCTATAAGAAAAAGGTGACGCTGCTGGTTTCCAAGGAGTGGCTCTCCGCCGACGACAAGGTCCTGATTATCGACGACTTCATGGCCAACGGCGAAGCCATGCGGGGCCTGTGCGACATCGTCAACGCCGCCGGCGCCACCCTGGTGGGCATCGGCTGCGCGGTAGAAAAGGGATTCCAGGGCGGCGGCGACCGGCTGCGGGCCGCGGGTGTGAACCTGAAGTCCCTGGCCATCATCGAGTCCGCCGAGCCCGGCAACATCGTCTTCCGGGGCGAGGACTGATCCTCTGCATTTTCCGCGGCACTCTGTAAGATTCGTCTCTTTTTTCCGTCTGATAGGATAGCGGAACGATCGTTCCCTATCTTCCGGCGCATCAGAAAAAGGAGGACTTTTCCATGAAACGGCCCCCACTGTTTCTGGTACTGCTGACCCTGGCCCTAGCGCTGCTCCCCAGCTGTACGCCGCCGGGAGGCGGAGCCGACGCAAAGCCGGTCATCTACCTCTATCCGGAGGCGGAGACCGATGTCACCGTTACCCTGGACTATGACGGGGAACTGACCTGTGTTTATCCCGTCATGAATGGAAATTCCTGGATGGTCACCGCCAGCCCCGACGGGACGCTGACGGACGCGGTCGGTCAGACCTACAATTACCTCTACTGGGAGGGCGTCAGCCGGACGGAATATGACTTCTCCCAGGGCTTCTGCGTACCAGGCAGGGACACCGCCGCCTTTTTGGAGGACACCCTGGCCACTCTGGGTCTGAACCGCCGGGAGGCCAACGAGTTTATTGTCTACTGGCTGCCCCACATGGAGGGGAACGCCTATAATCTGATCGCCTTCCAGACAAGTTCCTACACGGACCATGCCCGGCTCACGGCAGACCCGGCGCCGGACACGGTGCTGCGGGTCTTCATGGCCTGGAAGCCGCTGGACCGCTCCGTGGAGCTTCCGCCCCAGACGCTGGCCGCCCCGGTGCGTACCGGCTTCACCCTGGTGGAGTGGGGCGGCGCAGAGATCTCATAAACCGAATTTACACAAAGGAGGAATTCCCTTGTCTCACCAGACTGTCATCGTGCTGGACTTCGGCGGACAGTACAATCAGCTCATCGCCCGCCGGGTCCGGGAGTGCGGCGTCTACTGCGAGGTAAAGCCCTACACCACCCCGCTGGCGGACATCCGCGCCATGAATCCCATCGGCATCATCTTTACCGGTGGCCCCAACAGCGTGTATGATCCCAAATCCCCCCAGGTGGACCCGGCCATTTTCACCTGGGGCGTGCCCATCCTGGGCATCTGCTACGGCTGTCAGCTGATGGCCCATAACCTGGGCGGCCGGGTTACCGAGGCCCAGGACGACTCCGCCCGGAGTACGGCAAGACCGAGACGTATTTCGATTCGGCCTGCAAGCTCTTCAAGGGCCTTCCCGCCCAGGGCATCACCTGGATGAGTCACGGGGACTACATGGAGAAGGTGCCGGAGGGCTTCGCTCTGGTGGCCCACTCCGACGCCTGCCCCAATGTGGCCATCTGCGATGAGAGCCGCGGCTTCTACGGCGTCCAGTACCACCCGGAGGTCAATCATACGGAGCATGGCACCGACATGATCCGCAACTTCCTGTATGAGGTCTGCGGCGCAGAGGGCGACTGGACCATGGGCGACTACAAGGAGACTGCCATCCGCCAGATCCGGGAGAAGGTGGGGGGCGGCAAGGTGCTGCTGGCCCTGTCCGGCGGCGTGGACTCCTCCGTGGCCGCGGCCCTGCTGGCCGAGGCGGTGGGCAGCCAGCTCACCTGCGTGTTTGTGGACCACGGCCTCATGCGCCTGAACGAGGGCGACGAGGTGGAGGAGGCCTTCAAAAAGTGGGACATCAACTTCGTCCGGGCCAACGCGGAGGAGCTGTTCCTCTCCAAACTCTCCGGCGTCAGCGAGCCGGAGCGCAAGCGGAAGATCATCGGGGAGGAGTTCATCCGCGTCTTTGAGGAGGAGGCCAAGAAGATCGGCCGGGTGGATTACCTGGTCCAGGGCACCATCTACCCCGACGTGATCGAGTCCGGCGCCGGCGACGCCGCCGTCATCAAGAGCCACCACAACGTGGGCGGCCTGCCGGACTATGTGGACTTCAAGGAGATCATCGAACCCCTGCGGATGCTCTTCAAGGACGAGGTCCGTCAGCTTGGTCGGGAGCTGGGCCTGCCGGAGTATCTGGTCATGCGCCAGCCTTTCCCGGGCCCGGGCCTTGCCATCCGGGTCATCGGCGAGGTGACGAAGGACAAGCTGGACACTCTGCGCCTGGCAGACTTCATTTTCCGGGACGAGATCGCTAAGGCCCATCTGGAGGGCACCATGAACCAGTATTTCGCGGTGCTCACCAACATGCGTTCCGTGGGCGTTATGGGTGACGGCCGGACCTATGACTACACTCTGGCTCTCCGCTCTGTCACCACCACAGACTTCATGACCGCCGACTGGACCCGTATTCCCTACGAGGTGCTGGACCGGATCAGCGTGCGGATTGTCAACGAAGTGCCCCATATCAACCGGATTGTGTACGATATCACGTCCAAGCCGCCCGCTACGATCGCGTCGCGGGCCTGCGCTTGGGCCCTGGATACCACCGTGTTATGCGGCAGGAAAATTTTGAGAAGGCGGCAAAGGATCTTGTGTCCTTGGTATACGCCGCGGAAAAGAAGGAACCGGGAAAGCCGAGAACCCTGTACCTTGACATTGACGGACACCGCAATGCGCAGGGCAGGTTTGACGCGGATATGCGGAGCTCCAAAAGGGATTCGGATTGAGATTTCTGCTTCCGTTTCTTACGGAAGTTCATTTCCCACTGATTTGTGCCAGGAACAAGAACCCACAGCGGAATGATGTGCCCGAACGGCTGGAAATTTCCCACGCCAGAAATGAAGGACCACAGCCTAGACGACCCGTATGTGGAGAATTTCAGCCACACCGAATATCAGTCCGAGGCGACTGTATACGCCTATCTCAAACAGGTCTCGGATTTTTTGAAGCGCTACCAGGAGCTGGACGCAGAGTATGCGCTGCTGCCCCCAGAGCCCTATGACCCGCAAAACTATCTGCTCCAGTGGCGTCTTCACATGCGCGAGCTGATGAACGAGCTCTTCAACATGTTTGTGGGCGGGAATCTGTTTTCCGCAGCGGCGATGACGCGGACTCTGATGGAGTGCTGTGTCTACGGGAAGGTGCTGAAGCAGGAAAAGAGCGCCCGCCTTTTGGAAGACTGGTTTCTCTGCGGGATGATCCGCAGCCTCCCCGGCTAGGATGGGGCGCTGCGGCAGGCAAAACTCAAAACTGTGTATGCACTTTGCAGCGCATGGAACCGAGAGCCGGAGGAAACAATCCGGCGGTTCAAAAAGGGCAACGAAAACGAGTGGCTGGTTTCCGTGATCCCGGGCAAAGGCCGGATCTACTTCTCCCATGTTTGTGAATACCTGCAGGAAACGGAGCTCTATCAGACGTATCAATGGGCCTGCGCGTTTGTCCACGGGCAGGATATCCGCTCCAAAATGCATCCCTTCACATTTTACGACTCCACCTATCATCTGCTCACTGTGATGATGTCTTATATCTTCAGGGCGATCCGCCTGTACCCTGTCTCTGAGGAGCTGGAGGCGGAGATGCAGAAGCTCGAACGGGACCTGGCTGCTCTTTGGGGAACCACCAGCTGGGACAAAAACGCATGACAGACTTACGAGGCGGCTGTACAGGTTGCCGCGGCGCTGATGGTGCCCTGCCAAAAGCATCCAAAATTCAAAAAGAGAGACATCTACTTTCCGCAGATGTCTCTCTTTCGAGAAGGGACGGTCAAAATCGATATTTAAAAATCTCGAAAAGGTATAGGAGACCCACCCCACCGGCCTTCTGGCCGGCGGCGCATTTGCGCCGCACGGGCGCTTTGCCGCAGACAAAACCTCGGCGCAGGCGGAATTCACTTCCGCCGAGCATTTGAATCACCGAAGGGCGGAGGCCGCCTTCGGCTGCCGGAGCCCAAAGAGAAAGGACTTCCGGATAGGAAGCCCTTTCTCTTTGGTGCGCGAGGCGGGACTTGAACCCGCACGTCCGTAATGGACACTAGAACCTGAATCTAGCGAGTCTGCCAATTCCACCACTCGCGCGTCGATATGAACTTTGCTCCCTGTATCTCCCCGTTGGGGTGTTCCACCGGAAGGGAGCCCTCCGGTGGAACGTGGTGCGCGAGGCGGGACTTGAACCCGCACGTCCGTAATGGACACTAGAACCTGAATCTAGCGAGTCTGCCAATTCCACCACTCGCGCATAGAGCGGTTACCTTTTCAGAGACACCGTATGGTGCGGCTGACGGGATTTGAACCCACACGTCGATTCGGACACCAGCACCTCAAGCTGGCCTGTCTACCAGTTCCAGCACAGCCGCAAATGTTCGTCCCCTAAAAAAGACTGCTTGATTATTATAGCCAGTCGAGATCCAAATGTCAACTGTTTTTCCCCGATCAGTCGAAAAAATTTCCATGGACCAGGAATTCGGCCGGGACCGCCGAAGACGGTCCCGGCCGCCTGACCTGTTCAGCGCCGGTCCATGGACGTATAGGGACGGTGCTCCTCCACACACTCATACCGGGGGCGGATCAGCTTGCCTCCCACGGAGAGCTCCTCCATCCGGTGGGCACTCCAGCCGGCGATACGGGCCACGGCGAACAGGGGCGTATACAGCTCCTTGGGCAGGCCCAGCATCTCATAGACAAATCCGCTGTAAAAGTCGATGTTGGTGGAGAGCACAGACTTGTGCTGCCGCTCCATCAGCAGCTGCTTGCCGATCTTCTCCACATTGGCGTACAGGGCCAGCTCGTCCTCCCGGCCCTTTTCCGCCGCCAGGTGATTCACGTAGGCCCGGAACACCTCGCACCGGGGGTCGGTCTTGGTATAGACCGCGTGGCCCAGGCCGTAGATCAGGCCGCTGCGGTCGAAGGCATCCTTGTTCAGGATCCTGGTGAGATAGTCCGCCACGCAGCCCTCGTCATTCCAGTCCCGCACGTGCTCCTTCACATCGTCCATCATGGCCATCACCTTGCTGTTGGCGCCGCCGTGGCGGGGACCCTTCAACGAGGCCATGGACGCGGCGATGGCAGAATAGGTATCTGTTCCGGAGGAGGTGACCACATGGTTGGTGAAGGTGGAGTTGTTGCCGCCGCCGTTGTCCGCGTGGAGGATCAGGGCCACGTCCAGGGTCCGGGCCTCCAGATCGGTGTAGCTGCAGTCCTCCCGCAGCATCCGCAGGAAGTTCTCCGCGGTGGACAGCTCCGGCTTGGGCACGTGGATAAACAGGCTCTCCCCCTGACTGAACCGCCAGGCCTGATAGGCGTAGATGGCCAGCACGGGCATATTGCTCATCAGCTGCAGGCACTGGCGCAGCACATTCTCCAGCCCGATGTCGTTGGGCTTGTCATCATAGCAGAACAGCGTCAGGATGCCCCGCTGCATGGTGTTCATCAGATCCCGGGGCGGCGCCTTCATAATCACGTCCCGGAAGAAATTGGTGGGCAGCGTCCGGTAGGAGGCCAGCTGCTGGCAGAATGCCTCCAGTTGGGCGGCGGTGGGCAGTTCGCCGAAGAGCAGCAGATAGGCCGTCTCTTCAAAGGCGAAGCGGCGCCCCTCGGAGCCCTTCACCAGCTCCCGGCAATCGATGCCCCGGTAGTAAAGCATACCGTCCTGGGGGACGATGTGCTCCCCCTCCGTGACGCTGTAAGACTGGATCTCACCCACCCGGGTCAGGCCGGTGAGCACGCCGCGGCCGTCCTCGTCCCGCAGGCCGCGCTTGACGTTATACTCCTTATAGAGCTTGGGGTCGATGTAGTTTTTCTTCTCCCACTGCTCCTTCAGCGCGAGAATGGCGGGGGTGATCTCACAATAGGCGTTCTCACGGTTCTCTTTCCAGACCATAGGGGTGCGCGCTCCTTTCGGCGGCATGCAGCCGTTGTACTATTTGCAATAGTATCATTAAAAAATTGCATTTTCAACCGTTTTGAAAAATATTTTTGAAAAAATAAGAAATTTTTTGAATTTTTCTTTTTTGAACTTGCAAATTCAAAAAAGCAACAGGCAGCCCTCCGAGGGCTGCCTGAAGAACTCCGGCGCCGAAGCGCCTCACAGCTGGGCCAGGGTCTCGCCGATGGGGTCAGTAATCACCAGATCCGCGGCCAGATCCCGGGCCACCGGCGACTTGTTGAGGAGCACCAGCCTGTGCCCCTGATAGTATCGAATCAGCCCCGCGGCGGGATAGACGTTCAGGGAGGTGCCGCCGATCATCAGCATATCCGCCTCCGCCAGGGCGCGGACGGCTGCCTCCAGCGTCCCCTGATCCAGCCCCTCCTCATAGAGCACCACATCCGGCTTGATGATGCCGCCGCAGCTGCACCGGGGCACGCCCTCCGTGCGGAGGATATGCTCCAGACCGTAAAATTTCCCGCACCGCTGGCAGTGGTTCCGGTGGACGCTGCCGTGGAGCTCCAGCACGTTCCGGCTGCCGGCGGCCTGGTGGAGCCCGTCGATGTTCTGGGTGATGACGGCTTTCAACCGGCCCTCCGCCTCCCACTCCGCCAGCTTTTTATGGGCGGCGTTGGGCTTGGCGTCCGGGGCCAGTAGCTTGGCCCGGTAGAAGCGGAAAAATTCTTCGGGGTTGCTTTCGTAAAATGTATGGCTTAAAATCACTTCAGGCGGATATTTCCATTCTTGGTGATATAGGCCGCCAGTGCTGCGGAAGTCCGGGATACCGGACTCTGTGGAAACGCCGGCCCCCCCGAAAAACACGATGTTGTCGGAGCTGTCCACCAGTTCCTTCAGCCGTTTAATACTGTCCGTCATACCGGACCCTCCATTCCAATTTCCAATTTTATTGAGACAGGAGCACAGGCATGAACATTCAGATCTTCGGTTCCTCTAAGTCCTTCGACTCCAAGAAGGCGGAGCGCTGGTTCAAGGAGCGCCGCATTAAGTACCAGTATATCGACCTGCCCTCAAAGGGATTATCCCCCCGGGAGTACCAGTCCGTCAAGCAGAAAGTGGGCTTTGACGCCCTGGTGAACACGAAATGCCGGGCCTATGAGGACCTGTACATGGCCTATATCACCCCGGACGCCCGGGAGGAGAAGCTGCTGGAACACCCGGAGCTGTTCGTGACCCCCATCGTCCGCAATGGAAGGGAGGCCACGGTGGGCTACCATCCGGAAATCTGGCAGACTTGGGAGTGAGTCTCTGCCGCCCGACAGAATTCTGCACCGCTGCGGAACAGATCGGTGGTATTCTGTGCATACTATGGATGCACACGGAGAGGAGGTGGCCTGCGTGCAAAGGCGAGCCTGGATGGAGCTGCCCCAAAACCGCTTTCTGCGGGGCATCTATCTGCTGGTGCAGCGGTATCTGCGCCACAATGTGGGGATGCAGGGAGCGGCTCTGGCGTTTTACCTGCTGTTCATGATCTTTCCCCTGCTGATCTTTGTCAGCTCCCTGCTGGGCCTGTTGCAGCTGGACGTGGATGCCATTCTGGCCGCGGTGCAGGAGTTCCTGCCCCGGGAGATCGTGTCCTTCATCGGGGTGTACCTCACCTATGTGGGCCGGAACCCCAGTGTGAAGCTGCTGCTGTTCGGCCTGTTCTTCTCCCTGTACTTCCCCATGCGGGCCACCAACACGCTGATGCGCTCCGTGCGGATCGCCTATCACCTGGGCCCGCCCCGGGGCGCGCTGCCCCAGCTGGTGAAAACGCTGCTGTACACGGCGGTGCTGATCGCCACCATCGCCCTGACCCTGACGCTGATGTCTGTGGGAGACCGGCTGCTACTCTATGCCGTGGACAGCTTCGGCCTGCCCCGGTTCTGGGCGGTGCTGTGGGCGAAGCTGCGGTTCCCGGTGGCGGCGGTGGCAGGGTATTTCGCCCTGTTCTTCCTGTACGCCCTGTCTCAGGACGGCCGCCAGCCCTGGCGGAACATCTGGCCCGGCACTATGGCGGCCCTGGGGGCCTGGCTGGCGCTGAACTGGCTGTACTCCACATACGTGGAGAACTTTGCCGACTACTCCCTGCTGTACGGCTCCATCGGCACGGCCATCGCCCTTTTGATCTGGCTGTATATGACCGCCGTGACCCTCATCATGGGGGCGGAGCTGAACGCCACGCTGATCTCCCTGCGAAAGGACCGGGCGGGGGAATCGTAAACGATTTTTGAATCCCGGCGGCCCCCGCTTTACTTTACGGGAGAGATGCTCTACAATATTCTCTGGGTGAGGAAACCCTTGGAAAGGATGGAATCAAATGGAATCCATGAAAGAAAAACTGACGGAATACGCCCAGCTGCTGGTGCGGGTGGGCCTGAATATCCAGAGGGGGCAGCCGCTGGTGATCTCCTCGCCTGTGGAGTGCGCCTTTTTCGCCCGTCTCTGTGCGGCAGAGGCCTATCAGGCCGGTTGCCGGGAGGTGGTGATGAACTGGGGTGACGATGAACTGGGCCGGATGAAGTACCTCCATGCGGCTGACGAGGTGTTCGACACCGTGCCCCTGTGGCGGCGGCACTTCTACAACGACTACGCCCTGGAGGGGGCGGCGTATCTGGCCATCTCCGCCAGCGATCCGGAGAACCTCAAGGGCGTGGACCACAGCCGGATCGTCCGGGCCCAGCAGGCCAGCGGGAGGGCTTTGAAGGACTTCGACCGTCTCCAGATGTGCGGCGGCTTCCCCTGGTGCATCGCCTCCATCCCCATCCCCAGCTGGGCGAAGAAGGTGTTCCCGGATCTTGCGGAGAGCGAGGCAATGGACAAACTGTGGGAGGCCATCTTCCAGGCAGTGCGCATTACCGGCGACGGCAGGTGCGTAGACAAGTGGCACCGGCATATCGAGACCCTGGCCCATCGGGTGGAGAAGCTGAACCAGCTGAACTTCAAGTCCCTCCACTACACCAACTCCCTGGGCACGGACCTGACTGTGGAACTGCCGGAGGACCACATCTGGGAGGCGGGTAACGACGTGACTCTGTCTGGCCGCACCTATATCGCCAATATCCCCACGGAGGAGGTCTTCACCTCTCCCCTGAAGACCGGCGTCAACGGCGTGGTCTACTCCGCCCTGCCCCTGTCCCACAACGGCACCATCATTGACAAGTTCCACTTTGTGGTGAAGGACGGGAAGATCGTGGAGGTTCACGCGGAACAGGGGGAGGAGGCCCTCAAGGCCGCCGTCACTGTGGATGAAGGGGCCAGCTACTTCGGCGAGGTGGCCTTGGTGCCCTATGACAGCCCTATCTCCAACCAGAAGATCCTGTTCTACAACACCCTGTTCGACGAGAATGCGGCCTGCCACATCGCCTTCGGCGAGGCCTATCCCTGCCTCAAGGACGGCCAGGCCATGAGCAAGGACGAGCTGAAGGCCCGGGGCCTCAACGACTCCATCACCCACGTGGACTTCATGGTGGGCACGCCGGACCTGAACATCCTGGGTATTACCCACGACGGAAAGGAAATCCCAGTGTTCGTGGACGGCAACTTCGCCCCGGAGATCTGAAATCAGAGAGAAAGAGGAGAGACCATGACATACGAGCTGAGAAAGACTGACGAGAACGTGCTGATTGCGGAGGGCGCCTCCGTCACCGGAGACGTGCGGCTGGCAAAGGGCGTCAGCATCTGGTACGGTGCGGTCCTGCGGGGGGACATGGGCCCCATCACCGTGGGAACGGACACCAATATTCAGGACGAGGCCATCCTCCACGAGGAGACGGTGGTGGGCAGGGGCTGCACCATCGGCCACGGGGCCATCGTCCACGGCTGCACAGTGGGGGACAACACCCTGATCGGCATGGGGGCCATTGTCCTCAACGGCGCGAAGATCGGCAGCGACTGTATCGTGGGTGCCGGGGCCCTGGTCACCGGAAAAATGGACGCCCCGGACGGGTCCATGATCCTGGGCAGCCCCGCCAAGGTGCTGCGGCCCCTGAAGCCGGAGGAGATCGAAGGCAACCGGGCGGCCATGGAGGAGTATCTGGAAGCTGCCGCCCAGTATCGGAAGGAGCAGGAAGCCCGTTGAGACAGGCCCTCCGGGCCGGAAAGAGAGTTTACCGTTCATGGAATGGAACAAACAGAAGATCAAAGGACTTCTGCTGGTGGTCTGCGGCGGTGTGGCGTTTTACTGCGCACTGCAGCGCCTGGATGCAGTCCTGGCGGCGCTGGGCTGGCTGCTTGGGATTTTGGCGCCGTTTCTGCTGGGCGGCGCCCTGGCCTTTATCCTGAATGTGCCCATGCGGGCCATCGAGCGGCACCTGTTCCCCAGAAACCGGAAGGGCGCAAAGCTCCGCCGCCCCCTGGCCCTGGTGCTGACCCTGGTCGCGGTGATCGGTGTGCTGGCCCTGGCTGGCCTGGTGATCGGCCCGGGCATCGCAGATGCAGTCATGTCCATCATTCGGGAGATTCCTGCCGCCTTCCAGCGACTGGAGCACCAGCTCACCGCCCTGGCGGAGAACCTGCAGGACCTGTGGCCTCTACTGGAGGAGCAGCTGATGAAGCTGCAGGAGGAGATCCAATGGCAGGAGCTTTCTGCCAAGGCTCTGGAGATCGCCAAGGCAATTGGGGCCGGGATTGTCTCCTCCGGTGGGTTCATCGGCGGTGTGGTCAGCGGTGTCAGCACCTTTGTCATCAGCCTGATCTTCTCCTTCTATGTCCTGCTGCAGAAGGAGAAGCTGGGCCGCCAGGGCCGCCAGGTGATTTACGGCCTGCTGCCCCTGCGGCAGGCCGACCGGACGCTGGACGTCCTGCGGCTGTCCGGGCGGACCTTCTCCAGCTTCCTCTCCGGCCAGTGCCTGGAGGCCTGCATTCTGGGCACGCTGTTCGTCGCGGCCATGACCATCTTCCGGATGCCCTACGCCCTGCTGGTGGGCGTCCTGATCGCCCTGACCGCCCTGATCCCCATTGTGGGGGCTTTTATCGGCTGCGCTGTGGGCGCACTGCTCATCGCCATCGACGATCCCTGGAAGGCGCTGTGGTTCATCGTGCTGTTCCTGGTGCTCCAGCAGATCGAGGGAAACCTGATCTACCCCCATGTGGTGGGTTCCTCCGTGGGGCTGCCCTCCATCTGGGTGCTGGCCGCCGTCACTCTGGGCGGCAAGCTCATGGGGATCACAGGGATGCTGTTCTTCATCCCGCTGTGCTCCGTGATCTACGCCCTGTTGGGACCCGCCTCCCCCACCCTCCCGGCAGTGAGCGTTCTTTCCGCCGCCCTACATCTGTTCAAAAACCGGCCGTCCAAATTGGGCGGCCGGTTTTTGTGCGCAGATTCAATTTTTTATTGACAAGAATCCTTGTCAGTGCTATGCTATATTTGACAAGAATAATTGTCATTTTGACTTGGATCATTGTCAGGAAAGGGGATGAGCGGATGCCGCTGTACAACCGGCTGAAGGAGCACCGGGCCCGGCTGGGGGTCAACCAGCAGGAGATGGGCGCCCTGGCGGGTGTTTCCCGCCAGACCATCAGCCAGATCGAACGGGGGGACTACTCCCCCTCGGTGACGCTGGCGCTGAAGCTTGCCAGGATCTGCGGTGTGACCGTGGAGGACATTTTTACCTATCAGGAGGATGAATGCCATGAGCGATAACGTGAGGCGGGACAACCGCAGGGCGCTGCCCAAATACCTGCTGACAATTCTGCTGTTCGGGCTGCTGGGCGGCGTGCTGGGCTTTTTCACCGGTGTGGCTGGGGCCGCTGGCGTGGCGGAGACGGTGCGGCAGGCCCTGGACCGGGTGCTGGCGGTGTGTGCGCCCTGGGGCATCGTCGGCAGCGCCGTGGTGCTGCTGGGGGCGGGCTGGTACCTCTATGCCGCCGCCAAACGGCGCTTTGCCGCCTGGGATGGGGAGGACGAGGACGCCATGGACGCGGCGGAGCAGCAGCTGAGCTGGGCTCTGCTGCTGACGGGGCTGGTGATAATCCTGGACTTTTTCTTCTTCGCCGCCTCCATCATCTACGGCCGCTTTCTGCCGGACCTGATCCTCTTTCTGGCGTCTGTGGCGGTGCTGGTGGTGCTCCAGCAGAAGATCGTGGACCTGGAGCGCCGGATCAATCCGGAGAAGCGGGGCAGCGTTTACGACATGAAATTCCAGAAGACCTGGATGGACAGCTGCGACGAGGCGGAGCGGGCCCAGATCGGCCAGGCCTGCTACCGGGCCTATATGGTGGGGACCAAGGTCTGCATCTTCCTGTGGGTGGCCCTGCTGATCCTGAACTTTGTGTTTGACTTCGGCCTGCTGCCCATCGCGGCGGTGCTGGCGGTGTGGGGCGCGATGCAAACAGTCTATGCCCTTGAGTGCATCCGACTCAGCAAGAGAACGGGGGACGCGTAATGGACATCGCGCTGCTGGGCGCCGTTTTGGCAGCCTGCGTGCTCTGCCTGTTGGAGAAAAAAGAAGGCGCAAATCTGATGCCGCCGGGCATTTCACAAAAGCCGGCCCGCTTGTCAGCGGGCCGGCTTTGTGGTATTCTTTATTTTGTTTGAAGGAATCTGCGGTCCATCCCGGGGCGGTCCGCTCCCCGATGCCCGGATTTGGCGGAGGTGTTTATGGTCGAATTGCTGCTGATTTTAGCGGCAGCCGCTGCTGCGGCAGCTGCCCTGGCCGGGCTTGGATACCTGCTGGTCTGGTTCCTGCTCCACGGCCGGCGGGATGGTCCTGGCTGGGAAAAGCTGGAGGGCTTTCGGTACGCCCACCGGGGCCTCCACGGCCCCGGCGTGCCGGAGAACTCCCTGGCAGCCTTCCGCTGGGCGGCGGAGGCCGGATACGGCGCCGAACTGGATGTCCATCTGACCCGGGATGGACGCCTGGTGGTGATCCACGACGGGGATTTGGAGCGGATGTGCGGCGTTCCCGGTCGGGTGGCGGAAAAAACCGCGGAGGAGCTTGCCGCTCTCCGGCTGGCAGGCTCAGAGGAACACATCCCTCTTCTGGAGGAGGTGCTCCCCCTGTTTGCCGGACGGGCGCCGCTGGTGGTGGAGCTGAAGACCGACCGGCACGGCGCCGCGGCGCTGGCCCGGGATACGGTGGATTGCCTGGACCGCTTCTCCATAGACTACTGTGTGGAGAGCTTTGACCCCCGGCCGCTGCGGTGGCTGCGCCGCCACCGGCCGTCGGTGCTGCGGGGCCAGCTGTCCCAGGATTTCCACCGCCATCCATCCGGCCAGGGTCCCTGGAACCGCTTGGCGCTGACGAATCTCTTCTACAATGCATTCACCCGGCCGGATTTTGTGGCCTACCGGTTCGGAGACCGGGAAAAGCCGGCAGTGCGGCTGTGCCGCAAATTTGGGATGCGGATGGCCTACTGGACCCTCCGCTCACGGGCCGATGTGGCCCTTGCCGAGCAAGAGGGCGCCCTGCCGATTTTTGAAGAACCGGACCGACCGAAGGAGGTAACCCATTGAAGTCGACAAAGAAAGAAAAGAAGCAGTATAAAAAGGCATTTCAGGAGGCCATGGCGCGGGAGCTGCGGGAACACAAAAGCTCCTTCATCGTCTTTTCCATCCTGCGGATTCTGGTGCTGGTGGTGCTGGTGCGGCAGATTATGCTGGCCAACTACGAGGGCGCCTTCTTCTGCATTCTCACGCTTCTGCTGCTCTACGTGCCCAGCTGGATCCAGGTGAAGCTGCGGATCGAGCTGCCGCCGCCCCTGGAGATCACCATTTTCTGCTTCATCTTTGCGGCAGAAATTCTGGGTGAGGTCAACGCCTTTTATGTCGTGATCCCCGGATGGGACACCATGCTCCACACCATCAACGGCTTCCTGGCCGCGGCGGTAGGCTTCTCCATGGTGATGCTGCTGAACGACGATGACCGGATCACCTTCCATCTGTCCCCGGCGTTCCTGGCCCTGGTGGCCTTCTGCTTCTCCATGACTATCGGGGTCCTGTGGGAGTTCTTTGAATTCGGCATGGACTTCTTCCTGGGCACGGACATGCAGAAGGACACGGTCATCCACGCCATCCACTCCGTCTCCCTGGATCCCACGCTCTCCAACAAGGTGGTGACGATTCCGGATATCCAGGACGTGGTCATCAACGGAGAGAGCCTGGGACTGGGCGGCTACCTGGATATTGGCATCATCGACACCATGAAGGACCTATTTGTGAATTTCATCGGTGCCGTTGTGTTCTCCCTCTCCGGCTTCTTCTTCGCCCGCAGCAAGGGCCGCCGGAAGAGCGCCGCCCAGGGCTTTGTCCCCAGCAAAAAGACCGCGGAGCAGGACTATCTCCAGCAGGCGCTGGAAGAGGCGGATCAAAAGGACGCGGACGCCCCCACTCCGGATGGCCCCCCGGCGCCGGGAGAACCGGAGGGTGCCTGAGCGCCCCACACAGACAGAAAACCACCGGCCGAAGCCGGTGGTTTTTCGCAGCAGCGGCCGGCAGATGCCGGCCGCTGCTTTTTGATGTGACAGGGTTCAGTCGTCCAGCTCCTGCTCTGCCTTGACAATTGCGCCGGAGGAGGCGTCGATCTCATAGCTGTACTCCGTCCGGCCCACATGGAACTCCACCTCATACAAGGTCCGGCCGTCATCCCGGTCCAACTCCACCTGGATGCGGGAGGCGTCGCTCTCACTGACGCCGGCGTGGGTCAAGGCAGCGGATTTTGCAGCCGCCTCGCCAATGTGGGGGCCGGAGCTGCCGGATGCTGGGACACTGTGGCTCTCCCGCTCGCTTTTCAGCACGGCGCCGGTATAGAGGTCGATCTCATACTGATACTCCGTGGTGCCCGCCAGGAACTCCACCTCATAGCACTCCGCCCGCCCGTCGTCGTGCTCCACCCAGCAGCGGAGATAGATGGTGTCCGCTTCGCTGACGCCTGCGTGGGTCAGGGCGGCGGCAGTGGCGGCCGCCTCGCCGATGTAGGAGCCGGAGCTGCCGGTTGTTCCGCCGGAGATGCCGCCCTCCCGGGAGAAATTCACCACCTCACCGGTGCGGGCATTGATGTCGTAATCATACTCTGTGCCGCCGGCATAGAACTCCACCTCGTAGACCATCAGGCCGTCCTCGCTGTCGAACTCGATCTCCAGCTGGGCCACGCTGCTCTCGGCGATGCCCGCATGAGCCAGGGCGGCATTTTGGCCTCCTCTGCCGTGATATAGGCCTTTGTGCTGGCGGTGCCCGTCTGGGTGACGGCCTGGGTGGTCAGATGCCGGGACTCGGCGATCAAGGCGATCTCATTCACCGACAGGGGTGCCAGGGACGCAAAGGTCAGTGTGCTGTCCTGAGCGATCACCTCCTGGATCAGGGATGCCTTGCCTACGGAGATGCCGTACTGCTGGGCCAGAGCATTCAGATCCGCGCTCTCCGTCACTGTCTGGCTGAGGACAGCCCCCTCCAGGGAACCGCCCTGGAAGACGCTGTTGATGGTATCCGTCAGGTGCTGCTGGAGCTGGGCGGATTTTGCGGCGTCCTGGTTCTCCACGGACACCAGGATGGCGTTCTGGATATCGCTGAGATAACCGTTTTGGAGCATGGAGCCGATGAGGGCGTTCACTGCCACGTCCAGGTCCGTGCCGGTCAGATCCATGTCGCCCAGGATAACCTCTGCGTCCTGGTTGAAGGGGGTGACGGAGAGGACCCGCTCCTTGGAGCTGACGGTCATGGAGAGGCTGGGGTTCACATCCAGCATCACCACGGAGTCCACGGCGTTGGCTCCCCGCCAGCTGCTGATGCCGAAAGCACCACAGCACATGACCACCAGGGCGGCAGCCACTGCCAGGGGCGCCCAGCGGCGCTTCTTTTTCGGAGCCTCAAAAGGGAGGACAGTTCCCGCTTGCGGGCCGCAGGCGGCCAGGATGCGGTCCAGCGGATCAGGAGCGGCGTGCTCCACGGCGGTCCGCAGGCGCTGTTCCAGTTCACGTTCGTCCAAGTCAGTCTGCCTCCTTCCATGCGAGTTGGAGCTTTTTCAAAGCCCGGCTGTATTTGGAGAGAACCGTGGGGAGCGGCAGGCCCAGCAGAGCGGCGATCTCCCGGTGCCGCAGGCCTGTCAGCGCGTGGAGGGTGACGATCTGCCGCTCTTCGTCGCTCAGGGCGGAGAGCACGGCCTCCAGCATCATCCGGTCCTCATGGGTCACGGCGGGATTGTCCGCCAGACGGTCCTGCCAGTCCTCCTGAACCAGGGGTTCCGTCCGCCCGTGCTCCCGCAGGCGGCTGATGGCCAGATTCCGGGTGATGGTCAGCACCCAGGCCATAGGCTTGCCCTGCCTGCGGTATCCGCCGGCAGCGTTCCACACCTGCAAACAGGCGTCGTGGAGAATATCCTCTGCGTCGTGGGCGTTTTTGACGATTGACAGGGCAAAGCCGTAGACGGCAGGACGGGTGCGGCTGTACAAATCCGCCAGAGCGTCCTTGTCTCCCCCGGCGATGCGGGCGATACAGTCCTCCAGGGCGGCATCCGCGTCTGGGTCCGGCTCTGCCACGGTCATGCAGAATATCATGGGGCTTCCTCCTGTTCACACAGACAACGCGCCGGCGGCGCGTTTGATTGCACTGCGGCCGAAGCATCACCGGCCGCGCCCCCATGATAGCACATCCTGCAGAGGTTTCCAACCCCGGGCCGAAATTTTCCGGAAGGGCAGCTGCTCCGCCGGATCAGGGCAGCATCCGGTCCGCCGCCGTGATGGGGCGGATGGGGCGGCAGGGGACGCCCGCAGCCAGGACTCCGGCAGGGATGTCCTTCGTCACCACGCTGCCGGAGGCGATGACCGCCCCGTCTCCGATGGAGACGCCGGGCATCACGCGGACGCCGCCGCCGATCCAGACGCCGCTGCCCACACGGATGGGATAGGCGTACTCCAGCCCCTGGGCCCGCTTTGCCGCGTCCAAGGGGTGGCCGGAGGTGTAGAATCCACACTGGGGGCCGACCAGCACGTTGTCTCCAAAGGTCACGCCGCCGGCGTCCAGAATGACGCCGCCGTGGTTCATGTAGAAGTTCCGGCCCACACTGATATTCCAGCCGTAGTCGCACCAGAAGGGCGGCTCAATCCGCAGTCCTTCCCCAGCGGCGCCCAGCAGCCGGCGCAGCAGCATCTGGGCGGATTCGATGCCCTCCGCCTGATAGGCCCGCTGATTGAACTGCTGGCACTGAGCCTTGCAGGCAGCCAGCTCCGCCAGCAGGGTCTCATCATGGGCGGGTGCGTACAGCATTCCCCGCAGCATCTTCTCCTTTTCCGTCATAGGGTGATTCCTCCTGTACAGGCGGCCCCAGGGCCGCAATTCACTCTGCCATTATACAGAAGTCGCCCTCCGGGTGCAAGAGCCGCCGTCGGTTCAGCCCCGGGGATACTGGCTGCTGACGCTCTCCAGCTCTGTGACGGAGCCGAAGCCGCTGATTTCGATGTCGTACCACGTGTCCCCGTTGATGATTTCGTAGCTGTACTCATTCCAAAGGCCCTCACTGCTGACCTCCTGTGAGACGATCTCCCCGCCGCCGACGGTATCCAGCGCGATCTGTTGAGCCTCCGCACTGTCCACCCGCAGCGCCAGCACAGCGGCCACGGCCGCGACGGCCAGTACCGCAACTGCACCCACGATCATAGCGACGATCTTCTTCACAGACATGTTTTTCATAAAAAGCTCCTCCTGCTTGTTGTTTCGGATTCATGGTTCCTGTTTGTGTCTTCTGCCCTGATAACGCGCAGACAACGGCTTTTATTGCATGGCGGGCGAAATTTTTTCTTGACAGGATCGCCTAAAGCCGCCACTGTGAGAGGCAGAAAGGAGGTGAATTTGATGAAATATAAAAAATTTGGAAATATCAGCCCTATCGAACCAGTCGGCGGGAGCAAGACTATCAACAGGTTCAGGAATTTCTGAAAAGCGGCGATCCCGAACTTTGGAAAGCGCTTTATGAGAGTGCCTATGAAATTGTATACCAGTGCGCGTACGGGATGGATTTTTGCCGCGTGCTGGGACCTGATGATTACTGTGAGATTGCCGATGAGGCGTTTGCCCTCTGTTATGAACAGCTGGACCGATATCAGGGGCTCAGCCAGTTCTCCGGCTGGGTAGGCGGGTACAGCAAAAACATTACCCGCACCCGCTGTCGGCAGGTGTTGACCGGCCTACGGTATCGCCGGCAGCTCTATGAAGTCTCCACCGGACGGATGCGGGATTGGGATCCCCTGTGGATCCTGATTCGTCTAGAGCGGTACTATTGTCTCTGGAAAGCCATCTCCGACATCTCTGAAACAAGCCAGCGGATTCTGGAGGCTCGGATTTTGGAAGCTGTCGCTGCGGGCCATTGCGCAGGAATTAAATCTGACACAGCGTGAGGTAAAAACGCGATATGAAGCCGCGTGCAATGTGGTCCGGACGCGCTTCCTGCGCTATTGCACGGAGAAAGTAGAGTTTTAAAGTGCAGGAATCCCAACTATTCATGCCGAAAGGAGTGCACCAAATATGCACAACGATAAAAAAGCGTATCAAGTTGATCGGACGCCGACAGAATTGCTCAGCGATCTGCTCGTCCAGTTAAAATTTTTAAGGCAGGAATGCCTCCATTACGATGCAGGAGACTGGTCTTACGGTGCGCAGATTGCGACCAAGCTCCGGCTTCTGCTTCACCAGACAAAATATTCTGATTCCCTGCTGGCCCAAATTACAAAGCGTTTTGCATTCAGCTGTCCGGATTTTCTCAGTCTGAGCACCGTGCGGGGCGAGCTGCCCAATAAAGGGAGGACCGATTTTGTTCGTTCCCCGCTCATTCAGTACCAGATGATTCACCAGCCAGAAGTCCCTCCGGTTCTGACGGTGCAGCCCCTGTCCCTGGAACCCGGAAAGCGATATGCCAAACGGGCATTCAAGACCTGGTGGAATGGGATTGACATTCTCTTGATTGACCGGCAGCACTTTTTGAACCGTAAGGGCGTAGTGTGTCTGCTGGCAAACCAGGAGGGCGGCGCCCATGTCCAGCCCGGCATGGACGAAAAGGCGGCTTTGTTACGCCGGAGAGCGGCAAATTCCCTGCAGATTGCCGCCCCGCTGCCGGACGGGCAGACGCGGATATATACCGCCGAAATCGACCAGGTACTGGCAGCCGTTGTGCGCACCATTGCGGCGGAGACACTGTATACATTTGAGCATGCAATCCTGCCCCGCTGCCAAATCGCCCTTTCTGCAGATGAAAAAGACTGAAGCGGGTCCGGGAGCCGCGCCCCGGCGGCGTTGACTTTTCCGCTGCTTTCCGGTATGCTTTTGCTATCCTGATACAAAGGGGGCGCCGCGTATGTCGGACCTCACTTCCCTGTTCACAGACACGCTGGCCAAGTTCTCCTTCCGGGCGGTCCTCTCCGCCGCTGCCACGCTGCTGATCTGCCTGGTGGCCGTCCACCTGCTGGGCAAGCTGCTGCGGCGGCTGCTGGCCAGGACGAAGCTGGACGAGCGCATCCAGAAATACCTGCTGGCCGGGGTGAAGCTGATCCTCTATATCGTCACGGTGCTGATCGTGGCGGAGAGCCTGAACATTCCCATGACCTCCCTGGTGGCGCTGCTGTCCGTGGGGTCCCTGGGCGTCACCCTGGCGGCGGAGGACATCCTGGGCAATGTGGCCGGCGGGCTGGTGATCCTCTCCGCCCACCCCTTCTCCATCGGGGACTATGTAGAGGTCGGCGGCGTGGCCGGCACGGTCCATGAGATCAGTCTGAACCACACCAAGCTGGTGACCCCGGATGGGCATTTGGTGATGCTCCCCAACAAGGAGCTGGCCTCCTCCCAGATGACCAACTACACCGTATTGGGGCGGCGGCGGGTGGTGCAGCGGGTGACCGCCTCCTACGACGCCCCCACGGAGACGGTGAAGGCCGCCTGCCGGCGCGCTCTGGAGCAGACGGAAAACCTGCTGGAGGACCCGGCTCCCACCGTCTACCTCACCGCATACAAGGAGAGCTCTATCGAGTACACAGTCTACTGCTGGGCTACGCCGGAGAACTGGTGGGGCGCGTATCTGGCTCTGGGGGAGCACCTGCGGGACGCCTTCCGGGAGTACGGCGTGGAGATGACCTACAACCACCTGAATGTCCACATCATAGAAAACCAAAGCTGACCGCGGGAGGCGCTCCAGGCGCCTCTGTATACAGCGACGCCCGGTCCGGGAAATCCCGGACCGGGCGCCGTCTTTTGGGGTAAATGCCGCAGAATGCCCTGCATGGGACACGGATGTGGTGGGTCTCCCCGCTCATACGGTTGACTTCCGCCCGCAGCGCCATCTTATCCCGCTGCGAACGAGATGACCGGCGCTCAATACCTGCCCGCCCAGTCCGCCAGCAGCAACACCGGCAGCGCCCACAGCAGCAGGAACACCAGCAGGGCCAGAGGCGTCAGCAGATTATAGGCGCCTTGGAACACCATATAAAAGGACAGCAGCGTCCCGGCCACGCTGCCCAGCACGGACAGCGCCGTGGCCCGGCGCACAGCCTTGCACAGGCGGCGGCTGCCTACCACCGCTTCCGCATAGGGCAGCAGTCCTTCCCGAAACAGCAGGGCCCGGGGCATCCCCCGGTCCAGCTCCGCCTCACTGAAAGCCACCCGGTCCGTCAGACTGGGGAACTCCACCTTCACGCCCTTGTGAAACTTCCGCTTCAGCAGGGCCGGGGTAATGTTGGGATCCCGGGACGCCAGGATCGGCGTGATGCGGCTGCGGCGCATCATCCGCAGGGCGAAATCCACGTTCTCCGAGGGCTGGTACTTCACGGCAAACACTGCCGCCAGCTGCCGGTCCATGGCCAGGAAGATGCCGGTCCGCAGGTTGATGCCGCCGGGCAGGCGCACCTCCATCTTCCGCATGAAGGAGGCCGTGCCCAGCAATACCGACTCCCCCCGGATGGTGGCGGAGTAGCCGCCCTCCTCATAAAAGCTGAAATCGTCCACTTTCTCATAATGGCCGCCCTCGCTGCGGAGCAGGCCGTCAAACAACCGCTGAAGGCCGCAGTCCGCAGTCCGGGCCATAGAGGCGGCATAGGAGGAAACCCGGGACAGGTCCTCCCCGAACACCTTTACGCCGTTGAGCTGGATCGTACCCGGCGGGAACAGGTCTCCGTCCGTCAGGATCATGGCCCGCCTGCGGCTGATCTTCTCCGCACCGCACCAGCCCGCCACGGCGCACCCCGCCTTGTGAAAGTGCCGGGCCAGCCGGGAGAAGGGCATCCCCCAGCACAGAGGCAGGGCAAAGGTGGTGCCTGCCCCCAGGATGGCAGACCAGTTCAGCAAAAAGTCGTCCCCCCGTTCCTGGCCCAGGGAGCTGAGCCCGGCAAACACGATGGAGGCCATCAGCACCACCGGCATCAGCGCGTTCTGCCACACGGCGGCGGTATTCTCCCGCAGGGCGGTGGTGTAGAAGCCGGGGACGGAACCCGCCTGCTTGCAGGCCCCCTTCTCCGTCTCCGTCACCAGATAAGGCGGCTCGTCATCCGTGGCGGCCATGCGGAAGGTGTCCCACAGTCCCCGGCTCTCCCGGGCTCCGCCCCACATGGCAAACACCAGGGCGAGGCACCCCACCGGGGCATAGCAGGGGACGGCGCTCCGCTCCGGCAGCACCAGCCGGGCCACACAGTCCGCCGCCATCACCACGGCGGAGACCACCGCCAGCAGCTCGCTGGTGCATCGCTTCTGCAGCAGCGAGCCGAACGCCTTGGCGAATACCTGCCGGGCCAGGACGGCCACCGCCGCAAGGCACGCCAGCAGCACACCGCTCTGGACGGCTGCGTCGTCGGTCCAGTAGCGGATCTCATAGCCGTAGGCCTCGATCCCCATGGGGATCACCGGCAGCAGCGAGATCAGTACCGCTGCCAGGATGGGTGCTTGCGCCGCTTGGCCTCCGCCCGGTAGTCCGCCGCCGCCTCAGCCAGCTCCGGCTCCGGACCGATGGTGTCGATCTCCGGGATCTCCTCCGGCGCCTCCTCCGGTTCCGGCGGGGCGTAGAGCTCCTCCGTCTCCATCAGGCGCTTCCGGGAGAACAGGCCCCGCCGGGGCCGCAGCAGGGGCTCCTGAGCCTCCTCTTCCATCACCGCGTCCACGGTGCTGCCCACCACATCCTCCAGCGTGATGGGGTGGGGAGAGGGCGGCAGATCCTGCCGCAGCTCCTCCAGCAGGTCCTCCGGCTGGGCGGGCGGCTTTTGGGGCGGAGCTGTTTTTTCCGTCACCTGGGGGGCGGGACGCGGCCGCGCCTCCGTTTGCAGAGGCGGCTTCTTCGCGCCGCCCTCCGCCGGAGGGGCGGCCGGCTCCGTCTCCCGGCGGGCCTCCTGCTCCACGGCCTCCATAAGCCGCTGCTCCCGGCCTGCGCCGTATTCCGCCAGGATCTCCTCCAGGGAGAAGTCCTCCTCCAACGCCGGGACATCCGTGCCCCCGGTCAGACCGCTATCAAACTCTCTCTCGTCTTTGGAAGCCATGCTGCCCCTTTCCTCTCCGCTGTGTCCCCGGCCCTTCAGGCCATCCGCTGGCGCACCGCCTCATACAGCAGGATCGCCGCGGCGGCGGAGGCATTCAGGGAATTCAGCTTCCCCCGCATGGGGATACTCACCAAAAAGTCGCAGTTCTCGGCGGCCAGACGGGTCATGCCGTCCCCCTCGCTGCCGATGACGATGGCGGCGGGTCCCTTCAGATCCGCGTCGTACAGGGCCGTGGTGCCGTCCGCCGCCGTGCCGAAGACCCACACCCCCTGTTTTTTCAGATCCTTCAGCAGAGTGGGGATGTTGGGCACCCGGGCCACCGGCACGTGGGCCACCGCTCCGGCGGAGGTCTTGGCCACCACGGCGGTGAGGCCCGCGCTGCGGCGCTTGGGGATCACCACGCCGTGAGCCCCGGCGCACTCAGCGGTCCGGATGATGGCCCCCAGGTTGTGGGGGTCGGAGATCTCGTCGCACACCACCAGCAGGGGGGCCTCGCCCTTGTCCCGAGCGGCCTGAAGGATGCTCTCCACACTGACGTACTCCCGGACCGCCGCCAGGGCGATGACGCCCTGGTGGGCATGGGTGCGGCTCATGGCGTCCAGCTTCCGCCGGTCCGCCTCCACCACCACCACGCCCGCCGCCCGGGCTTTGGAGGCAATATGTCCCAGGGTCTTGTCCGTCTCTCCCTTCTGGAGGTAAATTTTGTCAATCGTCTCCCCTGCCCGCAGGGCCTCAATGACGGCGTTGCGCCCCTCGATGATGCCGTCGGCCTCGGCAGTCAGGTCCTGCTTTCTCCGTTCTTCCATAACTTCTCCCTCAATCTGAGTATTTTCGCATTCAAGAGGTAGTATAGCATAGGGGCGGGAGTCTGGAAAGTGGAATTCACAGAAAATTTATAGAAAACCGGTTCCTTGTCCTTGTAGGCCTGCGGCTTCTGTGATATACTTTATAAATCATTTTAAGGCTTCGGCACTGTCTGAAAACAGGGCTGGACGCCCCCGGGCAGCGGACCGCACCCCCGTCTCCGGCACAGGCGGGACCGGGGCGGTCCCGTTTATCCTCCGGGTATTGACAGGTTTTCCCCTGAAAGGAGTTCCATACATGAACCCAAACGACAATAAGAACAACAAAAACAACAAGCCCGGCGGCAACTGGCGGGGCGTGGCCTCTCTGGTGGGCTGGGCCCTTCTGCTGACGATCATCTTCAGCTATGCCAGCAGCGTCATCGGCAGCACTGGCCGCCAGGCCTCCTCCATCAACGTGGAATACGGAGAGTTCCAGGAGATGGTGGAGAGCGGCCAGGTGGCCCGGGTGGAATTCGACAACGCGGAGGATATCCTCCTGATAACCCCTGAGGAGGGGTATTCCTACACCGCTGAGGACGGCACCGTCTACACCAAGACGGAGGACGGCTACACTTATATGGACGCCGCCGGACAGGAGCAGACTGCCCACCTGGAGCTGTTCACTGTCCGGATCCAGTCCAATGACGCCGTCATTGATTTCCTGAACGAGTATGGGGTGGAGGGCGTCGACAAGGAGTATCAGGCCCCGGTGAACCCGGTGCTGGCCATGCTGGTGAGCTACGTGTTGCCCTTTGTGCTGATCTTCCTGATGTTCTCCCTGGTCATGCGTTGGATGGCGAAAAAGGGCGGCATGGGAGGAATGGGCGGCATCGGCGGCGTGGGCAAGGCCAACGCCAAGGTGTATATGGAGAAGTCCACCGGCGTCACCTTCAAGGATGTGGCCGGCCAGGACGAGGCCAAGGAGTCCCTGACAGAGATCATCGACTTCCTGCACAACCCCCAGAAGTACACGGAGATCGGCGCGAAGCTCCCCAAGGGCGCGCTGCTGGTCGGCCCTCCGGGCACCGGCAAGACGCTGCTGGCCAAGGCTGTGGCCGGCGAAGCCAACGTCCCGTTTTTCTCCATCTCCGGCTCCGACTTCGTGGAGATGTTCGTGGGCGTGGGCGCTAGCCGCGTCCGGGACCTCTTTAAGGAGGCGGCCAAGGTGGCCCCCTGCATCGTGTTCATCGACGAGATCGACACCATCGGCAAATCCCGGGACAACCGCATGGGCGGCAACGACGAGCGGGAGCAGACATTGAACCAGCTGCTGGCGGAGATGGACGGCTTTGACCCCACCAAGGGCATCATTCTGCTGGCCGCCACCAACCGGCCTGAGGTACTGGACCAGGCGCTGCTGCGGCCCGGCCGGTTTGACCGGCGCATCACCATCGACCGGCCCAACCTGGCGGGACGCATTGCCACGCTGCAGGTCCACACCCGCAACATCAAGCTGGCAGAGGACGTGAATCTGAAAAAGGTGGCCCTGGCCACTGCGGGCTGCGTGGGCGCGGACCTTGCCAATCTGGTGAACGAAGCGGCCCTGCGGGCCGTGCGGAAGGGCCGCAAGCTGGTGACCCAGGAGGATCTTCTGGCCGCCTTCGAGCTGGTCATTGCCGGCACGGAGAAGAAGGGCAGCGTCCTCACCGAGTTTGAGAAAAAGTTGGTGGCCTACCACGAGGTCGGTCACGCCATGGTGGCCTACAAGCAGAAAAACACCGAGCCGGTGCAGAAGATCACCATCGTCCCCCACACCCAGGGCTCTCTGGGCTACACCCTGCTGATGCCAGAGGAGGACAAGACCGAACTGCGCACCCGCGATGAGCTGATGGCCAAGATCATGGTCTCCATGGGCGGCCGGGCGGCCGAGGAAGTGGTGATGAACACCATGACCAACGGCGCCAGCCAGGATATTCAGGACGCCACCAACGTGGCCCGGAACATGGTGGCCATGTTCGGCATGAGCGACGAGTTCGGCATGATGGCGCTGGCCTCCCGCCGGAACCAATACCTGGACGGCGGCTACGGCATGGACTGCGCCCAGGATACCGCCGCCCGGATGGACCAGGCGGTGAAGGACATCCTGGACCAGTGCTACCAGCAGGCCGTGGAGGTCATCAAGGCCAGCCGGGAGGACATGGACAAGGTCGTGGCCTACCTGCTGGAGAAGGAGACCATCACCGGCGCAGAGATGGTGGCTATCATCGAGGGCCGAGACCCGGAACTGGTGGAGAACCCCTACGCCTCCACCCGCGCAGAGGACAAGGCGTTCCGCCCCTCCTCTCCCGAGACCATTGAGGCCCCTGCCAAGAAGGTGCACATGATCTCCCAGAAGATCGAATCCCCCGAGGAGCCCGCCCAGGAGGGACAGCCGGAGAACCCGGTGTCCGATCCCTCCCCTTCCGGCGGAGACGCCCCCCAGGAGAGCGGTTCCACTCCGTCTGAGCCGCCCAAGGACACCCCGTGATCCCCGATCATCCCCGCGAGGCGCGCTGACCCCAGCGCGCCTCGCTTTTCCCATCGCCACTACTTCAAAAAGGAGAATCGCCATGATCCGACTCGCCACCCCCGCGGACCTGTCTCAGGCCGCAGATATCTATGAGGAGATCCTGGACCGAGAGGCACAGGGCCCCGTCTATACCAACTGGCAGCGGGGCAAATACCCCACCATCGACACCGCCCGCCAGGCCCTGGAGGCCGGCACCTTCTACGTGGGCGAGGAGAACGGCGTCCTCTGGGGCGTGGTGAACCTGAACAGCGTCCAGCTGCCGGAGTACGGCGCCATCCCTTGGACCATCCCCGCCGCTGCGGAGGAGGTAGGGGTGATCCATACCCTGTGCATCCGTCCCTCCTGCTCCGGCCGAGGATATGCCCGACACATCCGGCTGGACACCTGGGAGGGGAACCTGCCCGCCAACCGCCTGTACCCCTCCCTGGGCTACCGCTACGCCGGAACGGCGGAGTTCTTCTTCATGGGCTTTGTGCGGGAGAATCTCAACTGCTACGAAAAGGCCCTCTGAATCCATTGAGACGCAAGGGCTTTTCTCCTCTGCTAACCGTGGGTTGACAGATTTCCACTCCCCGGTTGGTGGCCTGGGGGCAGGCTGTCTGCTAGTCTGACGGCGAAAGGAGGCGAGGGATGTGACCATTGGGCAGCGCATCGCGCAGAAGCGGAAGGAGCTGGGGCTGTCCCAGGAGGCTCTGGGGAGCAAGCTGGGTGTCTCCCGCCAGTCCATCTACAAATGGGAGGCAGACTCCGCCCTGCCGGAGGTCGACAAGCTGATCGCCCTCAGCCGCCTGTTCGGCGTCTCTGTGGGATGGCTGCTGGGCGTGGAGGAACCGCCGGAGGCGGATGCCGCTCCTGCTGAAACAGGCGGCGGGCTGACAGAGGCCCAGCTGAAGATGGTGGAGGAGATCGCAGGCCGCTGCATTGCCGCCCAGCCGTCGCCCCGGAAGCGCCGCCGCTGGCCTTGGGTGTTGGCGGCAGCGGCGCTGTGCCTGGTGCTGTTCCACCTCTTCGACCGTCTGGACCGAATGAACGGCCAGTATGTAAATCTGCAGAACAGCCTCTACCGGGTGGAGTCCAGTGTGTACGGCCAGATCGGCTCCCTCTCCAACCGGGTGGAGGAGATCTTGAAGGCCCAGAACAGCCTGGTGGCGGACTGCGGTGTGGAGCTGGAAGCCGTGGACCTTGCCGCCAACACCGTCACCTTCTCCGCCTATGCTGTCCCCAAGACCTATGTGGAGGGAATGGCTGTGGAGTTCCTGGCGGAAAACGGCGAGACCGCCAGCGACCGGCTGGGCAGTGTGGGAGAAGAGGGCCCCAACCAACGGTTCTCCGCCACACTCTCCGTCCCCTTGACGGACCATATCACCCTCTCGGCGCTGCTGGTCCCGCCGGACGGCACCCGCCAGACCCAGCTGCTGGACCAGTTTGAGGGGCTGTACAGCGACTCTCTGCCGCAAGTGGAGGTCAACAGCGATCTCATGTGGATGGATCTGGAGGACAGCACGCTGGTCCTGAATGCGTCCAGCCACGAGCGCTATGTCTATATCCGTGAGATGACACCGGCTGATGCGTCTCTCACCGCGGCCGTGGCAAATATCCGGGTGGGCCTGTTCAAAAATCAGAAACTGGCAGCCTGGGCAGAGCCCTGTGAAAAGCCTGACAGCTTCCACGGCTTTGAGGAATTTGATTTTTACCAGCTGCCGGAGCTGCGCCTCTCCCTCACGCCTGCGGATACGGTACAGGTGGCTGCCGTGGTGACGGATATCTATGGACGGGTCACGGTCTCCCAGGATGTGCCCTACATTCTCGATGAGAGCGGAGATGCGCTGACTTGGCCAGACAGCAGTGAGACAGATCCCGATCCCGCCCACTGGCAGTACGGCGGATGACCGCCGCGCAAATTGTTTCCGGATTTTGAACATTTTGTGAATGAAATCATCCGTTTTTGACCAGTCTGTAAACAAAGTATGAAGCTTTCCCCCAGGCTGTTGACTTTCCCGGCTGGGGGCAGTATGATGAGCACAACAAGCAGGAAGCTTGTGACACACATCATTTTCCCTCTCCTTTCTCTATATCATACAGACGCCGGGGCGGTCCGGAAAGGACCGCCCCGGCGCCGTTTTTCTGCTGTCCCTGCCCGATTATTGCTTTTTCATTTTTATCGAAAAACAATAAAAAATAATTGACAAACAATAACTACACGTGGTACGATACGGAAAAAGGGGGGAATTCCTATGCCGTCCAGCCGTCTCTGGCGTGTTCTGCTGGCGCTGCTGCTTCTGGCGGCCCTGTTCTGCGTTCCCAGTCTGGTGCTGACAGGCAGCGAATGGCTGCCGGAGCTGACAGGCGCGGTGGAGAACTATGTGCCCTTCTGGAAGGGGCTGCTTCGGTTCCTGATTTTCTGTGCCTGGTGCTGGGTGTGGCTCTGGACAGAGGGTTCCGCGCTCCAGATCCTGCTGGCGCTTCTCCTGCAGTTCTGCGGCATCTGGGCCTTGTGCCTGCTGCGTCCCCGTCCGGCCAGCCGGGCCCATTCTCACGCATAAGGAGGAAAGCGACCATGTCCAACAGCACTGTGCAAATACTCGCCCGGGTGCTCCGGGTACTGCTGATCTTCGCCCTACTGCTCAACGTCCTGGCTCTGCTGCTGGTTCCCGCCTCCGTCATGGTCAACGCGGAAAACCTCTTCGGCGGCGCCGGCACCTTTCTGCACGACCTGTTCCACCCGGAGGCGGACGATGTGACCGCCGCAGGCGTATCCGCGATTTTTCTCTCCTGGGTCTGGATATGGGGCGAGGGCGCCAACGCCCTAATCGCCCTGTTCTTGGTGATCTGCGGCATCTGCACCGCGCTGATTCTCCTCCAGGGGCTCCGGGTGCTGGGCACCATCCTCCAGGGTGCGCCGTTTTCCACGCAGAATGCCGTCAGCCTCCGACGGGCGGCTGTATGTTCCTTCTGCATCGCGGGAGCGGCATTGCTCCGGACGATCTGGGGGCTGTGGTTTTACCAGTCCCTCCGCCCCCTGGCCACCTACAACGCGCTCTTTGTGCCGATCTTCACCATGTTCGGCCTGCTGTGCCTGGTGATGTCCGCCCTGTTCCGCCAGGCGACGGAGATGAAAGTGGAAAACGACCTGACCATTTAGGAGGAGGCCCACGCCATGGTTCGTACTGCTGCCCAAAAAATCGCGGATGTGTTGATTTTTCTCTGCGGTTTCCTCATCTTTTGCGACATTCTGCTGCTTCCCCTGACACCGGCCCTGGCCTACTTCCGCTTTCAGAATCCGGCGTCCATGCGCTTCGACCACCTCCTGGCTGTTTTCGCCTACGACTTTGACGACGGGGTGGGAAATTTGCTGGAAATTATTTTGAAAGAGTCTTGGAAGTCCCCGGAGACCGCGGTCCTGGCTCTATTCCTGCTTTTGGCGGGCATCTGCGGCGCAGTGATCCTGGTCCAGGGCATCCGTCTGCTGGCCTCTGTGGCGGACGGCACGCCGTTCTCCCCGAAGAACGCCGTCTACCTCCAGCGGGCCGCCGCAGGCTGCTTTGTGATCGCCGCCGGCGCCCTGGGGCGGACCGCCTTCACCCTCTGCCGGGATGGCGCCGCCGCATTGCTGTCCTACACCGCTTTGTTCATCCCCCTCTTCACCATGGCGGGCCTTCTGTGCCTGGTGATGGCCGGGCTGTTTCACCGGGCAGCGGAGATGAAGGCGGAAAACGACCTGACGATTTGAGGTGACGGCATGATTGTAGTCAACCTGGACGTGATGATGGCCAAGCGGAAAATGTCCCTCTCCCAACTATCGGAGAAAGTGGATATCACCCTGGCCAACCTGTCCATTCTGAAAAACAACAAGGCCAAGGCCGTCCGTTTCTCCACGCTGGAGGCCATCTGTGCCGCCCTGGACTGCCAGCCGGGAGACATTCTGGAGTTCGTGCCGGACGAAGAGGCGGAACCATGACCGCCGGCGCACGGCTCCGCCCCGCCAAAAGCGGGCCTGCATCTGCCGTCCCCGCATTTTCCCTGCTGGCGGCGCAGCTCTTCCCGCCCACGTTCTTCAGCGCCGCCTGGCCGGGAGTGGTATTGGTCCTCCTGCTGGGGTGGATCCCTGTGTCCTTCTGCCCCTGGTATCTCTGGGGCTCCGCCTCCGGAGCCGGGCAGATCGCGGAAGATGGGACCCAGTGTACTGCGGGACATCTTCTGCGGATTGTATCCGGCGGCGGTCAGTCTGCCGATCTGCCCCGGAAGGCCGCCGGGGCCGTTGCGGTATCTCATAACGCCGTTTCGGATACTCCTTCTGATGCTGACGCGATAAAGGCTGCGCTTTTGGAATCTTTACTGTTGGAGGTTTCTCGCGATGTTTCAGCTTTCGCTGTTTACCGAGTTCTGCAGGCTGTGCAACCCCTTTGACTATGTTTTGGGGTTTACGTTCCTGCTGATGGCCTTTCACCTGCTCTTCCTGCTCTTCAATCTGCGGGAGCGGCAGCGGGTGAAGCTCTTCTGCCTGGGCAGCGCCTCGCTGGTCCTGCTGCTGCATATTGCGGCGCTGCGGCTCTCGTTCCAGTTCACCAATCTCACCTTTGACACTGTGGCGACCGGCCCGGCGCCGGGCCTGCTGGGGGCGCTGGGCAGCCGTACCTGGCTGTATCCACTCTTCCTCTATCTGCTTCTGCTGCCTCTGGCGTGCGTCCCGCCCAGGCAAGACAGTTCCCCGGACAACTCCAGTTTCCGCAAGGAGGTGGACGCATGATCGATGCCACATTCTGCAATGCGGTCAGCCTGCTGACGGGCTTTACCGGCTGGGTGCTGGCGGTGTGGTCCTTTCTCCGTCCTGAGAGGGACCGCTCCGGCTGGAAGCTGGCCGGCGGCGGGATGGCCTGCGCCCTGGCCCTGCTGGCCCAGCTCTTCGCCGTGCAGCTGGAGACCGTGGCGGGTGATTTGGAAACGGCCCTGGTCCAGGCCTCCGGCGCAGCTATCGCCGGCCGGATCCTGTTTGTGATAACGCTGATCTTTGAAACCATGGCCGTGGTGAGCCACCACTTTGCCGCCAGAGACCGAACGTAACGTGCATTGACTGTCCCTGCTGTGGAGACAGCCCCAAAAAAGGAGAACCCATTATGAATGAACATGAAAAAGCCCTGCCGGCGGGAGGGCCGGCGAAGTACGCAAAATGCGGTGAAAATTTATGTGATCTCCTCCCGAGAGCGACTGCTTCTGCCGCTGGCCTTCTGCTTCTGTCTTCTGCTGGTGAACACGCTGCTTTGGAGCGGCCCCACCGCGGGACTGACCGCCTCCGTCTGCGTCTGGTACGGCCTGCTGGGGCTCTACCTAGGCCGCCCCCTGCTGAACACCTGGGAGAGCCGCGTTCTGCTGGCGGTGAATCTGGCCCTGGCCGCCACGCTGGCCCTGGGGTCCAACTGGTATTTCCGGGCGTGGAATCTACTGGCCCTGCTGGCCCTGTTACCTGTCCACGCCATCGGCCTCTCCGGCGGACAGTTTCTGCCCTGGTGGCGTCCCTCCATGCTGTGGGAGCGGCTCTGTTTGCTGCTGTGGGGCCTCTTCGGCCATCTGGGGGCAGCATTGGCCACCGCCTGGCCTCAGAAAAAGGACGGCGCCGCCCGGCGGGTCCTGCCCCTGCTGCTGGGAGGCGGCCGGCGCCCTGGCGCTGCTGGCGGTCCTGGTGCCCGTTCTGGCCTCCGCCGACGCGCTGTTCGCCGCCGCCACGGCGGACCTGCGGGCCTTTGTCTCCCTCCACTTCACGGACGCGGTCTGGAAGGCCCTGCTGGCCAGCGTCATGACCCCCTTCCTCTTCGGTCTGCTGTACAGTCTCCGCCGCCCCACACCCCTGAAACGGACCGGAGCCGCAGCCCGCGGCGGGGTAGACGGCCTGGGCTTCGCCATCGTGCTGGCGGCGGTGGCGGCGCTGTACCTGCTGTTCCTGGGCGTCCAATCCGCCGGACTCTTCGGCGGAGCCGAGTACCTGGCCCAAAAGGGCCTTTCCTATGCCGAGTGGGCCCGGAGCGGTTTCTTCCAGATGGTGGGGGTGACAGTGGTGAACCTGACGCTTCTGCTGGCTGCGGTCCAGTGGTCCCGCCGGGAGGGCGGCGCTTGGCGGGCAGTCCGCCTCCTCTCCGCCCTGCTGACAGCGGAGAGCCTGCTCCTGCTCCTCTCTGCCGCCTGGCGGATGACGCTGTATGTGGATGTGTACGGCCTGTCCTTCAAGCGCTGCATGACCTACTGGGGCATGGGGATGATGGCGGCCTTTCTGCTGGCTGCGGCCTGGAAGGTGCGGCGGCCAGACTTCCGGTTCTGTCGGGTGGTGTTTCCCCTGGCCCTGGCGGGGTGGCTGGTCATCAACTGCGTGCCGGTGGACTACCTGGTGGCAAAGGATCAGGTGGACCGCTACCTCTCCGGGGAGAGCGGGGTGCTGGACGCGGAGTACCTGCTCTATGACCTCTCCTATGACACCCTGTCCCAGCTGGAGCGGCTGGACGGAGACATGGTCTGCACAGCGTATGGGGACTGGGACGCCATCGGTACGGCCCGCCTGTCCATCCTATTGGAACAGCGGCGGCAAGAGGCCCGAACAGACTGCGCCGACTGGCGGACCTGGAGCCTCTCGGCCTGGCTGGCCAGCCGGGGCGACGCGTAAGGGGGCCGGGCATGAAGCGCTATCTGCGGCTGGCCGCCTGGTGCCCGGGGCTTGCGCTGGCCGTAACAGCCTGCGGCAGGGCGGGCCGGATCGTCCTCCCGGAGGCGGCGGAGGTCACTGCCATCCGGGTAACGGCAGGAGATGCGGTGACGCTCCACACGGACCGGGACTGGATCGGAGAATTTCTCCAACAGGCGGCAGAGGCTGTCTCCACCGGCATGGAGAGCGTGCAGGACGCGCCGGACCAAACCGGTGCGGTAAAGGTGGAGCTGGGCACCGGCGAGACGCCGGACTGGAGCGTTCTGTACGTCTACGAAGCGGACGGCATCTGCTGTTTGGAGCAGCCCTATACGGGCATCTACCAGGGGGACGAGGCACTCTGGACAGTTCTGGCGGCTGACGCCGCGCCGGAGGGGAGGAATCCACAGTGAACAGGCCGTCGGCCGGTTGGATCGTGTGCCTGCTGCTCTGCGGCATGTTGATCGCCGGGGTGTTCTATCTGATCGACTACAAGGCCGCCTATGACCGGATGGAAAACATCGTGCCGTCCACGGTGGAGGTCTCAATTGCATGGCAGGGGGTAAGTCCATGTGGAAGCTGATGGGCGGGCTGCTGGCACTGCCGGTCCTGCTTGTTCTGCCGGTCCTGCTGGTTCTGTCGGTCCTGATGATCTTCTGGGGCAACGGCGATTATGTCAGAACCGTTCAGCTCAACTGGGAGCTGGAGCTCCCCGCCAGCGAGGGCTGTCTGTATGAGACCGACAGCGGCGCCAGCTTTAGCGGGGACGGGGAGCGGTATCACGTCCTGGCATACGCGGACGACAGCGGGCTGGAGGAAACCCTGACAGAGGAAGCTACGCCGGTCAGGTCCGCAGAAGTGCCAGTGACCGAAATCCTGGATCTGCTGGCCGTTCCGGCGGACCAGCGGCCCGATTTTTCGGACTGCCGCGGCTTCACGGCGGCGCACCCAACGGATGAACGCAACCGGCTGTACCTGCTGGTGAACAGCGCAGGTACCCGGCTGTATGTGGTGGAGTGCTTTTTTTGAGCAGAAAAACAGCGGCGGCCATGGGTTTCCATGGCCGCCGCTTGGCGGTTTCGCTTATTCCTCATCTCGGCCGTGGCCGCACCAGGGACAGACCGGCTGTGCTGCCGGAAACCATTTTCCGCACCAGGGGCAGGGCTGATCCCGCCGGGTCCCGCACAGGGGGCAAAAGGCATCGTCACGGGGATGCTCCTTGCCGCAGACCGGGCATTTGACCAGCTCCCCCGTACCGGGAACGTAGAAGGCGGCGGTGTCCACGTCTGTTGGTTCCGGCTCCACCGGCACATGTTTTTTCGGCTGAGGGAGAAAGTTGGTGCGGAAAAAGGCCAGTCTTCCACAGGCGGGGCAGCTGTATATATCCACCTCAATCCAGTCGGTGACGGAGGCAAAAAGGCCCGTCAGAGCCAGGCGCCTGCCCGCCTGCCAGAGGTCCATCTGCCCCCGCACTGGGGGCAACCCACCGGCGTGTTCGGATTCATCTCCCGCACCTCCTCATGCTCACACCCGCAGGCTCTCCGGATAATCTCCCCTGGCATGGAGCTTGCGGAGCTCCTCCGCCACGATCTCCCGGTCCTCATGGTAGGTCATGCCGAACCACTTGTCCGCGGAGTGAAGGACGGACACCTCCAGCGCGCCCTTTTGCAGCTGATCCCCCACCATCACCGGCAGCAGGCACTCGGCCTTGATATTTTCCCCGGCCTCCGTGCGGAGGAAGTTTTCAAAGTACTCCCGCAGGGCGGGGAAGATGCTGGGGGCAAACCCCCAGAAGTTCATGGACACCACCGTCTCCGGGGACAGGTCCGTGTCCTCCGCCAGATCCCGCAGCGTGCCGTCGGGATACAGCTGGATCTTCAGTGCCTCCCGGACGGAGCGGAGCTTTCCGTCCTCCACCGCGCACACGCCGCGGGACACCGTGCCGTGGAGGCTGGCGGTATTCTTCAGCAGATACCCCACCATGGTGGCCTTTCCCGTCTCAGGCAGCTTCACCAGCTCGTCATAGATGGTGCGGTAGGCGTCGATGCCGTAATAGTCGTCGGCATTGATGACGCAGAAGGGCTCGTGCACCACATCCGCCGCGCACAGCAGGGCATGGACCGTGCCGAAGGGCTTGGTCCGCTCCGGCGGAATCCGGTAGAAGTCCGGCACGGAGGTAAAGTCCTGAAAGACATAGGCCACCTCCACCGGCGTGCCGTCCAGTGCGGTCTTCCTCGCCAGATAATCCCCGCACAGGCGGCGCATCATCTCCTCCATCTCCGGCTTGATGATGAACACCACCTTGCTGAACCCCGCCCGGAGGGCGTCGTAGATGGAGTACTCCATCAGGATCTCGTTGTGGGGCCCGATGCCGTCCACCTGCTTGCTGCCGCCGTAGCGGGACCCAAGGCCCGCCGCCATGATGACCAGTGAGACTTTCATTTGCTTCTCTCCTAAAGTTTTTGTGAATTTGCGCCTTGTTGCGCAACCATACGCTGTTCTTTTACCATACCCTATTTGCCGGATTTTTGCAACTGCTCTTGACTTTTTTCCTCTGCGGTCTATAATATGAAAACGATAATCATTTTCAGATTAAAGGAGGCATTGGATGCCATACAGCACCAAACAGCACCAGGCGGTGCTCCGCTGCCTGGAGGCCCGGGGCGAGACCGCCTGCACCGCCGCCGAACTGGCGGAGGACCTGCGTCGGGAGGGCTGCCCGGTGGGCCTGGCCACCATCTACCGCCAGCTGGAAAAGCTGGAGGCCGCTGGGGCGGTCCACAAGGTCAACACCGAGGAGGGCGCCCTGTACCAGTACTGCGGCCGCCAGTCCCAAGGCCACCGGGATTGCTTTCTTCTGAAGTGTGAGCGCTGCGGCCGCATCCGCCATGTGGACTGTACCCACCTGCAGAACCTGTACGACCACCTGGAGCGGGAGCACCACTTCCGCATCGATCCCCGGGGGACGCTGTTTTCCGGGGTGTGCGACGTCTGCGCCGGAGAGGAGGACCACCATGGAGCCCAATGAGCTGATCGTCTGCCGGGACGCGTCCCTGGGGTATGAGGGTCAGAGCGTCCTGGCCCACCTGGATCTCACCATCCGGGCGGGGGACTACCTGTGCATCGTGGGGGACAACGGCTCCGGCAAGTCCACGTTGCTGCGGGGCCTGCTGGGGCTCCTCTCCCCCCAGTCCGGGGAGATTCTCCGGGCGCCGGAACTGCGGCAGGGAGCCGTGGGCTATCTGCCCCAGCAGACCCGGGCCCAGCGGGACTTCCCGGCCACGGTGTATGAAGTGGTCCTCTCGGGCTGCCTGAACCAGAAGGGGCTGCGGTTCTTCTACACCGCCGCCCAGAAGTCCGCGGCATTGATGAACATGGGCAAGCTGGGGATTCTGGAGCTGAAGGACCAGAGCTACCGGGATCTCTCCGGCGGCCAGCAGCAGCGGGTGCTGCTGGCCCGGGCCCTGTGTGCCGCCCGCAGCCTGCTGATCCTGGACGAGCCCATTACCGGCCTGGACCCCGCCGCGGCCCAGGATCTGTACAAGACCCTCTCCTACCTGAACCGGAAGGAGGGCATGGCGGTGGTGATGGTGACCCACGATCTGAGGGCCGCCCTGCGCAGCGCCCGGACGGTGCTGCACATCGGCCGCAGCAGCTACTTTTTAGGCACAGTCAAAGACTATCTGGCCTCCCCCCAGGGGCGGCGGTTTCGGGAGGTGGAGGAATGAGCCTGACCTTGATGCTGACCTATCCCTTTATGCAGCGGGCCCTGATCGCCGGGACGCTGGTAAGCCTCTGCGCCGCGCTGCTGGGAGGTCCCCCTGGTACTGAAGCGGTACTCCATGATCGGCGATGGCCTCAGCCACGTCTCCTTCGGCGCCCTGGCCATCGCCGTGGCCCTGGGGTTCACTCCCCTCTACTTCTCCATCCCCGTGGTGATCCTCGCGGCGTTCTTCCTGCTGCGGCTGGCCACCAATCCCCGCTGGAACAGCGACGCGGCCATTGCCGTCATGAGTGCGTCGGCCCTGGCCGTCGGCATCATCGTCATCTCCCGCACCAGCGGCATGACCACGGATGTGGACAACTACATGTTCGGCAGCGTCCTGGCCATGACGTGGGCGGATGTGGCCCTGTCTGCGGTACTGTCCCTTGCGGTGCTGGCCCTGTTCGTGCTGTTCTACCACAAGCTCTTCGCCGTGACGTTCGATGAGAGCTTCTCCCAGGCCACGGGGCTGCGGGTGGACTGGTACAACACCCTGCTGGCCATTCTCACCGCCCTGACCATCGTGCTGGGGATGCGGATGATGGGTGCCATGCTGATCTCCTCCCTGGTGATCTTCCCGGCGCTGACGGCCATGCGGCTGTTCAAGAGCTTCCGGGGCGTGGTGGTATGTGCCGCCGTTACGTCGGTGTGCTGCTTCTGCGCGGGACTCATGGCCTCCTGGACGCTGTCCACGCCGGTGGGAGCCTCTGTGGTGGCGGCAAATCTCGCGCTGTTTCTGCTCTCCTGTGCTGCCGGCTGGCTGCGCAGGCGCTGAAAACCGCCGGATCTGCGGCTGTGCCGTATATCCGGCGGATTTTTTTATACAATATTAGAAAAGAATCTGGCAGAAAAGGCTTGCGCTTTTCCAGTATCTGTGCTATGATGCGTATGTTAGAAGAGTAAGGTATGTGGAGTGGGCTGCGGGGTCCGCTCTTTTTCTTGACCTTTTTCGGTCAGGCAAACTCTGCTTAAACTTCCAAAAGAAGGGAGTCCTCCCATGAAAAAGATCACTGAACTGACCGCGGAACTGGCCGCCCCCGCTATCGCGGAACAGGGCTGCACCCTCTGGGACGTGGAGTACGTCAAGGAGGCCGGCACCTGGTATCTGCGCATTCTGCTGGACAAAGAGGGCGGCGTGGACATTCTGGATTGTGAGGAGATCTCCCGGAAGGTCAGCGACCTGCTGGACGAGGCCGACCCCATCGAGGGCAGCTACACCCTGGAGGTGGGCTCCGCCGGTGCCGAGCGGGCGCTGAAGCGGCCCTCCGATTTTCAGCAGTTTCTGGGCAGCCCCGTGCTGGTGAAGCTGTACCGGGCCCGGGAGGGCCGGAAGGAGTTTGCCGGCTATCTGAAGGGCTATGACGAGGCCACCGGCGATGTCACCGTCACCGTGGGCAGCCAGGATCTGGTCTTCCCCAAGAAGGAGACTGCCCTTATCCGCCTGCGGGTGGAATTTTAACCAATCACCGTCCCGACAAGACGTATTTTATCAACAAGGAGAATCAGCAACATGAAAGGCAAAAAGCAGAAGGAGCCCGTAGGCTTCAATCCCGCGGAAATCTTCGCGGCACTGGCTCTGCTGGAGAAGGAGCGGGGCATCCCCCAGTCCTTCATGATGGAGAAGATTGTCCAGGCCCTCACCACCGCCTACAAGCGGGACCACGCGGATGTGGAGAACGTCATCGTGGATGTGGACGAGGCACACCAGAACCTGAAGATGTTCGTCCAGAAAAACGTGGTGGAGGAAGAGGACTACGTGGACCCCGCCAACGAGATGCCCATTGAGGAGGCCAAGAGGCTCTCCGCCAAGTACGAGGTGGGCGACATCGTGAACATCCCTGTGGACACGGTGGAGTTCGGCCGCATCGCAGCAGGCAACGGCAAGCAGGTCATCATCCAGGGCCTGCGGGAGGCCGAGCGGGGCCAGGTGTATGATGAGTTCAACTCCAAGCAGCATGAGATCCTCACCGGCGTAGTCACCCGTGTGGATCCCCGCAACGGCAATGTGTCCCTGCGGATCGGCACCGGCACCGACTCTACCGAGGCGCTGCTGATGGCCGGTGAGCAGGTCCCCGGCGAAGATCTGACCGAAGGCATGCATGTGAAGGTCTATGTGGTGGAGGTTCGCCGGTCCACCCGCGGGCCCCAGGTGCTGATCTCCCGGACCCATCCGGGCCTGGTGAAGCGCCTGTTCGAACTGGAGGTCCCCGAGATTTATGACGGCACCGTGGAGGTGAAATCCATCGCCCGTGAAGCCGGCAGCCGCACCAAGATGGCCGTGTGGTCCAACGACGAGAACGTGGACCCCATCGGCGCCTGCGTGGGCCCCAAGGGCCAGCGTGTGGGCAGCATTGTGGAGGAGCTGCGGGGCGAGAAGATCGACATCGTCAAGTACAGCGAAGACCCGGCCCAGTTTATCGCCGCCGCCCTGGCGCCTGCCGACGTGGTGGATGTGTGGATGGCGGACGAGGGCAAGGCCTGCCGCGTCATCGTGCCGGATGACCAGTTGTCCCTGGCCATTGGCAAGGAGGGACAGAACGCCCGCCTGGCGGCCCGCCTCACCGGCTACAAAATCGACATCAAGCCGGAGAGCTATCACGACGAGGAAGAGCCCCCTGCCGGGGGCGCCCCGGAGGCCGCGGACACGGCGGAAGCGTCCGCTGTGGAGCCCGTGGACGCGGAGTAAGATCAGTTTATCAGAAAGGCGGCCTATGAGATGCCGAAAGTGAAGAAGATTCCCCAGCGGCAGTGCGTGGGCTGCCGGGAAATGAAGGATAAGAAGGCCTTGCTGCGGGTGGTCAAGGCCCCGGACGGCACCGTGTCCCTGGACTTCGGCGGCAAGAAGCCCGGGCGGGGCGCCTATGTGTGCCACGACGTAGCCTGCCTGCAGAAGGCCCGGAAAACCCGGGCCCTGGAACGGGCTTTTGACACCGCCATCCCGCCGGAGGTCTACGACGCCATGGAGGCAGAACTGCGAGGTGCGGATGGACCGGCTTAACATTCTGTCCCTGCTGGGTCTCAGCCTAAGGGGCGGCCGGTTGGCCGTGGGCGAGGAGCCGGTAGAGGCCGTGGCCCGCGCCCGGGACGCCCGGGTGCTGCTGCTGGCCGCCGACGCGGCGGAGGGCACCCGCCGCCGGTGCGAGCACTTCGCCCAGGCCGGTGACTGCCTGTGGCTCCAGCTCCCCTTACCAAGACGGAACTGGGCCGGGCCCTGGGCCGGACGGCCGTGGCCATCGCCGCGGTGACGGACGTGGGACTGGCCGCCGCCCTGCTGCACCGGCTGGCGGAGCTGGATCCGGAGCAGTACGCCGACGCGGCGGACCGGATGGATGTAAAGGCCCGCCGGGCCGCGGAGCGCCGGGCGGAGCAGGCGGCCCATGAGAAGAATCTCCGCCAGGGCAAGCGCCGCCGAAAGGCGCCGCCTACACCAAAGGCGGCCAAACCTCCGGCGGAAACGCCACCGGAGCGTGCGCCGGACGGGAACCGTCCCCGCGGCGCAAAGCCATACCGATCCCGTCCCCCCAGGGACGCTCGCCCCAAGCCGAAGGCACAGGCGCGGCCATACGCCAACAGCCGCCCGGTGAAAAAGGGCAAAGGCTCCTTCCGCAAGAAAAAGGAAGGCTGACGGACCGCGCCGCCGCGGCATGTGTCCGCGGCAGCTATTTGAAAAAATTTCCCAGCCCTCGGGTTGGAGCAGAACGAGGTGTTTCTATTGGGTATTGAGAAATACAGAGTCCATGAGGTGGCGAAGGATTTCGGCCTTCCCACCAAGACCATCACGGAGATCCTGACGAAATACGCCGAGACTCCCAAAAACCACATGCAGGCGCTGACAGATCAGGAGCTCTCTCTGATCTTTGAATACCTGACGCAGCACAATCCGGTCTCCAGCATCCAGGTGATCTTCGCCGACACCTACAAGGAGGAGCCTGCGAAGGAACCAGCCACCAAAAAGTCAGAGCCCGCCGGCAAGGCCGCCGCGCCCGCCCAGGGCCAGCAGGTCAGGCAGTCTGTGCCTGCCCAGAGCGCGCAGAGCAGCCAGGGTGGCCGGCAGCAGCCCCAGCAGCAGAACGCCGCCTCCAAGCCTGCGGCGCAGCAGCCGGTGTCCCGGGTGCCCCAGCGGAAGATCGTGGACACCCGCAAGGGCGGCGACGTGAATCTGGCCAAGTATGATGAGCGGCTGGAGGATCTGGGCGGCGAGCGGGGCGCTCGGATGCAGCGGCAGCAGCGCAGCGGCAAGGAGAAGATCCGCACCAACAACCAGCGCCGGGGCGGCATGACCTTCTCCAACAAGCGCAAGCAGGACGAGGCAGAGCGGATGCGCAGGCTCCAGCTGGAGATCGCCAAGAAGGCCCCTGTGAAGGTCATGATCCCCGATGAGATCTCCGTGGGCGAACTGGCCAGCCGCATGAAGAAAACCGGCGCAGAGGTGGTCAAGTGCCTGATGAAGAACGGCATTATGGCCTCCCTCAGCCAGATCATTGACTTCGACACCGCCGCCATCATCGCCGAGGAGATGGGCTGCAAGGTGGAGAAGGAGGTTGTCGTCACCATCGAGGAGCGGCTGATTGACGACCACGAGGACAAGGCGGAGGATCTGGTGCCCCGGGCTCCCGTGGTGGTGGTCATGGGTCACGTGGACCACGGCAAGACCTCCCTGCTGGATACCATCCGCCACACCTCTGTGGCGGCCGGAGAGGCCGGCGGCATCACCCAGCACATCGGCGCCTATCAGGTGCAGGTGAACGGCAAGCCCATCACCTTCCTGGACACGCCGGGCCATGAGGCATTCACCTCCATGCGGGCCCGCGGCGCCATGATTACGGACATTGCCATTCTGGTGGTGGCAGCGGACGACGGCATCATGCCCCAGACCGTGGAGTCCATCAACCATGCCAAGGCCGCAGGTATCCCCATCATCGTGGCCATCAACAAGATCGACAGGGAGAACGCCAACCCGGACCGGGTGCTTCAGCAGCTGACGGAGTACGGCCTGGTACCAGAGGACTGGGGCGGCGACACCATCTGCTGTAGGATCTCCGCCAAGCAGAAGATCGGCATCGAGAACCTGCTGGAAATGGTGACCCTCACCGCTGAGATGGCGGAGCTGAAGGCCAACCCCAACCGGTCTGCCAAGGGCACCGTCATTGAGGCCCGGCTGGACAAGGGCCGGGGCCCCGTGGCCACTCTGCTGGTGCAGAACGGCACACTGAAGCAGGGCGACATCATCATCGCCGGCACCGCCGTGGGCCGTGTCCGGACCATGATGGACTACAAGGGCGCCCGTCTCACCCAGGCCGGCCCCTCCGTACCCGTAGAGATCGCGGGCCTCTCCGAAGCGCCCTCTGCCGGCAGCCCCTTCTTCGCCGTGGCCGACGAGCGCATGGCCCGGGAGCTGGTGGAGCAGCGCAAGGCCGAGGAGAAGGCCAAGGCCGCCGCACCGGTGCAGAAGGTCTCTCTGGAGAACCTGTTTGACCAGATCCAGGCCGGCGAACGCAAGGAGCTGGCCCTGATCGTCAAGGCCGACGTCCAGGGCAGTGTGGAGGCGGTGAAGGCCTCTCTGGAAAAGCTGTCCAACGACGAAGTGACCGTCCGTGTCATTCACGGTGGCGTGGGCGCCATCAACGAGTCCGACGTGATGCTGGCTGCCTCCTCCGGCGCCATCATCGTGGGCTTCAACGTCCGGCCGGACGCCGCCGCCCGGGACGGCGCGGTGCGCCAGAACGTGGATATGCGGATGTATCGCGTCATCTATGACTGCATCGATGAGATCGAGGCGGCCATGAAGGGCATGCTGGCCCCCAAGTACCGGGAAGTGGTGCTGGGCCACGCGGAGGTCCGCCAGACCTACAAGGTCTCCAGCGTGGGCACCGTGGCCGGCTGCTACGTCCAGGACGGCAAGATCGTCCGTAGCTGCTCCGTCCGGGTGGTCCGGGACGGCATCGTGATCCACGAGGGCTCTCTGGCCTCCCTGAAGCGGTTCAAGGACGACGCCCGGGAGGTCGCTGAGAACTACGAGTGCGGCCTGACCGTGGAGAAGTTCAACGACATCAAAGAGGGCGATATCATCGAGGCGTTTACCATGGAGGAGATTCCGCGGTAATGTGCTGGGCCTGACGCTGTATACCGCCTCTCCGACGCCCTTTCGGGTCGCAGAGCGGCCCCGCACGGCAGTGCGCCCAAGCGTGCCGCGGTTGGCTCTGCCCGCCGAGGATGTCTGATTCAGAGTTCCTGTGAAACCCATTTCATAGGGGCGTGCGGTATCATCGAGGTGTTTACCATGAGCAGCTTCTCCGGTAATGGGCCTGCCTCATCAGATCGCAATCATCAACCATACTTGCAATAGCCGGCAGGGCGGGCGTAAACGCCCGCCCTGCTTTTTCAGAAGGAGCGCCTATGAGCCGCGTGATCCTGCTTTGCGCCGATCATCCCCTTCCGCTGTATGCCGCCCAGACCCGCCGGGTCTATTTCCACCGCGGCGTGCGGTATGAGGAGGAAGGATTTTCTGTTCAGCCCCATGTCTACTACCGCCCTGCGGTGGACAACCTGGAGCTGTCCATGAAACCCCATCGCTATGAGCTGGACCTGCGTGCTACGGAGCAGGACGCCGCCCTGCTGCGGGACTATCTGCGGCAGAGCTGCATTCCCGGTGAACAGGTGGAGCTGTGGAACCTGTGGGTGAGCGATATCCGGGTCCGGGCCTTTCGCCTGACGGGCCCGCTGGCAGATCTGGACGCCGACGCCCTGGTGCAGATGGAGGAGCGGGAGCAGACCTGCATTACCCTGACCATATAAGCGCTCCAACCAAGCGCAATTCCAATGAACTCCCATAAGGAGGTATCTCTCTATGCCAAGCAATCGAATCGGCCGGATCAACGAGGAGATCCAGCGGGAGCTGGCGGACCAGCTCCGCCGTCTGAAGGACCCCCGTGTCTCCCAGGTGGGTATGGTATCCATCACCCGGGTGGACACCACCAGCGACCTGCGATACGCCCGGGTCTATATCAGTGTTCTGGACAAGGACCAGGAGAAAGACGTGCTGAAGGGCCTGAAATCCGCCGGCGGCTTCCTGCGGCGGGAGCTGGGACAGGCCCTGCAGCTGCGATACACGCCGGAACTGCAGTTCATCGCCGACGACTCCATCCAGCACGGCGCCCACATCCTGGAGATCCTGCGTCAGGTGGAGCGGCAGGATGAAGCCCGGGACGGCCCGGACGCCGGCGAAACGGAGGAATGAGTATGCTGACGGTCTCCCAGACTGCGGCGCTGCTACGGACCTTTGACAATATTCTGATCCTCACCCATGTCCGCCCGGATGGGGACACGGTGGGCTGCGCCGCAGCCCTGTGCGCAGGACTGCGGTCTCTGGGCAAGGCGGCGTTCCTGCTGCCCAATCCGGAGCTGACAGACACCACCGCCCCCTATTTCCGCCCTTACGAGGCGCCGGAAGGCTTCACACCGGACAAGGTGGTGTCCACGGACATCGCCACGGTGGGCCTGTTCCCGGAGAACGCCAGGCCATACGCGGAACGGGTGGATCTGGCCATTGACCACCATCCCTCTTTTGAGTCCTTTGGCCGAGAGAATATCGTCCGGCCGGAAGCCGCCGCGTGCGGAGAGCTAATCTACGACATTCTGTCCGATCTGGGCCCCATCACGCCGGAGATGGCCCTGCCGCTGTATGTGGCCGTCTCCACGGACACAGGCTGCTTTGCCTACGCCAATACCACCGCCCAGACCCATGCGGTGGCGGCCGCGCTGCTGCGGACCGGCATCGACTATCAGACCGTCAACAAGGTGTTCTTCCGCACCAAGAGCCGCAGGCGGATGCAGCTGGAGGCCGCCATCCTCAACGACTGTACGTTTTACGACCGAGACCGGGTGGCGGTGCTGTCCGTGCCCCTCTCCCTGATGGCGCGGATCGGCGCCCTCGGAAACGGATGCGGAGGACCTCTCCGCTCTGGGTCCCCAGATTGAGGGCGTGGACTGCGCCATCACCATGCGGGAGCTGCGGCCCGATGTGTGGAAGATGTCCCTGCGGACCGGTCCCCGGATTAATGCCACGGAGGCCTGCCGGCTGCTGGGCGGCGGCGGCCACGCGGCCGCCGCAGGCTGCACGGTGGAGGCCCCCTGGGCTGAGGCCAGGGAGCGAATCCTGGCTGCCGTGGCGCAGGTGGCGCCGGACTATCAGCGCTGAGCGGGCCGCGTTCTGCTGCCCTTGAGGAGGTTTTTATGCCCAGTGGTATCCTGATTATCGACAAGCCCGCCGGTTGGACCAGCATGGACGTCTGCGCCAAGGTGCGGGGCATCTTCCACGAAAAGCGGGTGGGACACGGCGGAACGCTGGACCCCATGGCCACCGGGGTGCTGCCGGTCTTTGTGGGGCAGGCCACCCGCGGGGTGGAGTTCGCAGAGAACGGCCAGAAGGAATATGTAGCCGGTCTGCGGCTCGGCCAGGTGACGGACACCCAGGACGTCACCGGCACCACGCTGGAGACCCGTCCCGTCACGGCGGATCGGGCAGCACTGGAATCGCTGCTGCCCCGCTTTCTGGGAGAGCAGGACCAGATCCCCCCTATGTACTCCGCCGTCAAGGTAGGCGGGCAGAAACTCTACGACCTGGCCCGGAAGGGACAGGTCGTGGAACGGAAGCCCCGCCGCATCACCATCTACGAGCTGGAGCTACTGGCCCAGGAGAGCGCAACGGACTACCTGCTCCGCTGCCGCTGCTCCAAGGGCACCTACATCCGCACCCTCTGCCATGACATCGGCCGACAGCTGGGCTGCGGCGGGACGCTGTACGCCCTCCGCCGCACCATGGCGGTCGGCTTCAGGTTGGAGCAGGCAGTGACGCTGGAGGCAGTCCAGGCACAGGGTACAGCGCTCCTGCTGCCTACGGACAGCCTCTTCGCAGAGTACCCGGCCCTGCCTCTGACATCCGGCCTGCTGGAGAAACGGGTCCGCTGCGGCAATCCCATCCCCCTGCCGGGCACACCGGACGGCATCTACCGCGTATACAGCCGGGACCGGCAGTTCCTGTGCCTGTCCCGGGCTGCGGGCGGAACGCTGACGTCCATCAAGAATTTCTTTGGAGCGTAAACCATGAAAGAACGAGTCATTGCCCTGGGCTTTTTTGACGGAGTCCACCTGGGGCACGGCGCCCTGCTGCGCCGGGCCGCTGAGGAGGCCGCCCTGCGGGGCTGTACCCCCGCGGTATTCACCTTTGACCGCCCGCCGAAGGAAGTAGTCACCGGCGTCCCCTGTCCCCTCATCAACTCCCCGGAGGACCGGCGGGACCTGGTGCGGCGGCTGTACCGCATTCAGGACGTGCTGATGGTCCCCTTTGACCGCGAGATGATGACCACGCCCTGGGATGACTTTATTGTCCGGATCCTGGTGGGCCGCTACCACGCGGTCCATCTGGTGGCGGGACACGATCACCACTTCGGCCACAGGAACCAGGGCACACCGGAGCTGCTGGCGCAGAAGTGCGCCCAGCTGGGCCTGGGCTGTGACATCATCCCCAAGGTGGAGGTGGCAGGCATCACCGTCAGCTCCACCTACATCCGCCGGTTGGTGGAGCTGGGGCAGATCAGCCGGGCCAACCGCTTCCTGGGCCACCCCCACACCCTGACAGGCACAGTCCGCCACGGCCGGGGTATCGGCTCCTCCCAACTGTTCCCCACTGCCAACCTCGTCATTCCGCCTCATGTGCTGGTGCCGAGCCACGGGGTATACGCCACCCGGGCCACACTGGAGGACGGCTCCTGCTACGCCGCTGTCACCAACGTGGGCACCCGCCCCACGGTTCAAAACGGCTCGGACATCACAGTGGAGGCCTGTCTCCTGGACTTCCAGGGGGACCTGTACGGTAAACAGCTGCGGCTGGAGTTTTATGAGCATCTGCGCCAGGAGGTGCGCTTCGACTCCCTGGACGCCCTGCGGGCCCAGATCCAGTCGGATGCAGACGCCACCCGGACCTATTTCGCAGACGGGGTCCCGACCTTCCCTGCCCTTTGATCCTCCATGAAACAGCGCGGAGTCCGGAATCGGACTCCGCGCTGTTTTCAGATCAGCCACACCGTCAGCCACACCAAGCCGATCCCGGCAGCGCCCATCAGGGTGTAGACCGCCGGGGAAAGATCCCGCCAGATCCGGCTGAACCGCCCATGGTCTCCGCCGGCATAGTTTCGCGCCACCCGGCGGGCCTCCTCCACCAGCTCCCGGGCGGTGACGCCCTCGCCGGCCGCATCGTTCCGCACGATGAAGATCGCCTGCTCAAAAAAACGCTGGTCCGGGGAATCCACCACCACGACCCGTCTGGAAATGCCTTTCACCATCCGCTTTACGCCTCCTGCCTCTCACAGAATTTAGATGGTTCCATTTTGTCTCAGCGCGGGAAAATTTATACCGCCTCTCACACCTTTTTCACACCGCTCTCCCGGCTGAGATACAGCACCTGAACCCCGCAGTCGTCCTGAAGATTCTCCCGCCGGACGCTCTCGCTGAGGATCAGTCCCGCCAGGGTCTGCGGATCCTCTCCATCCCAGCCGGCCAGCAGGTTTTGAAGCCATTCGTCCCGGCCCGGGTCTGCCACCCCGTCGCTGACCATTACTGCAAAGCTTCCCGGCTCCAGTGTGGCACGGGTCACATCCGGAGCCGCCGCCCCGCCCCGCAGACCCGCCGGCAGGGTCCCGCCGGTGATCCGCCGGACAGTGCCCCCCTTCTTCACATAGCTGGGGGCCGCGCCGTATTTGAAGAAGGCCGCCTCCCCCGTCTCCGGTCTGCAGGTGATGAGATCAATGGTGGTGAAGCTTCCGGTCTCCGCGCCCCGCAGGGCCATGGCTGCGTTCAGGGTCTTCATGGCCGCCTCCGGCTCGATGCCCGCCTGCAAAAACTGCTCCAACAGACGGCAGGTGAGGGCGGACTCCCGCCGGGCTGCCTCTCCGCTGCCCATGCCGTCCGCCAGCAGCAGGCACAGGAGGCCTCCCTCCGTGCGGAAGGAGACCACCGTATCCCCGCAGACCGTCTCCCCCTCCTTGGGCCGCAGAGCCGCGCCAATGCGGCAGAGATCCGCCTCCCCTGCTGTGGCACGGACCTCCCCCAAACCGGCAGCGGTGGCGGTCAGCAGTTCACTGAGCTGGGCGTACTGGCCCCTGGCGCTGCGGCGGGTCTCCTCCAGCTGCCGCCGGTACTGCCGCCGCAGCAGGAATGCGGAGAGCTCCCCATTGACGGCGGTGAGAAAGTCCGGCAGGTGGATGCACCGGTCCGCGAAGTAGCTGGGAAAGTCCTTGGCCAGCGCGCGCCCCCGCTCCAGCAGGAAGGGCGTGGCGTCGTTCAGGGCGTTGAAGGTGCCGGTGTACTCCTTCTGCCAACAGAGCTCGCACAGGGCGCAGCCCCGGCACACCTTTTCTGCCGCCCGGTCAAAGACCACCGCCGGGTTCTCCTCCGTGGACACCGGGGCTGCCCTGCCCATGCTGTCGTACAGGGCCCGCAGGGCGGCGGCCATCCGGGTCAGCTGGGCGCGCATCCCCTCCAGCGCGGCGGGAAACTCCGGTGTCTCTCCCCGCATCACCCGCTTGCCGCCGAAGGCCCGGCCCGGCAGCATCAAAAACAGGGCCGCTCCCACCGCGGCCTCCGGCAGCAGGGGCGTGGAGAGGCCCGCCGGCAGGGCGGCCAGGGCCGCCGCTCCCCAGAATGCCAGCGCCGCCCAGATCCGCCTTCCGCTGCTGCGGCTCCCGGCCAGAAGGCCCGCCAGACCATAGGCCGCCCCGAAAAGGACGCCGCCCCGGCCGGAACAGAAGTCCGCCGCCAGGCCCGCCCCCAGTCCGGCGGCTACCCCGGTCATGGCCCCCCGCTGATAGGCGGTGTAGGCCAGCAGCAGACACAACAGTGAACGCCCCACGGAGACACCGGCCAGTTCTACGTCCACCAGCGCCAGCAGAATAGAGCCTGCCAGAAACAGCAGACTATCTGGCTCCGGCCGCTCCCCTCCGGCCTGCAGCAGGGGCTGATAATACCATGCGGAGATGCCTACCAGGGCCGTTGCCGCAAGGCAGGGCGCCAGGTTTCGCAGAGGGGACAAGGACTGGAGCACGTAGATGCCGCTCACCGCCAGAAACAGTCCCGCCCCTGCCAGAGGGTGAAACAGCGGTCCCTCCAGCAGCTTCAGCCCCTGAAAGGCCGCCGCGGTGGTAAAGATCAAAATCGCAGCGGCCAAAAAGGGCAGCGCACCGGAAAAGTCCAGAAACAGCACCGCTCCCACGCCAGCGCCCAGCAGGGCGGCGATCCCTCCTGCCCCTGGCCCACAGGCCGCCACGCACCCCAGGGCAAAGGGCGCGTAATCCCCCGGCGTCTGGGTGGCGGTCAGCGCCGCCGCCAAAAAAAATCGGATGCCCCAGGCCAGCAGCTGTGCCGGCTGGTGCCGGCTCCATATCATGTCCCTGTGCCCCACAGCTTGTCCCTCCTGTATTCCGCCGTGAAGTCCACGGCCTCTTTGGTTTTTTCCACTATTTTACAGGCTGTGTGGAAAAAATCCCGTCGGGAAAAGAAAGCCGCGCCATTTCCGGGCTGGATGCCCATAGTGGACTTTTACGGCCGGATATGGTATGATAAACTATCATGTTTTCATTGGAAAGGACGGCCCGCCTTGAACATCGGCACGCTTACCATCAACTCCTCCCTGGCCCTGGCCCCCATGGCCGGGGTCACGGACGTCGCCTTCCGCCAGATCTGCGCGGAATTGGGGGCGGGATATACCATCACGGAGCTCATCTCCTCCAAGGCCCTGTGCTACCACGACAAAAAGACCCTGTCCCTGCTCCAGCAGTTTCCCGGGGAGCACCCTGCGGCAGTGCAGATCTTCGGCAGTGACCCGGTCTGCATGGCAGAGGCAGCCCAGATCGCCCTGGAGCATTCCGGGGCGGATGTGGTGGACCTGAACATGGGCTGCCCCATGGGCAAGATCGTCAACAACGGCGACGGAGCCGCCCTGATGAAGGACCCAGAAAAGGCCGGACGCATCATGGAGGCAGTGGTGAAAGCCGTCTCTGTGCCGGTGACCGCCAAGTTCCGCCGGGGCTGGGACATGGGCAGCTGCAACTGCGTGGAGTTCGCCCGAATCCTGGAGCAGGCAGGGGCCTCCGCCGTGGCGGTCCACGGCCGGACCCGGGCCCAGGTGTACAGCGGTCAGGCGGACTGGACCTGCATTCGGGCGGTGAAGGAGGCTGTGTCCATCCCGGTGATCGCCAACGGCGATATCTGGAAGCCGGAGGACGCGGTCCGCATTCTCCAGCACACCAAGGCGGACATGGCCATGATCGGTCGCGGGTGCTTCGGCAACCCCTGGCTGTTCCAGCAGGCCAAAGCCGCGCTGGAGGGCAAGCCCATCCCGCCCCTGCCGCCGCTTGCGGAGCGGTGCGACACAGCGGTACGGCAGTTTGAGCTGGCCGCCGCGTCCAAGGGCGAGCGGGTAGCCGTGCTGGAGGCCCGCCGCCACTACTGCTGGTATCTGAAGGGCGTGTCCCACTCCGGCTACTACAAGGAACAGATCGTGCAGATGAACACGCTGGAAGACGTGTATCGGGTGACGAAAGGAATCAAAAGGGATTTGAGATGAACGAGCAATCGCGGGAACAGCAGCTGGTCTCCGCCGCCCGGGACGGGGATATGGACGCCTTCGAGGCGCTGGTCCATCTGTATGAGAAACGGGTGTTCGCCCTGACGCTGCGGATGTGCGGGAATCCCGAGGATGCCGCCGAGGCCGCCCAAGAGGCATTTCTCGCCGCCTGGCAGGGGCTGGCATTCTTCCGGGGAGAGGCCAGCTTCTCCACCTGGCTGTACCGGCTGGTGTCCAACGCCTGCGTGGACTTGCTGCGGCGTGATGGCCGCCGCCGGGCCTCGGCCGGCCCCTCCCTGGATGACGAGGAGCTGAATCTGGACGTGCCCGATCCGGCGCCCTCTCCCCAGGACGCGGCGGAGCGGCAGGAGCTGCGGGAAGAGATTGAGCGGGGCCTCTCCGCCCTCTCGCCGGAGCACCGGGAGGTGCTGATCCTCCGAGAGATTCACCAGCTGCGCTATGATGAAATCGCGGACTCCCTCTCTCTGGATGTGGGCACCGTGAAATCCCGGATCAGCCGGGCCCGGAAACAGCTGCGGAATTTTTTGCTGAAAAGCGGGAACTTTTCTCCGCTGCCGGCGTCTAAAGGAACAGAAAAGGAGGGCTGACAATGACATACTGCAAGGAGTCTTCGGCCCTGCTGGACCCCTATATCGACGGAGAGCTTTCCCCCGAGGAAACCGCCCGGGTGCGGGAGCATCTGCATACCTGTGACGGCTGCCGGGCCTATGTCCAGGCCGCGCTGGCCATACGGGACGCGTTTCCCGAGGCAGAGGATACCCCTGTGCCGGATGGCTTCGCCGCAGGCGTGATGGCTGCCATCCGGGCGGACGCCGCCCCCCGGAAGCGCCGGAGACCCCGGTGGGCAAAGACGCTGCTCCCCTTGGCCGCCTGCTGTGCCGTCGTGGTGCTGGCCGTCTCCGGCCTGCCCCGCCCCGGCGGCACCGCTGTGACGGACCATCCGGAATCCCATGCAGAGATTGCGGCCCCGGCAGAGGCCGCTGTGCCCAACGTGGACAGCGTTGAGGAGGACACCGCCGCCACGGCCTATGCAACCCAGTCCGACGAGGACACGGCAGACGTCCCGGATTCCACTGTGTCTGAGGCAATCGCGCCGGAGGCGGATACCGTTGCGCCCGGCACACAGGACCAGCTTGCTCCCGCCTCCGATTCCAAAAGCAGCATCTTGTCCCGGGAAGGGAGTTCTGCCGATGTGCCGGAGACGGCCCCGGCCACCTTCGCGATCCAATCCCCCAGCCTGACGCTGACGGCGGAGGAGGCCGGAAGCCTGCTGGACAGCTATACGCTCATCTCTGAATCGGACGGGACTCTGGTCTACGAATTGACCGCCGCCGAATATACCGCTCTGCTGCAGCAGCTGGAACAGCAGGGGCTGGCCATTGCAGGCGCCGCCACCGCAGAGGAGGCGGAGGCCGACGGAACCATTCTGGTCCACGTGATTCCCGGTTAAAAAAGCAGAAGGGACGCCGAATTTTTTTGCGGCGTCCCTCTTCCCTTTTTTGAAAGCTTGTGATATAATATTATTTTGACAGGTGCCATCTCCCTGTCCAAGCGTCCGACACCGGGCGTTCGTTCGGCGGTCTTCGTCAATCGCCGTTCTCTAAACAAAAAAATGGAGGTTGCCCGTACCTTACCACGGGCGTTTTGCTGCGTTTTCGTATCAAAGGCCTCCGACATCATTCAAGGAGGTCTTTCTTTTATGTCCAAACCCAGATTCACCACACAGCAGATGGCCGCTGCCGGTATCATCGCCGCCATTTACGCCGCCCTGACGCTGCTGCTGCCCATTCCCCAGTATGGCGGCATCCAGTTCCGGGTGGCGGAGGCCATGACGGTCCTGCCCTTCCTGTTCCCGGAGGCCATCCCCGGTCTTACCGTCGGCTGTTTCCTGGCCAACCTCCTGGGTTCTCCCATTCCTCTGGACTGGATCGTGGGTACGGCGGCCACCCTGCTGGCTGCGCTCTGGACATCGAAGCTCCATCACAGGGCGCTGGCGCCCCTGCCGCCGGTGATCTGCAATATGGTGCTGGTAGGTGCGGAGATCGCCTGGTTTTCCACCCAGGAGGGTGCCGCCTTCTGGCCCGCGTTCGCCTTCAACTCCCTGACCGTGGGGATCGGCGAGGCCGCCGCTTGCTTCATTCTGGGCTCCCTGCTGCTGCGGGTCCTGCCCAGAGTCCCCGCACTGAAGGGCCGGATAGCCCCTTCCCGGATCTGATGCCACTCTGCGCAAAAAAGAAGTCCCGCGTCCAACGGACGCGGGACTTCTTTTCACTTAGCGGTGAACTCGTCCTTTCCGGCGCCGCACAGGGGGCACACCCAGTCGGCGGGCAGGTCCTCCCACTTGGTGCCGGGGGCGATGCCGTTGTCCGGATCGCCGGCGGCCTCGTCATACACATAGCCGCAGAGATCGCATTCGTACTGTTTCATTTGAAAGATCCTCCTTCTGTTATAAACGGGCGATACACGCCTGGATTCCGGTGGAGACAGTGCTTACTTCAGCTTCTTCCGGATGGCCGCCTTGACCTCCGGCGACAGCAGCCGGCCGGCGGCCCGCACTGGCAGCGGCGGCAGGCGGCAGAACTCCCGGCGCACCTGGTCGAAGGGCTCCAGGGCGTAGGCGGCAAAGAATGCCGTCCGCTCCGGCGGCAGGGGAATGGGAGATGCCAGCCGGGGATTTCCGGCAATGGCCCGTTCCGGCGGGAAGGGCTGCTTGGCCAGCGGGAGCTGGTCAAAAATGTGGCTGCCGTGGGGGGTGTTCACCAACAGCAGGCTGATCCCCTTCTCCTGCTGGTCCGGCAGCTCATCCGGCCGCAGGCCCCAGAAATCCCCCAGTGTCAGATCGCCCACCCGGGTCATGGAGGCGTAGGGACAGCGGTAGCAGCTGGGCCGCAGGAACAGCGCCCGGCCGAAGGCCCGGCCGTATTCCGTGCGGAACAGCGGCGCGGTATCCACGGTGCCGTCGCCGTAGACCGCGGTAAAATGGCTGTCCTTCCATCCGGCGACCTTGTTGCGGAAACGGACCGCCTGCAGCGGCTGCTGCCGGCGCGCCTCCAGGCTCCGGGCCATGTCCTCCCACACGCCGGGAGAGGGCACGCCGTGGCACACCAGGTCGCAGGTGGTCAGATTCTCCGGCCGTCCGCCCAGATAGCGGTACAGCCCGTCCACCTGGCAGGGTGTGCCGGAAAACAGCACTGGTCGCTGGTCCAGCCAGCGCCGCACCTCCCGAAAGACGCCCTCCAGATCGCTCTGGACGTACTTGGCGCCCCGCAGGCGCCACAGCTCCTCCTTGCGGAAGCAGGCGGTGTGCCGCAGATGCTGGCTGCCGTCAAAGGCGGCGCCAAAGACCACGCCGCCGCTTTCCAGGATATACTCCGCCAGCAGGGTGAACACGCCGCCCGAGGTGGAGTCTCTTCGGATCTCATCGTTTCTATTCCAGGCCGCGAATACAGCGGGCATGGAGCTCTGAGGCCGCTCCCGCAGGACGGGGCACACCGCCGTGCAGTGCCCGCACCGCACACAGGCCGCTCCGTCGATCACCGGATAGGCAAAGCCCTCCCGGTCCCGCTCCATGGTGATGGCGTCCTTGGGACAGCCGCTGGCGCAGGCCGTGCAGCCGGTGCAGTGGGTGTGGTCCGCCAAATGGGGCAAGGGCCGTTCCTCTGCCTTGACAGGCGCCTCCTCCGGTGTATGGGGCCGGTCCTCCAGGGCGCAGCGCAGATAGTCCAGGGACAACTTCCGCTCCCGGCCGAGCCGCTCCCCCACCGCCGCCCAGTCGATGGGCGCCGTCAGGTCCGCGGTATCTCCCTTGCCGATGATCCGCTCCCCCAGTCCCAGGCGGCTCAACAGGCTGAAGGTCCGGGAACTCTCCGGCGCAGCCATCTCTGCCGGTGCCACCGCCGTAAAGAAGGGCTTTTGGAACTGGACGGAGAACACCGTTCCGTGGAAGGAGTTGGTGCACACATAGGCGGCATCCCGGAACAGACCCAGAAACTCCGCCGGACCGGCGCTGAGAATGCAGCGGGCCTTGGGGTGGACCTTCTGGCGTACGCCGCACAGCTGCACCACCGGCAGCCCCGTCTCCTCCGCCAGGCGGCGGATATAGGGTGCCAGGGCGTCGGGGCGGCTGATGCAATAGCAGAGGATATAGCCCCGGCCCGCGCCTCCGTCCCTGGCTGCGGCCGCCCAATCCGTTCTCTCCAGCAGCAGCGTGGGATCCAGCACCACCGGCACGTCCTTCCCGGTGATGTCCCGGACAATGCCCTGCCCCTGCCGCTCCCGGACGGACAAGTGGGAGAAGGACTCCAGATAGGTCCGCAGCTCCTCCTCCATGCCGTCCGGGATGCGGGGGATGCCGAAGGATGGGGCATAGGCGATCTTCCGCTTGTGGGAGAAGGCCCCGAAGAACACCGGGTCGAACCGGCCGTCGGGGAAGATCTTCGGGTTCCAAATCTGGTCACTGCCGGAGAGCAGCACATCGTAGGGCAGCTCCGCCTGCCGCAGCTCCTCCAGGCTCTGGTAGCGGCGGCCGGAAATGTTCAGATTCTCCCGGGAAAATGCCTCAAACCGCTCGTATCGGGCCTTCAGCGGGCCATAGTGCAGGGCGGTGTGGGCGTCATGGGCGGCGCTTCCCAGGCCAGTGGGCCGCTGGAACAGGGTATTGTCCTGGTTCACGTAGTAGTCGATGATCTCGCATTCGCTCCCCAGGGACGCCACCGCCCGCTCCGTGGCGTAAGCCTGCAGCATGGCGCCGTAGTGATGGATATGGTAAAAGGTCAGCAGTCCTGTTTTCACCAAGTGTCTTCCTTTCCGCAGTCCGGATATCCCGCCGGGCGGGTCACTGCCTGTCCAGAATGGCGTCGGCGTCCCGGGGTGCCAGAAGGTCGTCCTCCGCCACCCAGTCCGCCACATCCACCACGTCGAACGCCGTGGCGGTCCGGCGGATCACCACCTCTTTCAGCCCGGCGTTGATGACCAGCCTCCGGCACATGGAGCAGGAGGTGGCATCTCCCAGCAGTTCCCCGGTCCGGGCGTCCCGGCCCACTAGGTACAGCGTGCCGCCCACCATGTCCCGCCGGGAGGCGGAGATGATGGCGTTCGCCTCTGCATGGACGCTGCGGCACAGCTCATACCGCTCTCCCCGGGGGACCTGCATGGCCTCTCGGGAGCAGTAGCCCAGATCCACGCAGTTGGCCCGCCCCCGGGGCGCACCGTTGTAGCCGGTGGAGATGATCTCGTCGTTTTTCACGATGATGGCCCCATAGACCCGGCGCAGGCAGGTGGCCCGCTCCAGAACGGTCTGGGCGATATCCAGGTAGTAGTTGGCTTTGCTGATCCGGTCCATGGGCGACACCTCTTTCTATCGAGTTCCTCTATTGTATCATGATGCCGCCGCAGTTTGCAAGAACTCTCCCCACTCTGGAAGGGATTTCTGTTGGAAGTCACCCCAGGGGGGCGCCGGAGCCCGTTCTCCAGCCCCGCCCGCACGGCGATCATCTCTGCGGCCACGGACACGGCAATCTCCTCCGGCGTCTGGGCGCCGATGGCCAAACCGATGGGAGCGTGAAGGCGGGCGTACTCCTCGTCTGTGAACCCCGCCGCCAGCAGCCGCTCCCGGCACAGGGCCAGCTTCCTCTTGGAGCCAATGCAGCCCAGGTATTTGGCGCCGCTGCGCAGCACCTGAGTCAGCACCTCGTAGTCCGCCTGATGGCCCCGGGTCATCACCACCACATAGTCCTCCGGCGTCACCGTCACCTGTTCGGACAGCCGGGCGAAGTCCCCGCAGAGGGTCTTCTCTGCTTTGGGGAACAGCGCCGGGTCCGCGAACTCCGGCCGGTCGTCGTACACCACGGGGCGGAAGCCCAGGGAAGCCAGCACCGGCACCAGGGCCTGAGACACATGTCCGCCGCCGAAGAGATAGGTCCGCCCGGCCTTCACCACCGGGATGGACAGCCACTTCCGGGCAAAGACCGCCTGATTCCCGCACAGGAGCTCCAGCTCCTCCGGCAGGATATCCAGATGACGGGGCCCGGTCCGGTCTGCCAGGCCCATGGCCGTCACCTGCTCCCCCTCGATCCGCCGCAGGAGCCAGGTGTCCCGGTTTCCGCCGTCCGCCTCGATCAGATCCCGCAAAACGGCGATGATCCTCTGCTCTCCCGCGGGGAGGTACTGGAACTGCACCGTCACTCCCCCGCCGCAGACCATGCCCAGGCTGGCGGCGTCTCCCAGGGTAAAGCGGAACTGCCGCAGGGCGTCGCCCCCCCGCTCCAGCAGCTCCGCCGCCAGGCGCTGGCACTCGAACTCCACGTTTCCGCCGCCGATGGTTCCGGTGATCCCGCCGCCGGGGAACACCGCCATCATGGCCCCGGCCCCTCGGGGGGTGGAGCCGTCGGAGGCGGCGATGCTCACCAGCTCCACCGGACGCCCCTCCTCCAGAGCGTGGACGATCTCTCTGAAAAATTCCCGCATATCAGCCGATTCCTCCGTTCACAGCGCCCAGGATCAGGACCAGTACCGTAACGCCGCAGTACAGATATTTTGCTGTCGGGTAAAACCAGCGGCCCAGAGGGCGCCGCCGGGCCAGATTCACCTGAACCAAGCAGTCCTCCTTTTTCAGCACCCAGTAGAAGAACACCCCCGCCAGCAGCGCGCCGATGGGACAGGCGTAGATGGAGCAGACATCCATCCAGCCGGAGACGATGCCCTGGATGCACAGCCCCACGGCCAGGCCCACGACGCCGATCACCGCCACAGCAGTCCCCCGTCTGAGGTGCAGCTTCTCCTGCAGGGTGGCGGTGGGAGCCTCGAACAAGTTCACCAGGGACGTCACCCCGGCGAACAGCGCCGCCACAAAGAACACCGCCATGAGGATCCGGCCTCCCGGCATCTCCCGGAACAGGTTGGGCAGGTAGATGAACATGAGGCCAGGGCCGCTCTGGGTCAGGGTCTCCCCCGCCGTGGCCATGGCCGGGATAATGACCAGGGCGCTGAGGATCGCGGCCATGCTGTCAAAGAACGCCACTGTCCGGGCAGACTCCGGCACGTCCGCCTCTTTGGAGAGGTAGGACCCGTAGATCAGGGTGCCGTTCCCTGCCACCGACAGAGAGAAGAACGCCTGTCCCAGAGCGTAGACCCATACCATGGGGTCCAGCAGTCCCTCCGGCTTCAGGACAAAGATGTAGCGGTAGCCGTCCGCCGCGCCGGGCAAGGTGGCAATGTAGATGGCCAGCCCCACGAACAGGCAGAAGAACAGGGGCATCATCACCTTGTTGGCCCGCTCGATGCCGCCGCCGATGCCAAGGGCCATGATGAGCAGCGTGCCCGCCATAGCGGCCACCTGCCAGCCGGTGTTGCCCCAGGAGGACGCCGCGGTGTTGAAATAGGCGGTGAATGCCTCCACCCCTTGGTTCTCCAGCGCAGCGCCCGTAAAGGACGCCACGGCGTACTTCAAAATCCAACCAACCACCACGGAATAGCCGATGGCCATGGCCAGAGAGCCCGCCACCGGGATGAGGCCCAGAGCCTCGCCCCAGCCCCGCCGGCCCGTGCGCCTCTCTGCCGCCGTGCCGAAGGCCGCCACGGGTCCGCCGGATGCGGCCCGGCCGAAGGCCATCTCGCCGATGACGCCGGTGGAGGCAATCAGCACCACAAAGATCACATAGGGGATCAGGAAGGTGGCCCCGCCGTAGGCGGACATCCGGGATGGAAACAGCCAGATGTTCCCCATCCCCACCGCGGAGCCAATGCAGGCCAGCTTGAATCCCCAGCGGGACCGAAAGCTGTCCCGTCTTGTCTGTTCCATGATTTTTTTCCTCTCTTCTCTCAAAACTGCGGCGGCCCGCCGCGGCGCGTCAGCCGGCGCCCCGCTTTTGCAGCTCCTCACCCAGCAGGCGCACTGCCTGGTCCAGATAGAATTGGAGCGGCTGGGATTCCCCCACGGCCAGCCGGATGCTGCATCGCTGAGAGGGCAGCAGAATCTTCACCGCCTCGCTGCCGCCAATGGCCTCCGCCATCCGGGGAGAGACCTCCCCCAGCAAGCCGTTGGGCGTCAGCACACCGATGGGCCCCAGCAGGATATCCGCCCGCCGGGCGTTGAACGCCACGGCGTTCTCGCCGGTGGCGCCGTCGTCCGCCCCCGCCCGCAGCATAGCGGCGGTGGCCAGAGAGTTGGTCCCCAGCGCCCGCACATGGAGACTGGGCCACTTTTTCTTCACAGCCTCCACCAGGCCCCGGCCCATGCCGCCGCCCTGGCCGTCCACCACGGCTACCAGCAGTTCCCCACGCATCATTCTCTCCATTCCTCCATTTTCAGATCTCCCTTTCAGCATACCCATTCCGCCCCCGCTTGTCAACTTCTTCCGCAGCGTCCATCGCGCCTTGCAGAGCGCCTGCGCCCACCCTTGTATTTTTCCCGCATGGCAGCTACAATGGGAGGCGCACCACCGTGTCAAAAAATTTTTGGAGATGTTGAAGAAATCCGGCCCGCAGTCCCGTATGATAGATGTCGGACGACAAAAGGAGGTGGCGGCACGGCGTGAACAAACTGACAAACGCGTCCTTTTCCCAGCTGGTGGTCCAGTATGAGCGGCTGGTCTACACGGTCTGCTTCCAGCTGGTGCGGGACGCCGCCGCGGCCGAGGACCTGACCCAGGAGACCTTCCTGTCCGCCTACCTCCACCGGGACGCCATCCCTCCCGGCTATGAGCGGCAGTGGCTGTGCCGCGTGGCCACCAACAAGGCCAAGGACTACTTACAGAGCGCCTATCAGCGCCACACCCTGCTGCCGGGAGAGGACAATATCCCGCCGGGGCTGTCTCCCCCTGCGGAGGAGACGGTCCTGCGCAGGTCGGCTGCAGCTGAAATCCGGGACCTGATCCTCCATATGCGCCAGCCCTACCAGCCGGTGTGCCGGCTGTGCCTGCTGGAGGAAAAGACACCGGAGGAGGCGGCCCTGGCGCTGGGCCGGCCGGTAAAGACCATCCATACACAGCTGTCCCGGGGCAAGCGGATGCTTCGGGAGGCATTGGAAAGGAGTGGGAACGATGACATGCTTTCGCCCTGACGGGCATTTGACGGACGCGGCCCTGACTGCCCTTGTCCGGGGGGACTGCCTGGAGGAGCTGGACCGCCTGGAGCTGGCGGAACATCTGGCCTACTGCGACCAGTGCCTCCAGCGGTACGCAGAGCTGCTGTCTGAGGGACCGATGCTGACCCCCGCCCGCTCCTGCCGGGAGAGCCTGCGGCGCCGGATCCGGCAGCGGGCCGTCCAGCTTGGCGTCAGCCGGTACGCCACGGCCGCGGCGGCAGTGACCCTGGCCCTGACGCTGCTGTGGGGCAGCGGAAACCTGTCCGGACGGGTGCATTCCACTGCGCCCTCGCTTCTGGAGCGGGCGGGCACTGCCCTGACAGAGTGGACCGACGCCTGGCCACAGGCGTGGGAGGAGGCCCTCTCCGGCTTCTCCGGCCTATTTGACAATTTCGGCGTCTCGCCGCGGAATGATCTGACACAAGGAGGTACACACCCATGACCCATCGAAATGGATTCCTGCTCTTCATCTCTTCCTGCCTCTCCGGCTGCGGACAGATGTATCAGGGCTATATGAAGCGGGGCCTGTCCCTGCTGCTGGCCTTCTGCCTGATCCTTTTTGCCTCCACCTATTTCTTTCTGGGGGCACTGGCGCTGTTTCTGCCGGTGATCTGGCTGTATGCCTTTTTCGACAGCTATGCGCTCCGGAGCCAGCTGGCCGCCGGCACCGCGCCGGAGGACGCCTTCCTCTTCGGCCTGTCCGATATGGACAGCAAACGGCTGGGAGAGCTGCTGCGCAAGCGTCACAGTCTCATCGGCTGGGCGCTGGTGGTAGTTGGCGTCTATATGCTCTACGACATACTGTTGAGCCAGCTGGGCGGTCTCTTCTTCGGTTGGTTCGGGGAGTGGCTATACGGACTGCTGCGCTATGGCCTGCCCCGCCTGGTCATCACCGTGCTAGTGATCCTGCTGGGCCTGTGGTTTATCCGGGGCCCCAAGGACAAGACGCCCATTGACGACGAGATCCCCCCCTTTGCGCCGCCTGCCTCCAGCGCGGCCGGGGCTTGCGCCGCCGATCCGGCGGAGGCCAGGGCGGAAGACGTTGCATCAGACCGCTCCGCTGCGGGAAACGCCCCGGAGGGAGAGGAGGCCCACCGTGATGAACAGCCCTGAGCAGACGCCGGAATCCCGTCCGGCCCGGGAGCGCCGGGTGGGCACCTTCACCTTCGGCGCCGTGCTGGTGATCTGCGGTGCGCTGATGCTGGTGAGCATGTTCTTCCCCTCCCTGGATCTGACCCTGGCCCTGCAGCTCTCGCCCCTGATCTTGGTCTGTCTGGGCGTGGAGGTGCTGCTGGCCAGCCGTTCCGGCGGGAAAATCCGCTACGACTGGGTGGGCATGGTGCTTTGCTTCGTCCTGGTCACCGCAGCGCTGGTGTTCTTCGGCATCGCCTGGTGCCTGGTGTACCACCCGGAGGCCGTCATCCACTACTGATACGGGTCTGCGAAGGCCCCGGTGCATTGCACCGGGGCCTTACCCTTTCTTCTTGGTTTTCCCGGGAAAATCCGGTATAATGGAGAAAATACCTGCCGCAGAAAGGAAGAATCCTCATGTCTGATTCGTTTGAAATGCGCCCCATCGCCCGCATCCGCAGCGACTTCGGCTCCAAGTTCGGCGTCCCTCGTCAGAGCGGTCTGGTGGACGCGTTGGAGGCCGCCGTGGTGTTCGAGGAGCCCTACCGCAATCCTGACGCCCTGCGGGGGCTGGAGGGATTCTCCCACATCTGGCTGATCTGGGCCTTTCACCAGTCCCAGCGGCCGGAATGGTCCCCCACAGTCCGGCCGCCCCGGCTGGGAGGCAATCAGCGGGTGGGAGTCTTTGCCAGCCGCTCCCCCTTCTTGGGCCCGGTGCTCCATGTCCGTGGCGCAGACCTGGTAGACGGCACCCCCATCCTGGACATCAAGCCCTACCTCCCTTACGGGGACTGCCACCCGGAGGCCACCGGCGGCTTTGCCAGCGAGCCGGCGCGTCCCACGCTGGAGGTGGAAATCCCACCCGCCCTGCTGGACCAACTGCCTCCGGACCGGCGGGAGGCCCTGCGGGATGTGTTGGCCTTGGATCCCCGTCCCCGGTATCAGCAGGACCCGGACCGGGTGTACGGCTTCCTCTTCGCCGGGCAGGAGGTGAGATTCACCGTGGATGGAGACCGCCTGCAGGTCGTGGACATCAAATGAACGCAAGGCACCCCGGGATATTTCCCGGGGCGCCCGTCTTTTCCGGGCACTCAGCGCATGGCCAGCGTCACGTCGCCGGTCACCGCCAGCTCGCCGTGGTTGTAGACCTCGGCGGAGCAGGTGGCAATGGCCTTCTCCACCCGCTCGGAAGCCATCTTGGCGTGGATCTCGATGGTATCTCCCGGCAGGATCTTCTTCAGAAACCGCACATCGGTCTGGCCCACCTGATGGTCGGCAGACAGCCAGCCGGAGTCGATGGTGGCACGGGAGCCGCCCACGACGCCACCCAGGACGTCCGCCAGCTCCTCAGCCAGCTTGATGCCGCCCTCGACATCCTTGCTGATGCCGCGGCCCACAGACACGATGTAGTCCGCGCCGATCAGGTCCACCAGCTTCTTGGCGGCCTTCACGACCTCCACAACCTCGGTGTTCAGGTCGCTCTCGCTCAGCTGGAAGCTGGGCTTCACGATCTCGCACGCATCCGCCTTGGCCTGGTCGAAGACGTTCTTCTTCATCACGCCGGGGCGCACCGTCGCCATGCAGGGACGGAACCGCGGGCAGATGATGGTGGCCATCAGGTGGCCGCCGAAAGCCGGACGGGTCATCTTCAGGTTCCGGTCCTCCATATCCCACTTCTGGCTGTCCACGTCCAGGGTGCTGGACTCACGCAGGAACTGGATGTAGTTCGCCACATCCACGTCCAGGTGGGTGCAGTCGGCGCACAGGCCGGTATGCAGACGGGCCGCACAGCGGGGCCCCAGGTCACGGCCGATGTTGGTGGCGCCGATCAGGAACGCCTCGGGCTTCAGATCCTCGATCACGTCGCAGATGACCTTGGCATAGGCGTCGGTGTTGTAGACGGCCAGCAGGGGGCTCTCGCAGACAATGACCTTGTCGGCGCCGTAGCCGCCCAGCTCCTTAGCGGCGGACTCAATGCCCTCGCCGCCCAGCAGCAGACCGCACAGGTTCACGCCCAGCTCGTCGGCCAGGTCGCGGCCCTTGGAGATCAGCTCAAAGTCGGTGGGCATCAGCTTGCCCTCGCGCTGCTCGCAGAAGACCCACACATCCTTGAAAGCAGCGATATCGGCGCTATTGAAATTGGACATTGTTCAAATACTCCCTTCTCAGATGATGTGCTTGGCGGCCAGAATGGAAGCCAGCTCCTCGCAGGTCTCTTTGCCGGCACCCTCCAGCATCATGCCGACGCCCTTCTGGGGCGGGGTGAAGCTCTTGAAGATGTTGGTGGGAGAGCCCTTCAGGCCGATGGTGGTGGCGTCGATCAGGGGATGATCCTTCAGCTTCTCATAGTCAAAGGTCTCCAGCGGCTTGTTGTAGGTGGCATAGATGCCGTCGATGCTCATATAGCGGGGGTCATTCAGCTCCTTGATGCAGGTAAGCAGGCAGGGAGTCTTGACCTTGATGGTCATGTAGCCGTCCTCCAGCATCCGCTTGACGGTGATGGTGTTGCCGTCCTTCTGGATGTCGGCGGCGTAGGTCACCTGGGGCAGGTGCAGCTTCTCAGCGATCTGGGGGCCCACCTGGGCGGTGTCGCCGTCAATGGCCTGCCGGCCGCACATGACGATGTCGTCCTCCTCCACACCGATGGTGGAGATGGCGGCGGCCAGGATCTGGGAGGTGGCGTATGTATCGGAGCCGCCGAACTCGCGGGCGGATACCAGGACACCCTCGTCAGCGCCCATGGCCATCAGCTCCCGCAGCATGCCGGCTGCCGGGGGCGGCCCCATGGTGACGACCATGACCTTGCAGCCGGTGGCGTCCTTCAGCTTCAGGGCAGCCTCCACGGCGTTCATGTCATCGGGGTTGGTGATGGTCTGCATGGAGGCACGGTTCAGGGTGCCGTCCGGGTTCACCGCCACCTTGCCGGAGGTATCGGGGACCTGCTTGACGCAAACAATGATCTTCATAATTCGTTCTTCCTCCTCTTACAGGCCGATATTGCCGGAGATGACCACACGCTGGATTTCGCTGGTGCCCTCATAGATCTCGGTGATCTTGGCGTCGCGCATCATGCGCTCCAGGGGATAGTCCTTGGTGTAGCCGTAGCCGCCGAACATCTGCAGCGCCTTGGTGGTGGTCTTCATAGCGTGCTCAGAGCAGAACAGCTTGGCCATGGCCGCCTCCTTGGTGTAGCGCTTGCCCTCGCCCTTCAGCACGGCGGCCTGATAGGTCAGCAGGCGGCCCGCCTCGGAGCGCATCGCCATGTCGGCGAAGGTGAACTGGGTGTTCTGGAACTTGCTGATGGGCTTGCCGAACTGGACACGGCCCTTGGTGTAAGCCTTGGCCTCTTCCAGAGCGCCCTCGGCGATACCCAGAGACTGAGCGGCAATGCCGATACGGCCGCCGTCCAGAGTCTGCATGGCGATGTTGAAGCCCTTGCCCTCCTGGCCCAGCAGGTTCTCCTTGGGAACGATGCAGTCGGTGAACACGATCTCGGCGGTGGGGGAGCCGTGCAGGCCCATCTTCTCCTCGTGCTTGCCGACGGAGAAGCCGGGGAAGGAGCACTCCACGATGAAGGCGGAGATGCCCCGGGTGCCCTTGGACTTGTCGGTCATGGCGAAGACCACGAACACGTCGGCCACGTAGCCGTTGGTGATGAAGATCTTGGAGCCGTTGAGGACATAGTGGTCGCCCTCCAGCTTGGCCTCGGTCTGGCCCTTGGCGGCGTCGGAACCGGCGTCGGATTCGGTCAGGCAGAAGGCGCCGACCTTGTGACCGGTGGACAGCATGGGCAGATACTTGGCCTTCTGCTCCTCGGTGCCGTGGGTCAGGATGGGGTCGCAGCACAGGCCGTTGTGGGTGGCTACGATATCGCCGGTGGAGGCGCACTGCTTGGACAGCTCCTCGATGCAGATAGCGCTGGCCAGGGGGTCAGCGCCAGCGCCGCCGTACTCCTTGGGGATGCACATGCCCATCACGCCCAGGTCGAACAGCTTTTCGATGTTCTCGCGGGGATAGAGGGTCTTGGCGTCGGTCTCGGCAGCGATGGGCTTCACTTCGTTCTCGGTGAATTCCGCCATCATCTTCCGGACCAGCTGGTGCTCACGGCTGAGATTGAAATCCATGATGTCTTCTCCTTATATTCAAATTTGGAAAACGCAACGATGTATGAAATATTCCGGCAGGTTTGCTTATGAAATTCTGTTTTGCACGAATTCACTTCGGGCAAAACACCTCTGCCCGCCGGATCGACATGTTCGCTGTGCGAACGTGAGGGGGAAACCGGCGATGCGCCGCCAGCGGCAGAGCAAGCGAGCCGGTTTCGAGGCAGCGGCGCGCTTGGCGGCCCGTCAGGGGCCGGGGATCGCAATGCCGCAACAGTGGGACCTTAGTTCTGGATGCCGGCGATCTCCTTGGCCATCTGCTTCTTGGCCTGGAGGTTGCCCTGGCGGGCGATCATGATGCGCTGGGCCTGGGGAGAGCCCGCGCCGTGCATGGACTCTGTCCGGTAGCCAACGGCGGCCGCGCCCAGGCACAGGTTCTCGATGAAGCGCAGGATCCGCTGACGGTCCTCTGTGCTCACACCCTCCCGGGTGGCGAAGAACTTGTTGCAGATCTCCCCGATGGTCTCGCCGTTCCGGCCCACCACCGTGTCGGAGTGGAAGTCCTTCTGGGACGGCATCGTCACCACCAGGCCGCCCGCGATGTCCTCCGCCAGGCGGACGATCTCATAGGGGAAGCGGTCACATTCTGCTTGCACACGTTGGCCAGCAGCAGGTCGATCTGATAGTTGCCCGCCTTCGTCCGGAAGCCCTGAGAGGAGCATGCGATGCCGCAGCAGTACAGGGTCTCGTTCAGGTGGGTCATCTCGATCAGCTTGTCCTTCACCGCGCTGGCCTTCTCCACGCCGTTGTACTCGGCGGCCAGGGCAGCGGCACCGATCAGGGTGTCGCCCACGCCCACCTTGCAGCCGCCGTAGCTCTGCCGGTGATAGCCGGCGAAGCGCTCCACCATCATACCGGCGAACTCATACTCGCCGTTGAGGAAGATGTACTCGTTGGGGATGAACACGTGGTCCAGCACCACCAGAGCCTCCTGGCCGCCGAACTTGGCGTTGCCTACGTCGATAGAGGCGTCCTCCTCCATCTTGCGGGTGTCGCAGGACTGACGGCCGTAGATCATGTACATACCCTCGGCGTCGGTGGGGCAGGCAAAGCTGACAGCCCAATCCTTATCGGCTTCGCCCATGGAGATGGTGGGCATGAAGATATGCCAGTGGGAGTTGATGGAGCCGGTCTGGTGGCACTTGGCGCCGCAGACCACGATGCCGTCGGGGCGGCGCTCCACCACATGAACGTACATGTCGGGATCAGCCTGCTGGCTGGGGGCCTTGGACCGGTCGCCCTTGGGGTCGGTCATGGCACCGTCCACGGTCAGGTCGTTGTCTTGGACGAAGGTCAGGAACTTCTTGAAGTTTTCGTGATAGCGGGTGCCGTACTTCTCGTCGATCTCATAGGTGGTGGAGAAGACGGCGTTGAAAGCGTCCATGCCCACACAGCGCTGGAAGCAGGAAGCGGTCTTCTGGCCCAGCAGACGCTGCATCTTCACCTTGTTCATGAGGTCCTCGGTGGACTGGTGCAGGTGGGTGAAGCGGTTGATGGTGTGACCGGTGAGGCTGGACTTCACGGTCATCAGCTCAGCGTACTGGGGGTCCTGAGCCAGAGCGTAGGTCATGGCCACGCAGTTGATGCTGGGCCGGATCATGGGGTGGTCCACCCAGTTCTCAATCTTCTCGCCGAACATATACACCCGGGTATTCAGTTTGCGCAGGCTCTCTACATACTCCTGTGCGGTCATCAATGCCATTTCTTTTTTTCCTCCTCAAAAAAATGGGGGTCTTTTACATTTCAATGTGTTCCAGGTGAGCTTCGCCTGCCCGGAACTCCATGGCCCGCGCCACTGGGCGCGGCTCCCTCGCCGTGTGAGGGAGAGGGGGAACCCGGCTCGCTTGATCCGCCGCTGGCGGCGCTTCGCCGGCTTCGAGGCAGCGGCGCGATTTGCGGCCCGGTCAGGGCTGGAAATCGCATTGCTGCGACGGTGGAAATTCTCAGGCCTCCGCCAGTCCCATCAGCTCATCTTTGAAGATGCGCTCGTCCATAAGCTTCAGGTCCTCAGCGATCTTCGGCATGAACTCCATCTGATCCAGCACCTGGGTCTGGAGGTCGATGCCCGGCGCGATCTCGATCAGAGTCACGCCCTCGGGCCGCAGCTCGAACACAGCCCGCTCGGTGATGTACAGAACAGGCTGCTTCACCTGCACGGCATACTTGCCGGAGAAGGTGATGTGCTCCACCTGGTTGACGAACTTCTTCTTGGCGCCCTCCTGGACGATCACCAGCTTGCCGTCCTCGCAGGCAGTCTTCAGGCCCTTGGCGGTGAAGGTGCCGCAATAGACCACCTTCTTGGCATTCTGCGTAATGTCGATGAAGCCGCCGGCGCCAGCCAGACGGGTGCCGAACTTGGACACGTTCAGGTCGCCGTTGGGAGCCGTCTCCGCCAGGCCCAGGAAGGCCACATCCAGGCCGCCGCCCTGATAGAAATCGAACTGGACGTTGTGGGGCAGGATGGCCATGGAGTTGGCTGCGCCGCCGAACTGGGTGCCGCCGTAAGGCACGCCGGCGATGGAGCCGGCCTCCACGGTCAGGGTCATCTTGTTGGAGATGCCCTCCTCCGCGGCCACGTTGGCAATCTTTTCCGGCGCGCCGGTGCCCAGGTTCACGATGGCGTCCTGAGGCAGCTCCATAGCGGCGCGGCGGGCGATGATCTTCTTGGCGTCCAGCGGGATGGGTGGGATGGCGTCCACGGGAATGCGGAACTCGCCGGTCAGGCTGCCGTCATAGGGCATTCCCAGGCACTGCTCGTTATCCTCAATGGATCCTACCACAATAGAATCCACATAGATACCGGGAATTGCCACCAGTTTCGGATCCAGGCTGCCGCCTTGGACGATTTTTTCCACCTGGACGATGACCCGGCCGCCGGAGTTCTTGCAGGCCTGAGCCATGGCGGTGACGTCGATGGGGCCGATCTCCCGGTGAACGGTGCAGTTGCCGTACTCGTCGGCATAGCTGGCACGCAGGAACACCACATTGATGGGGAACGCCTTGTAGAGCAACCGCTCCTGGCCCTCGATCTCGACGACCTTCACCAGGTCCTCCTTGGTGACATCGTTGAGTTTGCCGCCGCCGTTGCGGGGGTCGGCAAAGGTGTACAGGCCCACGTGGGTGATGGTGCCGATGTTGTGGGCCGCGATGTCCCGGTACATGTGGGAGATGACGCCCTGGGGCAGGTTATACGCCTCGATCTTGTTGCTCAGGGCCAGATCGCCCAGCTTGGGGGCCCGGTCCCAGTGGCCGCCGATGACCCGCTTGACCATGCCCTCGTGGCCGTAGTGGTCGCCGCCGGTGCCGTCCCGGTGGCCCTGGCCTGCCGCGAAGAACAGCGTCAGATCTCTGGGATGGCCCGTCTCCAGGAACCGCTTCTCCAATGCCTTGGACAGCGCCTCAGGGCAGGCGCAGCTGACAAAGCCGCCGGTGGCGATGGTATCGCCGTCGTTCACCAGCAGCGCCGCCTCCTCGGCGGTAAGCACGCGAACTTTTTTCATGCCTGACTTCCCTCTTTATATGTAATGAAATGGACGGCCTCTTGCCGGTCTGCGCTCACTTGTTCTGGAAGTGCTTTTCCTTGCGCTTTTCAACGAAGGCGCTCATGCCTTCCTTCTGGTCGGCGGTGGCGAAGCACATGGCGAACAGCTCGTTCTCCAGAGCGATGCCGTCGTCAATGTCCATCTGCATGCCGCGGTCGATACAGGCCTTGGAATACTTCACGGCGATGGGAGCGTTGGCGGTGAAGGACTTGGCCATCTCCACAGCCTTGTTCAGCAGCTCCTCGGCGGCATAGACCTCATTCACCAGGCCGATGCGCTTGGCCTCCTCAGCACCGATCTGCTTGCCGGAGAAGATCAGCTCCTTGGCCTTGGCGATGCCCACGCGGCGGGGCAGGCGCTGGGTGCCGGAGAAGCCGGGGGTGATGCCCAGGCCAACCTCGGGCTGGCCGAACTTGGCGCCGCCCTTGCCCTCAGCGTTGGGGCCGGCAGCCAGGATGATGTCGCAGCTCATGGCCAGCTCGCAACCGCCGCCCAGAGCGAAGCCGTTGACAGCAGCGATGGTGGGGATCTCCAGCTTCTCAATGCGGCGCATCAGGGCGCTGCCCCGCTGGCCCCACTTGCGGCCGCCGGCCACATCCAGGGGGAGCTGCTCGCCGATGTCGGCACCGGCCACAAAGGAACGGCCCTCGCCGGTGATGATGAGAGCGCCCAGCTCGGCGTCCTTCTCCACCTCGCTGATGAGCTGTTCCAGCTCAGAGATCACGGTGGAGTTCAGCGCATTCAGCGCCTCGGGGCGGTTGATGGTGGCGATCCCGATATTGCCGTTCTTTTCATAGCGAATGGTCTGATACATATTGGAATGTCCTCCTTAATCATATTTTGCTCTGCAAACTGTTGGAGAGTAATCATCCAACAATTTAGTTATAGCAAAAATCATGCCATTTTTCCAGGTGTAATTCTCTCATTTTCGGTTCGTTTTTTTGTGTAGGTTGCTAAAATCCAAGTGGTAAATCGCTTGCTTTTCCCGGTGCCGTCAGCCGTTTCCATACGGGATTATTCATTTTTGAATAACAAATTTATCAGTGTCTTCCAGCATTTTCCGCAGTTTGTTTGTGAAATACAGCAGTCTGTCTGTCGAATTTTCGTGAAATTTCACGAGCCAAAAATATTTCCCGCCTCTTCCTATTCATTTCTGAATATGCTATACTCATTTTTGAATAGAGCAACCGGCATTCAGTCCGGCACAGGAGGTCTGCGCCTATGGCGATTCCGTCTTTTTCTGCTTTCCACGACGAGGGGATCAATCTGGAGGGACTTCTGGAGATCCTCAGCCCGGAAAACAACTTGGTCCTGGCGGACGACATGATGGTCTCGGACGGCAACGGCATCATTCTGCGGGTCAGCGAGACCTATGAGAAAAACTTCGGTTTTGCCCATGACTCCATCGTTGGCAAGTCCGCCTTTGATCTGGAGGCGGACGGCACCTTCACCCCCTGCATTACGGCGGAGGTCATCCGGCGACGGAAGAAGATCAGCGCCACACAGACCATCAACCACACCCACAAAAACGTGATGACCGTGGGCATTCCCCTGTTTGACGCCAACGGGGAGCTGAAATACGCCGTCTGCTTCAACACCGTGTCCATGGAGCAGATCAACTCCATCCAACGGAACTACCGCCGGATGCAGGATTCCCTGCAGCACTACTCCCAGGAGATCGCGGAGCTGCGGACCCGGGCCACCTCCACCAATCTGCTGTTCAAAAGCGCCCCCATGCAGCGGCTGTGGACGCTGATCCTGAACACTGCCAACACCAGGGCCAACATTCTCATCACCGGAGAGACCGGCGTGGGTAAAAGCGCCATCGCCAAGGCCATCCACAAGATGAGCAACCGTGCCAACGGCCCCTTTATCGAGGTAAACTGCGCGGTGCTCCATGAAAACCTCATTGAGTCAGAGCTGTTCGGCTATGAGAAGGGCGCCTTCACCGGGGCCTCCTCCTCCGGCAAGATCGGTAAGATCGAACTGGCCAACCACGGCACGCTGTTCCTGGATGAGATCGGCGAGCTGCCCGCCCATATCCAGTCCAAGCTCCTGCAGCTGATTCAGGAGAAGACCATTGAGCGCCTCTCCGGCACCCAGAAGATCGAGCTGGACTTCCGGCTGATCGTTGCCACCAACCGCAATCTGGAGGAGGCGGTGCAGCGCGGTCTGTTCCGGTCCGATCTCTTCTACCGGCTGAACGTCATCCGCATCCACATCCCCCCCCTGCGGCAGCGGAAGGAGGACATCGTCCCCATGGCCCACCAGTTCCTGGCCCGCTTCTGCGGGGAGTACAACAAGTCCCTCACCTGCAGCCCCCGCTTTCTGGCTTTTCTGGAGCAGTACGATTGGCCCGGCAACGTGCGCCAGCTGGAGAACCTGATGGAGAGGCTGGTAATCACTGCCCAGGACCCCATTCTGGACATTCCTGCCCTGCCGCTGGAGTACACCGCCGACGCGTCGGCCCCTGCGGAGCTGCTTCCCGGCGGCACGCTGGCGGAGCGGATGGACGCCTACGAGGCCCAAATCATCCGGGATTCCTACCAGCGGTGCGGCACCACAGTGGCCGTGGCCCGGGAGCTGGGCATCTCCCAGGCCACAGCAGCCCGCAAGATTGCCAAATACGTGACCGCCCGGGCGTGAGAGGAGGTTCCGGTCCATGAGTTTGATCCATCTCAGCACAGAGCTTCGGCAGGAGCTGAAGCTCACCCCCCAGCTCCTGCAGTCCATGGAGCTTCTGCAGATGAACTCCCAGGAGCTGCTGGACTATCTGAACCAGGTCAGCGAAGAAAACCCTCTGGTGGAGCAGACTGATCTGTCCTCCCTCCACAAAGCCTATGAGGCCCTGCGGCAGAAGGTCCACTGGATCAATGGCGGCCTGCCGGAGGACGGCCACGGCGCCATGCCGGACCGGGGCGCCGCGGACCGGGAGACGGAGAGCCTCTCCGCCTTCCTTTGCGACCAGCTGGAGCGCCGGCGCCTGCCCAAGCCCCTGCTGGCCCTGACCCGGTATCTGGCAGAGCTGGTGGACGAGGAGGGCCGCCTCAGCCAGGAGGACCTGGACGGCGTGGCAGAGCTGAAGATCCCCCAGGCCCTGACTCAGCAGGCGCTGGAGACCCTCCAGAGCCTGGACCCCGCCGGCGTGGGCGCCCGGTCCCTGTCGGAGTGCCTGCTGCTGCAACTGGCCCGGCAGGATGCTCCCTCCCCCCTGGATATGGAGATCGTCCGCCGCTTCCTGCCGGACTTGGGCAAGAAGCATTACAGCCTCATTGCCCGGGAACTCCATACCACGCCAGAGGAGGTCCGGGCGGCGGAAAAGCGGATCTCTGCCCTGGATCCCTGCCCCGGCCGCTCCTTCCAGCCGGCGGAGCCCACACTCTATGTCCGGCCGGATCTGTTCATCGCGGAACTGGACGGAAAGCTCCAGGTGATCCTGAACGATTACTACCTTCCCCGGGTGTCCATCAGCCAGTACTATGTGCGGCTTCTGAAGGAATCCGACGAGCCGGAGACCCGGGCCTATCTCCAGCAAAAGATGCAGCAGGCCAAGTGGCTGCTGAACAGCCTGGAGCGCCGGGGCAGCACCCTCCGCCAGTGCGCGGAGGCGATCCTGGAGACCCAGCGGGCCTTTTTTGCCGGCCAGACCACAGAGCTGGTCCCCATGACCATGGTGACACTGGCGGAGCGACTCCACCTCCATCCCTCCACCGTCTCCCGGGCCACTCGGGAGAAATACCTCCAGTGCCGGCAGGGGACGTACCCCCTCCGCTATTTCTTCAGCCGCGCTCTGGGGGAGCAGGGTCCCTCCCAGCAGACGGTGAAGCTGCGGCTGCTGGAGCTGATCCGGCAGGAAGACCACAGCCGCCCGCTCAGTGACCAGAAGCTGGCGGAGCTGCTGGCGGAGCAGGGCATCCGCATCGCCCGCCGCACGGTGGCCAAGTATCGGACGGAGCTCCGCCTGGGCTCCGCCGCCGCCCGAAAGCGGGACTGAGGGCCTACTGGCCCGCAGAGGCCCGCAGGATAGAAACGGAAGCCCCGGACGGAGTTTCGTCCGGGGCTTCCGTGTTTTTCCGATTTACAGGATCCGAAGGACCTCTTCATATCCCGGCACCGCATCCACCGCGCCGGGCCGGGACACAGCCAGGGCGCTGGCCGCCGCGGCCAGGGACAGTGCCTCTTCCAGTGTGCCGCCCTCCAGCGCCCGGCGCAGGAAGTAGCCGGTGAAGGTGTCTCCCGCCGCAGTGGTGTCCACCACCGCCGTTTTCCGGGCTGGGCCCCAGGCCCGCCAGCCCCCTCGCGCTGCAGCAGCGCCCTGTTCTCCCAAGGTCAGCACCACAGTGGTCTCCGGGTACCGCGCCGCCAGCGTGTCCAGAATCGCCTCCGGCGCCTCCGTTCCCGCCAGAAAGGCGCCCTCCACCTCGTTCACCAACAGCCAGGACAGCGCCTCCAGCGGCAGGCCCACCAGCTTCTCATTGGCGGGAGCCGCGTTCATGGCCGTCCGCATCCCCCGGCGGGCCGCCTGGTGGATGATTTCCTCCACGCAGCTGGTCTCATTCTGCAGCAGCACCGTGTCCCCGGCTGAGAACTGATCCAGCACCGCCGTCACAAAGTCCGGGGTCAGGCGGCCGTTGGCCCCGTCGTGGAGCAGGATGCTGTTCTGGCCGGTGCTGTCCACTTGGATGATGGCGTGGCCGGTGCTGCCTGCGGACTCCTCCACAAACCGGGTGTGGACGCCTGCCCGGTCCAGCGTCTCCTTCAGAAAATGCCCCTCCGGCCCGATGAGGCCCGCGTGCCAAGTCTCCACCCCGGCCCGAGCCAGAGCCACGGACTGGTTCAGCCCCTTGCCGCCGCACTGGATCTGCAGGGACTGGGCGCTCATGGTCTCTCCGGGCTGGACGAAGTGGTCCACCCGGTAGACGTAGTCGATATTCAGGGACCCGAAGTTGACAACGCGCATATCCTTCTCCTCCCTCATGCCATAAAGGTGGTGAGCAGCTCTTCCAGGGCCCGGCGGCTGTCCACATCCACGCAGATGGAGACGCCGGGAGCCTCGATGGGATGCTCCCGCAGATCCGCCACCACCATGCCCCGGCAGAAGCTGCCGCCGCACTCCACCCGGGCGGGGATGGTCCGCACCGTCACCACACTGGGATCCACCGCCGCCAGCATGGCCAGCGGGTCGTGGACCGGGCAGTGGTCCAGACAGTTGTTTTGGAGTCGGTTGAACCGGAAGTAGAAGGGCAGTGCCTGCTTCAGATAGTCCACAATGGGCCGGTTCTCCGGCGCGGCGTACTTGTCCAGGATCGCCACATGGTCCGTGGTCAGCCGCACCTTCTGAGTCACATCCAGCCCCACCATAGTCAGGTCAAAGCCCGCCTGGAACACCCGGTCCGCCGCCTCCGGGTCCCCTGCGATGTTGGCCTCCGCTACCGGGGACACGTTTCCCGGCGCGTGGAACGTGCCGCCCATGAACACCACCCGTTTCAACAGCCGGGGCAGATCCGGCTCTATCTCCAGAGCCTTTGCCAGATTCGTCATTCGGGCCAGCGTCACCAAGGTCAGCTCGCCGGGGTGCTCCCGGGCCATTCGGGCGATGAACGCCCAGGCCGGTTCCTCCAGCGGCTGCTGGGACGAAGGCGGCAGCTCCACCCCGCCGATGCCGTTGGGCCCGTGGATGTGGGGATCCGGCCCCTTCCAGTTCCCCGCCAGCGGCTCCGTGGCTCCAACCGCCACCGGCACCTCATAAGGCACACCGGCCAGTCGGATCAGCCGCAGACTGTTTTCCGCCGCCTGCCGGGCGGTGGTGTTGCCGAAGCCGGTGGTGACGCCCATCACCCGGACGTCCGGCCGCTTCAGGGCAAACAGAATGGCGATGGAATCATCAATGCCGGTGTCGGCGTCGATCAGGATCTGCTTCAGCATATTCCTTCCTCCCTGTTTATGTAGTCTCTCCGCCGTCTTTGGCGGCGGCAATCCGGACCCCCAGACCGTTGACCTCCACACTCTCGTCCGCCGGGACCAGCAGGTAGCGCCGTCCGTCGATGATCCGGGCCTCCACCAGATAGCTCCGCTCCGGGTCCACCTGGATAGTAGCGTCGGCGGTCTTGACCGCGAAGTGCTTGGCGTCGATCAGGTTGGCCGGGGTCAGCGCCCCCTCGCCAAAGGACTGGCCGCAGGCGGTTTGGAACGCCTCCACCCGCTCCTCCGGCACGCCGCAGTTCCGCAGCACGCCGCTCACCTCGCCTGCGGTGACAGCCAGCGGCTCCGGGTCCCGGCTCTCCTTGTGTTCCTGGATCCGCTGGCGCAGGTAGTCGTGGACAGACTGCACCACCTCCATGCTGCACGCCCCCTCCAGAGTGCCGCACAGGGCGGACTGAAAGGTCTCCCGCTGCTCGGCGGCGGACATGGGCGGCTCTGTGCGGAACACTGCGTCAATGAACTCCTGATGGAGCTCGTCCGGCTTCCGGCTGTAAAACAGGGCGTTGTAAAGGTTGGCCGTCCGGTCATCAAAGGCCGGGAACAAAAAGCCAAGCTCCGGCTGGCCCACGATCTGCTTCTCCATAGAGATGTGGAACTCGTTCTCCCCATGGAAGTATCCCAGCTCCGGCGTCCCATCCTTCACCGGGCAGACGCAGCAGACGAAGTAGCGGAACACCTCTTCGCAGGCATCCCGGTCTACCTCGCCGTCCTTGCCCCGGTGGGGCACATCATAGGCGTCGGCCCCCAGCAGGATCAGATAGTTGTTCTCCCCCATGTCCAGGGAGCCGATGACCTGCTGGTAAAAGGCATCCCGGGCCTCCGCGTCCTTCAGCTCGGACGTCCGCAGGACGGAGAGCAGGCGGTGCTCCTCGCTGTCCGCCACCTGCTGGGTGGAAAACACGATGTCAATCAGGTTCCGGCCCAGGGTGCCGGACAGGGCCTTTTTCAGCAGGCCCAGGTATTTTTCCGCCTCCTCCTGGGGCATGAGGCCTAGGGACTGGTCGATATAGGCGATGATCTCGCGGCTGCTGTTCACATAGCAGCCGTAAACACGGCTGATGGCGCTCTTCTCCGGCCGGAACCGGCGGCGCAGCTCACCCAGCTCTCTTTGGTTCATGGGGGACACCTCGCTCGTTCAAATTGATCCCAGCGGGACTGCAGTCCTGCCGGGTCTCTATCTTAGCACATCTCCGCCGTCTTGTCACGCCGAAAGGGGCGGACAGGAAAAACGGCGGGAACCGCAGTCCCCGCCGTTTCAGGTTTCAAATGCGCTCCAAAGGATGTCCGCTTACTGGGCAGCCATCTTCCGGGCCCTGGCCTCAGCCTTGTTCCGGAACACGTCGATGGTGACCGCCAGAATGATGACGGCGCCGATGACGATGTACTGAATGTCGTTGGAGGCGCCCATCAGGTTCAGGCCGTTGCGGATGACCGCCATCAGCAGGGCGCCGATCAGGGTGCCCCAGATGGTGCCCTTGCCGCCGGTGAAGGAGGCGCCACCGATGATGCAGGCCGCGATGGCATCAGTATCATAGGTGGAGCCGGCATTGCCGTTGGCAGAAGCCAGACGACCCACGGACACCACGCCCGCCATGCCGGCCATGAAGCCGGACAGGGAGTAGACGAAGGTCAGCACGTTCTTGGAGGGGATACCGGAGAGGCGCGCCGCCTCGGGGTTGCCGCCCACGCAGTAGATCTGGCGGCCCAGGGCGGACCGGGTCAGGAACACGTGGAAGATGCCGAACACGATCAGCACCAGGATGAAGCTGAAGGGGATGCCGGGGAAGGTCTCGGTCTTGAAAAGGGAGCCGCCGCCGATCCACATCAGGTTGTCCACGCCGGTGTTGGTAAAGGCAATGGATTTCGACCCTGTAATCACCAGGGCCAGGCCCCACAGCACGTTCTTCATGCCCAAGGTGGACACGAAGGGATGGGGCAGGTCCAAACGGGTCAGCAGAATGCCGTTGACAAAGCCGGCAAACGTGCTCACCGCCAGGCCGGCGATGATCAGCAGCGGCATGCTGGTGATGCCGAAGTTCTGGACCAGCACGCCGATGGTGCAGGTGCACAGCACGCAGTTGGAACCCACGGACAGGTCGATGCCGGCGGTAATCAGGGCGCACAGCATGCCGGAGGCGATCAGGCAGTTGATGGAAGCCTGCTTGAAGATGTTCATGATATTGCTGATCCGCGGGAATTTATCGGGCATCATCACGCAGAAAATGAGAACCAGCAGCGCCAGCGCCATCAGGGTGCCGAGCTTTTGCAAAAGCTCTTTTCCGGAATTCTTCTTTTTCATATCAGTCTAATTCTCCTCCCCAGGCCGCTTTCATGATATCCTCAGAGTTGAAGTGCGGGGTATCACGGTCGATATTGGCCATGACCCGGCCGCCCCGCATGACCACCACATGGTCACTCATGGCCAGGATCTCCGGAAGCTCGGAGGAGACCATGATCACACACTTGCCGGCCTTGACCAGGTCATTCATGACATGGTAGACCTCGATCTTGGCGCCCACGTCGATGCCGCGGGTGGGCTCGTCGAAAATGAAGATGTCCGCGTCGGTGTTGACCCACTTGCCGATAACCACCTTCTGCTGGTTGCCGCCGGAGAGCTGGGCCGTCACCTCGTCCAGGGACGGAGTCTTGATCCGCAGGGACTCCACATTGTCCTGGCCGGACTTCTCAATCTTCCCCTTGTTCAGGAAGGGGCCGTTGGAGAAGCCCTTCATATTGGCCAGAATGAGGTTGGTCCGCACGTCCAGGGACAGCACCAGACCCTGGCCCTTGCGGTCCTCGGTCAGGAAGGCAATCTTCTTCTTGATGGCGTCCTTGGGCGTCCGGATATGTACCTTCTCCCCCTTGACGTAGATCTCGCCGCTGTCCAACCTGTCGGCGCCGAAGATGGCCCGCATGGTCTCCGTCCGCCCGGCGCCCACCAGGCCAGCAAAGCCGGTGATCTGGCCGCCGTAGGCCTTGAAGCTCACGTCATGGAGGACGCCGGCCTCGTTGAGGTTCCTGGCCTCCAGCCACACGTCGCCCTTGACGCCGAACTCTTTGGGATACAGGTTGTCCAGCGTCCGGCCCACCATGGCGTTGATCAGGGAGTCCTCCGTCATGTCACCGATGTCCTGGGTGACGATATGTTCGCCGTCCCGCATGACGGTGACCCGGTCGCAGAGCTCGAACAGCTCTTCCAATTTATGAGAGACGAACAGGATGGCCACGCCCTTGGCCTTCAGGCCCCGGACCGTCTCCATCAGCTGGTTGATCTCCTCCTTGCCCAGGGAGGAAGTCGGCTCGTCCATGATAATCAGCTTGGCGTCCAGCGACACAGCCTTGGCGATCTCCACCATCTGCTGCTGGCCGGTACCCAGCTTGCCGCATTCCATTTTAACATCAATTTCGGGATGGCCCAGCGTGGTCAGGGCCTGCTTGGCTTCCTCGTACATTCTGGGGTAGTCCAGAAGGCCGTTTTTCTTGACGGCGCGTCCCATGAAAACGTTATCCGTGACAGACAGCTGCTTGACGATGTTCAGCTCCTGGTATACGCAGGCAATGCCCGCCTCGCGGGACTGGACGGGGTTGTGGAAGACGACCTTCTGGCCGTCCACGTAGATCTCCCCCTCCTCAGGAGTGTGAACGCCGGTGAGCACCTTAATCAAGGTGGACTTGCCGGCGCCATTTTCGCCGATCAGGCCGTGGATCTCTCCCGGCCGGATGCCAATAGACATATTTTTCAATGCGACGACACCAGGAAAACGTTTGGTAATGTTCTTCAACTCGACAACATACTCGCTCATGGGATTACCTCGTTTCTGTTTCCTGATTTCAGCGGTCCCCGCCGCCCGCGGGGAGGTGCGGAACGGGAATATGGCGGCAGGACCACTGCCGCCATATTCCATTCATTCAGATGTGAGATCTGAGGGGCACAGGCTGATCAGCCCTGCATGGCAGCCAGGCTATCCAGGTACTCCTGGCCGTTCTCAGCGGTGACCACGGTGACGGGAGCGTTGATGACCTCTTCCACGGTCTCGCCGTCGATGGCCTTCAGCGCGGCCTCCACAGCCTGGTAGCCCATCTCATAGGGCTGCTGGGCAACGGTGGCCTTCACCATCTCGCCGGCCAGGATCAGATCCACGGCGGAGGCGTTGCCGTCGAAGCCGACGATAATCATGTCGTCCACGCCGGCGGACTTGCAGGCGTTCATGGCGCCGATAGCGGTATCGTCATTGTGGCAGAGCACGATGTCGATCTGGTCGGGATAAGCGTTCAGCAGGTCCTCCATGGTCTTGGTGGCGCCGTCGGTGGTGTTCTGGCCGGACAGAGCGTCCAGAACGGTGACGCCGGCCTCGTCGCAGGCGGCCTGATAGCCCTCGCGGCGCATATTGGAGGTGTTGTCGCCCTCCTGGCCATAGATGATGACGGCGTTGGCGCCCTCACCGGCCTGTTCAGCGGCCCACAGGCCGCCTTCCTTCGCGGCGTCCACGTTGGAGGTGCCCACGAAGCTGGTCTGACCCTCGATGCCCACATTGGTATCGACGGACAGAACGGGGATGCTGCCGATGGCGCTGGCAAGCGCACCGGAAGCGGCGCCGGCGTCATTGGGAGCGACGATGATGGCATCGCAGCCTGCGCCGATCTGCTGCTCAATCATAGAAACCTGCTGCTCGATCTCGCTCTCAGCGCCGGGGCCCACCACGTTGACGGTAACGCCCAGGTCAGCGGCAGCGGCATCGCAGCCGGCCTTCACATAGCCCCAGTACTCGGAGGCCAGGGTCTTCAGGACCACAGCGATCTCCACATCGCTGGCAGTGGCGGTATCGCCGCCGTTCTCCTCGGTAGCAGTGTCATCGGTGCTGGTGTCTTCGTTGGCGGTATCTCCGCCGCCGCAGGCCACCAGAGACAGGGACATCACCAGTGCGAGGAGAAGTGCAAAAAACTTTTTCATCTTACTTCTTTTCTCCTTCTTAATTGGTTTCCTCTCACATTCAGGCAGAAATGGATCTGAACTGCGGGAGTAAGAAGATTTTAACATGGTGTGCTTATACAGTCAACGTGTTAACGTAAAAAACAGCTATTATTACATTTTTGCGGAACTTTTTTGCACAATATGCAGAAAATTTTTTATCAGCTAATCATTTACTTGACAGCGTCGGCTTTTTATCAGGCGCCCGGCGGCGTCCAGTTTGCGCAAATTTTTCGCAAATCTGCCGCACAGCCTCTCTATCCCCCAAAAACCGCTCCCCTGGGTGTCGCCGCAGGCGCGCCCGTCCTACATTATATAATATAAGGAGGTGCGGACATGCCTGTTCCGCACAAAAAACGCCCTCCCGGCTTGGGAGGGCGTTCGGACCATGTATTCTCAGACGGAGATGATTTTCCAGGCGCACCAGAGCAGGAGCAGCGCCATAACGGCGTTGACAAATTTGTAATACCGGCTGTACAGCGGGTACAGCAGCGCGCCCAGCGTGGCCCAGATCAGGTTTCCGGTGGCGGCGCAGGCAGCCATGATGACAGAGAAGCACAGCACGGCTGGCACCGTATACCCATGGGGCAGGATATAACCGGAATAGGCGGCGATCCCCAGCATCAGGATGTGGACGTTCAGGAATTGCAGGAGGAAGCCGTTCACATAGGACAGCGGCTTGCCGGAGGGGCCGGCCTCCTTCTTGGCGCCGGGGCTGCGCATCAGCGTGCGGTAGGCCAGATAGAGGATATAGGCCGCGCCCACATACTTGGCCACGGGGACAATCTGCGGCACCAGCTCTCCCAGCCAGGCACAGCCGAAGCCGCACAGCAGCATAACGGTGATCAATCCCGCCCAGATCCCAAAAATCAGCGGCCAGCACTTCCGGATGCCGTACCGGCTGGTGCTGCTGAACAGCAGAATGTTGTTGGGCCCCGGGGAAAAGGTGGTTGCACAGGCATACGCCGCCAGTTGTAAATAGACTGCTGTCATGGGAACTGCCCCTTTCTCTTTATCAGATACTGTCCCGCCGCGGCGTCAGCTGAAGACGCCGGCCTTGCACAGCTCGATGAACTGCTTGGCCACCCGGGCGCTGCGTCCGCCGGAGCGGACCGCGAATGCCTCGCTGCGGACTGCCAGCTGTCTGGGGTCCAGCTCCACCCCGTACTGCTTGGCCAGCTCCTCCACAATGTGGAGATACCGCTCCCGGTCGGGGCTGCCGAAGGTGATGGTCAGCCCAAACCGGGCGGACAGGCTCATCAGCTCTTGGCGGGTGTCGCTCTCGTGGATGTCGTCGCCCTCCCGGTCGGTGAGGGTCTCCTTAATCAGGTGGCGGCGGTTGCTGGTGGCGTAGACGGCGATGTTGCCGGCCCGGCCGCCCACGCTGCCCTCCAGGATCGCCTTGAGGGCGGCGAAGTTGTCGTCATTGGCGGTGAAGCTCAGATCATCGATGAAGAGGATGAACTTCAGCGGATTGGACGCCAGGGCGTCCATCAGGTCCGGGATCTGATAGAGCTGGTTCTTCTTGACCTCCACCAGCCGCAGCCCCTGGTCCGCGAAGGCGTTGGCGATGGCCTTGATGGCGCTGGACTTGCCGGTGCCCGCGTCACCATACAGCAGCACGTTGTTGGCGGGCTTTCCCTCCAGCAGGGCCCGGGTGTTGGCGATGACCTTCTCCCGCTCCCGCTCATAGCCAGGCAGCTCCTCCAGCCTCTGGGGATCCGGGTGCTTCACCGGCGCCAGTTGCCCCTCCTCCACCGTGAACACGTGGTACCGGGCGAAGATGCCGTAGCCCTTCACCCCCACCTCCTCCATCCGGCGGAGGTATTCCCGGGTGATATCGGTGGGAGACACGACCCAGCCCACCAGAAATTCCGGAGGCTCCCGCAGACCCGCCGTCAGGTCCTCCAGCTGCAGCTGGGAGAGCTGGTCGAAGAAGGCCAGCTCCCGCCGCAGGCTTTCCTGAAGGACGGAGCTCCTGCCCACCGCCTGCCCCCGGATGCAGACGTTCTCGCTCTCCAGCACCGTCTCCCGCAGATAGCAGGACCAGCTGTCGCTGGACTGGAAGAGGGCGGCTTCAAATCCGGCGCAGGCGGCGGAGAAATCGCCGCTGTCCCCCCGCACCCGGGCGGAGAGCATCTCGCCGCAGGCGGCCACCACCGGGTCCTGCAGCAGCCGGCGGAACACCACAAGGCCCGTCAGCCGCCGGTACATCTCTTGTACGTGCATGTTGCATTCCTCCCGATCTCAGGCCTTCAGCGGAGGACCGCGCCCTCGTCGGCGCTGGTGACCATCCGGGCGTAACGGCCCAGCCAGCCGGTGGTGATGTTGGGGGCAGGCTGGACATAGGCGGCCTTCCGGGCGGCCAGCTCTTCCTCAGATACCTGCAACATGATGGAGGCATTGGGAATGTCGATGGCGATGGCGTCGCCCTCCTGCACCAGGCCGATGGGACCGCCGGAAGCGGCCTCCGGGCTGACGTGGCCGATGGACGCGCCCCGGCTGGCGCCGGAGAACCGGCCGTCGGTGATAAGGGCCACGGTTTTGTCCAGACCCATACCCGCGAGAGCGGAGTGGGATTCAGCATCTCCCGCATACCAGGGCCGCCCTTGGGGCCCTCGTACCGGATCACCACCACGTCGCCGGGGACGATCTTACCGGCGTAGATGGCGGCGATGGCGTCCTCCTCGCTGTCAAACACCCGGGCGGGACCGGTGTGGGTCAGCATCTCCGGGGCCACGGCGCTGCGCTTCACCACGCAGCCGTGGGGGGCCAGATTGCCCCAGAGGATCTGCAGTCCGCCGGTGGGGGAGTAGGGATCCTCGATGGGCCGAATGGCGTTGTGGTTGAGGTTCTGGACCCCCTGAATGTTCTCGCCCACGGTCTTGCCGGTGACGGTCAGGCAGTCCAGATCCAGAAGACCGCGCTTGGCCAGCTCCGCCTGGACAGCAGGGATGCCGCCGGCCGCGTACAGGTCCGGCATGTGGGTGGGGCCCGCAGGGGCCAGGTGGCACAGGTTGGGGGTCTTCTCGCTGATCTCGTTGAACAGGGCCAGGTCCACCGGGCAGCCCGCCTCCTGGGCGATGGCCAGCAGGTGCAGCACCGTGTTGGTGGAGCAGCCCAGGGCCATGTCGCAGGTCAGGGCGTTGCGGATGCTGCGGGCGTTGATGATGTCCCGTGCGCAGATGTTCCGGCGGACCATCTCCATGATGGCGGCGCCGGCCCGGCGGCCCAGCTGCAGCCGCTTGCTGTACACCGCGGGGATGGTGCCGTTGCCCGGCAGGCCGATGCCGATGGCCTCGCACAGGCAGTTCATGGAGTTGGCGGTGTACATGCCGGAGCAGCTGCCGCAGCCGGGACAGCAGTTCTGGGTGCAGTCCTCCAGCTGCTCGGCGGAGATCATGCCTGCCTTGTAGGAGCCCACAGCCTCGAACATCTTGGAGAGGCTGACCTCCTGGCCGTCGTAGGTGCCGGCCAGCATGGGGCCGCCGCTGCACACCACGGCGGGCACGTTCATCCGCACCGCCGCCATCACCATGCCGGGGACGATCTTGTCACAGTTGGGCACCAGCACACAGCCGTCAAACTGGTGAGCCATGAACATGGTCTCCACACTGTCGCAGATCAGCTCCCGGCTGGCCAGGGAGTACTTCATGCCCACATGGCCCATGGCGATGCCGTCGCACACGCCGATGGCGGGCACCATGAAGGGGGTACCGCCGGCGGCCTCGATGCCGCTTTTTACCGCGTCGGTCAGCTTGTCCAAATTCATGTGTCCGGGAACGATGTCGCTGTGGGCGCTGACCACAGCGATCAGGGGCTTCTCCAGGTCCTCCGGCGTGTAGCCCAGGGCGTAGAAAAGGCTCCGGTTGGGTGCCCGCTCGGCGCCCTTGGTCACATTATCACTGCGCATAGGTCTTGCTTTCCTCCTTTTTCTACCTAGCCCGGAGGTGTTTCCGCCTCCGGGCCGGTGCCTTGGGTCCTCTTACTTTTTCAGCCAGCTCATCATGCTGCGCAGCTGGGCGCCCACCTTCTCGATGGGGTGCTCGGCCGCCATGCGACGCATGGCCAGGAAGTGGGTCTTGCGGCCTCCGTTGGGGTTCATCTCCGCCAGGAATTCGGAGGCGAAGGTACCGTCCTGGATCTCCTTGAGGATCTGCCGCATCTCCTTGCGGGTGTCCTCGGTAATCAGGCGGCTGCGGGTGCGGTAGTCGCCGTACTCAGCGGTGTTGGAGATGGAGTAGCTCATCTTGCCGAAGCCGCCCTCGTTGATGAGGTCGATGATGAGCTGATGCCGGAGGCATAGGCCAGAGCCACTTCCTTGGCCTTGCCGGTGAAGTTCTGCTCCACGCAGATCAGGCTGGGCACGCCCTTGCCCTCCAGGTACTGGCTGCGGACCGTGTGGCCGGGGCCCTTGGGAGCCACCATGATCACGTCCACGTTGGCGGGGGGCACGATGGTCTTGAAGTGGATATTGAATCCGTGGGCGAAGGCCAGGGTCTTGCCCTCGGTCATGTACGGGGCGATCTGCTTGTTGTAGATGTCGGCGCACAGCTCGTCAGGCACCAGCATCATCACGATGTCGCCGGCCTTGGCGGCCTCCTCCACTTCCATCACGCGGAAATTGGGACAGGTGGCGGCGAACTCCTCCGCCTTGGCCCAGTGGGAGGAGCCCTTCCGCAGGCCCACCACCACGTTGACACCGCTCTCGGCCAGGTTCTCAGAATGGGCATGGCCCTGAGAGCCGAAGCCGATCACGGCCACGGTCTTGCCGTCCAGCAGGCCCAGGTTGCAGTCAGTGTCGTAATACTTTTTGATTGCCATGTTCGTGTTCTCCTTTTCTGTTTCTTGACGATGTGGGTGGGAATGGTTTTGCCGATGGGCCCTGAACAGAACGGCCGAAGTGAAAGAAAAAAGCCTTTGCCTCTTGCAAGCAAGAGGCAAAGGCTTTTGAAACACCTTCGCGGTACCACTCTTGTTAACGGTGGAAGATCCTTCCGCCGCCATCTCAGCAGGCCCCAACAGGCCCTGCACGGTAACGGGTGCGCCCGGCACTGCCTATCAGAGAGTTCTCTTTCAGCAGGCTACTCCAGGATGATTTCACCAGATCCGACGCTTGTTGCCTTGCACCAACCGGCAATTCTCTGAAAGCGGAGCGAAGCGGGCTACTTGTTCCCTTCATCATATTTTTGGTATGCAAAGACGGTAACACACTGTTCCGCCCCCTGTCAAGAGAAACTTGCGCTCAACTTCCCCGCTCCCGCAAAGTTTTATTGGTTTGACCAATTCCATCCCTTTTCAAACGCGAAACCTTATGTATTTTCCCCACGATTTTCCGCCAAGCCTGTACAGGGACCGGCCAGACCAGCCCAAAGCTCTGCGCTTAGGGTTCCTCTTTTTATTAAATGGAAATATTTTCTAAATATTTTTGATTTCAAAGGAGAAGTGCCAGAAAGTCTCATAACAGGCGTTTAAAACTTGAGAAATCCGCCGAACATGTTCTTGCGCGGACAAAAGTCGTTGACGCAAAGACGCGCCCAGTATTACAATGTGGTCGATACAAACACGGACGGAGGCCGCGGCGCGGTCATCCGCCAAGTCTGGTTTTTGGAGGGATTCACCATGAGCATTCAGAACGAGTATCTAAGCGGCCTGATGGAGCGCGTGGTCCGGCGGAATCCGGCAGAGCCGGAATTTCACCAGGCGGTCCAGGAGGTTCTGACCTCCCTGGTCCCGGTGGTGGAGGCGAAGCCGGAGTATATCAAAGAGGGCGTCATGGACTGCCTGGTAGAGCCGGAGCGGATCATCAAGTTCCGGGTGCCCTGGGAGGATGACCAGGGCAACATCCACGTGAACCGGGGCTTCCGGGTGCAGTTCAACAGCGCCATCGGCCCCTACAAAGGCGGCTTACGGTTCCACCCCTCCGTGTACGAGGGCATCATCAAGTTTCTGGGCTTTGAGCAGATCTTCAAGAACAGCCTGACCGGCCTGCCCATCGGCGGCGGCAAGGGCGGCAGCGACTTCGACCCCAAGGGCAAGTCCGACGCGGAGGTCATGCGCTTCTGCCAGAGCTTCATGACCGAGCTCTTCAAGTATATCGGGCCGGACACCGACGTGCCCGCCGGCGATATCGGCGTGGGTGCCCGGGAGATCGGTTATCTCTTCGGCCAGTACAAGCGGCTGCGCAACGAGTTCACCGGCGTCCTCACCGGCAAGGGCCTCAGCTACGGCGGCTCTCTGGCCCGAACCGAGGCCACCGGCTATGGTCTGTGCTACTTTGCCGACAATATGCTCAAGGACGCGGGCCGCAGCTTTGAGGGCGCCAAGGTAGCCATCTCCGGCTCCGGCAATGTGGCCATCTACGCCTGCGAAAAGGCCACGGCCCTGGGCGCCAAGGTGGTCACCATGTCCGACTCCAACGGCTTTGTCCACGACCCCAACGGCATCGACCTGGCGCTGGTGAAGCAGCTGAAGGAGGTGGAGCGCAAGCGCATCCGGGAGTATGTGACCGTCCGCCCGGAAGCGGAGTACCACGAGGGCTGCTCCGGCGTGTGGCAGGTGCCCTGTGACATCGCCCTGCCTTGCGCCACCCAGAACGAGCTGGATCTGTCCGCTGCCAAAGCCCTGATCCAGAACGGCTGCTTCGCCGTGGCCGAGGGCGCCAACATGCCCTGCACCCCCGACGCGGTGGAAGCCCTGCAGGCTGCCGGTCTCCTCTTTGCCCCCGCCAAGGCCGCCAACGCCGGCGGCGTGGCCACCTCCGCCCTGGAGATGAGCCAGAATTCCATGCGCATGTCCTGGTCCTTCGAGGAGGTGGACAGCCATCTGAAGGACATTATGACCAACCTTTATCACAACGCCGCGGGCGCCGCCGCCCAGTACGGCAAGCCCGGCGACCTGGTGGCCGGCGCCAACATCGCCGGCTTCCTGAAAGTGGCTGACGCCATGCTGGCCTACGGTTTGGTCTAAGGAGGGCATCTGCATGAGCGACTATGTTTCCCGCGTGTCCGCCGACCTCCAGCAGCGGTACGCCGGCCAGCCGGAGTATCTCCAGGCCGTTCTCACCTGGCTGGAGATGATTGCCCCGGCCCTGGAGGACAATCCCATCTATGAGCGGGTGGACCTGCTGACCCGAATGGTGGAGCCGGACCGAATGCTGACCTTCACTGTGCCCTGGATGGACGATCAGGGCATGGCCCACACCAACCACGGCTACCGGGTGCAGTTCAACAGCGCCATCGGCCCCTACAAGGGTGGGTTGCGGTTCCATCCCTCCGTCAACCCCTCTATCGTGAAGTTCCTGGGCTTTGAGCAGACCTACAAAAACGCCCTGACGGGGCTGCCTATCGGCGGCGCCGCCGGCGGCGCGGATTTTGATCCCCGGGGCAAGAGCAGCCGGGAGATCATGCGCTTCTGCCAGAGCTTCATGACAGCCCTGTACCGTCTGATCGGCGCAGACACCGACATCCCCGCCGGTGACATCGGTGTGGGCTCCCGGGAGATCGGCTATCTCTATGGCCAGTACAAGCGGCTCACCGGAAAGGCGGAGAGCAGCGCTCTTACTGGCAAGGGCCTGACCTACGGCGGCAGCGTCATCCGCCAGGAGGCCGCCGGCTTCGGCACTGTTTACTTCTTGGCCCGGATGCTGGAACACCAGGGCGAGACCCTGGAGGGCAAGCGCCTGGCCGTCTCCGGCTTCGGCAACATGTCCTGGGGCGTGTGCCGCAAGAGCGCGGAGCTGGGCGGCAAGGTGGTCACCCTCTCCGGGCCGGACGGCTATGTCTACGATCCCGACGGCGTCTGCACCCAGGAGAAGTTCGATTTCATGCTGTCCATGCGCGCCGGCGGCGCCGACAAGGTGGAGCCTTACGCCGACCACTTCGGCGTGGAGTTCTTCCCCGGCAAAAGGCCCTGGGAAGTGCCGGTGGACATCGTGATCCCCTGCGCCACCCAGAATGAGCTGGACGTGGAGGATGCCGTGATGATTGTGGCCAACAACGTCCGCTACTATGTGGAGGCGGCCAATATGCCCGCCACCGCCGAGGCCCTGCGCCTCCTGCGGCTGAGTCCCAAGATCCTCACCGCAGGCTCCAAGGCCTCCGGATCCGGCGGCGTGGTGGTTTCCGCCCTGGAGATGGTCCAGAACAGCCTGCGATACAGCTGGACCCGCCAGGAGGTGGACAGCCGCCTGAAGCAGATCATGGGCGGCATCTACGATGCCTCCGCCGCGGCGGCGGAGGAGTACGGTCTGGGATACGACCTGATTGCCGGTAATGACATCGCCGCTTTCAAGAAGATCTCCACGGCCATGATCGCCCAGGGACTGTGATTCTCCCCCTCTTCAAAACACACAAAGCGGCCGCCCTTCCGGGCGGCCGCTTTGTCCCATAAATTTCCTTTGTAGTGGGACCGGCGGTCCGGCGGTTTTGTTTCCCGTCCCACAGCGTTCAGAACAGCCCGCTGATCCGGCCGTTCTCGTCCCCATTGATCCGCTCCGCGGCCGGTACTTTCGGCAGTCCCGGTATGGCCCCTCACGGGACAGATCCCGCGGGGACTCCGCATTTAATCCAGCTGGACAGGCCCCGCCCGTCCAGCTCAAGGTTTTGCCTCCGGCAAAACGCTTGGACGCCGCTCCCGCGGCGGTATGACCATGCCTCAGAACAGCCCGCTGATCCGGCCGTTCTCATCCACATCGATCCGCTCCGCGGCCGGTACTTTCGGCAATCCCGGCATGGTCATGATATCTCCCGTCAGGGCCACCAGAAAGCCTGCCCCAGCGGACACTTTCAGGTTCCGGACCGTCACAGTGAAGCCCCGGGGCGCTCCCAGCAGGGAGGGGTCGTCGGAAAAGCTGTACTGGGTCTTGGCCATGCAGATGGGCAGTTCCCCGAACCCCAGCTCTGTCAGCCGCCGGGCCTGCTTCTGGGCGGCAGGCGTCAGTACCACGCCGTCCGCATGGTAAATCCGCCGGCAGATAGTCTCCAGCTTCTCTTCGATGGACCCCCCCAGCGCATAGCTGTACCGGAAGTCGGACGGCTGCTCACACAGCCGGACTACCTCCTCTGCCAAAGCAGTTCCGCCGGCGCCGCCCTTGGCCCACACCTCGCTGAGGGCCACGCTCACCCCCAGCTCCCGGCATTTCTCCTCTACCAGCCTCAGCTCCGCCGCCGTGTCCGTGGGGAACGCATTGATGGCCACCACGCAGGGCAGGCCAAATACGTTTTTGATATTGTCCACATGCTGGAGCAGGTTGGGCAGTCCCCGCTCCAGGGCCGCTAGATCCTCTCTGCCCAGCTCCGCTCTGGCTGCGCCGCCGTGGTGCTTCAATGCCCGGACCGTGGCCACGACCACCACCGCGTCGGGCTTCAGCCCCGCCATGCGGCACTTGATGTCCAGAAACTTCTCCGCCCCCAGATCCGCGCCGAAGCCCGCTTCCGTGATGGCATAGTCCCCCAGCTTCAGAGCCATCCGGGTGGCGGTGACGGAGTTGCAGCCGTGGGCGATGTTGGCAAAGGGTCCGCCGTGGATCAGGGCCGGAGTATGCTCCAGCGTCTGAACCAGATTGGGCTTCAGAGCGTCCTTCAGCAGGGCCGCCATGGCGCCGGCCGCCTTCAGGTCGGCAGCAGTCACCGGGGCGTCGTCATAGGTGTAGCCCACCACGATCCGCCCCAGACGGGCTTTCAGATCCGGGATGTCCGATGCCAGACACAGCACGGCCATGACCTCGCTGGCCACGGTGATATCAAATCCGTCCTCCCGGGGCACACCCTGCATCCGGCCCCCCAGGCCATCCACGATGCTGCGCAGCTGCCGGTCGTTCATATCCACACACCGCCGCCACGTAATCCGCTTGACGTCGATCCCCAGGGCGTTACCCTGCTGGATGTGGTTGTCCAACATCGCCGCCAGCAGGTTGTTGGCCGCGCCGATGGCGTGAAAGTCCCCGGTGAAGTGGAGATTGATGTCCTCCATAGGCACCACCTGGGCATAGCCGCCGCCGGCGGCGCCGCCCTTGATGCCGAACACCGGCCCCAGGGAGGGCTCCCGCAGGGCCACCACGGCATTTCTGCCGATCCGCCGCAGCCCGTCCGCCAGCCCTACCGTAGTGGTGGTCTTGCCTTCCCCGGCAGGGGTGGGGGTGATAGCGGTCACCAGAACCAGCTTACCGTCCGGCCGATTTGTCTCCTTCAGAAAGCGGTTGTCGATCTTGGCTTTGTATCTGCCGTATTGCTCTATATACGCTCCATCCATCCCGCAGGCGTCCGCAATATCCGTGATGGGAAGGGGCTTCGCCTCCTGGGCGATCTCGATATCGCTTTTGATGGTCATGGCTGCCTCCTGTTTTCCGGGCTGTCCGTGTCCAGACACCCTGCTGTTTCATGTTCGATTATACCGGCTCCCCCGGGTAAAAGCAACAGTTCTCTCCAAATCCCCTTATTTTCCAACCTTTTACAGATAAAACACCGGCGGCACCTGCTGCATAGCGGTCTCTGCGTCCATGTCCTTTGTTATCTGTAAATGTGATAGCCGGTTGCATAAGATCCGTTCTAGCAGTTTCTCTTCCGCAGATGCTATAATATTGTACAGAGAAGAAGGCGCTTATATCTTAAAAACTGTGCATTCAGACGAACAGAGGTGTATGAAAAGAGGAAAGAGCACATAAGGAGGTACGTATATGGAAACTCTGGAGAAAAAAGGCAAAGGTTCCGCGTTGCTCCCGTTCCTGCTATTTATTGTCATCTATCTAGGCGCTGGCCTGTACTTCCAGGCACAGGGTGTAGAGATGGCCTTCTACCAGTTCCCCTCTGTCACAGCCATGTTCATCGCCCTGCTGCTGGCCTTCTGCCAGGGCAAGGGCACCATCGATCAGAAATTCACAGTCTTCGCCAAGGGCGCCGCCAACGAGAACGTCCTGACCATGCTGATGATCTACATCCTGGCCGGCGCCTTCTCCACCGTGGCCAGTGCCATGGGCGGCGTGGACGCCACCGTGAATCTGGGTCTCAGCGTCATTCCCGTGCACTTCCTGGCCGCCGGCGTGTTCGTGATCTCCGCGTTCATGGGCACCGCCACCGGCACCTCCATGGGCACCATCAGCGCCATTGTTCCTATCGCTGTGGGCGTGGCGGAAAAGGGCGGGTTGAGCCTTCCCCTGTTTCTGGGCGCCTGCGTGGGCGGCGCCATGTTCGGCGACAACCTCTCTATGATCTCCGACACCACCATTGCCGCCACCCGCACCCAGGGCTGCCAGCTCCGGGACAAGTTTCGGGTGAACTTCCTCATTGCCCTGCCGGCGGCTATCATCACCATCATCGTGCTGCTGGTCGTAGGCCGGCCTGAGACCGTGACGGAGATGGGAAATCTGTCTTTCAACGTCATCAAGGTCATTCCCTACCTCGCCGTGCTGGTACTGGCGCTGATCGGCATGAATGTGTTCCTGGTGCTGACCATCGGCATCTTCGCCGCCGGCATCATCGGCCTGGCCCTTGGCGATCTGGATATCCCACTCTTTGCCCAAAGCATCTGGAACGGTTTCACCGGCATGAACGAGGTCTTCTTCCTGTCCCTGTTCTGCGGCGGCATGTCTGAGATGATCGCCCACAACGGCGGCATCACTTGGCTGATCGAAAAGCTGGGCCGCATGATGAAGGGCAACAAGTCCGCCCAGGTGGGTGTCGCGGCTCTGGTGTCCCTGGCAGACTGTGCCACTGCCAACAATACGGTGGCCATCATTGTCAGCGGCCCCATGGCCAAAAACATGAGCCGAATCCACAAAGTGGATCCCCGCCGCACCGCCTCTCTGCTGGACGTGTTCTCCTGCGTGCTTCAGGGCATGATCCCCTGGGGCGCCCAGCTGCTGACTGCCGCCAGCCTCACCACGATATACGGAGTGACCATGAACCCCATAGACATCCTGCCCTATATGTGGTACTGCTGGATTCTGGCCGCCGTGGGCATCCTCTCCATTTTCATTCCCTTCGCCGACGGCATCTGCCGCAAGGACCCCTGGAACTGGGAGTACGATGTGGCGGAGTCCGGCGTGGCTGCCAAGAAGGCTTCTCTGGAGCTGGAGCGGCAGGAGTCCGCGCAGACGCCCATCTGACCTGCGTGTCTCTTGCTAAAAAAAGACCGGGCGCCCTGAGGCGCCCGGTCTTTTTCTCCTCTGTCAGGTCCCCTCCTGAAGCCGCCTGGTGAAGGCGATGGAATCCGCCAGCGCCTCCTCCAGCAGGCGGACGAACTGCTCCGTCAGCGGAGAGGGCCGGCTGCTGCGGATGTGGATCCAGCCCAGGTGGACCGAGGTCTTCCCCAGCAGCGGGATCGTGACTACGCTTCCGTCCGCCAGCCCCTCCGACAGCAGGCCGCTGCCGGAGGTGAACGCATCGGTGGACGCCAGCACGTACATCGCCGTGGCCCGGTTGTTCACGCTGATGCACTTTGCCGGCTTTTTCAGAGAGACCATGGGGTACTCCTCGAAAAAGTCCGACGCCACGCCTTGGTCGTGCTCAAACGCCACATACGGATATCCGTCCAGTTCCTCCTCCGTTACGCTGGAGCGGCCAGCCAGCGGATGCCCCCCGCGAACATAGATACAGGGGCAGACGGCGGCCAGTTCGTGGAATTCCAGCTCCCGGGCGTCCAGCAGCCGGCAGATAATCTTCTCCGTCAGATCCGTCAGGCAGATGACGCCCACGTCCGCCCGGTGGTCGTAGACGTCGTCAATCACACCGTCCATCCCTGTCTCCCGGAGGCCAAATCGGAAGCGGTTTTCACCGGCGATTCGGAGCAGCCTCAAAAACGCGTCCACTGCAAAGGGATACCGCTGGCAGGAAATGGAAAAGCGCACCGGAGCCGCGGCGTTGCGTGCCTCACCATACAGGCTCTCGATCCCGCGCTTCTGCTCCAGCAGGGAGACGGCGTAGCTGAGAAACTCCTTGCCCTCCGGCGTGAACTCCACGCCCCGGTTGCTGCGGGCCAGCACCCGAATGCCCAGTTCGTTCTCAAGCTCCCGCACCGCCGTGGAAATCCCCGACTGGGACAGGAACAGCTTCTGGGCCGCCTTGTTGATGGAGCCGCATTTGGAGATCTCCACGATGTACTCAAGCTGCTGAAACGTCATAGAAAGCCTCCTCTTCCCCTTTCGATCTCACTTTTCTATTATAGGCATTTTGAGCTGGTTGTCAAATCGTTATCAAAAAAACTGTCAACGCATCCCGCAAAACGCATATTAACAGCTTTGCGCCCTTTGTGCTATTCTATAAGTAGAACCAAACAAAAGATATCAGTTATTTGAGAAGTTTTCTGTTTAATATCACCTGCGTTTTTCGATGGATGCACAGATTTTCCCCCTCTCTTCTCTCTATCCCCGCAGCCGCGTCAGAGTCTCTCTGATAGCGAAAATTTGAATACCAGTCAATTTTGCCCCTGCGGAGCGTCTCCGGAGGGGCCGGTGAAGAAAGGAAGATCGACTGTATGAACACGGAGAAAAAGTTCGGTTTTGCCACGCGTCAGATCCACGCCGGCCACATGGAAAACGCGGCGGGCTCCTTGTGCGCCCCCATCTATCAGACCTCCACCTTCGCATTCTCCACCGTCCAGCAGGGCGGCGCCCGGTTCGCCGGCGAGGAGGGCGGATATATCTACACCCGTCTGGGCAACCCCACTCTGGGCGCTGTTGAGGAGAAGCTGGCCTCCCTGGAGGGCGGCGAGGCCGCCATGGCCGCGGCCTCCGGCATGGGCGCCATCTCCTCCGCCCTGTGGACCTCTGTGGTGGCCGGGGACGAGATCGTGGCGGATGAGACGCTGTACGGCTGTACATACGCGCTGCTGAACCATGGCATGACCAAGTTCGGCGTGAAGGTCACCCTGACGGACCTGTCCGACATTGAGAACCTGAAGAAGAACCTCACCGACAAGACCCGGGTGGTGTACTTCGAGACCCCCTGCAACCCCACGCTGAAGCTGCTGGACATCGAGCTGATCGCCAAGACGGCCCATGCCTTCAACCCCGACATCCGGGTGATCGTGGACAACACCTTCTGCACACCGTACCTGCAGCGTCCTCTGGAGCTGGGCGCGGACGTGGTGGTTCACAGCGCCACCAAGTACCTCAACGGCCACGGCGACGTGATCGCAGGCATCGTGGTGGGCAAGGCGGACTTCATCTCCCAGTGCCGGATGTTCGGCCTGAAGGATATGACCGGCGCCGTCCTGAGTCCCTTTGATGCGTTCTTGATGGCCCGGGGCCTGAAGACCCTGGACATCCGCATGGAGCGCCACTGCGCCAACGCCCAGAAGGTGGCGGCGTTCTTCACCAGCCATCCCGCGGTGGCCAAGGTCTATTATCCCGGCCTGGACACCTTCCCCGGTCACGAGATCGCGGCCAAGCAGATGAAGCTGCCCGGCGGCATGATCTCCATCGAGCTGAAGGCCGACCGCGCCGCTGTTGCCGCCGCGCTGAACAAGCTGCAGCTGTGCACCATCGCCGTGTCTCTGGGCGATGCGGAAACTCTGGTGGAGCATCCCGCCACCATGACCCACTCCACCTACTCTGCCGAAGAGCTGGCAGCCGCCGGCATCTCCGAGGGCTTGGTCCGCATCAGTGTGGGTCTGGAGGATCCCGAGGATATCATCGACGATTTCAAGACGGTTTTGGATACGCTGTAATTGATCCCGCTGCGGGGCCGCTCCTCCTCTCCTACATTGGGAGCAGCCCCGCTTTCCCGCGGATCCGCGTACCTCCTTTTCGCCGTCCCGGTCTTTCCCCACCCTGCCGGAGGCGGCCAAAAAGGCCCGGCTTCTCCGCCGGGCCTTTTTGTGCTTCTGTACCTGCCGCCTGTTGTGCGTCTCTCCTCCCGCGGCGGGCGGCCCTTGAGCAGGAAAAAGCGCCGTGCGCACATGCGCACGGCGCTTTTTCCTGTTTGGTTCAGAGAGGTAAGCGGGGGGAATGCTCAGTCCTCAGCCATTTTGCGATACTTGGCGTAGCGGTCCTTGGCGTCCTGGACGGTCTTCTCGTACAGGCGCTGGGCCCGGTCCGGGAAGTTGATCTGCAGGGAGGCATAGCGGTTCTCGCCCTTCAGATAGTCCATCATCTTGCCGCTGTCGGGCTCGGGAGAATCCAGCTGGAAGGGGTTCTTCCCCTCCGCGATCCGGCGGGGATCATACCGGTACAGATGCCAGTAGCCGCACTCCACCGCCTTCTTCATCTCCTCCTGCGTGCAGCTCATGCCCGCCTTGATACCGTGCTCCAGGCAGGGGCAGTAAGCGATGACGATGGCCGGGCCGGGATAGGACTCTGCCTCCCGGATGGCCTTCAGGGTCTGGGCTTGGTCGTAGCCCATGGCCACCTGGGCCACGTAGATGTAGCCGTAGCTCATGGCGATGGCGCCCAGGTCCTTTTTCTTGACCTCCTTGCCGCCGGCGGCGAACTTGGCCACTGCCGCAGTGGGCGTCGCCTTGGAGGACTGTCCGCCAGTGTTGGAGTACACCTCCGTATCCATCACCAGCATGTTGATGTCCCGGTTCTGGGCCAGCACGTGGTCAATGCCGCCGAAGCCGATGTCGTAAGCCCAGCCGTCGCCGCCGAAGGCCCACACGCTCTTCTTGGTCAGATACTCCTTGTTCTGCAGGACAAAGGCGCCCTCCTCCGTGGGCTCCGCCTTCTCCAGGGCGGCGATCAGCGCGTCGGACACCTCCCGGGTCACGGCCGGGTCCTGCCACTTGGCAAGATACTCCCCGATCTCAGATACGGCCACACCCTTTTCCTTCAGGGCTTTCAGCCGCAGCTCCACCTCCCCATGGATGGACCCGTGGGCCCGCAGGAAGCCGTAGGCGAACTCCGCGTTGTCCTCGAACAGGGACTGCTCCCAGCAGGGTCCAAAGCCCCGGCTGTCGCAGGAGTAGGGCGTCATGGGCATGGCACCGCCGTAGGCGGAGGAGCAGCCGGAGGCGTTGGCCACGTACATGCGGCTGCCGAACAGCTGGGTCACCAGCTTGATGTAGGTGGTCTCCGCGCAGCCCGCGCAGGCGGCGGAGAACTGGAAGTAGGGCTTGGCGAACTGGGCCGTCTTCACGCTCTTGTCGCTGATAATGTCCTTCTTGAGCAGCTTCTCGTTCATCGCGTAGTTGTCGAAGTTGGGCTGCTGCTCCCTCTGGGTCTCGAAGGGCACCATCTCCAGCGCCCCCTTGGCCGGGCAGGCGGTCAGGCACACGCCGCAGCCCAGGCAGTCGTAGGGAGAGACCTGCATCCGGAAGGAATAGGCAGGGGCGTCCTTGCCCAAGCCCTTGGCGGGCACGGTGACGAAGGATTCCGGCGCACCGGCCTTCTCCTCCTCCGTCAGCAGCACGGGCCGGATGGCCGCGTGGGGACACGCCATGGCACAGCGGTTGCACTGGATGCACACGTCGGGATTCCACTGGGGCACCGTGACAGCCACGCCCCGCTTGGAGTATGCGGTGGTGCCATTCTCCCAGGTGCCGTCCAGGCAGTTGTGCCTCTTAAACAGGGACACCGGCAGCTTGTCGCCGTGCTGGCGGTCCATGGGCACCACGATCTCCTTGACGAAGTCCGTGCCCTTCAGCTCCTCCGGCGCGCCGTCCTTGGCGTCCGCCCAGGCGGCGGGGACCTCCACCTTCGTCATGCCGGTCAGACCCACGTCCACGGCCCGGTTGTTCAGGTCCACGATCTCCTGGCCGCCCTTTTTGAAGTAGGAGTTGTAGTTGCCCTGCTTCATCTCCTCCACCGCCAGGTCGATGGGGATCACCTTGGTCAGCTGGAAGAAGGCCGCCTGGAGAATCGTGTTGATCCGGTTGCCCAGGCCCAGGTCCCGAGCCAGCTTCGTGGCGTCCATGATGTAGAAGTTGGCGTGCTTGTTGGCCAGGTCCCGCTTCATCTTGGCGGGCAGCCGCTCCTCCAGCTCCTCCGCGCTCCAGGGACAGTTCAGCAGGTATGTGCCGCCGTCCTTGAGGTCCGCGGTGGTGTCATATTTGTCCACATAGGTGGGCGCGTGGACGCCCACGAAGTCCGCCGCGGACACCAGATACGTGGCGTGAATGGGCTGGTCGCCGAACCGCAGATGGCTCTGGGTCAGACCGCCGGACTTCATGGAATCGTAGGAGAAATACGCCTGGGCGTACTTGTCTGCCGCCAGGCCGATGGTGGTGATGGCGTTCTTGTTGGCGCCCACCGTGCCGTCGCCGCCCAGGCCCCAGATCTTGCAGGATACCTGTCCGGGATAGTCCAGGGCGATCTCCTCATAAGGCAAGGAGGTGAAGGTCACGTCGTCCTCGATGCCGATGGTGAAGCTGTTCTTGGGCTCCTCCTTGGCCAGGTTGTCGTACACCGCCACGATCTGGCCGGGCGTGGTGTCCTTGGAGGCCAGGCCGTACCGACCGCCCACCACCACGATGTCCTTCCGCCCCGCCTGCTGCAGGGCGCTCTGCACATCCAGATACAGCGGCTCACCCACGGAGCCGGACTCCTTCGTCCGGTCCAGCACGGCGATCTTCTTGCAGGTGGCGGGGATCGCATCCACAAAATGCCGGATGGAGAAGGGGCGGTACAGGTGCACCTGCACCATGCCCACCTTGCGGCCCTTCCTGTTCAGATAGTCCACCGTGTCCTTCACCGTCTCCGCACCGGAGCACATGATGACGATGACTTCCTCCGCATCGGGCGCGCCGTAGTAGTTGAACAGCTTGTAATCCCGGCCGGTGAGCTTGTTGATCTCATCCATGTAGTGCTGGACCACGCCGGGGATCGTGGCGATCTTCTCGTTGGCGCCCTCCTTGCACTGGAAGAACACGTCCGGATTCACCGTCGTGCCCCGGGTGGAGGGGTGCTCCGGGTTCAGGCCGTTCTTGCGGAACGCCGCCAGCTGGTCATAGTCCACCAGCTTGGCCAGGTCGTCATAGTCCAGCGCCTCGATCCGCTGCATCTCGTGGGAGGTGCGGAAGCCGTCGAAGCAGTGCATGAAGGCATACCGGCCGCCGATGGCGGACAGGTGGGCCACCGCGCCCAGGTCCATGGCCTCCTGGGGGGAGGAGGACATCAGCATGCCGAAGCCGGTCATTCGGCAGGTCATCACGTCGGAGTGGTCGCCGAAGATGGACAGGGCGTGGGCACTGACAGTCCGGCAGGAGATGTGGAACACGCCGGGCAGGAACTCGCCGCCGATCTTGTACATAGGCGGGATCATCAGCAGCAGGCCCTGAGAGGCCGTGTAGGTGGTGGTCAGCGCGCCCGCCTGCAGGGATCCGTGGCAGGTGCCTGCGGCCCCCGCCTCGGACTGCATCTCAATGACCTCCACGGGTTTTCCGAAGATGTTGGTCCTCCCCTTGGCGGACCACTCGTCCACCTTCTCCGCCATCACGGAAGATGGCGTGATGGGGAAGATGGCCGCCACCTCTGTGAACGCGTAGGACGCGTACGCCGCGGCGGTGTTGCCATCCATTACTACTAGTTTTTTCTTAGCCATGTCTCCTGTTTTCCTTTCGATCTCACTTGGTCTGTCCTCATAGCCTCAACACCGTCCGCTGCCCGCTCCGGGGCAGCGGACGGCACTCCAGGGAGCTTACTTTATACCGGGATAGGCCCGGGCCACATAGTCGGCGATCCTGCGCACCGCCTCCTTCAGGTTTTCGTCGGAGTTGGCGAATACCAGCCGCAGATAGCCCTCGCCCATGTCACCGAAGGCGGAGCCGGGCACCGTCACCACTCCTGCGTTCTCCAGCAGCTCCTCCGCAAACGCTTGGGAGGTCTTGCCGAATGCCTTGATGTTGGGGAAGGCGTAGAAGCTGCCCGCGGACTTCTTGCAGGTGATGCCGGGGATAGCGTTGAGTCCGTCCACCAGAATGTCCCGGCGGCGGGTGTAGTCCGCCACCATCTGGTCCACGCACGCCGTGCTCTTCAGGGCCTCCACCGCCGCCGCCTGGGTGAAGGTGGACACACAGGAGGCCACCCCCTCCTGCAGCTGCGCCATTTTCTTGATGTACCCCGGCTCCGGCGCTACCAGATAGCCGATCCGCCAGCCGGTCATGGCATAGGACTTGGAGAAGCTGTTCAGCACCATCACGCGGTCCTGCATCTCGGGCACCTGGGCCATGCTGTACGGCTGGATGCCGTCGTATACGATGGCGTCATAGGGCTCGTCTGTCAGCACCCACAGGTCATGGGTCTTCGCCACCTTGGCGATGGCCAGGATGTCCTCCTTCGTCAGCACCGCGCCGGTGGGATTGCAGGGGGAGTTCAGCAGGATCGCCCGGGTCCGGGGTGTGACGGCCTTTTCGATATCCGCCGCTTGGATCCGGTAGTCATATTCCTCATACGTGGGGACGGGCACCGCTCTGGCGCCGATGCTGCTGGCCTGCCCGTAGTAGTTGGGGAAGCAGGGATCCGGCACCAGGATTTCATCGCCCGGGTCCAGCAGCGTCATCATGGCCAGGAACAAGCCCTCCATGGCCCCCACGGTGATGATGACGTGGTCTTTGGTATAGCCCTCCCAGTACTGCTTCCGGTACTTGGCGGCCACCGCCTCCCGCAGCTCTGTGGTGCCGGCGTTGGGCGCGTAATGGGTCTGCCCCTCGTCCAGGGCTCTCTTCGCCGCGTCCTTGATGTACTGGGGCGTGTCGAAGTTGGGTTCGCCCACCGTCAGCTTGATCGCCTCCGGGTACTGGGCCGCCAGATCAAACATCTTTCGGATGCCGGACGCTGGATACTGCTTCGCCCGCTGGGAAATGCGCAGTTCCTGTTCCATTGGTAACATCTCCTTTTGATCATCTTCTCACGCGCACCCGGCGCACCCGTTCCGAAAGCGGGCACGCCGAATGCGCAGCAGGCAGTTCCTTACTTCGCAGCCTTGTCGTTCACCCACAGCTCCGGGATGGCGTTGGCCGCCGCCTCACTGGTGGGCTCCCACTTGCCGGACTTCAGCCGGGTCAGGTAATCGTTGATCAGTGCGCCGATCTGCTTGCGCATCAGGAAGCAGACCACCAGGTTACACACGGCGCACACACCGAAGAAGAAGTCGAAGAGATTCCACAGCACACTGAGGGCGCCCACAGAGCCGATGATGGCGAAGGCGCAGCCCAGGAGCCGGTAGGGCAGAATGAACTTCTTGCCGCCCAGGACGGTCATGCAGATCTCACCGTAGTACACATTGACCAGCGCGGTGGTGAAGGCGAAGAAGGTGATGATGGCCACCACGAACACCGTGCCAGCGATGGCGTTGCCGAAACCGGCGCCGAAAGCAGTGGCGGTCAGGGCCGCGCCGGTGCCGCCCTCGGTCCACACGCCGGTGCACAGGACCACCAGAGCGGTCATGGTGCAGACGATGATGGTGTCCACGAACACCTCGCTGATGCCCCACAGGCCCTGCTTCACCGGATGGTTGGCGGAAGAGGAGGAGTGGGCCAGCGGCGCCATGCCGGTGCCGGCCTCATTGGAGTACACGCCGCGGGCCAGGCCCCAACGGATGGCCAGCATCACGGTGGAGCCGGCAAAGCCGCCGGTGGCAGCCATAGGCGTAAAGGCGTACTCAAAAATCATCGCAAAGACGTGCGGGATGTTGCTGCCGAACTTTACCAGAATAAAGATGCTGCCGATCACATAGGCCAGCGCCATCAGGGGGACCACCTTCTCCGCAAAGGAGGAGATACTCTTGATGCCGCCCACCAGCACAACGGCCATGATGACGGCAAAGATCACGCCCACGATCCAGCCGGGAACGTCAAAGGAGACCCGAATCGCCTCCACCACAGAGTTGGCCTGCACGGCGGGCGCAAACACCATGGCGCAGCCCAGGATCACAGCCCAGAAAATGCCCAGCCACTTCCAGCTCTTGCCCAGCCCCCGGCGCACATACCAATAGAATCCACCGTGCCATCTGCCGGTCTCAGGATCCCGCTCCCGGTAGGCCATGCCCAGGGTGATCTCGGAAAACTTCACGATGAAGCCCATGAGGGCCACGGCCCACATCCAGAATACGGCGCCGGGGCCGCCGGTGGCGATGGCCACCGATACACCGGCGATGTTCCCCACGCCAAGCGTGGAGGCCAGCGCCGTGCAGCAGGCCTGGAACGGGGAAATATCGCCCTCGCCGTCGCCCTTGTCGAAGATCTTGCCGAACGTGTTCTTCATGGCGTGTCCGAACCTGGTGAATTGGAAGAACTTAAAGCGGACGGACAGATACACGGCGACTGCGGATGTCAGGATCAGAAGCGGCCATCCCCACAGCTAGTTGGAAATCTCCATCATGATGTCGATGATAAACATATTCTACCTCCCAAATAACTTCATGCGCTCCATTTTCGATTGGCTGAATCATCTGTCGGGAAGTCTTTCCCCGCGGCTTCCCCGGCTCCTCCTTTCCTCCTATATTCGATATGCGGCCAGCCGCATAACTTGCCTGATTTCCAATAATTCCGTATGGTGGAAGCGGATTCCTTTGAGTAGAATTGTCAAAGCTGCCGGTCTTTTCTGGACATGTATCCAAAAAAGCGGCAGCTTTTCCGTAGAACGGGATCATTTTCCAAAATCGTGTCAAAAACCAAAGCCGCAACTGCGGCCCGACACGAAGCATTTCCACGGAAAATTACGGATCCTGTTTTCTTTCCTTATGATCTATGATATTATATAGACAAACATTTGTCAAGGCAGAATGTTTCTATGATATCGCCAAAAAGGAGCGGCCGATTTATGGCAAAAGAACAGGTATCCAGCATTCTCCGCGCCCTGGAGATTTTGGAGTGCTTCATGGATAACGAGACGGAATGGACGTTGAAGCGCCTGGTGGCACAGCTGGATCTGCCCACCACCACTGTCCACCGCCAGCTTTCCACCCTCACGGACCGGGGTTATCTGGTCCAGGATCCCGTCCGCAAGAGCTACCGGGTGGGGCCACGCCTCCTGCTGCTCTCCAGCACCGTCCTCAGCCACTCCGATCTGCGCAGTACCGCCCGGCCGGAGCTGGAAAAGCTGTCCGCCACTGTGAAGGAGACCATCAACCTCAGCGTGATGCTGGACCGGGAGATCTTTTATCTGGACAAAGTGGAGACCTTCCGCTCCGTGGTGTGCAACACGAAAGTGGGCACCCGAGCCCCGGCCCACGCCACCAGCGGCGGCAAGATCATGCTGGCCTTTCACGATCCCGATTATGTGGACGCCTACTGCCGGGACCTGCCCCAGATGCAGCGGCTGACGGACCGCACCGTCTTCTCCCCGGACCTGCTGCGGGAGCAGCTGGCCCAGGCCCGGATCAACGGCTTCGCCATTGACGACGGGGAGATCGAACCCGGCCTGATCTGCGTGGGCGCCCCCATCTTCGGTCTGGACCAGACGGTGGTGGCGGCGGTCAGCATCGCCGGTCCCACCTTCCGTATGAAAGAAGAGCTGGACGTGATGACTCGTGCCGTGAAGGCCACTGCCGCCAACATCTCCCGCCTGATGGGCGGGCGGCCGTGACGCGGCCTGTTTTCCAGCTGTCAGGAGCGGGAGCCCATAAGGACTCCCGCTCCTGCTGCTTTTACTTCCGCTTCCGGAACAGCTCCGGCAGTCTCCAGCCACGGCCCTTTCCCCGCTCCGTGGCCCGCATCTGGGGAGGATGGTCCAGATAGAACTGCTGGACGGAAACCGGCACCGCGCCGGCCTGCTCCGCCCGGACAAAGCCCCCGTCCGGCAGCATCCGCCGGGCCTTCACGTTGTCTCCCAGAAGCCGGGCCAGATAGTCCGAGAGGAAGTCCTGCACCTCCCGGCTCTCCACCGGGCAGGCGATCTCCACCCGCCGCTCCTGATTTCGGGTCATGATGTCCGCAGAGGATAAGTACATCTGCCGCAGGGCACCCTCCCCGAAGCAGTAGATGCGGGAGTGCTCCAGAAACTCCCCCACGATGCTGGTCACGGTGATATGGTCCGTCTTGCCCGGCACGCCGGGCACCAAGCAGCAGATGCCCCGGACGATCAGGTCCACCCGCACTCCTGCCTGGGATGCCTCCGCCAGCTTGTCGATCAGCTCCCGCTCCGTGACGGCGTTGGTCTTCAGGATAATCCGCCCCCGGTCGCCCCGGGCGATCTCCCCGTCGATGAGCCGTAACAGCGTCTGCTTCAGGGACACCGGCGCCACCAGCAGCTTACCGTAGCTGCCCCGCAAATCGCCGATCAGCATATTCTGGAAAAAGGCCACGCCGTCGGCGGCAATGGTCCGATCCGCCGTCAACAGGGAGAAGTCTGTGTACAGCGCCGCGGTCTTTTCGTTGTAATTGCCCGTGCCGATCTGAGTCACATAGCTGAGCCCCGTCTTCTCCTTTCGGGTGATGAGGCAGATCTTGCCGTGGCACTTATAGCCGGCGGGTCCGTAGATCACCCGGCACCCGGCCTCCTCCAGCTCCCGGGCCCAGGTGATGTTGTTGCCCTCGTCAAAGCGGGCCCGCAGCTCCACCAGCACCGTCACGGCCTTGCCGTTCTCCGCCGCGGCGCACAGGTGCTTGATGACGGCGGACTTCCCCGCCACCCGGTAAATGGTCATCTGGATGGACACCACCGCCGGGTCCGCGGCGCTCTGGCGCAGCAGGTCCAGAAACGGCTGCATGGAGTGGTAGGGATAGAACAGCAGCACGTCCCGCTGGCGGATCTGCTCCCACATGGGCACCTCCCGGTCCAGCCAGGCGGGATATGCCGGCGCGTGGGGCGGGTAAAAGAGGGCGCTGTCCAGACTGTCCAGTTGGTAGGCGTATTTCAGAACCAGCGGGCAGGTGCACACATAGCTCTGCTCCGCCGTCAGCCTCAGCCGCCGGAGCAGCATGGCCTGCAGAGCCGGGGCCTCCCCCTGCATCTCCAGCCGCACCGGGGCCAGCCGCTCCCGCTGGCGCAGCAGCTTGGTCATCTGGGCGCGCAGGTCCAGGTCCTCCTGGTCCATAGCCTCATCATAGCTGATGTCTGCGTTCCGGGTGACGGACACCACCGCCTGCTCCTCGATCTGATAGATCTTGAAGATCTTCCGCAGGTGGTGGGCCAGAATGTCCTCCGTCCGCACGAAGGCGCCGGGCCGGGCCGGCAGAGGCAGGATGGGCGGCACCACATCCGGCACCCCCACGATGCCCAGCCGCCGCTTGTCTCCCTCCCGCAGCAGGGCGGCGGCATACAGGGTCTTGTTCTTCAGGTGGGGAAAGGGGTGGCTGGGGTCGATGATCTGGGGCATCAGCAACGGGCGCATGGCCTCCCGGTACCAGGCCCGCACATACTCCCGCTCACCATTTTTCAGCTCCTTGTAGGGGATATCCGCCACCCCATGTTCCGCCAGGGCCTCTATCAGCTCCCGGTATACCTGGTCCCGCTGCCGGACCAGCGGCACCACGGCGGCATAGATCCGCCGCAGCTGTTCCGCCGGGGAGAACCCGCCCTTGTTTTCCCGGGCGTTCGGGGCCACCAGGGCTAGGTCCGTCAGGCTTCCCACCCGCACCATGAAGAACTCGTCCAGGTTGCTGGTGAAGATGGAGAGAAAGCGCAGACGCTCCATCAGCGGCACAGAGGGGTCCGCCGCCTCCTCCAGCACCCGCTGGTCAAAGGCCAGCCAACTGAGTTCCCGGTTCTGGGTGTAACTCAGGTCCCAGCGTTCAGCAGCTTGTGACACAGATATCCCTCCCTGACGCCGTAGGGACTGATATACAGCTCTCCTCCGCACAGCGCCTCTGTCAGTGCATCCATCAGCACGATGCCCGGCAGAATCGTGTGCACCCGGTCCGGGCAGTGCCGCAGGATCTGCTTCCGCGCCTGGTGGTCCCGCTTCAACAGCAGCTTTGTCAGCCGGCGGACCTCCGCAGGCGTCAGGATGCGGTTTCCCGCCGGCTTTTCATACCAGTCATTGGCGATTTTCAGCACCGCCCGGGCCGTGCCGCCCACGCCGCAGACCCGTTCCGCCCGGTGCGCCGGCAGCCGGGCCTCCTTCAGGGCCGCGGCCACGGTGCTGCGGATCCGCTCCAGCTCCTTTTTCTTGGGCCACAGGCCGTCCACGCAGCGATTGAACAGCTCCAGGGATCCGATGGGCAGGCTCTGGGCCTTTTTGACCTCCCCGGCCCGGACCTCCAGGACCTCTGCGCTGCCGCCGCCAATGTCGAACATGGCGCCGTCCTGCAAGTCCGTGGCCGTCCGGGCGCCGTAATAGCCCAGTCTGGCCTCCAGCTCGCCGGAGATCACATCCACTCCCACGCCGGTGGCCGCCCGGATCTGCTCCACCGCCTCCTCCGTGTTGCGGATGTTCCGCAGGGAAGCGGTTGCAAACACGTGGGGGGCATCCAGATCAAACTGCCGCAGCAGCGCCTGAAAGTCCCGGATGGCCCCGCAGGCCCGCTGGATTCCCTCCGGAGAGAGCACCCCTCCGTGGACGTAGCTGACCAGTCCCGCCATCTCCTTTTCGGAAAACAGCAGGTCGAATCCGCCCTCCGGCAGGGTGTTGTAGACGGACAGTCGGATGGTGTTGGACCCCAGGTCCACAATGGCGAATTTCATGGGTATGACGCTCCTTCTTCCCGCGCTCCCCACTGGGATGCGGCGTTTCACGTTTATCAGATTGACAGAGGCAGATGAAATTCAAAAGCGCGGTGCTGTAAAATGCCGGTAAAATTCAGGCTTTTTCGATGGCCCTGGCCACGGCGGCCAGGGCCTGGGCCTCCGTGTCGTCAAAAAGGTGGGTGTAGATGTTGCTGGTGACGGTCATGGAGCTGTGCCCCAGGGTGCGGGAGATATCGAACATGGGCACGCCCTGGCTGTTGGCCACCGAGGCAAAGCTGTGCCGCAGGCCGTGGAGGGAGATCTTGGGCAGCCCCTGCCGCCGCACCACCGTCAGCAGGTCCCGGGTCAGCTGGTCCGGCTTGGGGGGCGTCCCGTCCTGCCGCAGCACCACCCACTCCTTCGGGTCGTCGCTGCGCCGCCTCTCCCACGCCCGCCGCAGCACCTGCTGCAGGTCCTGGAGCCCGGTGATGCCCAGCCGCCGGGCGGAGGTGCGGGTCTTGGGGGACTTCAGCACCACGCTGCCGCCCACCTCTGTGCGCACCTCCCGGATGGAGAGCAGCCCCGCCTCCAGGTCCACATTCTCCCACCGCAGGCCGCAGATCTCGCTGCGCCGCAGGCCCAGATAGGCCGCCAGCTTCACCGGCAGCTCCATCATCGTGCCGGACACGGCGGAGAACAGCAGCTGCAGCTGCTCCGGGGAGTAAAAGCTGAAGCGGGCCTCCTTCTTCTTGGGCGGCGTCACCCGGTCCATGGGGCTGCGTTCCAGCATCTCCAGCCGCACCGCCATGCCCAGGGCCGTGGTCAGCATCACATAGTGCTTGATGACCGTGTTGGGGGACAGGCCCTGGTTCATCTTCTCATAGAGATAGCCCTGGATACGCAGGGGCGTCAGCTCCCCCAGAGGGATCCTTCCCAGGGCAGGCAGCACATGACAGCGTGCCATGTTGCGGTAGGCGTACAGCGTGCTCTCTGCCCGGTCCCGGGCCACCACCTCCTCCAGCCAGAAGGTCAGCCACTCCCCCAGTGTGCAGTCCTTCCCCGGCAGGCGCCGGTCGGCACAGGAGTTCCCCTCCAGCGCAGCCTGGGCCTCCTCCCTGGTGCGGTAGGTGCGGGTATAGCGCCGTCCGTCCTGCCGGAACACCGCGTAATACAGCTGCCGCTCCGTGTCGTATGCAAGATTCTTCTGGATCGTCTTTCTGGGCATGGGTGCATTCCTCTCTCTTTCTCTCTCGTTTTGCGATGCAGGCGCATCGCAAAAGGGCCGTGTGCCGCCGACCACGGCGCGGCCTGAAATTTCAGCGCACGGACCGGGACAGCCCACATGCGCGAAAACTTCATGCGCCGCCGGGGCAGCTGATTTTCGCGGCGCCCCACTGCCCATGAAGTTTTATGCCCTTTTATCATAAACAACTCACGCTGTCCAATAGGATACCCATATTCGGTCAGACAAAACACAATTATTGTAAATTTCCGGGCCCGCTCCGGCCCTCTATTCATGTAGGGCCGGGGCGAATGCCCCTTCTGCCGCAGGCTTTTTCACGGCCTGCGGGCCAAAAAAGCGGCTGCCTGCGGCAGCCGCTCTCCAAGAGCCGATTCACTTCGCGTCCTTCTCTCCCATCCGGCAGGCGGCCCACACCGCGTTGTGGTCCGAGAGCTCCTCCCCCGCAAAGCGAGCCAGGGCGGAATCCGGCCGGGCAAAGCCACAGTCCGCCGTCCGGGTAGAGAGGGTGCGGCTCTTGGTGGGTGTCATCCCCCGCAGCAGCAGCCAGTCCAGCCGCAGGCCCAGGCATCCGCCGCCCGGCAGGGGCTTGCGCCGGGTTAAAATGGGCGTCTCCGGCACTGCCCGGTAGCCCATGGCCTCCGCCGCCGTCAGGGCACCCTCATACTGCGCCACGTCCTCCAGGCAGCGGCGCTGAAGCGCCGGACTCCCTGCGATCTCCTGGATGGCATCCTTGTCCCGGCCATCAAAGGTGTTGGTGTTCAGATCTCCGCCCCAGCACCACCGGGATGCCGGGAAGCAGCTCCTCCGCCGCACGGAGCACCGTCTCCAGCTGGAGCCGCCGCCCCTCGCCATGAGTACGGTTCTCCAGGTGGATGGAGGCCACGCCCAGAGGCCGACCGCCCACATCCAGCTCTGCCAGCACCGCGCACCGCCCGCCGATCCGGCGCTGGCGGTCGAAGTACCAGTTGTACTGCTCCGGCAGCCGCAGAGTCCACGCCCGCCGGATGGGCCAGCGGGAGAACACCGCATTTCCGTGGAAGCCCTTGGGGTCCTCCCCATTCACCAACTCGATGAACTCCAGGCCGTAGGCGTAGTTCCAGCCGAACCGCTCCGCCAGATCCCGAGCGGTGTTCCGGCCGCCGGAGCGGACGCAGCCATCATCCAGCTCATTGGCCAGCACCACATCCAGGGGCCGGACGCCCGGGCAGTCCTGAAGAAAGTCGCCCAGCTCCTCCAGGTGAACGCCCCGCTCCATATTGAACACCAGCAGGCCCAGCTCCTCCGGCACCTCCGCCGGGGCCGGCACCGGTGCGCCGATCTCCGTCTCCGAAAACTGGGGGATCATGGCCATCACCGTCTCCTGCGTCTCGTGGTCCAGCAGCGCACCCAGGCGCTGGCGCTCCGTATTGGGGATACCCTTCATAGTGTCCTTCCTCCTTGTGTTCTGGGGGCGCAGGTGGAGCGGACCACCAGCTCCGGCTGGAGCAGGTCCGCTGTCGGCCGCCGGTCCCCCTGAATCTGGCACAGCAGCCGCTCCACGGCGATGCGTCCCTGCTGAAATTTATGCTGCGAAACAGTGGTCAGATGGATACGGGGAATGGCGGCGTAGGAGACGTTGTCATACCCCACCAGGGACAGGTCCTCCGGCACCCGGATCCCCCGCTCTTCCGCCGCCTCCAAAATTCTGAGGGCGGTCAGGTCTGAAAATGCCAGCACGGCGTGGGGCAGCGTCCGCTCCCCGAACAGTGCCAACGCCTGTTCATAGGCCCACTGGCGCAGTTCCCGGGTGTCCGGCGGCGCGGGCAGCACCCGGCCGGAGAGCCCGTGCTCTTTCTCAGCGCCCGGCGAAAGCCCCGCACCCGCTGCACACGGGTGAGAGAGTCCGCACGCCCACCCAAAAACACCAGGTCCCGGTGGCCCAGCTGCAGCAGATACCGGACGGCGATGGCCGCCCCCGCCTCATTGTCCGCCATCACATAGCTGCACTTCTCCCCGTGGTTCACGCCCAGGTACACGCAGGGAGGTGCCCTCCAGCAGGTCGGCGTGCTTGGCCTGGCTCTCCCGGGACAGGGGCGAGATCAGCACGCCGTCGATCTGCCGGGCCAGAAAGTTCTCGATGGCTCGAAGCTCCCGTCCCTCCTCCTGGAGGGAGTTGCTCAACAGCACCCGGTACCCGTTTTCCGCTGCCGTCTCCTCAATGGCAGTGGCGATGCCCGTGAAGTAGGGGTTGGACACGTCCGGCACCACTACCCCCAGAGTGTGGGTGGCCTGCCCCGTCAGCCCCTTGGCGGCGGCGTTGGGCACGTATCCCAGCTGGGCGCAGGCGGCCCGGACCCGTTCCTTGGTCTCTGCGCTGATCTCCGGGCGGTCGTCCAGAGTCCGGGACACAGTGGCCGGGCTGACCCCGGCCAGCGCTGCCACGTCCTTAATGGTCGTCCGCCGCATCCCGTTCTCCCTCCTATTTGTGCAAACGTTTCCAATAGCACCTTTAAGATACCATTCCGGCAGGGAAACTGTCAAGTTTCTTCGTCTGTTTTACCATGTTTTTGTGGGTTTTTAATATATTTTCTCCAGTATCTTCCGGAACGGCATTCTGGTATAATGCTTCTATGAAAAAAGCTGCACAGCAGAAGGAGGACTTTTATGGCCCGCATGACCATCAGGGACATTGCCCGGCTGGCCGGGGTCTCCGTCACCACCGTTTCCCGGGCGCTGAACAATGCGCCGGAGATCAACTCCCAGACCCGGGAGCGCGTGCTCCAAGTGTGCCGGGAACAGGGCTACCGCTCCAACCTGCTGGCTCGGAGCCTAGTCTCCAGCCGGACCCGTGTGCTGGGCGTCATTCTGCCGGAGCTCTCCGGCCCTTTTCACGCCTCCATCGTGCTGCACCTGGAGCGCTACGCCCAGGAACAGGACTACCAGATCATGTTGTGCTGCGGCCGGGTAGGGGGCAGCGAAACCGCCGCCCTGTTCGACTTTCTGGTAAGTCACCGGGTGGACGGCATTCTGCTGGTCAGTGCCAGCAGCGCCGCGCCCGATCTGCTGCGGCGCCACGCACGGGGGACGCCCTCCGTGCTGCTGGGGGATGTGTCCCCGACCGCTACGCTCCAGCGGATCAACGCTGTCAGCACCGACAACTATGTAGGCGGCGCCATGGCGGCCGGATACCTCTCCCGGCTGGGGCACCGGCGGGTGCTGTATCTGGGCCCCCGGCGGGACAGCGTCACCCATGTGCTCCGGCACCAGGGCTTTCTCACCATCGCCAGGGAGCGGGGCATGGAGGTGGAGACCGTCTTCAACCCCGGCGCCGTCTCCTCCGCCCCCAACGGCTACCGGCTGGCCAGGCAGGTGTTCGCCCGCCCCTTCCCGCAGACGGCGGTCTTCGCTCCCTCCGACGCCATGGCCCTGGGTGTCCTCCAGGCGGCAGACGAGCTGGGACTGGACATTCCCGGCCGGATCTCCCTGCTGGGCTATGACGATATCGAATACGCCTCCCTGCCGAAAATCCGCCTCAGCACTCTGGCCCAGCCCACCGGGGCCCTGGCAGAGATCGCTGTGCGGCTGCTGCTGGAGCTGATCGACTCCGGCGGGCCGGGGGAGGTCACCCACAAGCTGATCGCCCCCCGGCTGGTAGAGCGCAGCACCTGCTGCTCTCCGCAGCAGAGGACCGCGGTCTAGCGGCCCGGGCATCCGAACAAAACAAGCCCCCGGCTTTTCAGCCGGGGGCTCGCTTATACTGCTCAGGGAAGATAGTTCAGCGGGTTGCGGGCCACGCCGTTGTAACGGACCTCGAAGTGGCAGTGATTGCCGGTGGAGTTGCCGGTGGAGCCCACCCGTGCGATCTGCTGGCCCTTGTAGACGTGGTCGCCCACGGAGACCGTCAGGCTGCTGTTGTGACCGTACCGGGTCACATAGCCGTTGCCGTGGTTGATCTCCACCAGGTAGCCGTAGCCGCCCATCCAGCCGGAGTAGGTGACTGTGCCGCCGTCCGCCGCGTAGACCGGCGTGCCGTACGGCCCGGCAATATCGATGCCCTGATGGTTGGTGGAGCCAATGCCGCCGGGAGAGGACCGTCCGCCGAAGCGGGAGGTGATCCGGCCACTGATGGGCCACCGGAACGTGCCGGTGGGCAGCCAGGTGGGCCGCTCCTTCGTGCCCTGGAGCCGCTGCTCCGTCACGGGCTCCTTCAGGGTGACAGAGGAGAGGATCGTCCGCTCCGTCTCCACACCGTTGACATAGGTGACGTTGGCCACCACGTCGGCGGCGCCGTACTCACCGGGGGAAGTCACCTGATAGTCGCCCTTGTACAGATAGGCAGAGTCCGTGTACTCCACATCATACATGACGTCTTCCACGTAGTATTCCCGCTGCTTCACTGTCACTGTAAGATAGGGGACGGCCTCCGACAGCGTCAGCACCTCGCCGATCTGGATCTTGTCGATGTTGTAGCCGGGGTTCAGCGCCAGCAGTTCCTTGGAGGTCATTCCGTGATCCTCCGCGATCTCGGACCAGGTGTCACCCGCCTTCACGGTGTACGTGGTCTCAGCGGTCTTCGTGCTGTACAGCAGCTCCGCCAGATACCCCAGGTTCATCACCTTTTCCGTGGGCACGTACTCCTGCTTGATCTCCACATCCTCCGCAAATTCGCAGGAGATGGTGTTCTCGTCCGCGGTGCTGCTCTGGAGCTGGCTCAGCAGCTCCTCCAGTGCGCCCTCATAGGGGGTCGCGCCCACCAGCTCACCGTCCACATACAGACTGTACGCCTGGGTGACCAGACCGATCTGCTGGGACAGGTCCTCCTCCAGCGTCGTCTCGTCTACCACGTCCTGCCGCAGCAGCAGGCCGGAGGAATACTGCAGCAGGGAGTCGTCGATGGTGTAGCTCTCCCCCAGCGTCCGGGCGGTGACCGCCTCCAGGTCCGACGCGGCCTCCTCCGCTGCGGATTGGGAGCCCACAGCGGCAATCACCTCGCCGTCGTACAAAACCGTCGTCCCGAAGGTGTAGACGGAGAAGAACAACCCGATGGCAGCAGCCACGCAGCCGCCGCACAGCAGCATCGCTGGATGCAGGCGCCAGCGGTGCCCCAGCTTGGCCCGCAGGGCAGAGACCCGCTCACGCCGCTGCTTCCGGCTGGCGCGGATCCGTTCGCCCAGCAGCCCCCCCAGAGTGGGCAGCATTCCCCAGGCCAGCAGAAGCAGCTGCACAGGAAGCCGCTCAGACTCCGGGAACCGCTTTGCCTTTTTCTCCCGTACCAGACGCCGCCAGTGGCGGCGGGTATTCTTGGCCTTTTCCGCCAGCGCCTGGCAGCCGGTCACCACAGGGCTGATCTCCCCCTCCGTGTCCTGCCAGGACTGCACAGCCTGCCGCAGCCTCCGGCGCCGGGGCTCTGTCCGTCGGGACGGACCAGCGGGCTCCTCTCCCCACTCGGGGATCAAGGGCTTCACCGCCGTCGGTGCGGATACGGGCTCCGGCTGCACCTCCGGGGGCGTGGGCGGACACTTCCTCTCCCGCTCCGCCTGTCCGGCAGCCAGACGCTTGCCGCCGCGGCGGGACTGCCGGGCGGCATGATCGCTTTTCTGAATATGTTCGCTCATATCGTCTCCGTAAAATCCAGCGAAATAGTTACAATTTGTTACCGTTTGTAATCATACGCCATTTCCCGCTTCCAGTCAAGTCTAAAATTGTTAAAAAGTTCTTCAATTTCTTGTGTTTCCATCAATTTCCGCACCACAGCATCTGGTAGGGTCCCACACTTTTGCCAGAAGCGCCCTGCTGCCGGGCGCAAATTTTTGTGATGATATTTTGATTTTCCAATTGACCCCGACGGCGAGTTGTGTATAATGAGAATAGTCTAAATACGTTCCCAAATCTGTACGTTTTTGGAGGAAATCAGAGATGTTTGAATTTTTGATCAAAAAGCTGAAGGCCCATCCCCGGAAGATTGTCTTCACTGAGGGCACGGATCCCCGCATTCTGGAGGCGTCCGCCCGCTTGCTGTCCGGTACCTTCCTGACCCCTGTGCTGGTGGGCAATCTCGACGAGATCCAGGCCGCTGCCGAGGAAGCCGGCTTCAACATCCGGGGCGCTGAGATCATTGATCCCGAGGCCTTCCCCGACATGGAGAAGATGGTCTCCACCCTGGTGGAGCTGCGCAAGGGCAAGATGAGTGAGGAGGAGTGCCGCAAGCTCCTCAAGCAGGCCAACTACTTCGGCACCATGCTGGTGAAGATGGGCTATGCCGACGCTCTGCTGGGCGGCGCCACCTATTCCACCGCCGACACGGTCCGTCCCGCCCTGCAGATCATCAAGACCAAGCCCGGCAACAAGATCGTGTCCTCCTGCTTCATTCTGGTCCGTCCCTCTGCCACCGGCGACCGCGAGGTTCTGGCCATGGGCGACTGCGCCATCAACATCAAGCCCACCGAGGATGAGCTGGTGGAGATCGGCCTGGAGACCGCCACCACCGCCAAGGTCTTCGGCATCGATCCCAAGGTGGCTTACCTCAGCTATTCCACCCTGGGTTCCGGCAAGGGCGAGGATGTGGACAAGATGCGCAATGCCTGCAGCAGACTCAAGGCCCTGGCCCCCGATCTGGATGTGGACGGCGAGCTGCAGTTCGACGCCGCCGTCTCTCCCCGCGTGGCCCGCACCAAGTGCCCTGACTCCAAGGTGGCCGGCCATGCCAACACCTTCATCTTCCCGGACATCAACGCCGGCAATATCGGCTACAAGATCGCCCAGCGTCTGGGTTCCTTTGAGGCTTACGGCCCCATCCTGCAGGGTCTGAACGCCCCCATCAACGATCTGTCCCGGGGCTGCAACGCCCAGGAGGTCTACTCCATGGCCATCATCACTGCCGGCCTGTGCGAGGACTGATTGCCGTACATCCCATTTTCCATACAGCAGACAGCGGCGGACGCTTTCGCGGTCCGCCGCTGTTTTTTTGTTCATTGCAACCGGCGGTTGCGGAATCGCCAAGGGACCTTGATGGACAATCCCGCCGCCCTCTGCTATGATGGTCGCAGAATTGAAGCGGGAGGCGAGACCATGACCTTGGGAGAACGGCTGATTCAGCTGCGGGCAAAAGCAGGGCTCAGTCAGGATACCCTGGCGGAGCAGCTGGGAGTATCCCGGCAGTCTGTCAGCAAGTGGGAAAACGACGCCAGCGTACCGGATTTGGAGAAGTTGGTGAAACTGAGTGGAGTGTTCGGCGTATCTCTGGATGAACTGGTGAAGGGAGAGGTCCCGGATTCGGCGGCCCCCGCCGTAAAGGCCGGCGTGACGGCAGAGGAACTTCGGCTCCACCGGCAGAGGCTGGTGGGGATCGCGTTTTTTCTTTCCGCCGTGGTGCTCTATTCCTATGCGCTAACCGGGCCAATCACGGTGTGGCCGCTACTCATGTGCGGAACCGCCTGTTTGTTCCGCAGGAAGTTTTTAGCCATCATCTGCAGCTGGGGTGTATGGCTGGCGCTTTTTTCGATTTTTGGCCCCAGTTTGATGTGGCTTCCTTCCGGCAACTCTGTCACCTGGATGGCCGCCTTCTGGCTGACCATTGCGTTGTTGTTCCTGACGGTTCAAACCATTCGCCGTCCCCCGCCCGTCCCTGTTTGCTGGCTGCTTCTGGTCGCCTTTGCGCTCCAATATGCCGGTACCCGCAGCATTTGGACGTCCATCCATCGTCCGGGTCTGCTCCAGTTCTTTCTGCTTCGTTCTGGTGGAAAGTTCCTGATACTGTATTGGTTGGTGATGCTTCTTCTGGTGTCCGTCCATACCATACGAGAATTCGTTGTTTCCCACCGGCATTCCACCGGGAATCTATCCAAATCGTAAATTTTTTTGCAATAATTCCTTTTCGTATTAAAAACAAAGCCGCCCTGTCGGGCGGCTTTGCGCTTTGCTTTCGCTGCTTACTTCAGGTTGAAGAACGCCTTCATGCCGGGATACTGCGCCACGTCGCCCAGCTCCTCCTCGATGCGGAGCAGCTGGTTGTACTTGGCCACGCGGTCGGTGCGGCTGGGGGCGCCGGTCTTGATCTGGCCGGCGTTGACGGCCACGGCGATGTCGGCGATGGTGGCGTCCTCGGTCTCGCCGGAGCGGTGAGACACGATGGCGGTGTAGCCGGCCCGGTTGGCCATCTGGATGGCGTCCAGGGTCTCGGTCAGGGTGCCGATCTGGTTGACCTTGATCAGGATGGCGTTGCCCACCTTCTTCTCAATGCCGGTGGCCAGGCGCTCCACGTTGGTGACGAACAGGTCGTCGCCCACCAGCTGGACCCGATCGCCGATGGCCTTGGTCAGCATGGCCCAGCCCTCCCAGTCGGTCTCGGCCATGCCGTCCTCCAGGGAGATGATGGGATAGTTGTCGGCAAACTTCTTCCACATGTTCACCAGCTGCTGCTGGGTCAGCTTCTTGCCGGACTTGGGCTGGACATAGCACTTCTGCTCCTCGTCCCACCACTCGGAGGAGGCGGCGTCGATGGCGATCTTGAAGTCCTCGCCGGGCTTGTAGCCCGCGGCCTCGATGGCCTGGACAATGACCTTCAGGGCATCCTCGTCCTTCTTCAGATTGGGGGCGTAGCCGCCCTCGTCGCCCACACCGGCAGCGGGAGTGCCGTTCTCCTTCAGCACAGCCTTCAGGGCGTGAAACACTTCGGCACAGCGGCGCAGGGCCTCCCGGAAGGAGGGGGCGGAGACAGGCATAATCATGAACTCCTGGATCTCCACATTGTTGGTGGCGTGGGCGCCGCCGTTGAGGATGTTCATCATAGGCACGGGCAGCTGCTTGGCGTTGACGCCGCCGATATAGCTGTACAGGCTGGCGCCCAGGCTCTCGGCCGCCGCCTTGGCGCAGGCCAGGGACGCGCCCAGGATGGCGTTGGCACCCAGGCGGGACTTGTTGGGGGTGCCGTCCAGGTCGATCAGGGCCTTGTCGATGGAGGTCTGATCCAGGACATTCATGCCGATCAGGCACTCGGCGATCTCGGTGTTGACGTTCTCCACAGCCTTTTCCACGCCCTTGCCGTTGTAGCGGCCCTTGTCGCCGTCCCGCAGCTCGCAGGCCTCATAGATGCCGGTGGAAGCGCCGGAGGGCACGGCGGCGCGGGCCCATAGTGCCGTCCTCCAAATAGACCTCCACTTCCACAGTGGGGTTGCCCCGGCTGTCTAGGATCTCCCGGCCCAGGACGTCGACAATCTCAATGATCTGCTTCATAGAACTCGTTCTCCTTTATTAAAATTATAAGACAGAATCATGCGGGCGCGTTCCTCCCAAGGGAGGGCCCACCAGGGATTTCCGGTGCTATTATATCGGTAATCGTTTACTCTGTCAAGCAAACCGGATATTTCCAGTGAAAAAAGTGCGCACTCCTGTCACAGAAGGACGGCGCTGCTGAGAATCTCAAAGGCCTCCTGACAGGGCAGGCGCTTTTTCTCCATGGGCGGCAGGCTGTCGTCAAACCGGCGGGCTTCCGCTTCGTCAAACACAAACGCCGGGCTCTGGCGGTATATCCAGCTTTTTCCCGCCAGGGTGCCGGGCTCCAGTTCCTTCACCAGCATCGCGGCGGGATACGTCCCGTCCTCCAGATGGACCCGGTGCTTTTTGCAGCTTTGGAAGCCGCGGCCCACGTAGTTGTTGGGATCGCCGAAGATCACAATAGCCTCGTACCCCATGGCGGACGCCCGCCGGAAGGACTCCTCCATCAGCAGCCTGCCATAGCCCCGGCGCTGCAGTCCCGGTCGGATACAGACTGGTCCAAAGGTCAGGATGCCCTTCTCCTTCCCTGCCTCGTCCACCAGTGTGCTCTTCGTGTACATGATATTGCCGACCACACGGCCGTCCAGCTCCAGCACCAGGTCCAACTCCGGCAGAAAATCCGGGTGGGGCCGGATGGCGTGGGCCAGGTAGTGCTCCGTGCATCCTGGCGTGTAGAGGTTGTAAAACGCCTGCCGGATGATGTCCTCCACCTGCTGGTAATCGCTCACCCGCTCCGGGCGGATCGTGATGTTCTTCTCCATATCGGTTCCTCCCTGCATGAATTGGCGCCCTGCGGGCGCAGTCTGCACAGCTTGTCCTGCTCTCTATTATATGTCTCTTTCGGCTGCACGCAATGGTGGGCAGTGATTTTTTTCGTCCGGAGTGAAAGCTGGCGCGAAAAAGCGCCTCCCGCAAAAGCGGGAGGCGCCGAATCGAAAACTCACAGGAGGTTCATCAGGTTGAAGCTCAGGATCAGGCCGGAGAACACGATGGACACCGTGGAGCACAGCTTGATGAGGATATTCAGGGACGGGCCGGAGGTGTCCTTGAAGGGGTCGCCCACCGTATCGCCCACGACGGCGGCCTTGTGGCACTCGGAGCCCTTGCCGCCGTGGTGGCCGCCCTCAATATACTTCTTGGCGTTGTCCCAGGCACCGCCGGCGTTGGACATGAACACCGCCATGGCAAAGCCGGTGACGGACACGCCGCCCAGCAGGCCCACCACGCCGGTGGGGCCCAGCACCAGGCCGGTAGCCAGAGGCACGATGATGGCCAGCAGGGCCGGCACCACCATCTCATGCAGGGCGCCCTTGGTGCACAGGGACACGCAGGAGGCGTAGTCCGGGTCTGCCTTGTACTCCATGATGCCCGCGATCTCCTTGAACTGGCGGCGGACCTCCACCACGATGGACTGGGCCGCCTTCTGCACCGCGCTCATGGTGAAGGCGGAGAAGACGAAGGTCAGCATGGCGCCGATGAACATGCCCACCAGCACCGTGGGGCTGGTCAGGGTGAAGTTCAGCATCTCCTCCGTGTTCTCCTGGACGATGTTCACGTAGCTGACCAGCAGGGCCAGGGCCGTTAGGGAGGCGGAGCCGATGGCGAAGCCCTTGCCGGTGGCGGCGGTGGTGTTGCCCAGAGAGTCCAGGGCGTCGGTCCGCTCCCGGACGCTCTCCGGCAGGCCGCTCATCTCCGCAATGCCACCGGCGTTATCTGCCACGGGGCCGTAGGCGTCCGTAGCCAGGGTGATGCCCAGGGTGGACAGCATACCCACGCCGGCGATGCCGATGCCGTACAGGCCCTGGTTGAAGGCCGCAGTAAAGGCGCCGGCCTTATCCACGATCTCCATGCTGCCGCCGGCGGCGAAGTAGCTGACCAGCACCGCAGCCGCCACGATCAGGATGGAGGTCAGAGTGGACTTCAGACCCAGGGAGATGCCGCCGATGATGATGGTGGCGGAGCCGGTCTCGGAGGCGGCCGCCAGCTCCTGAGTGGGCTTATAGGTGTCAGAGGTGTAATACTCGGTGAAGTAGCCGATGGCGCAGCCGCCGATCAGACCGCAGAGGATGGCCACATAAACGCCCATGTGCCCATCCAGAATGAAATAGGTCAGGGGCGCCGCCAGGATGGCGGAGAGAACAGCGGCGGTGTAAGTGCCGGTCCGCAGGCTCTTCAGCAGGGACTGCTGGGTGGCGTTCTCCTTAGTCTTCACCAGGAAGGAGCCGATGATGGAGCAGATGATGCCGCACACGGCCAGGGCCACGGGCAGCAGCAGGCCGCCCCAGCCGTAGCCGCCCACAGCGCCCAAGGCGAAGGTTGCCAGGATAGAGCCCACATAGCTCTCATACAGGTCCGCGCCCATGCCGGCCACATCGCCCACGTTGTCGCCCACATTGTCGGCGATGGTGGCGGGGTTCCGGGGATCGTCCTCGGGGATTCCGGCCTCAACTTTGCCCACCAGGTCGGCGCCCACGTCGGCGGCCTTGGTGTAGATGCCGCCGCCCACACGGGCGAACAGAGCCATGAAGGAGGCGCCCATGCCGTTCATCACCATGATATTGCCCAGGGACACCGGATCATTGATGCCGAAAGCATAGCGCAGCAGGAAAAACCAGATCGTGATGTCCAGCATGCCCAGGCCCACCACGGTGAAGCCCATGACGGAACCGGAGGAGAACGCCACCCGCAGGCCCTTGTTCAGGCTCTCGGAGGCCGCCTGGGCCGTCCGAGCATTGGAGTTTGTGGCGATCTTCATGCCGATGAAGCCCGCCAGCATGGACCAGATGCCGCCGGTGAGGAACGCGAAGGGAGTGAACTGCGAGAGCATCTTCCCGCCGGAACCGAAAGCAATAATCAGCAGGAGGATGAACACCACCAGAAACACCTTGAACACTGTGGTGTACTGGTGCTTCAGATAGGCGTTTGCGCCCTCACGGATGGAGGCGGCGATCTTCCGCATCTTCTCGTTCCCCTCCGAGAAGGACATCACGCGGCTGCGCTGCAGCCACGCGAAGAGCAGTGCGATAGCCGCCCCGACAAATCCGATCCAGAAAAGGTCTTCCATGTTTCTCCGCTCCTTTGCAGTTGTATTTGTATACGGTACGTATATTTTAACATAGCCCGGAAATTTTTCAAGAAAATATTAGGTAATTTTGCGTGCAGACAGCTACGTTTTCGCGTTTTCCACAAAGTTCCTGTTTTTTGGCTCCCACTTTTCATTCATTTGGGCAGATTGCCTCTTTACAGGACGCCTAACCTGAAATCCAGCGGATTTTTTTGTGAAAAATGCCCTCAAACCGCAGTCTGAGGGCCGTATACAGCAATATGGTTCTGATTTTGAGCTGCAACCCATCCAGCTCTGCTCAATAGATCAAGTGGAAATCGGTGAAGACCCAGCGGTCTTCCAGAAATTCATAGGGGAATGCATAGGACTCCACCCCTGTCACGGTAGAGCCGCCGTCTGCCAGCAGATCCACCTCTACTATGACAGAGTATCCCGCCTGGCCGTACGGCTTGATCTGGATGTCCGCCTGACCCTTGGACTCGTCCCGCTCCCGGCTGGTAGGCAGAACATACAGGGCCCCGTCCACATCCTGATACAGGGGATGGGCTCCGCCGGAGGCCAGCAGCGCATCCACCAGCTCCTCTGAAAACAGGCCCCGCAGATAGGCCCGCAGGTCTGCCAGATTTTCCATGCCCGGGTACTCCACCGGATAGTAAAGCCAGCCGTCTATGGTCTGCGTCTTCTCTCCGCAGGGCAGCGTCTCCAGGCTGAACCAGCCGTACGCCTCCTCCGCCCGGAAATAGGCCGCCTGGATCTCCTCGTCTGTCAGGGGACGGGCCTGACCCTCCAGCCTGACGGCGGACAGACCGCCCTCCGCATCCGGTGCAGGGGCCTCCGCAAAAACGGAAGGCGCTTCTCCCGCCGCCCCCTCGTCCGCGGCGGGCCCGCCGCACCCGGCCAGCGCCCACAGCGCCAGTGCCAGAAACAGCACGCTCCACCTCTTCATAGCTTCCTCTCTCCTTCTCCCAAACGGGCCGCCGGCACTGCGGGGCCCACAGCCGCAAGGCTCTCCTCTCTGGTATCAGCGTATCACAGTTTGCAGAAAAATGCCATTCATTTTTTTACTTTTTTCCGTTTTTTCGACAGTTTTTTTGAAAAAGCCGCAAAAATGCCGCCCGGAACATTCCAGGCGGCAGAGGAGATCGGTCTCCCCGGGGAACTGCATATCGTCAGCGGAGCGAAACACATCCGCGGAAACTGTCAAGCGCCGGGCCGAAAAAAGAAAAATCCACGCCTCCGGCGTGGCTCTCCATCGGATTCCGTTCTCACCGCTCGCTGTGCTTCCAGCCGGCGTCCGTAAAGATCAGGTCGTCCACATCGTCGAGATCCCGCCAATTCCAATTCATCATACTGCTCCCTCCTTTCTCTCTGAGGATTACAGAATTCAGTATAGCAGGGTGGGCAGCCGTCTGCAAGGGCAGGAATATACAGTTTACATAAAATTTTTGCAAAGTTTTTGTGCAGGATTCTTCTCCCAGTAGGCTGAAACCATACGGAAGCCACCCGCCATTTCCGTCTTCTTTGTGTATTTTTCCACTCGTCATGTCCATACTATTTATGGTATAATAGCCGCGAAGCGGCTATTATACTGGCCGGGCATCTGCTCCGCGCCTGCGGAGGCGCCTTTTTGCAGCGCCCGCGCTTCCTACATTCGGATTTGCTTTTTCCACGTCTCGGACGTGCTGCGTTCCGCGGCGGAGGAGGCCGCGTTCACCATGCCCAAGCATCCCAAGCGCCGCACCCGGCGGAACCTGGCCGTGCTGGCCCTGTCCGCCCTGTGCCTGGCCGGATTTCTCTACTGGGACAACACCGCTCTGCAGGTGACCCGGTTTGACCCTGTCTTTTCCGATCTGCCCGCCGGTTTTGATGGCTGCCGGATCGTGGTCCTCAGCGACCTCCACGGCGCCTCGTTCGGTGCGCACAACGCGGACCTGCTGGCGGCTGTGGCCGCGGAGCAGCCGGAGTACATCTTTTTTCTGGGGGATCTGGAGGACAAGTACCGGGGGCCGGCGGACGGCTACCCGGCGGAGACCGCCCGGGGACTTTCTGCCATTGCCCCCACCTACTACGTCACCGGCAACCACGAGTGGGCCGTGGGCGGAGTGCCGGCGCTGAAGGAAATCCTCACCGCCAACGGCGTCACGGTGTTGTCCAACCAATTCGTGCCCCTGGAGCGGAACGGGGACACCATTGTCCTGGCGGGCATCGACGATCCCAACGGCTACGCCGACCAGAAGACGCCGGAGGAGCTGGCCGCCGAGGTCTACGCCGCCTGCGGCGACCCCTTCTGGATCCTGCTGGCCCACCGGAACAACCGGTTTGCGCGCCAGTACAGCCTGCTGGGGGCGGATCTGGTGTGCTCCGGCCATGCCCACGGCGGCATCGTCCGCCTGCCCGGGACGGACGGGCTGTTCTCCCATGACCTGGACCTGTTTCCCTCCTATACCGCCGGGCTGTATGAAGAAAACGGCTCCGTGCTGTTCGTCACCCGGGGCCTGGGGAATTCCGGGCCCTCCTTCCGGGTGTTCAACCGCCCGGAAATCGCTGTGCTGACGCTGCGCCGGGCGGAGGGCTAGTTCCGGCGGCAGGCTTCCGAGAGCCGCAGGCCCAGGGCAAGGCCCTGGCAAAAGCAGAACAGCCCATAGCCCCGGACCGGATCCTCCCGCAGATACTCCGGCCACTGGTCCGGCTCCGGAGCCGGGCCCCAGGCGAGGAAGAGTTCTTCCATGGTATCAGGTATTTCCTGCATGATAAATCCCCTTGCAAAAAATACAGTTATATGTACTATCATTAGAATGGTACATAGTTATCTGTGTGTCAAGGAGGTATTGCATGTTTTCCGAGAAAATTCGCCAGCTCCGGAAAGATCGCCATCTGACCCAGGCAGAGGTAGCCAAGGAGGTCGGCCTGTCCGCCCGGGGCTATCAGGACCTGGAGCTGGGCGCCAAGCCCCGGTATGACGCGCTGCTGCACATCGCGGACTTCTACGGCGTGTCCGCAGACTGGCTGATGGGCCGCACGGACAACCCTGCTGTGAATCGCTGAAAAAGGAACTGCGGGAGGTCCAATATGTTTGCCGATAAAATTCGAGTCCTTCGTAAAGAGAAAAAGCTGACCCAGGCAGAAGTCGCCAAGGAGGTCGACTGTCAGCCCGGGGCTATCAGGACCTGGAGCTGGGTGCCAAGCCCCGGTATGACGCGCTGCTCCACATCGCGGACTTCTACGATGTGTCCGTGGACTGGCTGATGGGCCGCACGGACAATCCCCATGCACACCGATGAAAGGATTTCCACCTTATGACTGAATTCCTCGCCGGACAATTTGATATCGCCGTGATCGGCGCGGGCCACGCCGGGATCGAGGCGGCGCTGGCCGCCGCCCGGCTGGGGATGGAGGCCATCGTCTTCACCATCAATCTGGATGCGGTGGGCAACATGCCCTGCAACCCCGCTATCGGCGGCACCGGCAAGGGCCATCTGGTCCGGGAGCTGGACGCCCTGGGTGGCGAAATGGCGAAGGCCGCCGACGCGTGCTGCATCCAGTACCGGCTGCTGAACAAGGGAAAGGGCCCCGCCGTCTGGTCCCTCCGGGCCCAGGCGGACCGGCGGCATTATCAGGAGTACATGAAGCACACCCTGGAGCAGCAGGACCATCTGACGGTCCGCCAGGGCGAGGTGGTGGAGGTCCGCACGGAGAACGGCGCGGTTTCCGCCGTGGTGCTGGCCACCGGGGCGGTGTTCTCCGTGAAGGCCGTGATCCTGGCCACCGGCACATATCTGGCGGGCCGCACCATCGTGGGCGAGTGCGTGGAGGAATCCGGCCCCGACGGGATGCACGCCGCCGGACGGCTGACGGACTCCCTGCTGAAGCTGGGCCTGCCCCTGCGGCGGTTCAAGACCGGCACCCCGCCCCGGGTCAACGCCAGGAGCGTGGACTTTGACGAGATGGAGCTCCAGCCCGGCGATGCCTTGCCGGTCCCCTTTTCATACGGCACCCAATCCCCGCCGGAGAATCGGGCGGTCTGCTGGCTCACCTGGACCACGGAGGAGACGCTCCGGATCGTCCGGGAGAATCTGGACCGGGCGCCCATGTACTCCGGCGTCATTGAGGGGGTGGGCCCCCGCTACTGCCCCTCCTTTGAGACCAAGGTGGTCCGGTTCCCGGACAAGCTCCGCCACCAGCTGTTTGTGGAGCCCATGGGCCTCAACACTGAAGAATTGTACATCCAGGGCTTCTCCTCCTCCATGCCGGAGGAGGTGCAGATCCGGATGCTCCGCAGCGTGCCGGGCCTGCGCCATGCCGTGATGACCCGGCCTGCCTACGCCATCGAATACGACTGCATCGACCCCCTGGCCCTGCGGCCCACTCTGGAGTGCAAGGCTGTGCCGGGCCTATACGGTGCCGGGCAGTTCAACGGTTCTTCCGGGTACGAGGAGGCGGCAGTCCAGGGCTTTGCGGCCGGGGTCAACGCCGTGCGGAAGCTGCGGGGCGAGTGCGATTTCATCCTCTCCCGGTCGGAGAGCTACATCGGCACCCTCATCGACGATCTCGTCACCAAGGGCACCAACGAGCCCTACCGGATGATGACCTCCCGCAGCGAATACCGCCTGCTCCTCCGGCAGGACAACGCCGACCAGCGGCTGACCCGCCGGGGGTACGACATCGGCCTGGTGCCGGAGGCGCGTCTGCGGGCCGTGGAGGCAAAGTACGACGCCGTGGCCCGGGAGATCGCCCGGCTGACCCACACCGGCGTCTCCCCCTCCCCCGCCCTGGCTGCGTTTTTGGCGGACAAGGGCACGGCGGACGCCCCGGACGGCTGTCCCCTGGTTGCCCTGCTGCGGCGGCCCCAGCTCACCTACGCGGACCTGGCCCCCTTCGACCCGGACCGGCCGGACCTGCCGGCAGACGTGGCGGAGCAGGTGGAGATCAGCGTGAAGTACGAGGGGTACATCCAGCGCCAGCAGAAACAGGTGGAGGACTTCCGGAAAATGGAGCGGCGCCGCCTGCCGCCGGATCTGGACTATTCCTCCATCCAGGGGCTGCGGCTGGAGGCCCGTGAAAAGCTGAACGCCGTCCGCCCGGCGGACCTGGGGCAGGCCTCCCGGATCTCCGGCGTCAGCCCTGCCGACGTGACGGCGCTGATGATCTACCTGGAGCGGTAGTGCGGCGCCTGCCCCTGCTCCACTCCCAGGGCCAGGCCCAGCTGGAGGCCTCTGGCAAAGGCCGCGGTACACCATTGGAGACGCAGGCCCGCCACCTGGTCGAACAGGCCGAGGCGGATGTCCTCCGGCGCGGCGGCCAGCACCTCCTCCAGCACATGGTCCTGGAAGAGCGGCTCCTGGCACAGCGCCGCCTCTGCGTACTCGTCGTAGAGCCATTCGTAAATTTCTCCCATAATGTCCCTTCTTCTCTTTTTAGCTCAATTGTATTGTGTTATCCTTATTATATGCACAATTTAATTGTGTGTCAATAGGAGAATTATCATGGAACAATTTTCGTTGAAGTTATTTGGCCAGCGGCTACTGGCCCTGCGGCAGGAACAGCACCTGACCCAAAAAGCCATGGCGGAATATCTAGGCTGTACTGCCAGCAATTATCAGAAAATGGAGTACGGACAGGTCAATGTGTCCGCCGCCACGCTGGCGGCTCTGTCCGCTCGCTTTTCTGTCTCCACAGACTACCTGCTGGGCCTCTCGGACCAGCGGTGACGCGCTCTCCCAGAACTTAGAAAAAGCACCATGCCCCGCCGCATGGAAGGAAAGGAAGCTCCCGCCCATGATTATCGACCTGACCCACACCATCACGCCGGAGATGCCCATGTATCCCGGCTCCGCCGCCCCCTCCATCAAGCCCACCGGCTCCCTGACCCGGGACGGGTTCCGGGAGACCCAGTTGACCATCGCCTCCCACACCGGTACCCACATGGACGCCCCGTCCCACATGCTTCCCCGGGGCTCCACGCTGGAGGTGCTGCCCGCCTCCCAGTTCTGCGGCCGGGCCGTGGTGCTGGACGTATCGGACCTGCCGCCCCGGAGCGTCATCACCGCCGACTACCTCCGGGAGCAGAACGGGACCATCCGCTCGGCGGATTTCGTGCTGTTCTACACCGGCTGGGAGCGGAAGTGGGGCACCGGCGCCTATTATGACGACGATTTCCCCGTGCCGGACCAGGAGGCGGCCAAATATCTGGTTTCCTGCGGCCTCAAGGGCGTGGGGACCGACGCCCTCAGCGTGGACACCCTGCGGGATCAGCAGTTCCTGGCCCACAAAACTCTGCTGGACGGCGGTCTGGTGATCCTGGAGAGCCTGTGCCTGAAAAAGGTCGTGGGGCGCACCGACCTGATGCTTTTCGCACTGCCCCTGAAATTTGAGAACGCCGACGGCGCGCCGGTGCGCGCCATCGCGGAATTCCGGGACTTCCCGGAGGAAAAGGAGATGGAGGCGCTTTGAGAAAGTTTCTGGCCATCCTGGTGTGCAAGCTGGGCCGCGCCGTGGGCAAGCTGGTGGGCAAGGGCAGCTCTATGCCCGGCAAATTCGCCCTGAAGATCTGCCCCGATATCCTCGCCCGGGTCCAGCTGCCCAGCCACATCATCGCCGTCACCGGCTCCAACGGCAAAACCTCCACCGTGGAGATGATCGCCGCCATCCTGCGGGCCGGGGGCAAAACCGTGGTCTACAATGAAGAGGGCTCCAACCAGATCGAGGGCGTCACCACGCTGGTGCTGACCCACGCGTCTCTCACGGGCCGGGTGCGGGCGGATGTGCTGCTGATCGAGTCCGACGAGCGGTACGCAGCCCAGAGCTTCCGGTACTTCCACCCCACGGAGTTCGTCATCACCAATCTCTACCGGGACCAGCTGACCCGGAACGGCCATCCGGAGTGGGTGTATGACGCCATTCTCCCGGCCCTCCATCCGGAGACGGAGCTGATCCTGAACGCCGACGATCCCCTGTCCAGCTGCTTTGCCCGGGGACGGGACAGGGTGAAGTGGTTCGGCCTGGATCGCTGCCCCTCCGACACCGCGTCCCCCACCGGCGTGTACCACGACGGGGCCTGCTGTCCGGTGTGCCATGCCCCCATGGAATATGACTACGTCCACTACAACCACATCGGCGCTTTCCGCTGCACGAAATGCGGCCATCACAAGCCCGCCACGGACTACACCGCCACGGCGCTGGACCTGGGCCGGGGCACCCTGACCATCGACAGCTCCATCACCATCCAGCTGGCCTTCCGCAGCATCTACAACGTCTACAACATCCTGGCGGCCTATGCCGCCTGCCGGGAGTGCGGCGTGGCGGCGGACACCGCCGCCGGGGTCATCAACAACTACATCCTGAAGAACGGACGGATGCAGAAATTCACCCTGGGGGAGCACCGGGGGATGCTGCTGACCAGCAAGCATGAGAACTCCATCGCCTACGACACGAACCTCCGCTACATCCGCGCCGCCCAGGAGCCCTGCACCGTCCTGGTGATCGTGGACGCGGTGAGCCGGAAGTACTTCACCAGCGAGACCAGCTGGCTGTGGGACATCGACTTCGACCAGCTGAACGCCCACCAGGTGCAGCGGATCATCCTCTCCGGCCGGTATTGCAACGATCTGGCGGAGCGGTTCTCCTTCACGGACATTCCCCGGGAAAAGGTCACGGTCCAGGCGGACATCCCCGCCGCGGCGGCGGAGCTGAAGGCGGACGGCAGTGAAAACGTATACGTGGTCACCTGCTTCTCGGACCGGGACAAGATTCTCTCCCAGGTGGTAAAGGAGGCGTGAGGATATGGAACTGAAGATCATCCACTTTTATCCGGATCTCATGAGCCTTTACGGCAGCTATGCCAATGTGTCCGTCCTGCGGCGGTATCTGGAGGCCCTGGGCTGCGCCGTCACGGTGCAGGCCGTCGTCCCGGGGGAGGGCGCAGACATCACCGGCGCCGACTTTCTCTTTATGGGAGCCGGCACGGAGCGGGCCCAGCGGTTTGCGGCGGAGGACTTCGCCCGGTATAGCGCGACGGTGAAGGCCGCGGCAGAGGACGGCACCGCCATGCTGTTCGCCGGCACAGCTATGGAGCTCTTAGGCGCCTCTGTCACCGACAGGGACGGGGACACGTATCCCGGCATCGGTCTGGCCTCTTTCACCACGGTCCAGGGCAAGCGGCGGATCGTAGGGGATGTGTACGGCGTTACAGCCCTGTTTCCGGAGGCCGTGGTGGGCTTCATGAACAAGTGTGGCCAAATCCGCGGCGTGGAGGCGCCGCTGCTCACCGGTCTCTCTCTAGGCTTCGGCAATGAGGCGGAGAAGGGCCCGGAGGGCTTCCACTGGAAGAACGTGTTCGCCTCTGAGCTCACCGGGCCAGTCTGGTAAAGAACCCCCGGCTGCTGGAGGCTGTGGCGGACGCCATCTGCACCCGGCTGGGCATTTCCCTGCCAGAGGAGCGGCCGTCCTTCCCCTATGCAGAGGCGGGCTACGCCATCACAGCAGAGCAGCTGAAGCTGCGGGCCGAGGCCCGGCAGTGATTGCAGGGAGAATCCGCCAGGACGGCCGCCTGTGGGCGGCCGTCCTGTTTTTTGCAGAGGCCCGCCGGGGCCGTGCGCATCCAACTCCAGCCACAGACTGACGCAGGGAAGCGCGACCATGGGGACATTGCCCGGAAAACGGACCGGGGAGCGGTTGCAAGCCGCTCCCCGGTCTTATTTTATTCCGTATTGCTTAAAACCTCATTGTGCTTATCCACCACGCTGATCTCCAAATCCCGGTAATCCGCGGTGTTCGGCTCCTCCGTCACCCGCAGCAGCCAGGGGGCCTCATACTCCGTATCCAGCAGCTGCCCATTCTGTGTCACCACACAGTAAGGTGTAAAATTCTCTCCCAGGATGAACCAGTCCCCCGCCCGCTGCTCCATACCGGTGATCTCGATGGGTACCATGCCCATCTCCATCTCCGTGGGTCTGTAGCGGGCCTCGCCCTCATAGCAGTATCCTTTTCCATAGAGGGCGTCATATTGCAGCATCCGCAGGTCCGCCCGGTATGTAGGCTCCTCCCGGCAGGTCTGCTGGAAGGCGGTCATCAGCCCGGTGGTGATGCCCAGGCGGCCCAGCACAGTGGCGGAGAGCTGATAGGCCGCCAGGGGCTCGTCCTGCTGTTCCAGCCCAAAGTTGTCCCAGATGATGTACTCTGTGCGGTAGAGGCTGCTGCTCTCCATGTTCTCGGCCTCCAGCCCCAGCGCCGGCAGGTGGTCGCCGTAGAGCACCAGCACCGTCCGCTCGTCCCGGGCCTCCAGCTCCTGGATCAGATCCCCCACAAAGGCGTCCATCTCATGAATCTGGTTCACATAATACTCCAAAGCCCAGCGGTACGCCTCATCGGGGCACGCTTCCACCGTGACGGCCGGGTCCTCCAGCTCCGGCTCCATGGGGTATTTGCCGTGGCCCTGCACAGAGACCGTGAACACCAGATCCGCCTGGTCCTCCGTCACATCCAGCGCCTGGAGGATCTGGTCCTTCAGCACACCGTCCTTAGCCCAGTTGGTGGGCGTCTTCTCCACCGCAGGCATATACTCCAGGGCGGTAAAATCATCAAAGCCCAGATTGGGATAGACCTCGTTCCGGCTGTAAAAGGCCGCCCGGTGATTGTGGATGGCATGGGTCGCGTAGCCATTTTCCTTCAGGTCGTAGGCCACAGACTCCACGGTCTGATCCTTCAGGCAGGTCTGGAAGGGGTACTCCCCGGGTCCGAAGAACCGGCTGCTCATACCGGTAAGCACCTCGAACTCTGTATTGGCTGTGCCCGCGCCCACCACCGGCACCGTCAGATAGCCGGAGGAATACGCTTCCTTCAGCGCCGTCCAGTTGGGCACCGGATCCTCCGACAGCTCCAGGCCCTGGATCATGGATGGATCAATATAGGACTCCAGCTGGATGAAGATCACATTCACATCCGTCTGCGGATCGGCGGAGAGCGCCGCCGTCTTCTCCTCCACCGACCGGACAATATCCGCCACCGCCTTCTGGCTGTAATTGGCCGGGCGGCGGATCCCCCGGTTCAGCCAGGTCTGCAGGAAGCAGTAGGAAAAGCCGTAGTCCTCGTAGGCAAAGGCCAAGTTGGCAAACTGGTCTGACAGGTTGCCTGTGAAAAAGGCCAGGGCGCATCCGCCGCCCATCAGGGCGCCGGAGACCGCCATCGCTCCGATGCCGGTGAGAATCCGGGTCCGCAGCGGACATCTGCTGCGGGGCCCCTTCCAGAACAGCAGCACCAGCCCTGCGGCCACCAGCACCAGCGCCGCGATCAGCAGAATGATGTAGCCGGTGGAGAGATAGTTGGGGACCGTGTCCAGCCCCGTTTCAAACACCGTCAGATCCGCCACGGTGAAGGGCGTCATGCGGTTGAGGAGGATGAACCCGTTCACGCCGCCGCAGATCAGCCACAAGAAGGACACCAATGCGCACCAGAACGCCCGCCGCCGCAGAAAAAAGGCGGGGCAGAGCGTCAGCAGTACAATCAGGAAATTCACCAGAAATGCCAGCGGTTCCTCCGTCATAAAGCGCCAAAAGCCGGCGGGCCCATCTGTGAAGCTCTTGTGATTGAACAGCTCCACCACGACGGTGACCGCTAAAGCCAGCAGCGGAAGATACAGGAACGCTCTGCGTTCCTGTCGATGCCGTTCGGCATCCGCGGCCGCCGGCGGCAATGTCTGTTGCATCGGAATGACCTTCTTTCTTTTCATAGATTTTTTATTATAGCGCCTTTCCCTCTGCAATTCCATGAATTTTTTGCGAACTTTTTTCTTTTTCTTCTTCTAAAATTTCATCTGATTTTGAAGAAAGTCTCCCTGCTCCATCGTATTGGAAACTGCGGCGGAAACCTCTTGACAGGCGACCCCGTTTGTATTATTGTACTATCGTAATAGTACATTGAGAGGAGCGGATTTCATTTGCAGCAGCGATCCAAGTTCATTCAAAGAACCAGCGCTCTGGCGCTGGCGGCGGTCCTGGCACTCGGCATGGGTGTTCAGGCGGCCGGACCGGGCGCATCCACAGTGGATGACCGGCGGGAGGACCTGACCATGTTTTATGAGACGCTGAAAGACAGCCATCCGGATCTTTTTGCCAACACGCCGGAGGAGACCTTCCTGGCCCGCAAAGCAGAGCTTACAGAGCATCTGGACAGCGCAAGCGACGTAGAATTTCTCTTCGGCCTGCAGAGTCTGGCCGCGCTTGTGGGCGACTCCCACACCAGCGTCCAGGTGGCGGACAGCGTGGTGGACCAGCTGAATGCCTATCCCATGGTGCTGTCCTGGCGGGACGGGCACTGGTACCTGACCACAGTTCCGGCTGAGGAACAGGATCTGCTGGGCGCGGAGGTCACCGCCATAGGCGGCCGCTCTATGGCAGAGGTGGTGAAGACCTTTGGCCGCGTGCTCAGTGCCGACAACCCGGTGAAGCTGCGGCGGCAGTACCGGCAGGTGTGCAATGTGGCGGATTACTACGCCTATCTGGGTCTGGCAAAGGCGGGTGAGCCTCTGGCCCTCACCCTGGCTGACGGCAAGACCGTCTCCATCGCTCCCACGCCCTACCTCTCCCTGGGAGAGGCGGAAATTGTCCAGCTAGGCGCTGAGGTGCCCCAGCCCGCCACTGCCCGCCAGAAGTGCAATTACTGCGCACTTCCGCTGAGCGGGCAGGTCTACTATATCCAGTACAACGTCTGCCAGGAGGACCCGGCGCTGCCCATGGAGGACTTTGCCGCTCAGGTGCAGGCGGACCTGGAGGCCGGAGGTTACAGCCGCGTTCTCGTGGACCTGCGGAACAACGGCGGCGGGTCAGACGGCGTAATCTGGCCTCTGCTGTCCGTCCTGCGGCAGGAGATGGATGATGGGACCGAGGTGGTGGGACTCATCGGAGAGGCCACCTTCTCCTCTGCCATCATCAATGCCGTAGAGCTGCAGGAAATGGGCATCCCGCTGGTGGGAGAGCCTGCCAGCGGCAGCGTGGACCACTTTGGCTCCGTCAGTGGCTTTTCTCTGCCCAACTCCGGCATCCAGATTGGTGTCTCCTCCAAATACATCGACCTGGGCACCCTGCTGGACGCCGACGCCGGACGGGGCGTGGAGTCTCTGGAGCCGGATATCGCCGTTCCCCAAACCATGGCGGATACCCTGGCGGGCAGAGACACCGCTGTGGAGTGGCTGCTGGCCCATCCGGAGACGCTGGAACAGCGGGAATACCCGGATGCGCCGCTCACCCGGGGGCGGTTCGTGGGGCTGTTGTATGCTGCGGCCGGGTCCCCTGCCGCAGCGGCGGAGGCCGGTTTCCAGGATCTGCTGGGCATCGAGTGGTTCCTGCCGGCGGTGAACTGGGCCGCGGAGACCGGCGTCACCGGCGGTACGGCGGAGGGCGCCTTTGCGGCCGCACGGCACCTCACCTGGCAGGAAGCCGCCGTCTTTCTCGTCCGCACTGTGGAGGCCCTGGGGCTGGAGCCGGAGGCTGTCCGCACCGCGCCTCTGCCCGATGCGCTGGCGGAGGGTGCCTGGGACCAAACCGCTCTGGAACTGGCCTGGGAATGGGGCCTGCTTCCGGAAGACGCGGGCAGCGCCGCCGAAATCGCTCGGGTCCAGGGCGGGGCCATGGCGGATGCCTTTGCGGCCCTGCTGTAACCCCACGAATCGTCTGACCAGAAACAGCCCCCGGACGCTGCGGCGTCCGGGGGCTGTCTCAACCTCTCTGACGGCGGTGTGCCGCTGTTCTCTGCCGGGCTGTCTTCCAGGCGCACGTCCCGGCAGAGAAAAGGACCGCGGGATAACTCCCGCGGTCCTCTGATATGGTATATGCTTACTCGCTGTACATGGCCTTCAGCTTCAGCAGGTGCTGATAGCGATCCATGGCAGCTTTCTCGTTGCGCTGGAACAGCTCGCCGGCGCGGTCGGGGAACTCGCGGGTCAGACGGCTGTACCGGGCCTCGTTCATCAGGAACTCCTGATAGCCGCCAGCCGGCTCCTTGGAGTCCAGCGTGAACTTGGCACCCTCAGCGGCGGGGTTGAAGCGGAACAGGTTCCAGTAGCCGCACTCCACAGCCTTCTTCATTTCCTTCTGGCAGTTCATCATGCCGCCCTTGATGGAGTGCATCTCGCAGGGGGCGTAGCCGATAATCAGGGACGGGCCGGGATAGGCCTCGGCCTCCTGAATGGCCTTCAGGGTCTGGGCGGGGTTGGCACCCATGGCCACCTGAGCCACGTAGATATAGCCGTAACTCATGGCGATCTCCGCCAGGGACTTTTTCTTGATCTCCTTGCCGGCCGCGGCGAACTGCGCCACCTGGCCGATGTTGGACGCCTTGGAGGCCTGGCCGCCGGTATTGGAGTACACCTCGGTATCAAAGACGAAGACATTCACATCGTTGCCGGAGGCCAGGACGTGGTCCAGACCGCCGAAGCCGATGTCGTAGGCCCAGCCGTCGCCGCCGAAGATCCACATGGACTTCTTGGACAGGAACTCCTTGTCCGCCAGAATCTCAGCAGCCAGCTTGCAGGCGTCGCACTGGCACAGCGTCTCGCCCTTTGCCTTCAGCTCCTCGCCGAAGGCATGGATCTCCGCCTTGGGATTGGCCAGCAGCTCGTCCACAGTGCAGATGCTGCTCTCCAGGGCGGCGATGTATGCCTTGGTGGCCTCGCCGTTGGCGGCGCTGTCCTCCATGGTGTCCAGCCACTTCTGGCCGGCCTCCTTCAGAGCGGGCACTGCCCAATCCTTGGCAATCAGCTCCCGGGTCAGATCCGCCAGACGGCTACGGGTGGCCTGCTGGCCCAGATACATGCCCAGGCCGTGCTCAGCGTTATCCTCGAACAGGGAGTTCGCCCAAGCGGGACCGTGGCCTTCCTTGTTGGTGCAATAGGGAGAGGTGGCAGCCGGACCGCCCCAGATGGAGGAGCAGCCGGTGGCGTTGGAGATGTACATCCGGTCACCGAACAGCTGGGTAATCAGGCGGGCATAGCTGGTCTCGGCGCAGCCGGCGCAGGAGCCGGAGAACTCCAGCATGGGCTGACGGAACTGGCTGCCCTTGACGGTGTTGTCCTGCATGTCCTTCTTCTCGGACACCTGGGAGACGCAGTAGTTGAAGACCTCCTGCTGGGCGGCCTCCTGCTCCTGGTCCACCATGGTCAGGGCGTCCACCGGGCACTGGCCCACGCACACGGCGCAGCCCATGCAGTCCAGCGGGCTGATGGCCATGGTGTACTTGTACACGCCCTTGCCCTTGCCGGCCTTCACGTCCACGATCTTGGCGGCGGCGGGGGCATTCTTGGCCTCCTCCTCCGTCAGAGCGAAGGGACGGATGGTGGCGTGGGGGCAGACATAGGCGCAGTTGTTACACTGGATGCACTTGGTGGAATCCCAAGTGGGAACGGACACGGCCACGCCGCGCTTCTCATAGGCGGCGGCGCCCAGCTCGAACTGGCCGTCCACATGCTTGACGAAGGCGGACACGGGCAGGCTGTCGCCGTCCATGCGGCCCACGGGGTCCAGAATCGTGCTGACCTGCTCCACCAGAGCGGCGGGGCCCTCGTGCTTGACGGGCTCGGCCTCGTCCACAGCGTTGGCCCAATCGGCGGGCACGTCGAACTTCTTGTAGGCGGTGGCGCCGGGGTCGATGGCCTTGTGGTTCATGTCCACAACGTCCTGGCCCTTCTTCAGGTAGGAGTGGGTGGCGGCGTCCTTCATGTACTGCAGGGCCTCGGTCTCAGGCAGAACCTTTGCCAGAGAGAAGAAGGCGGACTGCAAGATGGTGTTGGTGCGCTTGCCCATGCCGATCTGCTTGGCCAGGTCGATGGCGTTGATGGTGTAGACCTGAATGTTGTTCTTGGCGATGTAGCGCTTGGAGGCGGCATCCAGATGGTGGCTCAGCTCCTCGTCGCTCCACTGGCAGTTGATCAGGAACACACCGCCGGGCTTCACGTCGCGGACGATGGGGAAATGCTTGGTAATGTAGGCAGGCACGTGGCAGGCCACGAAGTCAGCCTTGTTGATATAGTAAGAAGACTTGATGGGCTGGTCGCCGAAGCGCAGGTGGCTGACGGTGACGCCGCCGGTCTTCTTGGAGTCGTACTGGAAGTACGCCTGGACATACTTGTCGGTATGGTCGCCGATGATCTTGATGGAGTTCTTGTTGGCGCCCACGGTGCCGTCGCCGCCCAGGCCCCAGAACTTGCACTCAATCGTACCGGCGGGAGCCACGCTAGGAGCGGGCTTCTCCTCCAGGCTCAGGTGGGTCACATCGTCCACGATGCCGATGGTGAACTCGCGCTTCATGGAATCCTTCTTCAGCTCGTCATACACGGCGAAGACGGAGGCGGGCGGGGTGTCCTTGCTGCCCAGGCCGTAACGGCCGCCGATCACCTGGATGTCGGTCCGGCCGGCGTTGGCCAGAGCAGTGACCACGTCCATGTACAGGGGCTCGCCCTGGGAGCCGGGCTCCTTGGTGCGGTCCAGCACGGCGATCTTCTTGCAGGTGGCGGGGATGGCGGCGAGCAGCTTGTCCGCACGCCAGGGCCGGTACAGCCGGACCTTGATGAGGCCCACCTTCTCGCCGCCCGCATTCAGATAGTCGATGACCTCCTCAGCCACGTCGCAGATGGAGCCCATGGCGATGATGACGCGGTCTGCGTCGGCAGCGCCGTAGTAGTTGAACAGCTGATAGTCGGTACCCAGCTTCTCGTTGATCTTGCCCATGTACTTCTCCACCACGTCGGGCAGAGCGGTGTAGTAGCTGTTGCAGGCCTCACGATGCTGGAAGAAGATGTCGCCGTTCTCGTGAGAGCCGCGCATGTTGGGCCGCTCGGGATTCAGGGCGTGCTTGCGGAACGCGTCAACAGCGTCCATATCGCACATTTCCTTCAGGTCGGCATAATCCCACACGGCGACCTTCTGGATCTCGTGAGAGGTACGGAAGCCGTCGAAGAAGTTGATGAAGGGAACGCGGCCCTCGATGGCGGCCAGATGGGCCACGGGAGCCAGATCCATGATCTCCTGAACGTCATTCTCGCACAGCATGGCGAAGCCGGTCTGACGGCAGGCCATCACGTCGGAATGATCGCCGAAGATGTTCAGAGCGTGGCTGGCCACGGTACGGGCGGACACGTGGAACACGCAGGGCAGCAGCTCGCCGGCGATCTTGTACATATTGGGGATCATCAGCAGCAGGCCCTGAGAGGCCGTGTAGGTGGTGGTCAGCGCGCCGGCTGCCAGAGAACCGTGGACGGTACCGGAAGCGCCGGCCTCAGACTGCATCTCGCACACCTTGACGGTGGTGCCGAAGATGTTCTTCTGACCAGCGGCGGACCACTGGTCGACCAAGTCTGCCATGGGAGAAGACGGGGTGATGGGGTAGATACCCGCCACTTCGGTAAACGCGTAGCTGACATACGCAGCCGCGTTGTTACCGTCCATGGACTTGAATTTTCTTACCATAAACTTACCTCCTATAAATGTGCTGCCCACACGACAGCATTCTGAACCAACATGAACACGGTCGCATTCCCCCGAATGCTCATGCAGTGTTATTATATCACTTGAAATTTGCCGTGTAAATAACTGCCTTGTTATTTTTTGCGCAAATTTTCTGGTTTCTGCGGAAACGTCAAGACTTCCTGGAATTTTCAGGCCAGTTTTGGAATCCGGGGTTTCTTATTTCGTCGTTTTGTGGTAAACTGACTTCCGTGAAAACGGCGGTTTTCGACAATTCGCAATCGGCTCTTCCGGCAGCGGGCGGCAGCCTGGAGCGGGAGGGCTTCTGGAGGTGGTCGTTTATGGTGGTGACGGTGCGCTCCCTGGGACTGAACGGCATTGCCGGGTATGCGGTCAGCGCGGAGTGCTTCCTCTCCGGCGGGCTGCCCGCCTTTGACATCGTGGGTCTGCCGGACGCCGCCGTGCGGGAGGCCCGGGAGCGGGTCCGGGCGGCGGTGAAGAACTGCGGGGCCAAGTTCCCCGTCAGCCGAATCACGGTGAATCTGGCCCCGGCCGGGCAGAAAAAGGCGGGCACAGTCTACGACCTGCCCATCTTTGTGGGGCTGCTGGCCGCAGGACGGGAGCTGCCGCCGCCGGCCCAGCAAGCGGCGTTTATCGGGGAGCTGTCCCTCACCGGGGCGCTGCGGGGCGTCACCGGCGTGCTGCCCATGGCCCTGGCAGCCCGGGACGCCGGTGTGAAGGAGCTGTATGTCCCGGCGGAGAACGCCGCTGAGGCCACGCTGGCAGGCGGCCTCACCGTCTACGGCGTACCGGATGTAGGGGCGCTGGTGCGCCACTTGCGGGGCGAGGAGCGCCTCTCCCCCGCCTCGGCCTGGGTGCCGGAGGCAGAGGAGGCCGCCGGGCCGGATCTGCGGGATGTGATGGGCCAGGAAAATGCCAGGCGGGCCCTGGAGATCGCCGCGGCAGGCGGCCACAACCTGCTGCTGATCGGCTCCCCCGGCGCAGGCAAGTCCATGCTGGCCAAGCGGCTGCCCTCCATCCTGCCGGATATGAGCCGGGAGGAGGCGCTGGAGGTCTCCGGCATCTGGTCCGTGGCGGGGCTGGCGGACCCGCAGCACCCCCTGCTGACCCGGCGCCCCTTCCGCAGTCCCCACCACACCGCATCCGCCGCCGCCCTCACTGGAGGCGGGCCGCTGCTGCGGCCGGGGGAGATCTCCCTGGCCCACAACGGCGTGCTGTTTCTGGACGAGCTGCCGGAGTTCCACCGGGACGTGCTGGAGGCCATGCGCCAGCCCCTGGAGGACGGCACGGTGACAGTGGCCCGCTCCGGCGGAACGCTGCACCTGCCCGCCCGGTTCCAGCTGGTGTGCGCCATGAACCCCTGTCGGTGCGGCTGGCGAGGGCACCCCTCCGGGCGGTGTACCTGCTCGGACCGGGAGGTGGCCAAGTATGTGGAGAAGATCTCCGGCCCCCTGCTGGACCGGATCGACCTCCACGTCAGTGTTCCCGCGGTGGAATACGCATCCATGCGGCGGAAAGAGACGCCGGAGAGCTCCGCCGATGTGAAGTGCCGGGTGGACGCGGCCCGGGCTGTCCAGACCGCCCGCTTTGCCGGCACCGGCGTCACCTGCAACGCCCACATGACCGCCCACATGATCGGGCAGTTCTGCTGCCTGGACCACGCCGGCGATGCGCTGATGAAGTCCGCCTTCGAGCGGATGGGCCTCACCGCCCGGTCTCATGATCGGATCCTGCGGGTAGCCCGGACCATCGCGGACCTGGACGGTGCGGCGGACATCAGGCCGGAGCATCTGGCAGAGGCCATCCAGTTCCGGAATACCGATATTTTGAAGGGATAACCGGGTCCCCGCCGCAACCCAGCGCAGCGGACTTTACGGGGGCAAGGCGGAAGCCATTCCGTTCCGGAACCGGACATTCCCAAAGGATCAGAAAACCAGGCGGCCCCGGAATGGGGCCGCCTGGTTCACTGTGGCGGAAATAACGTGGTCAGTGCCGGTTCCAGAGAAGCAGGGCCGCCAGCAGCGGCACTCCCAGAAGCACCGCTGCCAATATTATGGCGAAGATCCGGGCCCTTTTGCGGAACCCCTCCGGCGAGTAATCCATATCTCCCTTTTTCAGGCGGTGCAGCCAGAACGTGTTCAGGCCCCAGATCACCAGGCCGATCACCGGTACGATCACAAAAACCGAAAACCATCCGTCTCCGTTGGAACCATCATACAGCGGGCTCATTCTCCAGATTCCTCCTTCCGCCAATCGCCGGAGCCGCACAGGCGGACTCGCCTCTTTACCGGATGAAGTTCATCATGGGACGGGGCGTGCTCTCCGGCACAGGGACCCTGCTCTCCGCCAGCACCTTCACCATCCAGGCCATATCCCGGCCCAGGCGGGCGGCCACCTCCATGCCCTCCTCGTCTTTCAGGGCCTCGCCGGGGTCCGCGCCGTGTACGGCGCCCCAGTAGTCGGAGGTGACGATGACCATCTCCATGGCATCCATGGTGCCCAGCAGCTGCTGATACGTCTCCATGCCGCCGCTGCGGCGCAGGGTGCACAGGGCGCCCCCCACCTTGTGGTGGAGCTGATTCACCCCGCAGCCCGCCGCCAGCATCAGCCGGTCCAGCACGCACTTCATATTGCCGGAAATACCGCCGTGATACACCGGAGCTGCCAGCAGGATGCCGTCCGCCTCGATGCAGGCGGCGATGATGTCGTTGACCATATCGTCGGTCTGGACACACCGGAGGCTGCCGGTGTTCAGGCAGTGGTAGCAGGCCATGCAGGGATGGACCTTCGCCCCGGGCTGGAACACCTGGAACTCCACCCCAGCGGCCTCCACCTCCCGCCGGACCACCTCCAGCACCTGGGCGGTGTTGCCGTTCTTTCTGGGACTGCCGTTGATGGCCACGATCTTCATAAACTTCCCCTCCATAATTTGGTTTCCCCTTGTTGTCCCTCCATTATAGCAGAGGGCTGGACGGCGGGCAAGAGCTCCTTTTCCCCCATAAAAAGAGACGCCCTGACGGGCGTCTCTTTGGGACTCTGGGGAAGATCACCAGCGGTCGTTGTCGATGTCCCGGCTGAAGATGGTGCCGGTGACGGCGTCGATCTCAAATTCGTACTCGGTCCAGCCGTTGCGGATCTCGACTTCATACTGCGCCCGGCCGTCATCCCAGTCAAACTGGCACTTCACCACCGTGGAGCCGCTGGGCGTCTCCGCCAGGGCGATCTGCTGGGCCCGCTCTGCGGTGATATAGTCGCCGCTGGAAGAGTTGCTGCCGTTCCCGGAGGGGCGGCTTGTGCCGTTGTTCCAGATCTGGAAATTCTCCAGCTCCCGATCGGAGCTGAGGATGGCGCCGGTGACGGCGTCGATGTCGTAGTCATATTCGGTGGTGCCGCTGTAAAACTCCACCTCATACTTCATCCGGCCGTCATCCCAGTCCAGGTTGGCCCGCAGGAACACGGCGTTGGCCTCTTTGACACCGGCGTCATTCAGGGCGATCTGCTTGGCCCGGTCGGCACTGATATAATTGCCGGAGGCGGAAGAGGCGCCCTGCTGGCTGGCGGTCCGGTCCGCGGTGGTCAGCTGGACCGTGCGGGTGGCCGAGTTGAAGGACACGTCCATACCCATGGCCTCGCTGATGGCCCGGACGGGGACATAGGTGGTGCCGTTGTAGAGGAACACGGGGACCTGCTTTCCGGCGGCATCCCGCGGGGTGAATCTGGCGCCGTTGAGGGTGATGCCGATGCCGTCCTCCACCTGGATGCTGCGCTTGGAGGTGGCGGTGGCCGTGACGCACAGTGCTGCGATCAGGACCGTCAGGACCAAACCGGAGCCGAAGCCCTTCCAGAAACCGTTCTGCTTCATTGTTCATTCTCCTTTTCATGTTCTGCATTCGGCGGGTCTCTCCCGCCCCTTCTGCACCATTAACGGCGCCAGAAGAGGTTTTATTGCACCGTGCGGAAAATTTTTTTAATTTTTTCGCGCCGCTGGCCCTTCCCTACAAAACAGGCTTTCTATTCCCGGAAAAATGCGCTATAATAGGGGCCGATATTCCAAACTGTTCTGATATGGAGGTCCGTTATGATGAATGCTTCCCCTGCCCCGCAGGAGATCTTTTTGCTGAAACTGGGCGAGGTGGTCCTGAAGGGACAGAATCGCCAGTCCTTTGAGGACAAGCTGCTGGCCAACGTCCGCCGCCGGGTGAAAAACTGCGGCAGCTTCCAGTGCTCCCTCCGGCAGAGCACCATCTACGTGGAGCCCCAGGGAGAGGACTGCGATATGGAGGCCGCCTGGGACGCCTGCCGCCAGGTGTTCGGCATTGCCGCCGTGGCCCGGGCCGTGCCCTGTGAAAAGACAGTGGACGCCATTGTGGAGGCCGCCCGGACCTATCTGGCGGACGCCTTTGCCGTTGCGAAGAGCTTCAAGGTGGAGAGCAAGCGGGCAGACAAGATGTTTCCCATGAACTCCATCCAGCTGAGCCAAGCTGTGGGCGGCGATCTGGCGGAGCTGTTCCCCCATGTGGCGGTGGATGTCCACACTCCCGATCTGACAGTATTTGTGGAGATCCGGGAGAAGTACGCCTACGTTCATACTCCCTCTGTTCCCGGCGCGGGCGGCCTGCCCATCGGCATGGGCGGCCGGGCGGTGAGCCTGCTCTCCGGCGGCATCGACTCCCCGGTGTCCTCCTGGATGATGGCCCGCCGGGGCGTGGAGCTGGAGATGGTCCACTTTGTCTCCCCGCCCTACACCTCCCAGCAGGCCCAGGACAAGGTACTGGAGCTGGCCCGGCTGCTGACTGCCTGGACCGGGCGGCTGCTGGTCCACATCGTCCCCTTCACGGAGATCCAGGAGGAGATCCGGCGGAACTGCCCGGAGGAGTACTTCACCCTCATTATGCGCCGGTTCATGATGCGCATCGCCGAGGCCATCGCCAGGAAGGCCAACGCCGGCGCCCTGGTCACTGGCGAGTCCCTGGGCCAAGTGGCCAGCCAGACCATGCTGGCCCTGGGGGTCACCGAGGATGTGACCTCCCTGCCGGTGCTGCGGCCCCTGATCGGCATGGACAAGGTGGAGATCATCCGCATGTCCCGGGAGATCGGGGTGTTCGACACCTCCATCCTCCCCTATGAGGACTGCTGCACGGTGTTCACGCCCCGCCACCCCGCCACCCGGCCCCGGCTGGAAGATGTGCGGCAGGCGGAGGCCGCCCTGGACGTGGAGTCCCTGGTGCAGAAGGCCCTGGCGGACGAGACCTGGGTGCGGGTGAAGTCCACGGATCCGGCCCGGATCTGACCCGATCTGTTCCCGGCCCCGCCGCCTGTCGCCGGCGGGGCCGCTGTTTCAAAAAGGAGGTCTTTCCATGTCACACACCGCGGAGATCATCGCCGTCGGCACAGAGATCCTGCTGGGTAACATCGCCAACACCGACGCCCAGATGCTCTCTCAGAGCCTGTCCACCCTGGGCGTCAACGTCTTCTGGCACACGGTAGTGGGGGACAACCCTCAGCGCCTGCGGGAGGCTCTGGACATTGCCCGGCACCGGGCCGACATCATTCTCACCACAGGCGGCCTGGGTCCTACCTACGACGATCTGACCAAGCAGACCATCTGTGCGGCCTTCGGCCAGAAGCTGGTGCTGCACGAAGATATTCTGGAGGACATCCGGGCCTTTTATCAGTCCGCCCTCCATGTGCCCATGCCGGAAAACAACACCCAGCAGGCGGAGCTGCCGGAGGGCTGCACCGTGTTCGACAATCCGGTGGGCACCGCCCCCGGCTGCGCCTTTGAAGCGGACGGCGTCCATGTGCTGATGCTGCCGGGGCCGCCCCACGAGTGCGAGACCATGCTCCGCCGGTGCGTGGAGCCGTACCTCCGCGCCCTCTCCAAAGAGGTCATCGTCTCCCACGATATCATGACCTTCGGCATGGGCGAGAGCTCTGTGGACCAGCTGCTCCATGACCGGATGGTCCGCATGGTGAACCCCACCCTAGCCACTTATGCCAAGCCCTGCGAGGTGCGGCTGCGGGCCACCGCCAAGGCCGCCGGCGCAGAGGAGGCGGAGGCCATGCTGGCCCCGGTGGTGGCAGAGGTCCGCGCGGCTTTGGGAGACTATGTGTACGGCGTGGATGTGAAGGGCCTGGAAGCGGTGTGCTTCCAGCTGCTGAAGGAGCGGAATCTCACCCTGTCCACTGCGGAGAGCTGCACCGGCGGCCGGGTGGCGGAGCGGATCACTGCCCTGCCCGGCGTCTCCAGCGTGTACCGGGGCGGCGTGGTCAGCTACTGGACCTCTGTCAAGGCGGCGGTGCTGGGCGTGCCCCAGGAAACGCTGGACCAGTACGGCGCCGTGTCGGAGGAGACAGCCCGGGCCATGGCGGAGGGCGCCCGGCAGATCACCGGGGCAGACATCGCCGTGTCCGTCACCGGCGTGGCGGGCCCGGACCGGGATGAGCGGGACAACCCGGTGGGGCTGGTGTACATTGGCCTGGCCACGCCGGAGGGCACCTTCTGCCGGCGGACGGACTCCGGCCGCCGCCGGCGGGACCGCATCCAGGAGCTGGCCGCCAACCACGCTCTGGACGTGGTCCGGCGGTATCTCACCGGCCTGCCCATCGGATAAGCGCGCACCCAAGGGGGCCTGTGGGGCATATACTGGCCTAGCCCTTCAGAGAGGAGGCTTCTGTATATGCATTATTCTCAGGGGGATTTCTGTTATCCCCCGTGTTGTATCATTCCCACTGTTACGGTGGGCAGCACTGTCACGACACCCCCCGGTACCCGGGCCCGGGTAACCGCCTCGCCCACGCCCTGCGGTGTGGAGCTGGACTTTGCCATTCCAAGGGGTAATCCGGGCCCGGCTGGACCCCACAAGGACTCCAGGGTCCCCAAGGACTTCAGGGTCCCCAAGGACCTCAGGGTCCGTCGGGTATTCCGGCCTATGCGTCTTTTGTCACCTACCAGCAGGAGTTTTTCAACGGCAGCTCAATCTCTTTGAGTGCGGCAGCAACGGATGTGACCGGCCACATTGTGCAGGAATCTACCACTCAGCTCCTCCTGCAACCGGGAGTATATCTCATCGCCTACCACTTTGCCGCCAACCTTCTGACCGCCGGATATCTTCAAATCACACCGGGCTACGGAGGACGCGGTCATCTGGAGTACGGCGTCTACAATCGGACCGGTATCGACAATACCAGTGTATCCGGCTCTGCCTCTTTCATCATTTCCGTGGAGGAGGCTACCCATTTTTCCCTGAACAGCAACAGCAGCGTTACCGTTCGGGACGGCGAAGCCACTCTGGTGATTCTGGCTCTGCAGCCCAGCAGAGAGGCCTGAGCTGCGCAAGACCGGGAGACCGCCTGCAGGCGGCCTCCCGGCCCTTTTCTGCCGGAGTCCAGAGGGCGGTCTCAGCCGCCCAGTGCCACGTCCAGCACCATCATCACCAGGAACCCCATCACAAAACCGCAGGTCCCCGCCCGGCTGTGGGCCTGGGGAATCAACTCCTCCACCACCACGTACAGCATCGCTCCGGCAGCAAAACTCAGCAACCAGGGCATCAGCGGGTCCACGCCGGCCGCGGCCAGTGCCGCCAGCACGCCGAACACCGGCTCCACGGCGCCGGAGAGCATTCCCCCCACAAAGGCCCTGGGACGGGACCAGCCGCCCTGCCGCAGGGGCAGAGCCACGGCGGCTCCCTCCGGAAAATTCTGGATGCCGATGCCCATGGCCAGGGCCGCCGCCCCGGCAAAGCCCTCCCCTCCGGACACCAGGGCAAAGGCCAGCCCCACCGCCATCCCCTCCGGGACGTTATGTAGGGTGATGGCTGTCATCAGCAGAGTGGTCTGCCGCCAAGAGGCATCCTGCCAGGTCCGGTCCCGCCGCAGATGGGGCAGCAAGGCATCCAGGGCGGACAGGAAGACCACGCCCAACAGCATTCCGCCCGCGGCGGGCAGCCAGTCCGGCAGCGCCCCCTCTGCGGCCCGGTCGATGGCCGGCAGCAGCAGGCTCCACACGGAGGCCGCCGTCATGACTCCAGCAGCAAAGCCCAGCAGGGTCTTTTGAAAGTGGGGCCGGGGTTCCCCGGCGAAAAAAAACACCATGGCCGCGCCCAGAGCGGTCATCAAAAATGTGAAGCCCGTACCCAGGGCCGCCCAGCCAAAGAGACTGCAGCATAGCACCAACGCCTTTTCTCTGATTCAGGCGGAACACCGCCCGTATGCCAGTATAAGCGGCAGGACTTCCCGGCGTGACAGGGCTTGCATCCGGGGACGATGTGTGATATGGTATAGGCAGCAGGAAAAGCTCATATAAGTTCGCTGTCATGGCGCGAACGTCTCTACGGAGCCGCCGAAGGCTCTTCTATGAGTGTCTGTTGGAAGGGGCCATCCCCTGCCGGCAGGCGCTTCTTTTCTGTCTGAAAAATCCGGAACGGAAACAAAAGGAGATTTGCCATGTCACTGACGATCATCAAGGGAACTATTCTGTCCGCTCCCACCCCGGGACAGCTGGATGCCCTGCCGGGCGGATATCTGGTGGCCGAGGACGGCCTCATCCGGGGTGTGTACGGGTCTTTGCCCGAGCAGTACGCCGGTGCCCCGGTGGAGGACTGGGGAGACGCGCTGATCCTCCAGTCCTTTGCGGATCTGCACCTCCATGCGCCTCAGTACCCCATGCTGGGGATGGGCATGGACCTGCCCCTGCTGGACTGGCTGAACGCATACGCCTTTCCCACAGAGGCCCGGTTCGCGGACACAGGCTACGCCCGGGAGATTTACAGCCGCCTGGCCCGGGAGCTTATTGCAAACGGCACCACGCGGGTGTGCATGTTCTCCTCTCTCCACACGGACGCCACGCTGATCCTGATGGAGGAACTGGAGAAGGCCGGCGTCACCGGCTACGTGGGCAAGGTGAACATGGACCGGAACGCTGCCCCCGGCCTGTTGGAGGAGACCACAGAGGAGTCCAGGCGTGAGACGCTCCGCTGGCTGGATGCCTGTCAGGACTTCCGCCTGGTGAAGCCCATGCTGACGCCCCGGTTCACCCCCTCCTGTACTAACGAGCTGATGGCATTTCTGGGCAAACTGGCGGCGGAGCGGGATCTCCCCCTCCAGTCCCACCTGTCGGAGAACCAGGCAGAGATGGCCTGGGTGCGCCAGCTCCACCCGGGCTGCCAGCAGTACTGGGAGACCTATGCCAAATACGGCCTGTGGACCAGCCGCGCCGTCATGGCCCACTGCGTCTGGTCCGATGCGCGGGAGCGGCAGGCCATGCGGGACGCCGGCGTGACAGCGGTCCATTGCGCCGACTCCAACCAGAACATCTGCTCCGGCGTGGCGCCGGTGCGGGCCATGCTGAATGAGGGCGTGAAGGTGGCCCTGGGCAGCGACATTGCCGGTGGGGACCACCTGCACATGTTCGATGTGGTGGCCGCCTCCATCCGGGCCTCCAAGGCCCGGCGGGTGCTGGACAACTGGGAGACGGATTTCCTCACGGTGCCGGAGGGCTGGTACCTGGCCACCTCCGCCGGTGCGGCATACTTCGCCGAGCAGCCGGGCTTTGCCCCAGGCAATCATCTCCACGCCCTGGTCCTGGCGGACGATGATCTTCCCCAGCCCCATCCCATGACGCCCCAGGAGCGGCTGGAGCGGGCGGTGTATCTGCGTCAGGGCGGCGCCATCCGGGCGGTCTGGAGCGAGGGACGGAAGGTATTCTCCGCAGAGGGTTGATCAAAGAGCGGGATGCTGTGTGCGTCCCGCTCTTTTTTGTTCCCGTCTGGGAGGCCTCCCTGGGAGTGGTATGGGCCGGCATACCCCTAAAAGCAAACGTGCGGCGCACCCTGAAACGGATGCGCCGCATCTATTTTGTATTGCTCACGCCCCGGCAAACTGCGCCGGGTCCCGCAGGGCGTCCGCCGTTTCCTGGGGCACTTCAGCGGTAAACGTCAGCAGACCGCCCAGTCCTTCCACGCCTACAAAGCTCCCAACGCCCTCCAGGGTATCGGACAGGACCTCCGTGGTGACGGCGTTGCTGCCCTGCCGCACCTGGGTCCGGAAGACCTCCAGGTATTCCCGCTCCGCATCCGGGTCCTCCCCAGCGTGGAGGGTAGTCTCCTGCCAGTAGACATAAGTGTAGAGAGGGTCTCCCTCCGCATTCCCGTGGTCGGCGTTCTCGCCGCCGGCCTTGTTGATGAGGGCGTCGATCTCCGCCACGGCCCCGCTGTCTGTGACGGTGTACAGCTCTTTACCGGCGGCGTCCAGAATCTGGTAGTAGTGGTCCTTCACTGCCTCCTCAGCGGTGTCGGCCGCAGCTTGTTCCCCGCCGCAGGCGGTCAGCAGCAGAGTCAGGGAAAGGATACAGGGGATTATATGTCTTTTCATGGCTGCCTCCTGTGTTTTTCAGTGGGTGGGGTTCGTTGAGGGCTCTCCCCGCTGCCGTTCCCCCGGCGGTCACGGGGCATCTGGGCTGCGGGTCGATGAGGGTATGGGCCCCTGCGGATGGGTTGGATCTCCTTCTGCCCTCGTTCGCCCACCGTGATGTCAGTCAGGTATCCATTTCGCAGAAATACAGCGTGTCGCTGTCCGCGTCATACACGGCCAAGGTGACATTCAGCGAAGCCCGCTCCAGAAGGTTTTGTCCATCCCCGGCGTCACTGTGGCGGTCAATCAGGCGGTAGAAGCCATTGGCGATCCCCGGCAGCAGGGGATCTCCGCTGTCATCGGTGAGATAAGGGCCCGCGCTGAAAACTTCGCCGCCGTCCTCTCGGGTGACGCCATAGGCCAGTGCCTGGGCCGTCTCGTCCAGGGGAAGCGGTGTCCAGGCGGCGTTCGCCGCAATGGCGTCGGCTACCTGGCTGTTAGGAAACTGCAGGGCAACGCAGGAAATGCCGTCGCCGTGGAAGCCGCCGTGGGTGTCAGAAGAGGAGATCTCCTCTCCGGCGGACACATCGATGTGCAGCGCTCGGGAGATCTCCTCTGCCGGGTCCTCACTGCCGCAGGCGGTCAGGGTAAACAGCATCAAGGAAATCATGCCACATGCAAAAAGGAATTTCCTCATAGATAACGAACCCCTTATAAGATTCAAAACAGCTGCACCACGCCGTAGGTCAGCGTGGTGACGATGGCCCCGGCAATCACCACGCCCAGGAAGATGGCGGGCAGCGCGTGGCGCATCCGGATGTCCAGCAGGGCCGCCACCAGAGCCCCCGTCCAGGCCCCGGTCCCCGGCAGGGGGATGGCTACCAGAATGATGAGTCCCGGCAGGCGGTACTTCCGCACCATCCGGCCCTTCAGGTGAGCCCGGCGCTCCAGCCAGTCGATCCTGGGGCCGAAAAGGCGGGTGCCCCGGAGCCAGTCGAAGATCCGGCGGATCAGCAGCAGGATAAAAGGCACCGGCACCATATTGCCCAGGATGGACACCAGGCAGGCCGCGGCCGGGGAGAGTCCCGCCGCCACTCCCACAGGAATGGCGCCCCGGAGCTCCAGCACCGGCACCATAGCGGTGCCGAAGGTCAGCAGGATCGCTTGCATCAGGTTTTCCTCTACGGGCATGGCGGCCTCCCTTAAGATTTCCGGGGCCGTGGGATCACTCCCACGGCCCGCCGGAAGCGTATGGTCCAGTTTACTCCAGATTCAAGCGCTTTTTCAAGGTAATTGTGGTTACAATATAGAAAATCGCGCCGTAGAGCACTGTCAGCAGGAGCAGAGCCACCATCGTGAAGTGGACCGCCGCCACGCCGGTGAGCTGGAAATCCAGCGTCAGCAGGAACTGGTGCAACGGCCCCTCGTCCAGCAGGACCAGAACAATGGCCCCCGCCATCTGCACCACAAACTGGAACGCAAAGAAGAACGCCACGGACAGGGCCATCTTATGGTTGGCAAAGCTGTGGCCCGCCGCCAGAGCGGCATAGAACTGCAGGGAGAAACTCATGCAGGCTGCCAGCATCAGCGCCAGAAGCTCTAGCGCGAAAACGGTGCCGTTGACGGCGTAGTAGGCGGTCATCTGCTGGAACAGCTTGGGGAAAACACTCGCCAAATCCGTCAAGAAGCTCACGTTGAAGGCCGCCACAAAAACAGACAGGAACACCACCACGCCGGTGGCGATGAACCACACGGCGGAGACGATCAGCTTGCTCCACACATGCTGGTGAACCGAGGCGGGCAGAGTGAACATGATGTAGCCCTCGTCCCCCAGCAGATTTTTGTAGAACCGCTGGAGCATCAGAATGAACGCCACAATGAACACGGCGGTAATGGCCACCACATAGGCCATGACCACCAAAGCGGCCAGCATATTCAGCACAAAGTTGCCTGAGTCCATCAGCCTGGCGGAGAAATTGAAGCCCAGGGCCACCGCCAGCAGAACCAGGTACAAAGGCCCCATGATGCGGGCCGTGGCACGGAATTCGTGCTTCAAGAGTTTCGTCAGCATTTGAACACCTCCCGGAACAGGGCGTCCACGCTCATGCCCTTCTCCTCCCGGATCTCATCCACAGAGGACTGGAGCACCACCTGGCCCTGATTGATGAAAATGACCTCGTCCAGAACCTTTTCCACATCGGCGATCAGGTGGGTGGAGATAATCACTGCCGCCTCGGGATTGTAATTGCCGATGATGGTGGAGAGGATGTAGTCCCGGGTGGCGGGGTCCACGCCGCCGATGGGCTCATCCAGCAGATACAGCTTTGCCGCCCGGCTCATCACCATGATGAGCTGCACCTTCTCCCGGGTTCCCTTAGACATCTGCTTGATCCGCTGGGTCAGGCGGATGTTCAGATGGGTGAGCATCTCCTCCGCCGCCTTCCGATTGAAGTCCCGGTAGAAGTCGCCATAGAAATCCAGCAGCTGCTTCACGGACATCCAAGTGGGGATGCAGGTCCGCTCCGGCAGATAGCTGACGCTGGCGTGGCTCTCCTTTCCAGGGGCCATATCGCATACCAGCACCTCTCCCTCGCTGGGGGTCAGCAGGCCGTTGGCCAGCTTGATGAGGGTGGTCTTGCCGCTGCCGTTGGGGCCCAGCAATCCCACGATCCGGCCCGGTTCCACCGCCAGGCTCACATGGTTCAGCGCCGGCGCGTTGCCGTAGTGCTTGCTCAGATCTTTACATTCCAGAACTGCCATTGTCTTCTCCTCCCTTGGTCTCCTCCTGCCGCAGCAGCGTCAGGATCTCCTCCCGGCCATAGCCCAGGTGGGTCATGGCCTCCAGGAACGCCTGAATGTGGCGCTCCGCCAAACTTCTCTTTGCAGATGCAATCATGGCCTGATCCTCCGTCACAAATCTACCCGTGGTTCGCTGGCTGTATACCAGTCCGTCCCGCTCCAGCTCCGTCAGGGCCCGCTGCATGGTGTTGGGATTCACCCCGGCCTCCGTAGCCAGGTCCCGCACGGAGGGCAGCCGCTCCCCCGGCGGGAACGCGCCGGAGACAATGCCCACCTTGATCTGCGCGATCAGCTGGGAATAGATCGGCGCGTCATTGGAAAACTGCCACTTCACAGAAGCACCTCCCATTTGTGTTGTTGTACTAAGCAAGTAATACAATAGCACATTCTCCAGATTTGTCAAGTGGATTCGAAAAAAATTTTGGAGAGGCAAAAGCGCCGCAGCGGCTTATCGCTGCGGCGCAAAGGATTCATCGGTTATTCGATTTTGCGGAGGGAGGTTCTCTGATCATACCGGCAGCCCAGGATGAGGATGGCGAAGCCCAAAATGGTCACCAGAAGACAGGGCAGGTCGTCCCAAAAAGTCACCTCCAGAAATTCCCACATATTCTCCGGCCCATACTCCGCCAGATACACCAGCAACGCAGTGGAAATACTCCAGACCGGCCCCGTCTGCAAAAACCGCAGAGGCGCGGGAAGGGGGAGCCGCATGTTCAGCAGACCCATCAGCACCAGGAGCCAGCCCAGATGATACCAACGAAGCCGCCCTGCCAATTGGCGGCCCCGGAATACCAGAATCACAGACACGAGAATCAGCAGCACATGGGGAATCATTGTGGGAATATACACCATCTGCACGTATTTCACCCAGGCAAAATTCTCGAGGTCCTGCGCCTGCTGGTATGTATTGGCCGCAAGAACAGCCAGGTCAACCAGGTTCCAGACACCCCAGGCCGCCAGAACCCAGGCCGGCAGATAGCCCCTGTTCCGGTACCATTGCTTGACCCGGACCCACAGGCCCGCCGCAGGAGCCGTGGTGCTGGCCGTCTCCGGCTCCTCTAGTTCTTCCAGCAATAAGTAATCCGTGGACACGCCGAACTGGCGGCTGATGCGGACGAGCTTCTCCGCCTCCGGCATGGCCTCGTTCCGCTCCCACTTGCTCACCGCCTGGCGGCTCACATCCAGCAGCTCGGCAAGCTGGTCCTGGCTCAATCCCGCCCGGGTCCGGAGCTTTTGCAGCTTCTCTCCAAAGGTCATGGCGCTTCCCTCCCCTGCCGTTTTCACACGTTCAGGATACCAGACGATACCGGGACATGCCAGCAACCAAACCTGGAATTTCCGCTACCACAGGTAGCGGAGCGGTGTTTCCAGCGTTCAGGCGTACATTTTGTCCAGGCGGGACACGATGTCCGCCAGAGTGTCGTGGTCCGCATCTGCCACGATGGTGGCCCCGCAGGCCCGGACAGCGGGTACGCAGTTGGCGGGGGCAAATCCCTCCGCCGCCCAGGTCAGCATGGACAGGTCGTTGGCCTCGTCCCCGGCGCAGTAGACGTGCTGGCGGGAGATGCCCAGCCGCTCCGCCAGCCGGGCCACCATGCCGCCCTTGGTGGCGCCTCTGGCGGTGACCTCCAGCAGTGTCCGGTCAGAGAAGAAGATCTCATACTCCCCCGCCCAGGGCTGGGACTGCAGAAACGCCTTGACCTCCTCCAAAACGGCGTGGTCCTCCTCAAACATGATCTTTCCCAGCGGCAGGGGCACATCCAGCAGGGAGGGCTTTTCCACCACGCTCACATGAGTGACGTGCTCATGCTGGCGGGTATAGAGATTGGGCCGGACGGCGTGGATCACGTTGTCGATGTGGTATGCCTCCACCGCCAGCGTGGGGAATCGGTCCAGAGTCTCCTGTCCCCGCCGGCGGGTGCTCTCGTCCAGCAGAATGGTCTCCAGATACTCCCCCTTCTGAAAATCATACAGGGCCGCGCCGTTGCACACAATGCCCGGCGCGTTCATGGGCACCTGATCCGCGAATTTGATGAAGGCCGCCAGCGCCCGGCCGGTGGCGATGGCAAATCTCCCGCCGCCGGCCATGAAATACTCCAGCGCCTCCCAGTTCCGGCGGGACACCTCCGGCACCTCGGCGCCCGTGCGCCGGGCCGTCTCCGTATTCAGCAGGGTATTGTCAAAATCGCTGGCCAGCAGTACACCGTCAAATTTTCCCATAAAAACTCCTCCATCCTATCTCTCTGAAAAGGCAGATCCGCTCCATCTGCCTGCTCTCCCGGCATTTCAAAAGACCGCCGCCCGAAAAAGGGGCGGCGGTCCAGCCGGATTCACTCACTCTTGGGGGCGGAACCGCCGCCCTCGCCGCCGTTTTTGTTCCGGCGGCGCCCCCCCCGGTGGTGGGGCCTGCGGCGGCGCTTGGCCTCGCCTTCACCGTCCGGGGCCGCCGCCCTGTTCTCCCCAGGTCTGGCTTCTGTCGGCTTGGGCTGCGCAGGCCTGCTCTCCTGTTTGGGGGGACGGGGCCGCCCTTCCTTCTTCTCCGGCCCCCTGGCCTCGGCCTTGGGCTGCTCGACCCCCTCTCCGCTTTTGGCTCCCCCTCTCCGGCGGCCGCCCCGATGCCGGCGGCGTGGCTTGCCGTCGCCGCTGCCGGGTGCGCCGATCTTCTCCCGCATGGGCGCCTCTTCCAGCTGCGTGTCCATATAGAAGGGCGGCATCAGGGCCGGGGCCTCCTCCCGGAACTCCTCCGCCTCCTTCGGCTCCACATAGCGGGCGGGGCGCTCCGGAATGGCGATGCCCTCCCGGCTGCCCTTGCCGTTGCGCAGAACGCACACCTCACAGTTGTGATAGCACTTCAAAGGCTCCGGCGCACTGTCCAGGCTGACCTTCACGGTCTCCCGCAGCAGGTCCACGCTCTTCACATTGCCGGGGCCGTCCGGCGTCTGAACAAAGGATTCTGCCTTGGGCATCCGCTTGGCTGCGTCCTCATAGACGTTCTGCTCGTATTTCAGGCAGCACATCAGCCGCCCGCAGGTGCCGGAGATTTTGGTGGGATTCAGGCTGAGGTTCTGCGTCTTGGCCATTTTGATGGACACGGGCAAGAACCCGTCCAGAAACTGGGAGCAGCAGAAGGGTCTGCCGCAGATCCCCAGACCACCGATCATCTTGGCCTCGTCCCGGACGCCGATCTGCCGCAGCTCGATCCGGGCCCGGAACACCCCGGCCAGATCCCGCACCAACTCCCGGAAGTCCACCCGGCCGTCGGCGGTAAAGTAGAAGACGATCTTGTTGCCGTCAAAGCTGGCGGACACGTTCACCAGCTTCATCTCCAGCCCGTGGGCGGCGATCTTCTTCTCACAGATGTCAAAGGCCTCGCTCTCCCGCTTCTTGTTCTGCTCCACGGTGCGGCGGTCGCTGTCCGTGGCCATCCGCAGCATAGGGCTCAGAGGCTTGACAATGGCGGAGTCCTCCACCTCGTGGTTCCCCTCCGTGCAGGTGGCGAATTCCGGGCCTTGGGCGGTCTCCACGATCACCTGGTCTCCCATCTTCACCTGGTTGCCGTTTGGATTGAAATAGTAATTTTTACAGCCGCCTCGAAAGCGGACGCTGATAACTTCTGTCAAAGGATGCCCTCCAATTCCACCGCGATGGCGCCCAGCACATGGCCGGTTCCCACGTTGTACGTGCACTCCCCGCGATACTTCTGTAACAGCTCTATTGTGCGCATGATTTGGGATTTTGTCAAGTTTTTCGCGAGAATTGGGGCGATTTCCCGGCAGCTTTCCTCCGGTTCCTGTCCATATTGCAGCAGCAGCGCCGCCGCGCACAGGGCCCGGCTCCGCTCCAGCAGGGCGGACAGGTCCTCCCGGGTGATGCGCTTTTTCTCCAGCCGCACCGCCAGCTCCGTCACCTTTCCCCGCTTCCGGGCGGCCAGGCAGCGGCACAGGGCCTCTGCCGCCTGGACCTCTTCACCGCCGCCTTCCGCAGCCGGGTGCAGCTTCAGCTCCACGCACCGGGAGCGCAGGGTCTGGAGCACCACAGCGGGCATTTTCCGCACAGAAGAGAAAGGCCGCATAGGGCGGCCCTCCTCCACCACCTTCAGCAACACGTTCTGGTCCTGTTCCGTCAGCAGGGCGCAGTCCGGAAACACATAGACCTTCCGCCGCCCCTCGTTGGGGCGGATGTAGGCGTCTGCCCGGATGGCGCGCACCACGTCCACGGCGATGTTCTTATGGTCTGGGTCCCGGACGGTGATCACGTCCGGATGGATGCCCGCCAGCACCTTCCGGCAGGCGGGGCAGACGCCGCAGGGGCGGCTCTCCTCCCCCGTGCACTCCAGGGCGGCGGCGGCAAAGCAGGCGGCGGACATCCGGTCGCCGCTGCCGGTGAGCAGCAGGGCGTGGGACAGGGTGCCGCGAGTGGCGGCCTCCCGGATGCGGATGGCGGCTGGCTCCTCCGGCCGCAGGCCGAACAGGGACATGGCGTACTCTCCTTTTCCCGCTGTGAGCACGGGCTGATCTGCAGATTTTCCGGCGGCGCCGGGTGTTTGGGGCGCCCGGCGGCCTTCCGGCGGGCACACTGGAGCCATTGTACCACATGGCCCCGAAAAAGGAAAGAACGTAAATATTTTCTTTGTTGCGCAACTGTTAATTGTGTGGATTGCACAAACATTTGTGAAAATACTCCAGCTATCCCCAAATTTCTTAGCATTTTTATGTATTGTTTTCCGAAAAAATTCCCAATATAATGTTATCGTTATCAAAATGGGCTAATCGTTTAACCGCAGATTGGAGTCCACCCGACTTTCGACTGCGGCAGGAAAGAGAGGTTTGGACTACATGAGCAAAAAATATGTCTATTTGTTCAGCGAGGGCAACGCCAACATGCGGGAGCTGCTGGGCGGCAAGGGCGCCAATCTGGCGGAAATGACCAATATTGGTCTGCCTGTGCCGCAGGGCTTCACCATCACCACCGAGGCCTGCACCCAGTACTATGAGGACGGCCAGAAGATCAACGACGGGATCCAGGCGGAGATCATGGAGTATATCACCAAGCTGGAGGGCATCACCGGCAAGAAGTTCGGCGATCTGGAGAACCCCCTGCTGGTCTCCGTGCGTTCCGGCGCCCGGGCCTCCATGCCCGGCATGATGGACACCATCCTGAATCTGGGTCTGAACGAGGACGTGGTGGAGGTCCTGGCCAAGAAGTCCGGCAATCCCCCGCTGGGCCTGGGACTGCTACCGCCGCTTCATCCAGATGTACTCCGACGTGGTGATGGAAGTGGGCAAGAAGTACTTTGAGCAGCTCATCGACCAGATGAAGGAGGCCCGCGGCGTCACCCAGGACGTGGAGCTGACTGCCGACGACCTGAAGGAGCTGGCCGGCCAGTTCAAGGCCGAGTACAAGTCCAAGATCGGCGCAGACTTCCCCACCGACCCCAAGGAGCAGCTGATGGGCGCCATCAAGGCCGTGTTCCGCTCCTGGGACAATCCCCGCGCCAACGTGTACCGCCGGGACAACGACATCCCCTACTCCTGGGGCACCGCCGTCAACGTCCAGTCCATGGCCTTCGGCAACATGGGCGACGACTGCGGCACCGGCGTGGCCTTCACCCGCAACCCCGCCACCGGCGAGAAGAAGCTGTTCGGCGAGTTCCTGACCAATGCCCAGGGCGAGGACGTGGTGGCCGGCATCCGGACTCCCATGCCCATCAGCGAAATGAGCGAAAAGTTCCCCGAGGCCTTCGCCCAGTTTGAGAAGGTCTGCAAGATTCTAGAGGATCACTATCACGATATGCAGGATATGGAGTTCACCGTGGAGAACGGCAAGCTCTACATGCTGCAGACCCGCAACGGCAAGCGCACCCCTGCCGCTGCGCTCAAGATCGCCTGCGACCTGGTGGACGAGGGGATGATCGACGAAAAGCAGGCCGTGGCCATGATCGATCCCCGCACCCTGGACACCCTGCTGCATCCCCAGTTTGACGGCGAGGTGCTGAAGAAGACCCCCGTGATCGGCAGCGCCCTGGCCGCCTCTCCCGGCGCCGCCTGCGGCAAGGTCGTCTTCTCCGCTGAGGACGCCAAGGCCTGGGCCGAGCGCGGCGAGAAGGTGGTCCTGGTCCGGCTGGAGACCTCTCCTGAGGATATCGAGGGCATGAAAGCTGCTCAGGGCATCCTGACTGTGCGGGGCGGCATGACCTCCCACGCGGCCGTGGTGGCCCGCGGCATGGGCAAGTGCTGCGTCTCCGGCTGCGGCGCCATCAAGATGGACGAGGAGAATAAGCAGTTTGAGCTCTCCGGCAAGACCTTCCACGAAGGCGACTGGCTGTCCATCGACGGTTCCACCGGCAAGATCTACGACGGCGCCATCCCCACGGTGGACGCCTCTATCGGCGGCGAGTTCGGCCGGGTCATGGGCTGGGCCGACCAGTACCGCCGCCTGAAGGTCCGCACCAATGCGGACACCCCCCACGACGCCGCCCAGGCCCGGAAGTTCGGCGCTGAGGGCATCGGCCTGTGCCGGACCGAGCACATGTTCTTTGACGCAGACCGCATTCCCGCCATCCGCCGAATGATCTGCTCCGACACCGTGGAGCAGCGTGAGGCCGCTCTGGCTGTTCTGGAGCCTATGCAGCAGTCCGACTTCGAGGGCATCTATGAGGCCATGGAGGGCCTGCCTGTCACCATCCGTTTCCTGGATCCCCCGCTGCACGAGTTCGTGCCCACCGAGGAGGCCGACATCGAGCTGCTGGCCAAGGACATGGGCAAGAGCGTGGCTGACATCAAGGCCATCATCGCCGGCCTGCACGAGTTCAACCCCATGATGGGTCACCGGGGCTGCCGTCTGGCGGTCACCTATCCGGAGATCGCCGCCATGCAGACCCGCGCCGTCATCAAGGCTGCGCTGAACGTCCAGGCCAAGCATCCCGAGTGGACCATGGTGCCTGAGATCATGATCCCCCTGGTGGGCGAGGTCAAGGAGCTGGCATACGTGAAGAAGGTCGTGGTGGAGACCGCCGATGCCATCATCAAGGAGGCCGGCTCCAACATGAAGTACCTGGTGGGCACCATGATCGAGATCCCCCGGGCCGCGCTGACCGCCGATGAGATCGCCAAGCAGGCGGACTTCTTCTCCTTCGGCACCAACGACCTGACTCAGATGACCTTCGGCTTCAGCCGTGATGACGCGGGCAAGTTCCTGGACGCCTATTACGACAAGAAGATCTACGAGAACGATCCCTTCGCCAAGCTGGACCAGACCGGCGTGGGCAAGCTGGTGGATATGGCCTGCAAGATGGGCCGCGCCACCAACCCCGAGCTGCATCTGGGCGTGTGCGGCGAGCACGGCGGCGACCCCTCCAGTGTGGAGTTCTTCCACCGGACGGGCCTGGATTATGTGTCCTGCTCTCCCTTCCGGGTGCCCATCGCCCGGCTGGCTGCGGCACAGGCTGCCATCAAGGACGAGAAGTAATCTTCTCTCTCATAAAAAACCGGACCGCCCAAAGAGGGCGGTCCGGTTTCTTTGTATCGATGCATAAGTCACTTCGCTGTGGGCATGAAGGGCCGCAGAACCCCTGCCACCTGAGAGATCGGCATGGTCTGGAGATAGACATGGCCCGGTCCGGTGATAATGGTGTTGAAGATCCCCTCACCGCCGAACACCATGTTCTTGAGCCCCGGGACCGCCTGGATATCCATGGAGCAGGTGGCATCCATGGCCGCCAGATATCCGGTATCCACCACCAGGGACTCACCGGGGTCCAGGTCGTATTCCACGATATGCCCGTCGAACTCGGTGAAGGCAATCCCCCGGCCGGAGAGCTTCTGCATGATGAAGCCCTCGCCGCCGAAGAAGCCGGAGCCCAGCTTCTTCTGGAAAAAGACGGACAGCTGGACGCCCGCCTCGCTGGCCAGGAAGCCGCTCTTCTGCACCACCAGCTCCCGGCCCGGACCGATGTCAAAGGCCCGGATGCTGCCCGGGAAGCTGGAGGCAAAGGCGATCAGTCCTTGGCCGCCCTGGGCGGTGTAGCGGTTCTGGAAGATGGAGTCGCCGGAGAGCATCCGCCCAAACGCCTTCCCCAGACCGCCGTTGGTGCTGGTCTCCATCTTCATGTTGGGGGTCATCCAGCTCATGCTCCCCCGCTCGGTGAGCATGGTCTCGCCGGCCTCCAGCTGGCAGATCACCACCGGCAGCGGTGCTCCCTCGATCTGATATTCCATGGTGTGCTCCTTTCTCTTCTCGGCCCGGGGCCGGTTTTCTCCATTCTACCGGGGCCGCTGCATCGTGTCAATCCAAACCGGGCGGCTTTCCTGGTCCTTACAGAAATTTTACAGCCCCGGCATCTAAACGGATGCCGGGGCTGTGCTGCGCTCAGTACTCCACTACGCCGGTGTAGACCAGCTTGGCATCGCCGGTGAGGGTGACGGCTTCGTCGGTGTAATGCACCACCAGGTCGCCGCCCTGGACCCGGACCGTGATGTCCCGTCCCTTTTCACAGAGGCCGTTGGCCACCGCCGCCACCACCGCGGCACAGGCGCCGGTGCCGCAGGCCAGCGTCTCACCACTGCCCCGCTCCCAGACCCGCATTTTGATGGTGCTGGGATTTACCACCCGGATAAACTCCGTGTTGATCCGGTCCGGAAAATAAGGCGCATGTTCAAACTGCGGCCCGATCCGGGCCACATCCACGCCGTCCACCCGGGAACAGAACACCACGCAGTGGGGATTGCCCATGTCCACGCAGGTGATCTCCCAGGGCTGCCCGGCAATCTCCACCGGATAGTTCACCACCTGCCGCTTCGGGATATTCAGCCGGAGGGCCGTGGTGTCCAGGGTCGCGTAGCCCATGTCCACGCAAGCGGAGGTCACCCTGCCGTCGGTGGTGTAGACCCGGACGGTCTTGGTGCCCTTGTCCGTCTCCAGGGTCATTTCCTCCTTGCGGACGATACCGTTGTCATAGAGGTACTTCGCCATACACCGCAGGGCGTTGCCGGCCATGGAGCCCTCAGACCCGTCGGCGTTGAACATCCGCATCTTGGCATCCGCCTTCCGGGATCCCTCCATGAGGATGATGCCGTCGGCACCGATGCCGTAGTGCCGGTCACAGAAGGTGACGCACAGGGACTCCGGGCAGGTGATCTCCCCGCTGAAATTCTCCAGGAAGATGTAGTCGTTGCCGCAGGTCTGCATTTTGGCGAAGGGCAGCTTCTGCCGCTCCGTCCGCAGATGGCAGATATCGATGAGCTCCGTGTTCTCCTGGTTGTAGCGGCTGGCCAGAATATCCGTCAGCGCATTGGCGGTATCCAGCGAGGTCAAGCAGGGAATGCCCAGCTGGACGCAGCGGTGGTTCAGATGGATGAAGTCCCGGATATACTCCGGCTCCGTGGAGCCGGTGAGGATCACATAGTCGATCCTGCCGGACTCCAGCAGCTGGAAGACCCGGTTGTCCCGGCCCAGCTTGCCCACCACCTCCACGTCCGTGCCCAGGCGGGAGATCTCCCGTGCGGTGCCGTCGGTGGCGTAGAGGCGGAAGCCCATTTCATCCAGCTTCCGGGCGATGTTGACAATCTCCGGCTGGTCCCGGCGGTTCACGGAGATCAATACCCCCGCGTGTCCGCTCTTCTCCACCTTGTACCCGGCGGAGACCAGGCCCTTGAACAGCGCCTCCTGCATATTGGCGCCCAGGCCCAGCACCTCGCCGGTAGATTTCATCTCCGGGGACAGGGCGGCGTTGGCGTCGGTAATCTTCTCGAAGGAGAACACCGGCACCTTCACCGCCACGTAGGGCGGACGTTTGTACAGGCCCGTGCCATAGCCCAAGGCCTTCAGGGGCTGGCCCACCATGACCCGGGTGGCCAGGTCCACCATGGGTACGCCGGTGACCTTGGAGATATAGGGTACCGTCCGGCTGGCCCGGGGGTTCACCTCAATGACGTACAGCTCTCCCTGATAGATCAGGTACTGGATGTTGATAAGCCCCCGGGTCTTGAGGGACAGGGCCAGCTTCTCGGAGCAGTCCACGATGGTCTGGAGCATCTTGTCCCCGATGGAAAAGGGCGGGTACACGGCAATGGAGTCGCCGGAGTGGACGCCGGTACGTTCGATGTGCTGCATGACGCCGGGGATCAGCACATCGGTGCCGTCGGAAATGACGTCCACCTCCAGCTCCTTGCCCATGAGGTACTGGTCCACCAGCACCGGGTTTTCGATCTTGCCGGAGAGAATGACCTCCATATAGGTCCGCACGTCCTCATCGTTGTGGGCGATGACCATGTTCTGGCCGCCGATGACGTAGCTGGGCCGCAGCAGAACAGGATACCCCAATTCATTCGCTGCCTCCAGCGCCTCATTCATACCCAGCACGCCCCGGCCGGCGGCCCGCTTGATGGAGAACCGCTCCAGCAGCGCATCGAACCGCTCCCGGTCCTCCGCCATGTCGATGGACTCAGCGCTGGTACCCAAAATGGGGATACCGTAGCTGTCCAGGAACTTGGTGAGCTTGATGGCCGTCTGGCCGCCGAAGGCCACCACCACGCCCACGGGCTTCTCCACGGCGATGATGTGCATGACGTCCTCCGGGTACAGCGGCTCAAAATACAGGCGGTCGGCAGTGTCGTAGTCCGTGGAGACAGTCTCCGGGTTGTTATTGACAATCACCACGTCGTAGCCCAGCTCCTTCAGCGTCCAGACGCAGTGGACGGAGGAGTAGTCGAACTCGATGCCCTGGCCGATGCGGATGGGGCCGGAGCCCAGCACCATGATGACCGGCTTGCCGCTGCGGGGGAAGGCCCGGGACTCGCAGAACCGGTCATAGGTGGAGTAGAAATAGGGCGTCTCCGCGTCAAACTCCGCGCCGCAGGTGTCCACCATCTTGTACACCGCATCCCGGTGCTCCGGCAGTTCTCCGCCGCCGGAAAGCCTGCGGAGAGCCTCATCGGGATAGCCCAGCCGCTTGCCCTCCCGGTACTGCGCCTCCGACAGGCCGTCTGCAATGGAAGCCTCGAACGCCGCCAGCTTCCGCAGCTTGCAGAGGAACCAGAGGTCGATTCTGGTGATGTCGTGGATCTCCTCTACGGTGACGCCGGATTTCAGCGCCTCGAACACCGTGAAGAGCCTGTGATCGTCCACTCGGCGGAGCCGCTCCCGGATGGGGGCGTCGTCCCCGTGGTCCGGTTTCCGGTTCAGGGTGTCCATGCCGATCTCCGCGCCCCGGACAGCCTTGAGCAAGGCCATCTCGAAGCTGGGGGCGATGGCCATCACCTCGCCCGTGGCCTTCATCTGCGTGCCCAGGGCCCGGCTGGCATCGGCGAACTTGTCGAAGGGCCACTTGGGCATCTTCACCACAATGTAGTCCAGCGTGGGCTCAAAGCAGGCGCAGGTCTTGCCGGTGATGTCGTTTTTGATCTCGTCCAGGGTGTAGCCCAGGGCGATCTTGGTGGTGATCTTGGCGATGGGATAGCCGGTGGCCTTGGAGGCCAGGGCCGAGGACCGGCTCACCCGGGGGTTCACCTCGATGACCGCGTACTCAAAGCTCTCCGGGTTCAATGCCAGCTGCACGTTGCAGCCGCCCACGATCCCCAGGTGGGTGATGATATCCAGAGACGCCTTGCGGAGCATCTGGAACTCCTTGTCCGCCAGGGTCTGGGTGGGAGCCACCACGATGGAATCACCGGTGTGGACGCCCACGGGGTCAAAGTTCTCCATGGAGCAGACGGCGATCACATTGCCCACGCCGTCCCGCATGGTCTCAAATTCGATTTCCTTCCAGCCGAAGATGGCCTTCTCCACCAAAATCTGCGTAATGGGCGAGGCGTCCAGGCCGGTGCCCGCGATGATCTTCAGCTCGTCGGGATCCTTGGCCGCGCCGCCGCCGGCGCCGCCCAGGGTAAAGGCGGGCCGCACGATGACGGGGTAGCCGATCTTCTCCGCCACCGCCATGGCCTGGTCCACCGTCTCCGCGATGTCCGAGGCAATCACCGGCTGGCCGATCTCCGCCATGGCCTCCTTGAACAGCTCCCGGTCCTCCGCCCGGGAGATGGCCCTGGCGTCGGTGCCCAGCAGACGGACCCCCTGCTCCTGGAGGAAGCCCTCCTTGTCCAGCTGCATGGCCAGGGTCAGGCCGGTCTGGCCGCCCAGGCCCGCCAGGATGGAGTCGGGCCGTTCCTTTTTGATGATACGCTTGATGGTCTCCGCGGTCAGGGGCTCCAGGTAGATCTCGTCCGCCATGGCCTGATCCGTCATAATGGTGGCGGGGTTGGAGTTGCAGAGGACCACGTTGATGCCGGCATCCTTCAGCACCCGGCAGGCCTGGGCGCCGGCGTAGTCGAACTCCGCCGCCTGGCCGATGACGATGGGGCCGGAGCCGATGACCAGCACTTTCTGAATGCTCTTATCCAGCGGCATTACCGGTCACCCCCTTTCATCAGAGCTACAAATTGGTCGAACAGGAACGATGTGTCCTTGGGCCCGGTGCAGGCCTCTGGATGGAACTGGACCGTGAATGCCCGCAGGTCCGGATAGTCGATGCCCTCGCAGGTGCCGTCGTTGGCGTTGATGAAGCGGACCTTCCCCACCGGCAGGCTGGTACCGTCCACGGCGTAGCCATGATTCTGGCTGGTGATGTAGGTGCGGACGCCGTCCAGGTCCCGGACGGGCTGATTGACGCCCCCGGTGGCCGTATTTCAGCTTGTAGGTGCCGCCCCCCACCGCCAGGGCCGTCAGCTGGTGACCCAGGCAGATGCCGAACATGGGCACCTTGCCCAGGAGCTTTTTGATCTGCTCAATCTGATAGACGTTCTCTGCCGGATCCCCGGGGCCGTTGGAGAGCATGACGCCGTCAGGCTTGGCCGCCAGCACCTCCTCTGCACTGGTCTGCGCAGGCAGGACAGTGACGGTGCAGCCGCGCTTTTGCAGCTCCCGGACGATGTTGCGCTTGGCGCCGTAGTCCAGCAGGCTCACCCGGAACCGCTCCTCTCCCTCCGCCGGGTAGGCGGATGCTGCTCTACAGGTCTCCGCCTCCACCACGCCGGTGACGGCATAGGTCTTCACCGCCGTCAGATCCGCCGGAACCTCATCACAGATCGCGGCGTTCATGACGCCGTGCTCCCGGATGATCCGGGTCAGCTCCCGGGTGTCCACACCCCAGAGCCCCGGCACGCCCCGGTCCCGCAAAAAAGCGTCCAGGTCTCCCTGGCAGCGGAAATTGGACGGCTCCTCGCACCACTCCCGCACCACGTAGCCCCGGACGCAACACGCGCCTTCAAAATCCTCCGGAATGATCCCATAATTGCCGATCAGAGGATAGGTCTGCATCACGATCTGTCCAGCATAGCTGGGATCCGTCAGTGTCTCCAGATAGCCGCACATGCCGGTGGTGAACACCAGCTCGCCCACGGCGTCCGCCGGCCCCCCGAACCGGAAGCCCTCAAACACCTGGCCATCCTGTAATACCAGATATCCCTTCTTCATGTCGTCCTCCCTCTCCGGCGCATCGACCGGAAAATCCCTATTAGATGTTATTATGCGTTTTTTTTCTGAAGCAGTCAATCCCCCCCCCGTGCAGTGCGGCACGGTAGACTTTTCCAGGGATGAAGGTATTACTTTTTGTGCATTTTCGCAAAGGTCGATCTATTTCCCGCCGCACTGCCTCTCTTGCAAAGCAGTAACCAATGGGCTATGATGCAGGAAAAGCGGCTCATCTGCACAGGCGGAAGAACTGCTCCGGCAAAGGAGTGCGCCTATGATCTGTTTGCATGCATTCCGGATGCCCGCCCGGGAGGACGAAGAGGCATTCTTCTCCGATCCCCGGAACCAGCGGATCTGCTATACCGCCAAAGATCCCTTTCATGTATTCCGCTGCTGCCATCTGCCGCAGCACCCACCTCCCCATTCCCCAAGAGGGCCGGATCATCACCAGCGACGATGTCTTCGGCCACCTGCCGGACATCCGCTGCATCAACGGCGGCATCGACGCCGCCCCGGCCCCGCCTCTGGACGGCGCTGGACAATGTGCGGGTCTGCCGGGCGTTCTTTCGGAAGCGGGAGGCAGACTTCCGCTCCACCCGAAAACGCGCCGCAGTCGGGCCGCAAGGTATTTTGGACTGCCGGACAAAGAAATTTCTTCTGGCGCCGTTGTCATGCGGTGGCCCGCCATTTATAATAAAGGCAGCAAAATCAGGGAGGAGGCGCATCCTGTGGCAAAGCATCTGGACAAGTTTACCCAGCCCTTCCGGGACAGCCCCATCCCCTTCGCCCTGGCGGAGATACTGACCAACGGCAGCGGGGAGATGGTGGATCTGGTGTGCCGCTTTTTGAATCCTGCCGCGGCGGCGCTTCTGGGGCTCTCCCCGGAGGAGGTGCAGGGCCGCCGCCTGTCCCAGCTCGGGCCAGAGCGGGCGCTGGAGCAGCTGGCGCCCATGCAGGCCGTAGCTTTTTCCGGCTCCTCCGCCTCCTTCCCCTATGTGACCGCCGGGGGCCAAACCCTCACCGTTACCTGCTATCAGGTGATGTACGGCACGGTGGCCTGCCTGCTGGATCCCCGGTCGGGGGCCGGAGCCCAGAGCGGCGCGTTGCCGGAGCTCCTGCCCGGCGCGGATCTGGAGCTGAACCGGGAGGGACTGCGGTGCCTTGCCTGCAGCCGGCAGCTGTGCCAGCTGACCCAGTGGTCCCGGCGGGCGCTGCTGGACCGGGGCGGCAGGGCCTTTTCCGCTCTGGTGGCTCCGGCGGACTGGCCGGCGCTGCTCCAGGAACTGCTGGACGCGGCGCGGGAGAAACGGGGCGTGGATCACGACTTCCGCCTGCTGCGGCGGGACGGTGGGGCAGTCTGGGTGAATCTCCGGGCGGAAATCCTGTCGACCCGCCAGGGGGCCACGGTCTTCCGCGGCGTCTTTCTGGATATCGACCGCCTCCGGCGGGAGGGGCAGGACCTGCAGGCGGCCCTTTCCCGGCGGGAGACGGCTCTGCGGGATGCGGAGACGCTGCTGGACCGGATGCCGGTAGGTCTCTGCCTGCTGCGCCGCCGACCTGACGGTGGCGTGGAGCTGCTGCGGGCCAATCAGGTTCTCTCCCGGCTGTTGGGCCTCTCGCCCGCAGCTCTGGCCCGCCGTCTGGCGGAAGACCCGGGCAGCGGCCTGCCGACGGGCGAGCGGGAGGAACTGCTGGCCGCAGCTGTTCGGTCCCGGGAGTGCGGCCTGCCCCTGCGCCGGGCCTGTCGGGTCTGCCTGGGCGGCGGGCGGGAACTCTGCCTCTCTCTCCACATGTCCTGGGTGGAACAGCCGGACGGCTCCTGGCTGGCATACATCGCCTGTGCCGACATCTCCCAAGAGGCCGCGGCCCAGGCCGAGCATCAGATCCGCTCCCGGATGTACGACCTGCTGTTAGAGCACACCTCCCTCCTGACACTGGACTATGACCCCGCCCGGGACCTGGCCCAGATCCAGCGGCACAGCACCAGCGGCCGCAGGACCTCCCGCACCGTCTCCGGCTATCTGAAGAGCCTGCTCACCGCGTCCTACCTCCACCCGGAGGACCGGCGGCGGCTGGCAGGCGCGGTCCGTCGGGCCATCACGCATCCCGGGACGGTCTCCTGCACCTATCGGGCGGATTATGAGGACACCGGCTGGCGACGCTATCAGGTGTCGTGGATGAGCCTGTTCGATGAAGCCGGAAATGTGTACCGTCTGCTGGGCAAAGCGGAAGATGTGACTGGCCGCCGGGCGGCTGCGGAACACTTCCGGCAGTTGGCCGCCCGGCACCGCCGGCAGGCCAGGGCCTGTCTGGCCTCCGCCCGGCTGGATCTGACCGCCGGACAGACATTGGACGCCAAGGCCGCGTCCCGGCACCTGCTGCGCACGCTGTTCGACCGTACCGCAGGCGCCTGCCTCCAGCAGATGGCCTCTGCCCTGCCGGAGGCAGAGGAGCGGGCGCGGTTCCAGGCTCTCTTCTCTCCGGATGCTCTGTCGGATGCCTTTGCAGAAGGCGTGTTCCAATTCTCCATGGACCACTGGATCTCTACCGGAAAGGGCGGCCCGTCCTGGGTCCGGATAGAAGCAGAGATGGCGGAAAACCCGGACACGCTGCATCTGGAAGTCTTTTTCCAGCTGTGGGACCGGAGCTTCCGCAGGCTGCAAAGCACTCTGTTGGATACCCTGACCAGGCAGGATTACGAGCTGGTCCTGACAGCGGACGCCCGCTCCGGTGCCTGCCGTGCCTATGGACCGTCCGCAGGCCGTCTGCCGGAGAACGCCACCTGCCGGTCCCTGGCCGCCTGGTATTTCCAGCAGCTGCCGCCCTCCCACCAGCGGACCGCCCTGCGGAAAGCCCTCTCCCTGGAGGCTGTCTTGTCCCAGCTGGAGGCAATTCCCTCTGTGGAGCTGGTCCTCCCGGCCCCGGAAGGAGCGCCTTACCATCTGCGGTGTTCCCCGCTGGAGGGGATGCCCGGCGTGCTGCTGGTGACTTGCCGCCGCCTTCCGGCCGGCACGCCGCCCCCCGCCCCATAAACGCAGAAGACCCGCCGCAGGCTATCGCCCGCGGCGGGTCTTCCATGCACGACGCAGAAACCGCTTGACGCCGCTCCCGCGGCGCCGGGCCGCTGGCCCGGGAAGGCGGGCTTACTCGTCCAGCTTGAGCACTGCCAGAAATACCTCCGTCGGGATCTGCACACTTCCCAGGGAGCGCATCTTTTTCTTGCCCTCCTTCTGCTTTTCCAGCAGCTTCTTCTTGCGGCTGATGTCGCCGCCGTAGCACTTGGCCAGCACATCCTTCCGCATAGCCTTGACGGTCTCCCGGGCGATGACCCGGCCGCCAATGGCCGCCTGGACCGGCACCTCGAACAGCTGCCGGGGGATGTTCTCCTTCAGCTTCTCGCACAGCCGGCGGGCCCGGGGATACGCCTTGTCTCTGTGGGCGATGAAGCTCAGGGCATCCACCGTATCGCCGTTGAGTTTCATGTCCACCTTCACCAGCTCGCTGGACCGGTAGCCGGAGAGCTCATAATCCAGAGAGGCGTAGCCCTTGGTGTTGGCCTTCAGCGCATCGAAGAAGTCGTAGATGATCTCGTTCAGCGGCATCTGGTAGTGGAGCTCCACCAGATTGGTGTCCAGGTACTGCATGTCCTTGAACTCCCCCCGCCGGTCCTGGCACATGGGCATGATGTTGCCCACGAACTCGTTGGGAGCGATGATGTTCACCTTGACATAGGGCTCCTCCGCGTGCTCGATCACCGCCGGGTCCGGGTAGTTGTGGGGATTGTCCACCGTGACCATGGTACCGTCGGTCTTGTATACGTGGTAGATGACGGAGGGCAGGGTGGTCACCAGATCCAGGTCGAACTCCCGCTCCAGCCGCTCCTGGATCACCTCCATGTGGAGCATGCCCAAAAAGCCGCACCGGAAGCCGAAGCCCAGGGCTACGGAGCTCTCCGGCTCAAAGCTCAGGGAGGCGTCGTTCAGCTGGAGCTTTTCCAGCGCGTCCCGCAAGTCCGGATACTTGGAGCCGTCCTCCGTGTAGATACCGCAGTAGACCATGGGCTGCACGGGCCGGTAGCCGGGCAGGGCCTCGGCCGTGGGGCTGGCGGCATCTGTGACGGTGTCGCCCACACGGGTGTCCTTCACGTTCTTGATGGAGGCGGTGAAGTAGCCCACCTCGCCCGCCCGGAGGCTGTCGCAGGGCTCCATGCCCAGGGGCAGCAGATGGCCGCATTCGATAACCTGATAAATGGCGCCGGAGGCCATCATCTTCACCTGCTGGCCCGTGCGGAGGGTGCCCTCCATGATGCGGAAGTAGACGATGACGCCCCGATACGAGTCATACTGACTGTCGAAGATCAGCGCCTTCAGGGGCGCATTCGGGTCCCCCTTGGGGGGCGGCACGTTCTTTACGATATCCTCCAGCACCGCCTCGATGTTGGTGCCCATCTTAGCGGAGATTTCCGGCGCGTCCATGGCCGGCAGGCCGATGATGTCCTCCACCTCCTGCTTGGCCTTGGTGGGGTCCGCCGCCGGCAGGTCGATCTTGTTGAACACAGGCAGAATCTCCAGGTCGTGCTCCATGGCCAGATATGTGTTGGCCAGGGTCTGGGCCTCCACGCCCTGGGTGGAGTCCACCACCAGCACAGCGCCCTCGCAGGCGGCCAGAGAGCGGGACACCTCGTAGTTGAAGTCCACGTGGCCCGGGGTGTCGATCAGATTCAGTTCATAGTCCTCCCCGTCCTGGGCATGGTAGGTCAGCCGGACGGCCCGGGCCTTGATGGTGATGCCCCGCTCCCGCTCCAGGTCCATGTTGTCCAGCAGCTGGCTCTCCATCTCCCGGGCGGAGACGGCGTTGCACTTCTCCAGCAGCCGGTCCGCCAGCGTGGACTTGCCGTGGTCGATATGGGCAATGATGCTGAAATTTCGGATGTTGCTCTGTTTTGTCATATTCGGATATTCCTCCATCGGCCGCTCCACGCAAGGCCCGCATTAAGGGCCCGGCGCGCATCGCCGTTCTTTCAATCGGAATGGGGGCCCCATAAAATCCGAGATTCTATGGGGTGGTGAGGCGCAAGGGAGCGGATGCGGCCTTCGCCGCCGGGCGGCTCTGCTCCGCCTGGGAGTCTCCTGTCACAGGGTTCCTCCCCGGGCCGCCGCTTTATGGGGCCGCGGCATGTTCTGCGTTCCACTGAATCCAGAAGCGCTCGTCCCAGAACTGGTCATAGTCATAGTGTACCACAAATTCCCGCCAGTTGGCGAGGGTCTCCTCCAGATTTTCCTCTGTCAGGCGGCCCTCCTCCCTTTGAAGCATGGCGAGAATCTCCCGGCAGACGCCGCCGGAGTGGTGGATATAGTCGCAGTAGTTGTCCAGATTCGTGACGATCTCCGGGTCCATGAGATAGCCGTAGAACTTCACATTGTCATACTGCAGCAGTGTCTGCCCTGCCTGGCGGATGGCCGCAAACACCGCCTCCGTCCTCCCCTCCCGAATGACCTTGTCCCAGAAGAGGATGCTGTACGGGGGCAGGAAGAAATCGAATTCCGTGTCCGAATGCTCTGTGACCCACCGTTCCGCCACCGCCAGATTGGCGGCCACATCGTCCCGATAGGCATCTGCGGGCAGCTCCTCCGCCGCAATCTCCGGCCGGTCATAGTTCTCCAGGGCGGAGATATGGTTCCACCACTCATTCCGGTCCCAGGTGAATCCCTCGTCGATGGTGTCGCCCTCTCCCCAGTGGTTGGAGAGCAGGGTGTAGGCGCTGTAATACAGCGTATCCTTGTTCAGCAGATATTGGATGTCATCCAGCGGATTGGCGTTGTAGAGATAGTCCGGCATGGCCGCAGTCACACCGCTCTCATCCCGGATCAGGGTGTTCACATCCAGGCCGAAGATCACCCGCTCCGGCTCCTGGGTCCGAAAGAGGACGTTCATCACCTGGTCGAACTCGCTGTAATACCCGTCCGGGATGGTGAGCCGCACCGCGGAGGTGCCGAAGGTCTCCTGAATCCAGCTGGAGCGGTAGTTGGCCGCCATGGAGGTGCCCACCAGCACGGTGTCCGCCTCCACATTCTTCGCCAGGCCCGCCATCTGGTACCGCTCATTGAACAGCACCGGCTGCCACTTGTCCGGCACCCGATAATACAGGCAGGGATCCACCACGTACACAACGGCTCCGCAGACCGCCAGCAGCACCAGAATACACGCCAGAAGGCCGCAGACCCAGCGTCGATATGCTTGCTTCATACGGCCCTCCTCAGAAGTTGGAATAGATGAAGGTGGTGACGCCGGTAAAGGACAGCACACACCAAAGCGTCAGCACTGTGAGGGCCGCGCCCCGCCAGAGCGTAGGCCGGAAGTCCTCCATCCGACGGATAGTGTTCCGGGGCCAGAGGACGGCGACCATCCCCGCCCCATACAGCAGCACCACCCGCAGGATGTTTTTCCAGGGCGTGAAGGCGGGAATCAGCATCTGCACCGCGCTGGTCTCCTCGGCGAAAAGGCCCTCCAGCAGCCAGGCCGCCGGTTTTGCAAAGCCGCCGGTGACGGCCCGGCCCAGCAGCTCCAGGGCCCCGGTACAGTCCGGTGCCCGGAAGAACACCCAGGCGATGTTGACAAAGAGAAAGGTCAGCCCCCACCGGAGGACAAAGGGCAGCCGATCCCGGCCCCTGCCCCAAACCCGTTCCACCACCTGGGCCAGGCCGTGGAGGGCGCCCCACACCAGGAAGGTCCACCCGGCCCCGTGCCAGAAGCCGCTGACCAGGAAGACGATGAGAATATTGCAATACGTCCGGATCGCGCCCCGGCGGCTGCCGCCCAGGGGGAAATACAGGCACTCCCGCAGGAAGGTGGTGAGCGTGATGTGCCACCGCTTCCAGAATTCCGTCACAGAGGCGCTGCGATACGGGGAGTCAAAGTTCATCGGCAGGCGGAGCCCGAAGAGCCGGGCCACACCGGCTGCGATGTCGCAGTAGCCGGAGAAGTCAAAGTACAGCTGGAGCGTATACCCCAAAATCACCAGCCAGGCCGCCGGAGCGCTGAGCTCTTCCAGATGTACCCAGCCGTTGTTCACCACAGTGCCGAAGGCGTCCGCCAGCAGCACCTTTTTGATGGTGCCACAACAGATGGCGTAGATACCCGCCGCGGCGTCGGACCAGTCCGGATGGAGGAATCCCTTTTCCCGCAGCTGGGGGAAAAAGATTCCGGGCCGCAGAATGGGGCCGGAGGTAACGGTGGGGAAAAACAGCCCGTAGAGCAGAAGGGAATCCCCCGGCGCGGGGACATATTCCCCGGTATAGACCTCCTTCAGCAACCACAGCTGCTGGAAGGTAAAAAAGCTCAGCCCCAGCGGAGCCCAGCCCACCTCCACCGCGCCGCCGGTGAGGAACTCCGTATACTTGAATCCCACCAGTATGGCGATGTGATAGACGCAGGCAAGAACCATTGTCCGGCGGCGGCCGCCGGACCGGGCCATCCGGCGGATAGCGCATGCTGTCACGCAGATGCCCGCCAGCAGGCAGGCAATGCCCCCCAGCACCACCGTCCATCCTCCGGGGCCCAGAAGGCAGAATACCGCGGAGGCCGCCGCCAGCATCGCCGCACCCGCTCGGGGGCTGCGCCGCCCCGCTGTCAGGCACACCGCCAGCGCTGCGGCCAGAAAGCCGAAAAAGGCCAGAGACTGAAAGCTCATCTGGTCTTCTCCGTCAGGCCGCTGAGACGGGCATCCGCGGTGCTCAGCACCTGGGTCAGGCTCTGGCACCGTCCGGGGTATGCGGCGGTCAGGGCCTCGTTGGACAGGTCCGGGAACGCCGCCTTTTTTGCCGCCAGGGACCGCAGGCTCCGGGTGTACTGGATCTCCGAGAGCTTCATGTCCGCCTCCGCTGTGCCCATGGTGCAGGCGGCCGGGTCCAGAGAGAAGTACGCCTCGTTGGCGCCGGCGGTGCGGTACAGATGGCGGTACAGCTGGTACACCGCGCTGCCCAGATATCCGGCAGCGGCGTTGATGGACGCCTTGTCGTTCAGCTTGCCCAGCAGGCCGAACAGCACCCCCACAGCGCCGGAGAGCAGCTTGCTCTGGAGCGTGGCCAGCACGCTGCCCTGGAGGATGTTCCCCGGTTCCGTAGCGTTCAGGATCTCCTGCTCCGTCAGCATGTTCCCCTCCCGGGACAGGGTCCTGCCCAGGATGAAGTCCGCGGAGACGTGGTAGTAATCACAGGCCTTCACCACAAAGGCCAGGCCCGGTTCCCGGATGCCGTTTTCATAGTGGCTCAACAGGGCCTGGGAGATTCCCAGATCCCCTGCGGCAGTTCGCTGGGAGACGCCCCGCTCCTGCCGCAGCAGGGACAGGGTCCGTGAAAATTCAGTTGTGGAAGCCATCGTTCTCTCTCCTCCAGAGTTAAATACATAACGTATAGTTTAACAAATACGATACGGATTGTAAAGAAAAATCCCACGGATTCAGACATTTTTCGGGGGAAGGCGCTGCGGCGCCTTCCCCCGCTGTTTCCTTGCCGTCCAGCTCAGAACAGGCCCACCTGCCCCAGCAGCACGTCTCCCCCGATGCTGCGCACCTGGCGGGCATTCTCCTCCCACAAGCGGTCCGTCACCGCCATTTTGCGGATGATGTCCTGCACCGTGGCCTCCAGCGCAGACCCGGCCCGGTAGTCCGCCTGGAAGATATAATCCACCCGGCCCTTTGCCAGCAGGTCCTCCACACCGGCGCGGTTGCTGGCCTGGTACACAGCGATGGCCTGGCCGCCGTAGGCCCGCATCATCTTCATGCAGGGCACGTCGGAAAGGCCGTCCCCCATGTAGATCATACTGGTGAAGGGCACCCGCTTGCTGTCGTCAGGCATGGAGGCGTTTAGATCCCGGTCGTTGGACACGTCCAGCACGCCCTTGTTGATCCGGTAGACGAACTGGGTCTTGGCGGTGAAGTTCACCGCCAGCTTGGGCCACACGGGCACACCGCTCTCATCGTAGTAAAACTCGCTGGCATAGATCTCCTTGAATTCCCCGCTGATGGACGAGCCTTCAATGATCTCCCGCAGGCCGGAAGAGATGATGTAGTGCTCCACCTGGACACCCTGGCCGGCGCCGAAGTCGTTGATCCGCCGGAACCAGTCCTCCACACCGGGGAACAGCACGATGCTCCGCCCCTTCTCCACCAGGTCCGTCCGGGTGAAAGGACGGTTCCGCCGCGCCGCCTCCCGCAGCATGGTGTACATATAGGCCAGGATGCCGTCCATCCGGTTCCTGCGGCCGAAGCCGTTGGCCTCCGCCCAGAACTCTGCGGGGGTCATCCCCAGGGAGGGAATGAAGGCGTAGTCCTGCATATCGGTGGTGCAGAGGGTCTTGTCAAAGTCGTACAGAAAGGCCACGATGGGCTGTTGCTTCATGGCTGACTCCTCCAATCAAAAGACGTTGAGCGCCGGGACCGGGAAAGAAAAAAGCGGCTCCTGCGAGCCGCTTTGATCGTTCAGTCATCGCCGCCGGAGTAATTGCGGCCGAACTTCAGATCGTTGAGATTGATGCGGCGGGTAGGCTCATCCACAGGATCAGCCGCAAAGGGGTCCCCCTCCGGATAGTCATCCTCCGCCGCCGGAGACGCCTCTTCCGCTTCCGCCGGGGCCGCTTCCTCCTCCACGCTCTGCTCGCTGAAAGCGGCCAGCACCTTTTCCTCGATCTGCTGGACGGCCTCCTCCGGCTCCTGCTGGGAAATCGGCTCCGCCGCCTCCACCGGCAGCTCGGGCAACTGCTCCAGGAATTTCAGCTCCTTCTCACAGATCTCTCTGCTGGCGGCAATGAACTGGGCCAGATCCCGCTGGCCCTGGTGCAGCCGCTCCTCGGCGGCCTCCACCTCCTGGCGCAGCTGGCCGATCTTCTCCCGGGCGCTGGTCTCCGCTTGGGCCAGGATCTCGTCCCGCTTGGCCTCTGCCTCGTGGACGATGGAGTCCGCCATCTTCTGGGCGGTCAGCAGGGTGGCGCGCATGGAGTCCTCGGTGGCACGGTAGTCCTCCACCTTTTCCACCAGGACCTTCAGCTTGGCCTTCAGCGCCGCGTTCTCCTTGTAGAGCGCGGTGTAATCATCGGTGAGCTCGTCCAGAAACTCATCGACCATGGCCATGTTATATCCGCCCATCACTGCCTTGGAAAAGGCGTGGGTGGAAACTTCCTGTGGTGTCAGCATAGTGCGATGTTACCCCCTCGTGTCCGCTCAGAAATAGAGGCCGTTGTTCTCCAGCTCGTCGATCAGGTCGCCCTCGATATCCACATGATAGGGCGTGATGATGTATGTATTGGCAGCCACCTTCTTGATCTTGCCCTCGCCAGCATAGGCCACGCCGGACAGAAAGTCGATCAGCCGCCGGGCGATATCCTTGTTGGTGGACTCCAGGTTCAGCACCACGGTCCGCTTGTCCTTCAGGTGGTCCGCGATCTCGGAGGCGTTCTCGAACCGCTCCGGCTTCACCAGCACCACTTTCAGCTGGGTGGTGGCGTGGATATTCACCACCTTGTTGCGGCGGTCCTCCACCTTGAGCTTCCGGTCCTCAAAGGCGTTTTGCCGCACCGGCTCCTCAAAGTCATCATACTCCTCGTCCTCATCCTCGTAGGGGTGGGTCCACTTTTTCAGTTCGTCCAATAAGCTCATAATAGCCTCCCATCGGAGCCGCGCTCCGGTCTTTTTCAGTTGTAATGGCGGGCGCCGAAGATGGCGCTGCCCACCCGCACCATGGTGGCGCCGGCACGGATCGCATCCTCATAGTCGCCGCTCATGCCCATGGACAGATATTCTAATTCATTATGAAACAATTTTTGGTTCATGTCAACATAAAGTGCCTGAACTTCCTGAAAATACCGGAAATTGGCATCCCTCTGCGCGTCTGCCGGGGGAATCGTCATCAGTCCCCGCACCCGGACATGGGTCCGCTCCAGGGAGGCCTCCGCTGCGGGGAGGACTTTCTCCGGTGCAAAGCCGCTCTTGGCAGCCTCCCGGCCGATGTTCACCTCCAGCAGGATGTCCTGCACCAGCCCCCGGGCCGCGGCCACTTTCTCGATCTCGTCCAGCAGCTCCAGAGAGCCCACGGACTGGATCAGGGCCACATGGCCCACCACCTGCTTGACTTTGTTGCGCTGCAGGTGGCCGATGAAGTGCAGGGGGGCGCCGTCGTAGGCGTGCTGCTCCAGCTTCTGTACCATCTCCTGCACCCGGTTCTCCCCCAGGGCGTCGATGCCGGCTGCCACGGCCTCCCGGCAGGCGGCGGCATCGTTCATCTTGCTGGCGCCCACCAGCAGGATCTCCTTCGGGTCCCGGCCGGCCTCCCGGGCCGCCGCGGCCATGTTCGCCCGGATCCGGGCAATGTTCTCCGCAATTGTCATCAGCGTTCCAATACTCCTTTCCAGCGGCCGCCCTGCGGCCATCTCTCTGTCAGCTGCCAATCACCTTTCCATCATACAGGTCATAGGCGGTGATGATCACCTCGTCCCCCGCCCGGAGGCGAATCTGCTCCTGGGTCTTGCTGACCTCCTCCGCCGTGTCCAGCGTGGAGCGCACCAGGGCGAAGTCATCTCCGCTGTACAGCACGTCCACCGGCTTGAAGCGGGCCTTCATGCCCACCATGCAGTAGACGCCGGTCTCGCTCACCACGGACTCGTTCCCGTCCTCATCCGTAACCGTTCGCTCCCGCACCCGCAGGGCCTCCTTGGGCACTCGGATGCCCGTGGTGGTCTGCCGAATAACCTCGGCGCTCTGCTGGCGCAGCAGCGTCAGCTCCGATAAATAGGTGTCCCCCTGGAACACCGCCACCACCCGGCCGCCTTCCGCCTCGCTGATATAGGTCAGCTTCACGCTCAAGTCCCGGCCCACGCCCTTGGCAAAGCGCAGCTTCAGTCTCCCGCTCTCCTGCAGGGTCTGGGCCTCGCTCTCCTCCAGGGCCGTCACATAGTACCAGGTGTCCCCCAGCACCAGTTTGCCCACCCGGTTGGAGCGCAGGGACTCGTCCGGCTCCAGGGCCGCCAGGGTCCTGGGCGTCAGCGTCTCCAGGCTCTCCGGCGTTAGAATGTTCTCATATCCGTCCACCACGGCGGAATAGAGCCCCGCCTGCGGCGCAGTGATCTGCCGGACAGAGCTTCCCGCCTGGGCCCGCAGGCTGCTCAACTGGCTCTGGAGCTCCGCCATCTGGGCGGACAGGTCCTCCGTGTCGGAATACGTGTAGTCCCGCTTCATCACCAGGCTCCGCAGCTCGGCTCCGCAGTCCTCCGCCGTGTCCAGCCGGTCCGCCGCCAGAGCGCCCCGGTAGTCGCGGATCGTCTGGAGGATCTGGGCGTCCAGTCGCAGAGAGACCTCCGCCCCCAGCGCCGCCTCCTCCGCGTACTGCAACTGTTCGATCTGGGTATGGAGGGATTGGATCTCCTTCTGGCGGTCCAGCGTCGCCTGGTCCGCGTAGACCAGCGCCACCACGCCGCCGTCGCTGATCCGTTCGCCCTCCGCCCGCTGCAGCTGCAGCAGGCCGCTGGTGTCGTCCGTCAGGATCGCCTCGTCCCGCACCACATAGCCGGACAGCACCGTGGACATCTCCACCTGATACTGGTAGGCGATGGTGGTGGTCAGCGGGTCGCCGAAATAGCGCACCGCCTGAATCGAGAAATAGGCCAGCACGCCCAGCGTGACCGCTGCCAGCAAAAGTTTTGTGCCAAGGGTTTTCTCTTTCATGGTTACCTCTTTGTCTCTGTCCGCGAAGCCTTCCCGGCCCCATGCAGGACCCTCTGCGGAGGCGCAGACCTCCGCAGCCTTCAGCTCCACCGCCGGACGCACCGGCGCGATGGCGGAGGTCGTGTGCTTGAAATGATTTTCTGCCCGCCAGTTCTCATTTCCCCAGGCACGGCGGGCAAAGCCCGCCGTGCTCAAGGTTTTGGTCCGCAAAACGTGATCCCGGCCTAAGTGCCGCCCTTTAGGCGGCGGACCTCAAAACGGGTCCGCAGGCCGCTCATGCGCCCGCGACGGCCGGTTCCTCACCCTCCAGATCCACCGGCCGCACCGGCGCGATGGTGGAGATCGCGTGTTTGTAAATGATCTGCTGCCGGCCGTCGCTGTCCAGCACCACCACAAAGGCGTCAAACCCCGCGATGGTGCCCCGCATCTGGAAGCCGTTCATCAGAAACATGGTGACGGGCAGCTTGTCCCGTCTGGCCCGGAGGAGAAACAGGTCCTGTAAATTCGCTTTTGTCTGCATATATGTCCGCTCCTTTTTTCTGTATGAGTCGGACGATTTCCCTGTCTCCCGTCCGCTCACCGCTAGAATACGCCAGCGGCGGCCAGGATTTCCGTCGAAACCTGGAGGGCCCGGGCAAAATCCCGGTCTTTTTCCCACCAGATCCAGTGAATGTCCGAATTTCGCCGCAGCCAAGTCAGCTGGCGCTTGGCGTATTGCCGGGAGCGGAGCTTCACCTCCGCCACGGCCTCCTCCACCGTGGCGGTGCCGTCCAGAACCCTCAGGAACTCCTTGTATCCGATGGCCTGGAGAGCCGTGGCCTCCCGGGGCAGGCCGCTTTCCAGCAGCTGCCCCACCTCCTCCAGCAGGCCCGCCGCCACCATGGCGTCCACCCGGCGGTCGATCAGGGTCTTCATGTCCGCCCGGTCCCGGAACTGGAGGCCGATCCACACGGCGTCGTACCGGGGCGGCAGGTCCCTTGTCTCCGCGTTGTGGGCGGAGATGGTCTTTCCCGTCTCCCGGTAGACCTCCAGCGCCCGGAGGATGCGCTTCTCATCCGCCGGATGGAGGCGTTCCGCCGCCTCCGGGTCCACCTGCCGCAGCTCCTCCAGAAGCGGGCCGATGCCCTCCCGGGCCAGCTGGGCCTGGAGCTCCCTGCGGACAGCGCCGCCGGCGTGGCCGCCGGCGAAGGTCCGGCCCTGCACCACCGCATCCAGCCACAGCCCAGTGCCGCCCACCAGGATGGGCCGCTTTCCCCGCCGCAGAATGTCGTCCACGATGGGGACGGCCGCCCGGGCGTACCGGGCGGCGGACCACTGTTCCGCCGGGTCTGCCACGGCAATCATGTGATGGGGCACGCCCTCCATCTCCTCGGCGGTGGGGGCGGCGGTGCCGATGGTCATGCCCTTGTAAATCTGCATGGAGTCGGCGGAAACCACTTCCCCGTCATACCGCTTTGCCAGCAGGACACCCAGCTTCGTTTTGCCGCAGGCCGTCGGCCCCACCACACAGATGATCTTCTCAGCCATCGCCGTCTCTCCTCTCGCCTGTCAAGGCTGTTCCGCTTCTGATGCATCGATATACTCACTGTATACGATCCGCTCCCGGATGTAAAGGGGGGCCCTCCGCAAGCGGACAGCAGAAGCACCAGTGCCAGCGCAGCCGGCAATCTCCCCCTTACGGCAGCCGCCTCCTTTTCAGAAGTCCTCCGACAGCCTGCGGGCCTTCTCACAGGCCTCCGTCAAAATCTCCTCCGTCTTGGCGGGATCCAGGTCCAGTCCGCCGGCAAACACATAGCTGAACGCCGGGATGCCGAACATGGCGCACAGCTGCTTCCAGTACAGAACACCCAGACTCTCGGGCTGCTCCAGATCCCCGCCGGAGGTGAGATAAGCCAGCTTCTCTGCCCGGCAATCCCCGTGGCAGCCGTCGGCCTCGTAGTGATAGGTCAGGCCATTGGCGGAGATGTACTCAATATACGTCCGCAGGGCCGCCGGGAAGGTCAGGTCCCAGAAGGGTGCCGCCACCACCACCCGGTCCGCGGCCCGGAACTGGCGGGCCAGATCATACACCGGCGCATCGAAGCACCGGATCCCCGCCAGGGCGTCCCGGTCGTTCAGCATCTCCGGCGCAAAGGGCTTCAGCGCCAGCAGGGCCTCTGGTTCCACAGTCTCCACCTCGGCCTCCGGATGCCTGGCCTGCCATGCGTCCAAAAACGTTCTCGCCAGCACCAGGGTGCGGGATTCCTCCCCTCGCTGGCTGATGCAGCCGTTGACAAACAGCAGTTTCATGCAAATCACTCCTTCTCCTCCAAAAGGGTGGTAATGATGGGCTTCCCCTCCCGGTCCAGCAGGGGCGTCATCCCGCCGGCATGGCCGGTGGAATGCCACAGGTAGTTGACCCCGGTCTCCCGGTCCATCCAGACAGAGTTTTCCTCAAAGCCGGTGCTCTCCACACTGGTCCGCACAAACCGTTTTTCCTTTTTTGCCATATAGGAAACCTCCTGAAAAATTGGTCACTCCCATCTCCGCCAGGAAAAAGGGCTGGGGAAAACCCTGCGGTTTTTCCCAGTTCGTTCGCCGCGGGCGAACAAAGAAATCTCAATCATTTTCGGCAGGGCGTGTACCTGCCGAAAATCCGTTGACCTGTGCGCCTTGGGCGCACACACCAGTGACCGACGTCACTGGTGTGGGGGGAGGTCAAGGGGGACGCAGTCCCCCTTCGAAGTCTCACGCCCGCTTGAACATCTTCTCCAGCTCGTACTTCGTCAGCTTCACCGCCACCGGGCGGCCGTGGGGGCAGTATTTGATCTCTCCGCTCTGCACCCGGTCCACCAGCACCCGCAGCTCCGCCGGATCGCTGACCCAGCCGCCCTTGATGGCCGCCTTGCAGGCCATGGTATGCAGCAGCGCCTCCCGCTTTTCATCCGGGGATCTTCCGGTCCGCAGGCGCTCGGCAAACTCCTCCAGAGTGGGCACCGTGTCGGCGGCGTCGATGTCCGCCGGCACCTCCCGCACCAGCAGGGCGCCGGCCCCGAAGTCCTCGCAGGCAAAACCGAACTGCTCCAGCAGGGGCAGGTTCTCCAGCAGCAGCGCCCCGTCCTCCCGGCTTAACTCCGCCGCGATGGGGGCCAGCAGCGTCTGTCGCATGGGGGGCTCCTGAGCATTTTTCAGCTTGTCAAAATTCATCCGCTCGTGGGCGGCGTGCTTGTCGATGAGCCAGACGCTGCCGTCCTCGCTCTCGCAGATGATATAGGTCCGCAGCACCTCTCCGGCAATCCGCCAGGGTGCCTCTTTCGTCTCCAGAACAGTCGTCTGGCCCGGTAGATCCTCCGTCAGCTTCAGCCGCTCCGGCGGGATGGCGGGCACAAAGGGGCGGGGAGCAGATTCCGGCGAGGTCGTCTTTTCTGCAGGGACGGACACTGGGGCAGAGGTCCAGGGGGCGGAGGGAGCCGTCCGCTCCGCCCGTGGGGCGGTCACGGAGACAGGCGGGCTGCCCAGCGCACCTTTGTTGCAGGAGGGTGCAGGCGGGCTGCTTTGCTGCGTGTCTGGCGGCGACGTCACAGAGGCGGGCGCCCTTCCCAGAGCGCCCTGGGCCGCGGACTCTGAGCGCTTGGTCTGGTAAAAAGAGGTCTGCCCGCTGTCCGCCACCCGGGCGGGCGCCCGCAGCTCGGTGTTCCAGGCGGGCCGGGCCGGAGCCGCGGGCTGGGGAGCGGGCTTTGCACCGCCCTGCCGGAACGTCTTGGCGTCCATGGTCTGGAAGAAGTCCTGCCGGGAGGCCGCCGGGAGCCGCGCCTCCTGCGCGGGAGCGGCGGCGGGAGCGCCGGTCTTGCCCAGGGCATCTAGCACCGTGTGGTAGACCGCGTCGAACACATCGTGCTCCCGGGCGAACTTCACTTGAGTCTTCGCGGGGTGGACGTTCACGTCCACCGCCGTCACCGGCAGGGTGACGGACAGGACGCAGCCGGGGAACTTACCCTTCATGATCTGGTTGCGGTAGCCCTCCTCCAGCGCCGCCGTCAGCAGCTGGGACTTGATGAACCGGCCGTTGACGAAGAACACCTGCATGGACCGGGAGCCCCGGCCCATCAGCGGCGCGGTGACAAAACCGGAGACCGTGATGTCCCCTCCGCTGCCGGACACCGGCACCAGCCCCCGGGCGAAGTCCCGGCCCAGGGCAGCGTAGACGGCGGAGTCCAGCTTTCCGTCACCGGGGGTCAGCAGGGCCTCCACCCCGTCCTTGATGAACTTGAAGGAGATGTCCGGATGGGACAGGGCCAGATGCTGCATGAGGCCGTTCACCGCCGCAGTCTCCGCACTGTCCTTGCGCATAAACTTCAGCCGGGCGGGGGTGTTGTAAAACAGGTCCCGGACCGTGATGGTGGTGCCCTCCGGCGCACCGGCGGGCTCCACTGCGCCGGGCACACCGCCCTCCAGATGGAGGGCGGCTCCCTCCGTCGTGCCGGTTTGGCGGGTGAGGATGTCCACCCGGCTGACGGCGGAGATGGCGGCCAGGGCCTCGCCCCGGAACCCCAGAGTACCGATCTTCCCCAGGTCCTCCTCCGTCCGCAGCTTGGAGGTGGCGTGGCGCAGGAAGGCGGTGGGGAGTTCCTCCGGCGCGATGCCGCAGCCGTTGTCCGTCACCCGGATCATGCCCATGCCGCCCCGGCGGATCTCCACCACCACGGCAGAGCTGCCGGCGTCGACGGCGTTTTCCACCAGCTCCTTCACCACGCTGGCGGGCCGCTCCACGACCTCACCGGCGGCGATCAGGTCCGCTACGTGGGACTCCAGTTGTTGAATGTGAGGCATATTGGTTTCCTTTCTAAGCTCAGAGCAGCAGCACGGCGACGATGGGAATGGTCACGATGGACGCCGCCGTGGTCAGGAAGGTGATCTGTGCCATGCACTCGGTGTCTCCGCCGTACTCCATGCTCAGCAGCGTCCCGTTCACTGCTACGGGCATGGCCATCTGGGTGACAGCGATCCCCAGCACCAGGGAGTCGATCCCCAGCGCCCGGAGGACCAGGCACAGGGCCACCGGCAGCAACAGCAGGCGGATGGCCGTCAGCAGCCACAGCTTGGGAGAGCGCAGCACCTGTCCGGCTGACATGCCCGCCAGCAGGGAGCCCACCACCAACAGGGACAGCGGCACGGTGATGTCTCCCACAAAGTCCAGCATCTCGCCCACCAGGGCCGGCGGCCGCAGCCGGGTCAGCGCCAGCACCAATCCCAGGACAGAGGCCACGATGCAGGGGGTGAACAGCTGCTTCCAGCGGAAGCGGGCGGCCCCTGCCAGCAGCAGCGGGCCCAGACTGTAAGACAAGAGATTGAAGGGCAGCGCCAGAATGGCGGCATAGAACAGTGCGCCGTCTCCAAACAGGGCCACCGCTACGGGATAGCCAATGAACCCCACGTTGGGGAAGGCCAGGGCATACCGCCACACGCCCTTCTGCCCCTGTGTGCCCGGCAGGAACCGGGGCACCACCAGGGCAAAGACCGCCTCCAGCAGGTAGAACACCACGCCAACCTCCAGGATGGAGAGGATGGTCCCCAGCTCCGGCAGCTCCTCGCCGGTGATCACCGCCGCCACGATCATGGCGGGCATGGTGATGTTCAGCAGCAGCTTGGAGACCTTCTGGTCCGCCTCCCCGCCCAGGTACCCCAGCCGGTTGGCCGCATAGCCCGCCGCAATGGCGAACAGGATGACCAGCATCTCGCCAAATACGTCCCAAAAATTCATCTGTCCCTTTCTCCCCTCATCATTCCGGAATTCGGTTCTTACGCCACAAGGGTCCAAGCGGAGAGGGCGTTGGCCGCCGCATGGAGACCGATGGACGTCCACAGGGTGCCGGTGCGGTCATAGACCCACGCCAGCACCAGCCCGGGCACCAGATACTGGAGCATCAGCAGGAAATACGTGATGTCCCGGTTCACCACCGCGAACTGCCACACATGCAGCAGGGCGAACAGCAGGCAGCTGACCAGGTATCCCACCGCCGCGCTCTTGCGCCGGAGATTCCCGAACACCAGTCCCCGGAAGAGCACCTCCTCCACAAAGGGCGCCAGGAAAATGACGATCAGCAGCGTCATGTGGGGCGCGTCCTCGATCTGGGCGGAGATGGTGGTGTCGTTCAGGTTGGTCTGGTTGGATACCACCAGTCTTGTCAGGCGGTACACCAGCTCGTTCAGGCCGTACAGGGCCACCAGTCCGATGGCCATGAACTTGCAGGCCCCGCCCAGGTTCTCTGCAAAGTGCCGGGAGGTCCGACCCAGAAAGCCGTGGAAAATGATGACCGTGGCGGCGAAGAGGATGTAGTAATACAGGATATTCTGCAATCCGGTGCTGATGGTCACTCCCAGCAGTCCGCCGATCAGGCGGAACAGCGGGGCTTGTGACAAAGGGCAGCACCAGCAGGTAGATCACAAAGAGCACCGTGCCCGCGATCTGTTCCCCCGCCGACATATAGGCGGCGCTCTTTCTTCTTGGCATCTCGTTCCCTCCCGGTTTTCGTCCGGCTTCTGTTTCAGCTCGTTTTCCCCGGCGGGCGGATCCGCCGGGGTCTTCTTTTGATCCGCTGGGCTTGGGCGGCGCGTGTCCGCCCGCCGCCAGGCCCCTCATTTCCGCGGAATCCCCTGTCCCGGCCTGAAGGCCGCTCTCCGGGCGCCGTCAGCGCGTCCGGTCCCCCGCGGCAGAGGGCGCATCCCGCCGTGCCTGCCCGGCCGGGTGCTCAGTTGAGCTTCTGCTTCCACTCGTAGATCAGGCTCATCGCCTCAATGGGCGTCAGCGTGTCCGGCTGGCAGCGGCGGAGGGGCGTGGCGCAGAATGTCCGCCACCTCCGTCATCTCCACCATGAAGGTGGACTGGCCGGCGGACAGGTCGTCGCTGGCGCCGATGCGGGTGAAGATCCGGTCCACCACGCCGATGCGGGCGCTGGCCGCCGGGACGAAGGAGCCCATCTGGGCCATGAGGACGATCAGCGCCACCTGGCGCATGTAGGTGGACTTGCCCGCCATGTTGGGGCCGGTGATGATGGCCACCCGGTCCTCCTTCTCCCCCATGAAGGTGTCGTTGGGGACGAAGAGGCTGTCCTTGAGCATCTGCTCCACCACCGGATGGCGGCCGTCGTGGATCTCGATGGCCCCAGACTCGTCCACCGTGGGGCGGCAGTAGTGGTTCCGCACCGCCACCGCCGCGAAGGACACCAGGGCGTCCACCTCCGCCACCGCGGCGGCAGTCCGCTGGATGCGGGCGCTCTGGGCGGAGATCTCCTGCCGCAGCGCCGTGAAGAGCTCATACTCCAATGCCACCACCCGGTCCGAGGCGGTGAGGATCTCGTGTTCCAAGTCCTTCAGCTCCTGGGTGATGTACCGCTCCCCGTTCACCAGGGTCTGCTTGCGGATGTAGGTGTCCGGCACCTGGTCCTTGAAGGAGTTGGACACCTCGATGTAATAGCCGAAGACCTTGTTGTAGCCGATCTTCAGGGTCCGGATGCCGGTGCGCTCCTTCTCCTTGGCCTCGATCTCCGCCAGGACGCCCTTGCCGCCGTTCATGATGTGCCGCAGGCGGTCCACCTCCTCGTGGTAGCCGTCCCGGATGAAGCCGCCCT